>Ga0315537_1002114_pt1 | contig 15313 bp, 15 predicted proteins | sample SalMarSW160270MG_FD_203091 | JGI IMG/M metagenome (GOLD analysis project Ga0315537, IMG submission 203091) | Salt marsh sediment microbial communities from the Plum Island Ecosystem LTER, Massachusetts, United States - Salt Marsh Sediment SW1602-70 ... | reverse complement strand
AGTAGAATTTGCTTTCGGCTGACTTGGCAGGTGTAGTCTGCTATAATCTTGGTGAAGAACGCTACAGGGTAATGGCACAAGGAGCCAGCTGTGGAATTGAATAGTGTCATTAAACTTGTTATCAGTATCCTTGCCAGCTTGGCCGCCGGGGGCATCGGCAGCCTTTTCACCTTCAAAGCAATCCCAACCTGGTACGCCGGACTGAAAAAACCACCCTATACCCCACCCAAATGGGTATTCGGGCCCGTATGGACGACCCTGTATATATTGATGGGAATCTCCGTCTTTCTTATCTGGCAAAACGGGCTGGCTATTAATGGCGCCTGGCTGGCTTTTACGCTATTCTGGATCCAGCTCGCGCTTAATGCTCTATGGTCAATTATCTTCTTCGGGATGAAGTCGAAGGGGGGAGGAGTCATCACGATTATTGTCCTGTGGCTCCTTATTCTGGCAACGATGATTGCTTCTTTCCGGGTCTCAGGGTGGGCAGGCGCACTTCTGGTTCCTTACATCGTGTGGGTCAGTATCGCTTCGTACCTGAATATCGGGGTCTGGCGGCTGAATAAGCTCTAGCACGATGCCATAAATGTCCATGCCTATCTCCTCGCAGATAGCTCGGGTATGCCTTGAAATTTCCACCGCTTCTTCGAGGCGACCGTCGATAGTGGCCAGAATGCCTTCAACAGTCACAGATAAACCCAGCAGGTTGACCTGACCGCTGCGCTCGGCTATCTCTCCCATCTCTTCAAAGAGCTCTTCGGCACGCTGTCGCTGGCCGGACTATGTCTTCCGCAACCGCAGAAATTGCGGTATATTACTATGAAATACCGGCTTCTGTTTGACTTTGAATTCTTATGAGATTACCATAGTTAATAGCGTTGCATTCTTCTAGCAGAGCTGTTTAGCCGGTTTGTTGCGCTTTAAATTGATTTGTTATGTTGCTAGAAGCATGGGAATTCGTTCAACGGCGTCCGGATTTACTCGTTGGTTGGGTTACCTCTCACATTTGGATAACCTTCGTGGCTGTCGTTATAGCCGTCGTTATCGGCGTGGCTATCGGCATTTTCATCACCGGCAAAGGGCGTGAGCACCTGGCCGATTCCGTCCTCTACCTCGCCGAAATCATGATGACAATCCCCAGCCTGGCCCTCTTCGGGCTGTTGATACTGCTTTTAAGCAGCGTCGGTCTCAAATCGTTCGGCTTTTTCCCCACCGTTATCGCCCTCGTCATCTACGGGCAGTTACCCATCCTGCGCAACACCTACACGGCCATTAAATCGGTCGATCCGGCGATGGTGGAGGCGGGCCGGGGTATGGGTATGACTGACCGTCAGATAATCTTCCGTATCGAAATCCCGCTGGCCATGCCCGTTATCATGGCGGGCGTGCGTAACGCCACCGTCCTAATCATCGGCATTGCCACCATTGCCGCCATGCTTGGCTCCGGGGGTCTCGGGGTGCCTATTTTCGGCGGGATTCGTAATGCCCGGGCCGACCTTATCCTCACCGGCGGTATCTCCGTCTCCGTCCTGGCAGTGGCCGCCGACGGTATTATGGCGCTGCTGGAGAGAATCATCACACCGAAAGGACTCAAGGTAGGGTAATAGTCATGATTAAGCTGGAAAACGTCACCAAGGTATATCCCGACGGCACCAAGGCGGTGGATAATATCGACCTAGAGGTTAACGAAGGGGAGATATGCGTTTTCCTGGGCCCGTCCGGCTGCGGCAAGACCACGACGATGAAGATGATTAACCGGCTCATCCCCATCACCAGCGGCACGATATTAATCAACGGCCAGGATAATAAAAAGATGAAGGTGAGCGAGCTGCGCCGCGATATCGGCTACGCCATTCAGGAAATCGGGCTCTTCACCCACATGACGGTAGGGCAGAACATCGAGACCGTGCCGGTGCTCAAGGGCTGGAGCAAGCCGAAGCGGCGGGAGCGGGTGGAAGAACTGCTCGCGCTGGTCCGGCTCGACCCGGCCGAATACATGGACAAGTACCCGGCGGAGCTTTCCGGCGGCCAGCGCCAGCGGGTGGGCGTCGCCCGCGCCCTGGGGGCCGACCCGCCGATACTCCTTATGGACGAACCTTTCGGGGCCATCGACCCCATCAACCGGGTGGAGTTGCAGACCGAGTTCCTCAAAATCCAGGAGGAAATCCGTAAGACTATCATCTTCGTCACCCACGATATTTATGAAGCGATTAAAATGGGCGATAGAATCGCCCTGATGAAAGAAGGGCACCTGGTGCAGTACGATACGCCGGCTAATATCCTCTACCGGCCAAAAGATGAGTTTGTGGAGGATTTCGTCGGGGCCGACCGGGCCCTTAAAGGCTTACAATTGCTGCGCGTCAAGGACGTGGTGAACCGGGGTATCCCCACCGTTACCCCGGAAGACAGCGTCGAGAATGCGCAGCGATATCTGGTGGAGACGGCCGGCGATTTCCTGGCCGTCGTCGACGGGCAGCAGAAATTCCTCGGCTGGATAAGCGCCGCGGGGCTGGAGGGAAAGAAAAAGGTTGCCGATGCCATGGAGGCGTCATCCATCGTCACTTCCGACAACGCCGTCCTCAACGAGGCCCTTTCGATAATGCTGGCCAGCCGGTTCCGCTCTTTGCCGGTTATCGACAGGGCCGGCAGGCTCCAGGGGATACTGACGATGGACGCCATTCAGGAGAATTTGACCGAAGCCATTAAGCCGGGAAAGGCGGCCGCGTGAGACGACGCATTGTGCTGATATCGATCCTGGTTATCCTGGTGGGTGTTACCATCGGGGTAACCAGTGTCGAGAAGGCGGGCATCTTCAGTATGTTCACCTATAGCGAAATTTTCACCCACTCCTACGACCACATAGTGATGGTGTTCTGGGCGCTTGTCTTCAGCATCTCCATCGGCGTATTCCTCGGCGTTCTCGTGACGCGGCAGGGGTTCTCCCGGCTCTCGCTGCCGGTTATCGGCGTGGCCAGCATCGGGCAGGCCATTCCTAGCCTGGCTTTAATCGCTATCATCGCCATTCTGCCCATCAGCCTGTGGTCTATCGAGTTCGGCTTCAACTTCCAGACGGTGGTTATCGCCCTGGTCGTCTACGGGTTGATGCCGATTATCCGCAACTCTTATGCCGGTATCTCTAATATCGACCACGCCATCATCGAGTCGGCCCGGGGCATGGGGATGACCAAATGGCAGATATTCCGCAAAGTGGAACTGCCCATGGCGTTGCCGGTGATTATCACCGGGATACGGATATCCGGCGTGGTGACCGTCGGTACCGCGGAGCTGGCCGTCCTCGTCGGCGGCAAAGGCCTCGGCGTGATTACCTTTACCGGGGTGTTCAGCATGCAGCCCCTGTTGATTCTCCAGGGCGCCGCGCCGACCGCCATACTGGCCATACTCCTGGGCGTCCTTTTAGAATTTATCGAAAACCGGGTAACGTCGCGTGGATTGAAAATCCGGGTAAAAAATGCATGAGAGGAGGTGATAGTCGCTAAAAAAATCCTAATTCGAGATACGTTACGACCAATAAATGAACTATTTGAGGAGTGGAAAAATGCGTAAAATTGTAATATTGTTCCTGGCTCTCATTATCGGGCTTATGCCCATCCTGGCATCATCGTGTACCAGCGAAGAGAAGACGGTCACCGTCGGCTGCAAGAACTTCAACGAGCAATACATCATCGGCCAGATGCTCGCCCAGCTGCTGGAAGCCGAGGGCTTTACCGTGGAGCTGGTCTCCGACCTGTCGACGGAAAGTCTCCGCAGTTCCATGGAAGCCGGTGATATCCAGATCGGCGCCGACTACACCGGCACGGGCTGGATGAGCCATCTCGGCCACGAGTATACCCCCGGCGTGGACAACAACGAGCTCTACCAGATGGTCAAGGACGAGGACGCCGCCAACGGCTTTACCTGGCTGGACCCCATCTGGAACAACAACACCTACGTGCTGGTCTCCTGGCCCGAGTTCGTTGAGGAGAACAACCTGACGACCCTTTCCGACCTGGCGGCGCTCTATAACGCCGGCGACGTGGAGATTACTACCTTCGTGGGCTTCGAGTTCTCCACGCGACCGGACGGCCTGCCGGCGCTGGAGGTGCATTACGGCTTCTCCGTCCCGGATGATTCGCTGAAGACCGGCGCCCCCGGGGCTTCGCTGCTGGGGCTGGAAAACCACGAGTGTGACGTGGCCATGGCCTTCGGTACGGACGCGGTTATCTCCGAAAACGGCTGGTACGTCTATCAGGACGACCAAGCGTTCTGGCCCCCTTACGACCTGGTGCCCTACGTCAACACCGAAACACTCGATAAATATCCTGAAATCGAGGATATCATCAATGAGCTCGTAGCGACATTCCCCGGCGGCGGGCAGACCGCCACGCCGGAGATAATCGGGCAGGGGCAGAAGGTCTGGCAGGATCTCAACGCCAAGATAGGTGTGGAGATGGAGCCGGACGAGATAGCCCATGAATACCTGGTTGAGCACGGCTTAATCAGCGAATAGCAACCCTTTTTCCGGAAAAAGAGCACACGGGGGGAGCCTCTCGGCTCCCCCCGTTAGTATGCGAGCGCTAATCCTCGCCAGGGGGCGTGAAAGGTTCGCAAGGTCCCCCCTTGACAAAGCTGATAGACCCCATTATAAGACCGCTTCACGTTCTTTTGTGAGGAAGACAGTTATCGATGCTGATAGGGTAACGGTGGAATATAGGATACAGGTACTGCCGGATAACGAAAGAAAGAGGATTAGTCCTGCCTACAGTAAACCTTGGTGGACCAAAGGGGACGATACCTAGAACCACGCACTTATGGCTTAATCACATTACAGCATACAAATTACACTTGATACCTATAGCCATGTTGCGCCAGGGTTACAAGAACTTGCTGCAAAACGATTTGATGATATATTATTATCTAAACATACGTAATAATTAATCATTATGCCCAGAGTTATTATTTATGAAAGTATATCTTAGCTATACAAACGAAGGTGAATATTTAGCACAACTTATCAGAAAAGAGCTTGAAAACCAAAATATTCAAGTTTGGAGTAGCCGAGAAAACATAATTCCCGGCGAAGCATGGATTAATAGCATTTTACACGCGATAGAATCTTCCGATGCTTTTTTACCGATAATTTCTAAAAACTCATATTCCAGTAGTGGATCAAACTCCGAAATATCTCTTGCCTTGTCTTCACAGAGGATATCAAAGACCCAAAAAATCATTCCTATATTGGCTGAAAAAAACGCTGAAATTCCGTTTTTTTTAAGGGATATACAATATGCTGATTTTTCAAACAAGGATTTGTTCAATGAACAATTAACTAAGCTCGTATATTTATTAAAATCAGAGCGTTCTATCAAGGAAGCCGATCAAGAATTTCAATTACAGAATAAGATTAATTACCTCAAAGCTGATATGGAAGCTCTTGAAACACAGATTTTGGAAAACGAGCGAAAGAGATTTCGTTATATCACACGAATAACTGCCTTTTTAAGCAGTTTTGTCATCACTCTCACTGCAATGTTTGCGATTTGGTCTATCGTCAATGTACAAGGCAAATGGCCTATATATATACTGGTAATATTTGTTGTTATAGTATTAGTTCTTTTTATAATAATCATTATTTTACTGCAACGCTCTCTTAAGAAGAAACCTAGAGAATACATAGAATCAATTAAAGATAAAAATCATGAGAATTTACTATAGAGGTAACAATGCCTGACAACACTCATGATAGTTCGATTTTATTAGAACGCGCTGCTGAACAACTAAGACAAGAGCGCGAGACTTTTGAACAGTTGAAAACGCACTCTGGTAGATGGTTTGCTTTACAACTCACCATGGGTTATTTCTCAATATTTATATTTATAGCAATTGCCGTTTTTGCTGGTTGGGTCCTTATGCATAATGATCAATTTACTGTTGCGATTGTTACAACCTCTTCCACCGCTCTTTTTGTAGATGCTATTGGTCTCGCTATTGCAATTTGGAAAATTGTCTTAAAACCTAACTTTTATGCACCTCTCACACCTACAACAAAATCAAAATTTAATTCCTTTATTAACCCACCCGATAAACTTCCCTAAGTATTTATATATCTCTCCAACAAAATCATAAAATAAATACACGTTAGCAAAATGTTAGCAAAATAGAAAAATCCCCCGGAAATCCGGGGGATTTATTGTTTACTTTGGTAGCCCAAGTTGTTCAATACATAGAACTTTTAGGGTAGAGTTTACGTTCGGCTGAACCGCAAGTGTAATCTGTTATAATCTTGGTGAAGAAAACTACATAGTAGTAGCACAAGGAGCCAGCTATGGACTTGAACGATATCATCAAACTGGTTATCAGTATCCTTGCCAGCCTTGCCGCCGGGGGCATCGGCAGTCTTTTCACATTTAAAGCGATACCAACCTGGTACGCCGGACTGAAAAAACCACCCTACACCCCACCCAACTGGGCATTCGGGCCCGTTTGGACGACCCTGTATATACTGATGGGCATCTCTGTCTTTCTTGTCTGGCAAAACGGGCTGGCTATTAACGGAGTTTTGTTGGCTTTTACGCTATTCTGGATACAGCTCGCGCTCAACGCCCTGTGGTCAGTTATCTTCTTCGGGATGAAATCGAAGGGGGGAGGAGTCATAACAATCATTGTCCTGTGGCTCCTTATTCTGGCAACGATGATTACTTCTTTCCGGGTCTCAGGGTGGGCGGGGGCACTTCTCGTCCCATATATTGTATGGGTCAGCATCGCTTCGTACCTGAACATCGGGGTTTGGCTGCTGAATAAGCCTGCCAAACCAATGACATCCGGTTAGCCGTCTTCCTAAATTGGGTAGCTCAATCTATTCAATAAATAACAGTTCGAGTCCCCTTCGGTTCACTTGGGGTGTCAATAGGCAGAACTCCCACCTTTTCCATCTTCTTTCCATCGGGGGGCACTGGAAGATTGACCAGTTCACCACGTCCATCTGGAACCAGAGGATAGATAAATACGTCAGCATGCGTAAAGAGATATGTAGCAGGTTTTCTACCTGAAAAATAATATCTCTTATAATTGCCTCAATCTCGGGTCTAGCTTATCACGAAGCCAATCGCCGAAAAAGTTACCGGACATAACTACCAGCGCAATGGCAACTCCGGGGAAGGTGGAAATCCACCAGGCCGTATCTACAAGGTTTCTTCCGTCATTGACCATATTGCCCCAGGATGGTGCCGGCGGGGGGATACCGACCCCGAGGAAACTTAAAGTGGCCTCCGTGATAATCAACAAACCTATTTGCAGGGTCATTACTATTATCAGCGGATTAATGATATTCGGGAAAATGTGCCTGACCATTGTTCTCAAGGGGGAAGTGCCGATAATTCGCGCCTGCGCTATGAAGTCCTCCTCGCGTATTCTCAGGGCCTCTCCCCGTATCAGACGGGCATAGGGAGCCCAACCGAGCAGTGATATGGCCAGCACAACAGTGACAAAAGAGGGCCCCATGCTAACGCAGAGGAGCATGGCTACCAGTATCGGGGGAAAGGCCATGCTTATATCGGTTATCCTCATCAGGAAGGCTTCGGTACGCCCTCCCAGGTATCCCCCTAATATCCCCAGTATCGTTCCAACCGCGGCGGTAATAGCGATAACCAGCAGCGAGACGCTGATAGAAATCCGGGCGCCGAATATCAGGCGGCTCAGGATATCCCGACCCATTTTATCCGTTCCCAGTATATGTTCTGTACTGCCCCCTTCAGCCCAGAATGGCGGCGTGAGCCTGTCCGGCAGTGACATCTTAACAGGGTCATAAGGCGACAGACGGACATCGGGAAAACCAAGCCAGGCCAGGTCGGCAAAAATCGCCATAAGGATGATAAGCGACAATACAGTCACCGGGACAATGAAGGTTAATTTCCTAAGTATCCGCGTCCGTCGAGAGAGATTACTGACAACCGGATTAGTCGTGATTTCGGAATCCGAATCCTTCTCCTGCATCTGCACCTCTTTTTATGTCTGCTGATATCTTATCCGAGGGTCGATATAGGCATAAGTGATGTCCACTAACAGGTTAATCCCCAGTACCAAAACAGCTACCATAATCGTAATGGCCTGTACCAGCGGGAAATCGCGTGCTAACACCCCCTCTACCAGGATCCAGCCGATACCCGGCCAGCTGAAAACGGTCTCGATAACTACGGCTCCGGTAATCATCATGGCAAACAACATGCCGGCCACCGTCAGGGGGGCTATCAGGGCGTTCCTCAGGGCATGCTTCCAGATAATAATCCTTTCGGGCAGTCCCTTGATTCTGGCCAGCATGATATATTCACTGTCAAGAATGTCCATCATGCTGGAACGGACCAGACGCATCATCCCCGGCAGCAGGAAAAACGCCAGAGTAAATACCGGCAAAACATAGTGGTCAATGCCGCCCATACTGGATGTGGGCAAAAGCTGCCATCTCACGGAAAAGAAATAGACAGCCACGATGGCCACCCAGAAACCCGGTAAAGCCTGTCCCAGGATAGCGACAAACTTCACCCCGTTGTCCAGTAAGCCATCGCGCCGGGTGGCGCCCAGGACCCCCAGAAGAAGCGCCCCCAGCATAGCTATTCCCCAGGAAGGAATGATCAATTTGAGTGAATTGGGCAGCGCGGCTCCAATCATCCCGGTTACCGGTTTTTTCTTGAACAGCGATTCACCCAGGTCGCCCTTTAGGACATCGGAGACAAAAATCCAGAACTGTTCCGGTATTGACTTATCAAGACCCAGGTTTACCCGGATCTGTTGGATGTCTTCTGTCGTGGAGGTGGCCGTTGCCAGCATCAGGGCAGGGTCTCCGGAAACCCGGACCAAGATAAATATCAGCATGGCGATACCTACCAGGGCTATTACTGATTGCAGCAACCGAATTAATATAAAACGGACCATTTATTTTTCCCGTCAGTACCCGTGATTACCTAAATTAAAACTTGCACGTGTATCTTGCAGACTATGCACCCTTCAACGGCCACCAAGAACTAATACTTAAACTCTAATATCGCTGAAATATCACGAAAATGTCAGGCCAAATGCGGTGATAATCAACATGAGATTAAGCAACAATCAAACCCAAGTCGAAGCCGGATTACCCGCGGCGAGGATTCCGGAGGGGTTACACCCCCTCCGGAACCCCCGTTCCGGGTCATTAACCAATTATTTCTTTAGCCTTACACAGGCTGTAAATTATTGTTCCGCGTGTTGAATTCCGTGCAGGCATTGTTGATAGAAGAGGTGGGTTCTCTTGGTGAAGTCACCAAGATGGTCACTCGTCACCCAGTAGGTGGGCACCTGCCACAGACCCGTAACGATCCACATATCGTGTCCTCTTACCATGAATTCCGACCAGAGCTGCTCCTGCCTGTCTATATCAGTTTCAGTAAGCACCTGGTCATAAAGGACGTCCATTTCCGGGTCGTTGCACGTTGTATGTACCCCTATCGAAGTGAACATGTTGGACGAGTGGTAGACATTCTGGTTTACGCTCGGGTTTATCCATGGCCAGATTTGCCCGACACATTCGTCATCCGGGCTGTCCGCCCTGGAGAACATCAGGTCATAGAACTTACCCATTTCGACAATCTGTACTTCTACATCGAGGCCTATCTCCTCCCAGTAGCCCTGGCATATCAGTATCTCCTCTGACCATTGCTCCGGGGTGTAGGCATGAATTGTCGGCGTGGCGAATGCATCCGGATATCCGGCCTCTTCCATTAACTGCCTTGCCAGTTCCGGGTCGTAGGGGTCAGCGTCTAAGGCCGGGTCATAACCCCAGGTCTGTTCGGTCATGAACCAGAAGCAGCCCGGGTATCCCAGTCCATGGAAGTAAGTATCGATTACCTCCTGCCGGTTAATAGAGTAGGACATCGCCTGACGTATCCTTACATCCCCTGTCGGCCCGTCGGTCATCCAGGTGCCCTGATGAGCGTAGATGGATATAGTAGGCAGGCCGATTTCCTGCAGGTTGTAACCCTGGTCTCTCAGCTCGACTGTCCTGTCCATGGTCACCTGAATGAGATCGATCTCGTCCCGCTTGAGCATGGCAACCCGAGTTGCCTCTTCCGGCACCTGATAACACTCAAGAGTCTCGAAATAGGGCGCTCCGTCCCAGTAGTCCAGGTTCGCCTTGAATTCGATACTGGTTTCCGGTATCAGTTCGACGAAACTCCAAGGTCCGGACCCGATCGGGTGGTCGAGAAAATAATCAAATCCGACTTCCTCGATATAACTACTGGGTAAAATCGGCAGGGGGGCGGCCCAGGTAGCTGCCAGAGTAAGCTCGGGAGTCTTGGTTGTGTGGACATAAGTGTACTCATCAGGAGTGGAATTGGATTCAAAGTTCTCGGTGAGGCGGGGGGCCCATGGATTCGTCGATTCCGGGTCCATGAACCGGTTGATGCTGTAGAGGAAATCGGCGGATGTAACCGGATCGCCATTGTGGAATGTCATTCCCTCGCGGACATGGAATGTCCAGGTCAGTCCATCATCACTTATTTCCCAGCTTTCAGCCGCCTCTCCCACGAGATCCCCATCAGGGCCCCAGTTTATTACGGAGTCATAAAAGAGGTAGCCCCAGGTTGCCATGTTGTTGTTCGGGTCGAAAGTCTCCTCTCCGAAATCTGACATGGCAACACGGAGCGTTCCATACGGGGCAGGCTCGGTGGGTCCCTGAGTCTGGGTCGGCTGGGTTGTGGTCGGTTCTTCCTCCGCGGGTTCACCACAACTACCCAGCACCAGACCAAAGGCAAGTATCAGAATTATCGGGATTAGTACTAGCTTTTTCATTGTTACCTCCTTGATCATTGGGTTTATACACCTCCTCAAGTATTAGAGTCGTGCCAGTTGTTGACCTTCCTGCCTTATATCAAACCCTTCTGAATTAACGAGATATGGGCGTATTCTCCGCACGCCTACGCGTATGCATATAAAATAGTCTATATGATTACGTAAAAGTAGTCCATATGGTAAAGTACGTTATATAAATGCGAGATTAGGATTCTATGGGATCTTTTACAATATATTCCACATTACGATATTTGTCAACTCTTACCCCGGCAGATGGACCTGACCCCGCCCGGAGATACGAAAATGCCACTCTTCTTGAGTTCGTTGGAGGTACGGAGCTGGCCAATCCCCCGCAGATCGATAAAATAACCGACCGAACAGGGATGGGTCACACCTCATAAGTGGACATTCGCTTCATCATTGCGGTAATATTGCCCGTAGAAATCGCCTTTGATATTAGGAGAGAATATGCTAGAAAGAAAAACGGGGATATCCGCATTTCCTGACAAGCTCGACGTGTATAGTTTAACCGACAGTATACGTACGGTACAGTGTAATTTACATCAGGAAGCTCACTACGCCTACGCAAGCTGGGTCATTACAGATGATGGCGTGGTCGTCATCGATACCGGCGAACCATTTGTCAGTTCCCTCATCAATGAGGAAATCGCCAGGGAAACCGACAAACCGGTGAAATACGTGATATATACCCACGGGCACGCTGATCATTCCCGCGGCACCTATGCGTTTATAGAGCATAATCCCAGGATAATCGCTCATGAAAATCTGATATCCCGGTTTAAACGCCACGAGTTGACTGCCGAATACATCAACAGGATAATGAAAATCCAGATACATTTTGATCTGCAAAGCGAGCCTATGCCGAAGTACCCCTTCATTTATCCTACTGATACATACACGGACGAATATGAATTCCGCCTGGGAGGCAAGACCTTTCATCTGTTTCATGGCAAGGGAGAAACAGATGACCACACACTCGTCTGGATACCGGAAGAGAAAGCCGTATTCTGCGGGGACTTGCTGGAAGCTTCGTTTCCCAATCTGGGCAACCCCTTTAAAGTCCAGCGGTACGCTGAGGAATGGGCTGTTGCCCTGGAAAGAGTGCTCGCGCTTGACCCGGATATTGCCATCGGCGGCGATGTCGTCCTTATTACTAAGGAGAAGATACTTGAAGTGCTCGGCGAGAATATTGAACTCCTGAGATTTCTCCAGGATTCGGTAGTAAAAGCAGCCAATGAAGGGAAAAACCTGGAGCAGATGACCGAGGAAATCCAGCTTCCCCCTCATCTGGAAAAAAGCCCGAATTTACAGCAGATATACTCGCGGCGGGAGTTTGCCATCTACAACATATGGAAACGGTATTGTGGGTACTTTGATTTCTCCCCCTCCAGTCTCCTGCCCCGGCCGAAACAGGAGATATCCGGAGTAGTACGCGGCCTCATAGGCGATGATGAAGCTATTGTAAGAGTGGCGAAGAAACTCACGGCCGATGGGCAGCTGCAACTCGCGCTTGAGACGTTGGATATTATTTTGAAAACAGATTATGAATACGTGCCCGCCCGCCGGGAGAGAATGGAGATACTCAAAAAGCTGTTTGATACTGATATATGCCTCATGTCACGCAATACCTGGCTGTATTATCTTGAAGAGGACGAACGCTTTCTTGATCAGCATTCTTAGTGCTATTCGGTTATGGCCTATTCGTCAAAAACGCAGCATAACGTTGCCAGGTTGAATCGTCATGAGTCGGAACCTTTATCGTCCAGGGCATCAGGGCAATCATCAACCAACTACCCGGCCAGGAGCAGCGTATTATCAATGGTCGGTCCGGTACCGTGGATGGGAGATATAATACATTTACCGAATTGTTGAAGGTCAAAAGAGGCCGCCGCGCGGAAATTCGATGAGTTAGTAGTATTTAGTAGCAGTGGCGTAGCTAAACCGGCGGAAAACAAAGGTAGTGGTAGCGGGGGTTGGATTTGAACCAACGACCTCCGGGTTATGAGCCCGACGAGCTACCACTGCTCTACCCCGCGACGCAACTTTAAGTATACCGCCTGGGCGGTGGGGTGTCAACCCTCGGCCTGCTGGCGCTTGCGGTGGTTCTCGATATAGCGCCGCGCGAAGCGGTCGCGGCCCAGAATCAGGTCGGCGGCCAGGGCGGTGGGTTTTACCTTGGCGGCATCGACGATCAGGGCCGTGGCGCCCTCGGTCACGACCATCGCCAGCCAGGCGTTGTTAATCAGGGGACGGTCCGGCATGCCGAAGGAGATATTGCTGGCGCCCATGGTCATATTCATGCCCAGCTCCTCCCGGATGCGCCGGATGGCCTCCAGGACGTCCCTGCCGGAGCCGGCCTCGGCGCCGATGGCGAAGGTCAGCACGTCGATGACCACGTCCTCGCGGGGGACGCCGGCTTTCTCGGCGGCGGCCACGATTTTGTGGGCGATGGCCACGCGGCGGTCGGCGTTCTTGGGGATACCCTCGTCGTCCTGCACCAGCCCGACCACGGCCGCGCCGTACTCCTTGACGAGGGGCAGCACCCTCTGGAGCGAGTGGGTCTCGCCGCTGACGGAGTTGATGAGGGGCTTGCCCTTGTAGACCTTGAGGGCGGCCTCGATAGCGGCCGTATTGGGGCTGTCGATGCAGACGGGGGCGTCGACGGCCTCCTGGATGATTTTCACCGCTTTGGGCAGTATTTCGACGTCGTTCACGCCGGGGGCGTTGACATTGCAGTCGATGATGTCCGCCCCGGCCTCGACCTGGGCGATGGCCTCCTTGCGTACCATTTCCAGGTCGCCCGCCTTGAGGGCCTCGGTGAGCTTCTTGCGGCCGGTGGGATTGATGCGCTCGCCGATGAGCACCGTCGGCCGGTCGATAGAGATAATGACTTCTTTCTTTTCGCTGGATACTTTGGTTTCCATTTGCATACTCCTCTGTACTAATATACTCCAAACTCTTTGGCGGCGGCCATAATGGCACGCAGCACCTCCGGGTCGCCCTCGTTCATACCCGCCGCCCCGGTGAGGATATAGCCACCGCCGGGGGCGCAGGTCTCGATGAGCTTACGGCAGCACTCCTTGACCTCGGCGGGCGTGCCGGTATGCATCAGCGAGGCGGGGATATTACCGGCGATGCAGGCGCTATCGCCGAGGATTTTCTTGGCGCGGGCCATATCGATATCCTCGAAGCTCCAGATGGTCGAGCCGCGGGGCAGGTCCCGGATAACCTCCAGCCGCGCCCCGTAGCGGCCCTCGGCGAAGGGGAGGGGGACGATACCCTCTTCGATGAGCCCCACGAGCACCTTGCGGAAGCTCGGCCAGTAGAAGGTCTCGAACTGCCTGGGGGACATGAAGCTCTCGTCGCCCTTGTGCAGCGGCATGAAGCAGACGGGGCAGCCGGTGGCATCGGCCATGGCCACGGCGGAGCGTACGACCATGGGGGTGACCTTCGCCATGGCCTCGTGGAGCTTCTCCGGCTGGCGGTACATGTCCATCACCGCCCCCTGCGTGCCGCGCATCATATCGGCAATCATATCGTAGGGGGCGCCGCCCATAGCGCCGCCGCGCAGGTTGGGCACGCCGGCGGCCAGCGTGGCCCGGCCTATCTCGACGACGGCCTGGAGCCATTTCCGGCTCTCCTTACCGGCCTCAATCATGGTCAGGAAGGCCGCCTCCACGTCCGGCTCGCCCAGGGGGGCATAGCTGAAGATAGGTATGCCCATCATCCCCGTAAACGGGGCCAGCTTACGGAAAGGCTCGAAGGCCCCCACCGTCCGCGGCAGAAAGCAGCGCCACCAGAAATCGCCGGGGTTTTCCAGAAAGGCGTCGTACTCGTCGGCCCGCATGTATTCCTTCTCGACGTACTGGTAGATGGAGATATTATCCGGCAGGCCGTGACCCGGCCACTTGTGGAGTCTATGGCCGGTCATCTCCAGCACCCTGGCGGGCAGGACGATACCGGGGCCGGTATAGGAGTCCATCTCGAAATCTTCGACGAACTTGAGCCAGGCCTCGGCCAGCTTCTCGTAGTCGTACATGACCGTCTTCAGGTCGTAGCCGGCGTAGTAGGCCGGGAAAAAGCCGGAGGGCAGCAGCACCGGCACGCGGTCGGCCTCTGCAAGCGTAATAGCCTTGATGAAACGGGTTACCCGCTCTTGATACAGCGTCTTTGCCGGCGGGCTCCGGAACTCGATGTCCGGGGAGAGCCAGCGCCGGAAGCGCGCCTCGCGCTTCTGCTGCCAGGTCGCCGCCTTGTCTGTTTCTTGCATGGTCATTGACATGCCTTTGTCATTATACTCTATTTGTAGACGCCGTATTCCCTGGCGGTAGCCATCATGGCGCGCAGGTTCTCCGGCTGGGCCATGTCGAAAGTCGAGCCGCCGCTGAGGATATAGCCCCCGCCGGGGGCGCAGGTCTCGATGAGCCTGCGGCAGTATCGCTTCATTTCTTCGGCCGTACCCGTGTAGGCGATG
>Ga0315537_1002112_pt1 | contig 15320 bp, 7 predicted proteins | sample SalMarSW160270MG_FD_203091 | JGI IMG/M metagenome (GOLD analysis project Ga0315537, IMG submission 203091) | Salt marsh sediment microbial communities from the Plum Island Ecosystem LTER, Massachusetts, United States - Salt Marsh Sediment SW1602-70 ... | reverse complement strand
CCCTGCTGCACGTGCGGAAGAAACATTGTCGGGGAGTAACGATTCCAAACCTTCAGCGGGTGGACGTAAGAGTTTCCTTCGAAATTATGCAGGTCTAATAACAACTGAGTTGTTTCTCGAATGCGGGCAACAGTCTGAAACGAATGACGGTTTCGCAATATAGTGAAATAGGTAACGGTGTCCAGCTCAAAGAGGTAGGGACAAGTAACCATAAAGAAATTGCCGATCATCAAGTCAGTTGCCCATGCCGAGAGCAGGTCGGAAAGGCAGTCGAATATGTAATAAGTCTCCCGTCCTTCCTGGGATATTATAGTATGGACCTTTGTAGTGAATGTCTCGAAACCACTGGTCGCGTCCAGTTGATAGGTAGTGACATCCGGCTGGTTTTCTACGAGAGGTTTATGTTTGGCAAACCTTAAGTAAACAACGTTTCGACCGTCTTGTACGGCGCGAGCGACATAAGGAGTTACAAATCGCTGATAATCCTCTATACGATCGACCTGCCATACAACATTGTCGCCTTTTTTCAAGCCGCAAAGTATTTCATCCAAACCTTCAATGCCGGTACTTGCCCATGCGGTCATAAATCAACCTCTCTTCCTGCAGTATCGTCTGTAATCAATTCCCAGCTCCTTTACTTTGTATCCTATAATCCGGGCTGTAGTTTTCAGGTCACGGGCTGTTGCAGCAAGATTGCCATTGCAGCGTTTTAGTGCATCGACAATTATGTCACGCTCGAACAAATTGACCCTTTCGTTAAGCGAACCTGTACCAATGGTATCAGATGCGTCGGATGTTTGCAGTGTCGGAGGAAGGTGATGGCCGTGTATGACACCTTCAGTACTCAGCAAGACCGCTCTTTCAATACAGTTTTCCAGCTCTCGTACGTTTCCAGGCCAATGATAGGATACCATCATATTGATGGCCGGGGTGCTGATTCTCCGCACATCTTTGTCCATCTTCTTTGAATACTGCTCCACAAAATAGTCGGCCAGCAAAAGAATATCGTCCTTGCGGTCTCGCAACGGGGGGAGAAAAACAGGAAATACATTTATACGATAGTAAAAATCCTGACGAAAGACACCTTCTTCCACGGCTTTTTCCAGGTCACGATTAGTAGCGACTATAATCCTGGCGTTGGTTTTTATGGTGCGGTTGCTGCCTACTCGTTCGAATTGGCGTTCCTGGAGGACCCGAAGAAGTTTGACTTGCGTAACAGAGGAGAAATCCCCTATTTCATCAAGAAATAACGTACCGCGTTCGGCCTCTTCGATACGTCCCTTTCGGCTCTGTATTGCCCCGGTGAAGGCACCTTTTTCGTGACCAAACAGTTCGCTTTCAAGCAGATTCTCATTCAATGCGGCACAGTTCACTCTTACAAATGGCAAGTCTGCTCTGGGGCTTAAATGGTGAATCGCATGGGCCACCAGCTCCTTACCTGTACCCGACTCCCCGCGAATAAGAACAGTTGTGTTACTGATGGCCACTTGATGGATTTGGCGATATACGTCCCGCATAGCACTGGAATTGCCTATGATATTTTCAGGCCTGAATCGGTCTTCAAGCTCATGGCGCAATCGCAGGTTCTCATCCTCAAGCTCCTGCCTTCGTACCGCAACTTCCCTCCTCACCCTTACGTCGTTGGCGACCATGCTTGCCACGATACTCAGAACACGCATATCCTCATCAAGTGAAGCCGTTTCATCAAAGACTCTATCAACTGAGATTGCTCCAATCACATCCTGCCCAATCGAAACAGGCACACAAATGAAACTTATCTCTTCTTTTGTTACGTTCCAGCGGTCGAAACGATTGAGGAATAACGGTTCCTGTGATACCTTTGGAACAATCATTGCCTTTCCCGTCTCCATAACCTTCCCCGTTACACCTTCGCCCATGCGATACCGTATCTTTCGGCTATGTTCTTGTGAAAGATTGTGTGCCACTTCAATTCTTATCTCACTGCCGTCCGGCCCCAGAAGTGTTACGGTGCCTCTGTTCATGCCCAACTCCCGGTCAAGTATATCCAAAACCTCGGCAAGGGCCTGTTTCTGGTTCTTAACTGCCGCCAATATATGGCTTATTCTGTAAAGCGTCTCAAGCTCCTGCACGTGCCGCGTGGCATGTGCTATCCTCTTTTGCATATTTAAAGGCTTTGAAGGCATAATTAAAACTCCTTGTAAAACAGCTTAATATTAACATAGGACATAATTGTACTGAATTCAAATAAATATTACAAATATGTAATATAAGTAAAAATAAAGTTCGACTCATTATTTGTTTATAACTCACATCATGACAAGGCTTTATAACACTACACAAAAAGACCTTGTTTTTCCTTTATTGTTGACGACATTTAACAGTATAATACTCTTAGCTACAATTATGTAGCTATATTGCTAAGTGCGACATAAATGTCACAATATATTATGCCACTCCGCACCAGAATATAACGTATATCTCCTTGCTGTATAACGAGTTATGCTCATATTTCGTAATCTGGCACGCTTATTGCTTATAAATATAAGTTGTAGGATAAAGTGCATCTCGGTTTAGATGGTTTTCGCATAGAACCGAGTAATGCCAAGCCAGAAGCGGAAATGCTTTGTAAAGGTACTGAAGATGGCTATTGTGAAAAGTAGTGTTTTGCGAAAAAGTGGATTGGTTTTGTCGGTACTTTTAGCACTGACTCTGTTCTCTAATAACGCACTGGCTGATGAGGAGAAGATAAGTATCGTGCATTTGAAGCAGGGGCTGGATACGGTGTGGGTGCTATTAGCAGCATTCCTGGTATTTTTCATGCAGGCTGGGTTCGGAATGGTGGAAGCCGGCTTTATCAGAGCAAAGAACACTTGCAACATCCTGACAAAGAACTTCCTGGACTTTTGTATGGCTTCGTTGGGTTTTTTCATTATCGGCTACGCTTTGATGTTCGGTGACGGCAATGGTTTTTGTGGTGTGAAAGGCTGGTGTCTATTTGGTTTGGAACCTATGGCTAATGGTATACCAATATACGCATTCTGGCTTTTCCAGGCGGTGTTTTGTGGTGCAGCGGCGACGATAGTTGCCGGCGGAATGGCAGAACGAATGAAGTTCCCGGCTTATCTGATTTACTCGTTTCTTATCTCGGCCTTCATATACCCAATCGTCGGGCACTGGATATGGGGCGGCGGCTGGCTCGGCGATATGGGCTTTGCTGATTTTGCCGGCTCAACAGTTGTACATACTGTAGGCGGTTGTGCAGCCCTTGTCGGGACCTCTATCCTGAAACCGAGGGAAGGAAAATATGGAATGGATGGCAAACCAAATGTTTTTGCCGGTCATAACATCCCGCTGGCATCCTTAGGTGTTTTTATTCTTTGGTTTGGCTGGTTCGGATTCAATGCGGGTTCAACGCTTGGAGTAGCTGACGGCTCGGTTATAGGTCGGATTGCCATCAATACAAATTTAGCGGCCGCGTTAGGTGGAATCGCTGCTATGGCAACAGTTTGGAAAAGATTCGGCAAACCGGATTTGTCAATGGCAATGAACGGCGCTCTGGCCGGTCTGGTAGCTATAACCGCACCATGTGCATACGTGGAGCCCTGGGCAGCATTAGTGATAGGAACAGCTGCCGGGTATCTGGTCGTAAGAGGTGTCGAGCTGCTCGATAAGCTCCAGATCGATGACCCTGTAGGAGCGTTTCCTGTTCACGGCATCTGTGGGATTTGGGGTACGCTTTGTGTCGGAATCTTCGGAAGGCGGGCGTTAGGACTGGCATATAATGGTTTTGTCTATGGCGGCAATCCAATGCAACTGGGCATCCAGATAGTAGGCAGCGTAAGTACGGTTGTTTTTATAGTCGTGAGTATGGGTATAGTATTCAAATTGATTGATTTGACTGTTGGTCTGAGAATAGGTCGGGAAGAAGAATTGCGAGGGCTGGATATCGGTGAACATGGTATGGAAGCCTATGGTGGTTTCCAAATATTCAGCACTACATAAGACAACTACATAAACATGGAGCGCGACATGAAGCTTATAATAGCATACATTCAGCCACACAAATTAAAAGATGTCAAAAAGGCATTATATAAGGCCCAGGTATTCAAGGTCTCCGTTACAAATGCACTGGGTTGCGGTGAACAACATGGTTATGAGGAGAGCTACCGCGGTATTAAGTTTGAAGTAAACCTGTTAAAGAAAGTTCGCCTTGAGATAGCAGTAAATGATGATTTCGTTGAGAAAACAATCAATGCAATCGTCGAAGGGGCAAAAACCGGACAGATCGGTGACGGAAAGATATTCGTGCTTGACCTTCCTGAGTGTATCAGAATTCGTACCGGCGATAAAGGTAATAAGGCAATTGGTTAGTTAAAAAGCTTAATGACAACAAAAAACAACAATTTTTGAAAGGAAGTAACTGATGAGTCCGAAAGATTTTCTTGAATTCGCAAAGAAAAATAATGCGAAAATGGTTGACCTGAAATTTACCGACCTCTTAGGAACATGGCAGCACTGTTCTTACCCGATAGAGACCTGGGATGAAAGCACCTTTGAGGATGGGCTTGGCTTTGACGGCTCGTCGATTCGTGGTTGGCAGGGAATACACGTCTCGGATATGTTGGCTGTGCCAGACCCGGATACCGCAGTGATTGACCCCTTCTTCAAAGAGCCGACCGTCAGCGTTATCGCCAATATCGTGGACCCGGTTACCAAGGAAGACTATACTCGTGACCCTCGGCACGTTGCGCGCAAAGGAGCGGCTTATCTGAAAGAAACCGGTATAGCCGACGTTTGCTATATTGGGCCCGAGCCGGAATTCTTTATATTTGATGAGGTCCGCTACGAGCAGAATCAGCATACGGGAATGTATGAAATAAATTCTGTCGAAGGAGCATGGAACACGGCCCGTTTCGAGGAGCCAAACCTGGGTTATAAGCCAAGTTTTAAGGGCGGTTATTTCCCGGTAAGCCCCACCGATACCTATCACGATCTGCGTGGTGAGATGGTTCAGGAGATGTGGAAAGTAGGCATTCTGGTCGAGGCGCACCATCACGAAGTAGCAACGGCAGGGCAGGCGGAGATAGATATGGTGTTTACTGACCTTCTGAAGATGGCTGATCAGTTCATGTGGTACAAGTACATCATTAAGAATGTAGCCAAACGCAACGGCAAGACGGTAACGTTTATGCCCAAGCCGGTCTTTGAGGACAACGGCAGCGGGATGCATACTCACTTTTCGCTTTGGAAGAATGGAAAGCCTCTGTTTGCAGATAATGGGTATGCCGGACTCAGTGATATCGGCCTTTATTCAATTGGCGGGATCCTCAAGCATGCACCGGCGATTCTGGCTTTTGCGGCACCGACTACAAACTCCTACCGTCGTCTTGTACCCGGTTTCGAGGCTCCGGTGAACTTAGTCATGTCAAAGCGGAACCGCTCTGCGGGTGTCCGAATCCCGATGTATTCAGAAAATCCGAAGGCAAAACGCCTTGAGTTCCGCTGCCCCGACCCGACCTGCAACGGCTATCTGACGTGGACAGCGATGCTTATGGCGGCCATAGACGGTATCCAGAACAAGATTGACCCTGGTGAGCCGTTGGACAGGGATATTTACGAGATGACGCCTGATGAGCTGGATAAGTACCCAAAAACCCCCGGCACGTTAGCTGAAGCGGTTGACGCTCTGGAAAATGACCACAAGTTCCTGACGGCCGGCAATGTATTCACCGACGACCTTGTGGAAATGTGGATCAAGTGGAAACGCGAAGAAGAATTGGGTCCTTTGGCTCTTCGACCGCATCCTTATGAGTTCAACTTATATTACGACAGTTAAAAAAGAAAGATGCAGCATGTCCATAACAATCAAGGCTTGTATGAAAGCCGGCGGGAGCACGACGGCTGCGGAATCGGTGCGGTTGTAAGAATCAGCGGCCAGCAGGACCACTCGATTATTGAGTACGGCAGGGAGATTCTGTTGAACCTGCGTCACCGGGGAGCCGCCGGGGCCGATGAAATTACAGGGGACGGGGCCGGCATGCTGTTTCAGATTCCTCATGAGTTTTTCATGGCTGAGAGTAAACACTCAGGTTTTTCTCTACCTGAGCCCTGCCGGTATGGTGTGGGAATGGTATTTGGCTCACAGAATAAAGAGCTTCGCAGAGAGTGCGACCGGATACTTGAGAATTCGATCAGCCATCACGGTCTGAATGTTTTGGGCTGGCGGGATGTACCAACCTCAAACGACTGTTTGGGTGAAATAGCCTTGCAGGCCGAACCCACAGTGAAGCAGGTTTTCGCGGATGGGGCCGGACTTGAGAATGAACAATTGGAAAGGATTTTGTACCTGGCGCGTAAGCGGGCAGAGAAACTTGTCAGGAAAAAATTTGGCCAGGAAGGGCAGGATTTCTATGTGAGCTCGCTTTCGGCAAGAACCATCTGTTATAAAGGGATGTTTATGGCCTGGCAGTTGTTTGCATATTACCCGGACCTTGCAGACAAGCGTCTGAAATCGGCTCTTGCGATTGTTCATCAGCGTTACAGCACAAATACGTTTCCGAACTGGCGGCTTGCCCAGCCGTTTCACTGTATCGCTCACAACGGTGAAATCAATACTCTTAGCGGCAACCGCAATTGGATGCAGGCACGCGAGACGATAATGGCCGGCGACGTCTTCGGCGACGATATGGACGACCTGCTGCCAGTCTTGACGCCAGAAATGAGTGACTCGGCGTGTTTTGACAGTGTGCTGGAGCTACTGGTTCGCTCAGGCAGGAGCTTGCCTCATTCGATGATGATGATGGTTCCGGAGGCTTTTGGGTCGAAGTATCATATCAGTACGGACAAACGTGCATTTTACGAATACCACGCATCTATAATGGAACCCTGGGACGGCCCAGCCGCCATGGTCTTTACCGACGGCCGGGTTGTTGGCGGAACACTTGACCGCAATGGTCTAAGGCCCTGCCGCTATCTTGTAACAAATGACGGTTTGGTCATCATGGCCAGTGAAGCCGGAGTTGTGCAGTTTCCACCTGAGGAAATCCGTCATAAGGGACGCTTGCAGCCGGGTCATATGTTCCTGGTCGATACTGTCGAGGGGCGAATAATTTCCGACAACGAGATAAAAAGTAAAATCGCCCGCCAAAAACCTTATCGCAGGTGGCTGGATGAAAACAAAATAGAGCTCCGCGGGTTGTTTGATGCCCCTAAATTGGCAGAGGCTGACTCTGAAACACTGGCTCGCAAACTTCGATTGTTTGGCTACACCCGCGAAGAGCTGAAAATGATTTTAGTTCCAATGGCGTTGAACGCTCAGGAGCCGGTTGGTTCTATGGGAAATGATACACCCCTGGCGGTACTTTCCAGCAAACCGAAGCTCCTGTTTAACTATTTCAAACAGCTGTTTGCACAGGTGACAAATCCTGCCATAGACCCTCTGCGCGAAGGTCTGGTTATGAGCCTGATGAATTTCGTAGGCAAAAAGTTGAATATCCTCGAAGAGACGCCTGAACATTGCCGTCAGCTTAAACTGCCCCACCCGATTTTGGCCAACGAAGATATTCAGCGACTGCAAACGGTAAAAAGGAAAGACCTTAAAACCGTCGGCATCTCGGCCGTGTTTGATTATAACGTCTCTGACATCAGCCACAGTTTAAGACTCGCATTGAATAACCTGGTCGATTCTGCCGAAGAAGCCGTCAAAAAAGGCGCTTCACTAATAATAATCAGTGACAGGCAAGCATCGCAAACAAGAGCCCCGATTCCATCGCTTTTAGCGACCGCCGCCGTTCATCATGGGCTGCTTAATCGTGGTCTTCGCGGTGAGGTTGGTCTTATTATTGAAAGCGGTGAGCCACGCGAGGTTATGCATTTTTGCCTTTTATGTGGATTCGGAGCTAATGCGGTTAATCCATATTTGGTATTCGAATTACTTGACGAGCTGCACCGGCTGAACGACCTGCCCGTGAAGATGGACCCGACCCAGATCGCGGATAATTATATAGCTGCCGTCAAGAAAGGTATCCTAAAAACTATGAGCAAGATGGGCATCTCCACCCTTCGAAGCTACACGGGGGCGCAACTGTTCGAAGCTATTGGTCTGAATAGTTCTTTTGTAGCCGAGTACTTTACAGGCACAAGCTCACGAATCGGTGGGATTGGCCTGGCAGAAATTGCTCAGGAAGCGGCAGCTCGACACCAGGCCGCTTTCCAGCAGCGCCCTGCCGGGGCGCTTGGACTGGATTTTGGCGGTGAGTATCATTTCAGACATAACGGCGAACAGCATCTTTGGAACCCCACGACCGTAGCGAGTCTGCAACATGCTGTCACATACACAGACCGGCAGGCTTACGATGATTATGCCAAAGCAATAAACCAACAGGCGAAAAAGTTATATACTCTGCGGGGACTTTTCGAATTTGTTGAGGGCAAAGCGATTCCGCTTGAGCAGGTCGAGCCCGCCTGTGAAATAGTCAAAAGATTTTGCACCGGTGCGATGAGCCACGGTTCAATAAGTAAAGAAGCGCATGAGTGTCTTGCTGTGGCCATGAATCGCATTGGTGCGATGAGCAACACCGGTGAAGGTGGTGAGGACCCAGCCCGGTATGAGTTCGAATCCAACGGTGATTCGAAAAACTGTGCTATTAAGCAGGTTGCCAGCGGACGGTTTGGCGTCACATTGAATTACCTTGCTCATGCAAAAGAGCTTCAAATAAAAATAGCCCAGGGCGCGAAACCCGGTGAAGGCGGCCAGCTCCCGGGCCATAAGGTTACAGAAGAAATCGCCAGGCTTCGGCATTCGACTCCGGGAGTGACGCTGATATCGCCTCCACCACATCATGATATATATTCAATCGAGGACTTGGCACAGCTAATCTACGACCTCAAGTGCAGCAATCCAGGGGTCAAAGTATCGGTTAAACTCGTGGCCGAGGTGGGCGTGGGCACAATTGCCGCGGGAGTTGCTAAAGGTAAGGCGGATGAGGTGCTTATCAGCGGCCATGACGGCGGCACCGGGGCAAGTCCTCTCTCCTCAATAAAACACACGGGCTGTCCCTGGGAGCTCGGTTTGGCTGAGACCCAGCAGGTCCTGGTGATGAACAACCTGAGAGACCGAATCCGGGTTCAGACTGATGGCCAGCTTAGAACAGGAAGAGATGTTGTTGTTGCGGCTTTACTTGGGGCCGAAAGATTCGGCTTCGGCACATCCGCCCTGGTGACGCTTGGTTGCACCTTGTTACGCAAATGTCATGAGGGGGCCTGTCCCTTCGGAATCGGTACCCAAGACCCTGAATTGCGAAAACGATTTGCGGGGAAACCCGAATATGTTGAAAGATTCATGTATTTTGTAGCTGAGGAAGTGCGCCAAATCATGTCACAACTCGGCTTTAAGAAATTTGAGGATATGATTGGCAGAGTTGACAAATTGCAAACCAAAACGGCAATTAATCACTGGAAGGCAAAGGGCCTGGATTTCTCTATGGTCTTTTATCAGTCCGATGTCTCGGGCCAAAAAGCATTAAGGTCGGTGAATTCACAGGCGGACAAACTCGATGACCACCTCGATTGGCGGATACTTGAGCAAGCCAAACCGGCAATCGAGCGAGCCGAGCATACTGTTATTGAGATGCCAATCCGAAATATAGACCGGACGGTTGGAGCGATTTTGAGCAATAAAATAGTAAAAAAATATGGCCCGAAAGGTCTGCCCGACGACACCTTGGAAATCGTCTTGTCCGGCTCCGCCGGGCAGAGTTTCGGGGCATTCTTAGCGCCCGGTGTAACGTTGAAGCTTCTCGGCGATAGTAATGACTATCTGGGCAAGGGTCTTTCAGGCGGACGGATTATTGTCAAAACGCCGGAAGGTTCGCCGTTTATGCCCCATGAAAATATCATTGTGGGTAATACTGTGCTTTACGGAGCTACATCCGGACAGGTTTTTATTAACGGAATGGCGGGCGAGAGATTCTGCGTACGAAATAGTGGAGCAACCGCCGTTGTTGAAGGCGTCGGTGACCATGGCTGTGAGTATATGACGGGTGGATTGGTCGTTGTGCTCGGAAAGACAGGGTGTAATTTTGCAGCCGGTATGAGCGGCGGTCTCACTTACGTGCTCGATGAAGCGCAGTTGTTTGATACCCTGTGTAATCTTGACATGGTAGAGTTAGAAAGTGTCTGGAAAGAAGAAGACAAAGACCTGCTGCACAATTTAATTCGGCAGCATCTCATATATACTAACAGCAAACGTGCACAACACATCCTGGATGCCTGGCCGGATATGGTCGGCAAGTTTGTGAAAGTTGTACCCATAGATTACCGCAAGGCATTGCAAAAGATGCGTGCCGCCCAGCAGCGGGACACTGAAACTATCCCGGCAACCGAGGAGGTATTTTCATGGGCCAGGTAAAAGGTTTCCTAAAATATAAGCGTCAGGAGGTTGGACATCGGCCAATCGAGGAAAGAGTGCATGATTTTGCAGAGCTCGACCTGCCCCTTACACCTGAGCAGATTTATCAGCAGACCGCAAGGTGCATGGATTGCGGAATACCCTTCTGTCACGGTACCGGCTGTCCGCTCAACAACTGCATACCGGAGCTAAACGAGCTGGTATATAAGGGAAAATGGGAGCAGGCCTGCCGGCTTCTGCACTTTACGAACAACTTTCCTGAAATTACCGGCCGGGTTTGTCCGGCGCCCTGTGAGGCAGCGTGTACGCTTTCTATAAATGACGAACCTGTATTGATAAGACACATAGAGCTGCAAATAGTCGAACGCGGTTTCGAGCAAGGCTGGATAAAGCCGATACCGGCCCTGTATAAGACAGGCAAGCGTGTTGCCGTGATAGGCTCTGGTCCGGCGGGTTTGGCGGCTGCACAACAACTGGCACGGGCCGGACATGATGTGGTCGTTTTTGAGAAAGATGAGCAGGTGGGTGGCTTGTTGTGTTACGGCATCCCGGACTTCAAGCTCGAAAAACGCATTATCGACCGCAGGATGGAACAGCTAAGGGCTGAGGGTGTTGAGTTTCAGACCGGTGTCAATGTGGGGGAGGATATCTCCACCCGCTATCTGCAAAAGATGTTCGATTGTGTTTGCCTGGCGATGGGGGCAGGTCAACCACGGGACCTTAATATACCCGGTAGGGGGTATGAAAACATTTTGTTTGCAATGGAATACTTATCATCACAAAACAGGGTTTGCTCGGGCGAGTCAATAGATGAATCCGGGGTTGTTACGGCCAAAGGCAAAGTCGTAGTAGTAATAGGTGGTGGTGATACCGGCAGCGACTGCGTAGGAACTGCCCGCCGCCAAGGTGCTGAAAAGATATATCAGCTGGAAATTTTGCCTGAGCCTCCGGATACCCGGCCCCCCGATACTCCCTGGCCTATGTGGCCACGAATTATGAGGACATCTTCATCTCACGAAGAAGATTGTGAGCGACGATGGAGTGTGATGACTAAAAAGTTTACAGGCTATGAAATTCGGGTGGGGCAACTTCATTGCTGTGAAGTTAAATGGATAAAAAAGTCTGACGGCTGGAAGATAATGGAGATACCGAGCACTGATTTTGTTCTTGAGGCGGACCTTGTGATTTTAGCGATGGGATTTGTGCATGTTGTTCACGAGGGCCTAATAAGAAGCCTGGGTCTCAAATTGGATGATCACGGTAATGTTCAAGTGAATGGTTATCAGACAAGCCAGCCTTGGGTATTTGCGGCAGGTGATAACATAAGTGGGACTTCACTGGTCGTACATGCGATTAATAGTGGACGCCAGGCAGCAGCGGCAATCGACCAGTGGTTAAAGAGCAGTTAGATGACAATGCCGCATTAGGCCTGGCAAAATAGATTTTGAGCCTGATTAGAGGGCAAATTATGGCACTGCGAGTAGCACTTGGTCAGTTCAACGCCTGTGTGGGTGACATTGCAGGCAACATGGCGAAGATGCGAGAATTCTATGCTCAAGCTATAAGACTTGGCGCAGACCTCGTTGTCTTTCCGGAGATGGCCGTTTGTGGTTATCCGCCGGAAGACCTGCTTCTCAAAAAGCACTTTTATGAGGACAGCATGCAGGCCATCAAACAGATGGCCAAGGACTGCCCTGAAAAGGCGACGATTGTCGGCTTCGCAGAGATGGCCGACAACCGGTACTTCAATTCTCTCGCCGTGCTTGAAAAAGGTACAGTAAAAAGAATCTACCGGAAAATGATTCTGCCAAACTATGGTGTATTCGATGAGAAAAGGTACTTTCAGTCGGGCAGCGGGTCTGTAACGGTCAATATCGACGGCCAAGCTGTGATACTCACAATCTGCGAAGATATATGGCATATTGAGTGGATTGACAAGTTTGTCGGGGAAATATACCGTAAAGACTTAATCGTGAACATATCTGCATCACCCTTCCATGTTGGGAAAATGGGGCATCGAAAAGATGTTCTCAGCCGTGGTGCAAAGTACTTCCACTGTCCGCTTGCCTACTGTAATCTTGTTGGCGGCCAGGACGAGCTGGTGTTTGACGGCCGCAGTATGTTTCTTGACCGGAAAGGTACCGTCATCTGCCAAGCAAAGGGATTTGAAGAAGATTTACTTGTTGCTGATGTTGATTCAGCCTCTGGCGGCAATGTCCACACTTTAAATTCTGGTAACGCTCCAATTAGAACCGTACGAAGGCGGATTGACCCGGTTTCAGAGGTTTATCAGGCTTTGGTGCTTGGAACAAGAGATTACGTTCGGAAGAATGGCTTCAGCAAGGTCGTTATCGGAATTAGCGGTGGGATTGATTCGTCCCTCACTGCTGTGATTGCAGTTGACGCGCTCGGCACCGAAAACGTAATCGGCATTACTATGCCTTCCAGATTTAACGAACCTGAGACTGTAGGTGATGCTGGAAAACTGGCACAGAATCTTGGAATTGAGATGCACACCATCCCCATCGGGACCGTACTCGATGAATTTGATGAAACACTTGGAAAAATCACAGGCTGGTCAGACAGTGGCATCGCCTACGAGAATCTTCAAGCCAGAGTTCGCGGCACCATATTGATGTCGCTTAGCAATCAGTTTTCGTATTTGCCGCTGACTACAGGTAATAAGAGTGAAACTGCTGTTGGTTATTGTACGCTCTACGGTGACATGGCAGGCGGTTTTGCTGTCATTAAAGATGTGCCAAAGACGATGGTTTACGAATTGGCGAGGCACGTGAATAAAATTCATCATCATCAGCTAATCCCGAGAAGTATAATAGAGCGGCTACCAAGCGCCGAGCTTAGAGAAAACCAGAAGGATACGGACTCGTTACCAGAGTATGACTTGCTCGACCAAATACTCAAAGGTTACATTGAAGAGGATAAATCTTCCCAGCAGTTGATACAAGAAGGTCTTTCTCTGACCGTTGTCAGCAGCGTGATACGGATGGTTGACCACAATGAATATAAAAGAAGGCAATCGCCACCAGGAGTTAAGATTACTCCAAAGGCGTTTGGCAAAGACAGGAGAATGCCGATAACAAACCTGTATATTTCGCGTTGAGGTGATAGAAAAGGTTTGCTTGGGTACTATCCATCAATAAGTCAGAGGCAATTATAATGCCGAAACGCAAGGATATTCATAAGATACTGATAATAGGCTCAGGGCCGATTGTCATCGGTCAGGCCTGCGAATTTGATTATTCCGGCACACAGGCCTGTAAAGTTCTCAAAAAGGAAGGTTTCAAGGTCATCCTGGTCAACAGCAATCCCGCTACTATAATGACTGACCCCGAACTGGCGCACAGAACATACATTGAGCCGATTACGCCTGAGATAGTCGAAAAGATCATTCGCGCCGAGAAGCCTGATAGTCTCCTGCCGACGCTGGGTGGGCAAACAGCCCTTAATACTGCCGTCGCAGTAGCCGAAAGAGGTATATTGAAAAAATATAACGTACGCCTCATCGGGGCAAAACTTCCAACTATCAAAAAAGCCGAGGAAAGAGACCGTTTCAAGAAAATCATTGAGGACTCAGGTCTGCAGGTACCCAGAAGCGGCTATGCCCATTCATGGCAGGAGGCGCGGAAAATCATCGAATATGTTGGTTTTCCTACCATTATCCGCCCTTCATATACATTAGGTGGCACAGGCGGAAACGTTGCCTACAACGCCGAAGAGTTCGAGCGCTACATTCATTGGGGACTAAATCTAAGCCCTGCCAGTCAGGTCTTGGTCGAAGAATCCGTCGTCGGTTGGAAAGAATACGAACTGGAGGTAATGAGAGACAAAAGAGATAATGTTGTTATTGTCTGTTCTATCGAAAACCTTGACCCAATGGGTATCCACACCGGTGACAGCATCACCGTTGCACCGGCCCAGACTCTCACTGACAAAGAGTATCAGATAATGCGTGATGCTGCGATTAAGATTATGCGGGCTATCGGTGTAGAAACTGGCGGTTCCAACATTCAATTTGCTGTCAATCCTGAAAACGGTAAGCTCTACGTGATTGAAATGAATCCCAGGGTCTCTCGAAGTTCAGCGCTTGCTTCTAAAGCCACCGGTTTTCCTATCGCTAAAATCGCTTCCCTGCTTGCAGTCGGTTATAGCCTTGATGAGATTCCAAACGACATTACCAAGAAAACACCCGCTTGCTTTGAGCCTACTATCGATTACTGTGTAGTAAAATGGCCGAGATTTACGTTTGAAAAATTTCCCGGCACCGATTCTGAATTGACCGTGCAAATGAAGTCAATTGGCGAAGCTATGGCTATAGGCAGGACTTTTAAGGAGGCCATGCAAAAGGCCATACGGTCACTTGAGATTGATCGTTATTCTCTTGACAAAAAGCATATTGATGGTGACCTTTCGCTGGTTCAGCTCAAGGAGAAGCTGAGCACAAACTGCTGGGACAAAATATGGTATGTCGCCGAAGCTTTCAGAAGAAAACTTTCCACCGATGTAATCTTTGAGCTTACCAAAATCGATCCTTGGTTCCTAAACAACATAAAGGATATTGTCAGACTTGAGCAAAAGATTAAGTCGAACGGTTTAGCAAAACTAAGAAGCAATGATATGCGGAGGATCAAGGAATACGGTTTCAGCGATAAATACCTGGCATCTATTTTGAAAACAGAAGAGCCAAAGCTACGCGAGTACCGCCAGGGCCTTGGTGTAAACGCAGTTTACAAAACCGTTGATACCTGTGGTGCCGAATTCGAGGCAATGACGCCTTATTTTTATTCAACCTTTGAGGCAGAGTGTGAAGCCAATCCAACCGATAGGCGAAAAGTTATCATTCTTGGCGGCGGGCCAAACCGCATAGGCCAGGGTATTGAATTTGATTACTGCTGTTGTCACGCAGCGTCTG
>Ga0315537_1002111_pt1 | contig 15320 bp, 12 predicted proteins | sample SalMarSW160270MG_FD_203091 | JGI IMG/M metagenome (GOLD analysis project Ga0315537, IMG submission 203091) | Salt marsh sediment microbial communities from the Plum Island Ecosystem LTER, Massachusetts, United States - Salt Marsh Sediment SW1602-70 ... | reverse complement strand
GGACCTTCCGGTTCGACGTTTGCGTGCCGTCCTCGTAGACGACGTCGAATAAGATGAAGCCGCTTGGGCGCGCCTGTTTTCTAGCCACGATGCTTCCAACCTTGGGCTAGGCGTCGTTCGCGCCCATCTCGGCATCCGCGCCCGGCGCCTCGGCGCTGGGTTCGTCGCCTTGCGTCGCCTTGCGCTTCTCCGTCTCCTCTTGGAGACGTTTCAGCTTCTCCTGCTTCTTCTGTGCCTTGGCCCGGGCTCGTTCGGCTTTCTGAAAGTTGTAATTGGGTTTGAGGGCCATCTGCGCCTCCTTTCTTTTTCCTGGCTCGTCTCTATGTCTGCTTCGATCGCCGCGCCTTGCGCGCCTTCGGCGCGGGAGGGTTAGCAGTTTCCGCTTCCTTGTCCGCGGCCTCTTTGGCGAGGCGCAATTCGCGCAACCGCTCGGTCTTCTTCGTCATGGCGTCCTGCGCGAGCTTCTGCTCGAGCTTGAAGCTTTCTTGCTGCTTCCGGCTCAGGCTCAGGATTGTCTCGGCGTTGCGCCTGGCCGCTGACACACGGGAAGGGGAGGATTTGCTCATATCAGGACCTCCGGTTGCCGGATGTCGTGGGACTTCGCGGCGATAGCGGCAACATTCGGACGCCGGCCCCGAAACCGTCTTCGCCGCCCGTTGCTTGGACGCGCGGCCGGGCGGGGCGGCACATTCCCGGTCTTGGGGGCGTCCCGCGTCACTGCGAGAGGATGCTCAACGACATCGACGTTTGCCCGCATCAGCCGCTCAATGGCCTTGAGATAGGACCGCTCGCTGTGATCGCAGAGCGACAAGGCGATCCCTTGCGCGCCGGCCCGGGCGGTGCGGCCGATACGGTGAACGTAGCTCTCCGGCTCGTTCGGCAGCTCGAAGTTGATGACGTGGGAGATGCCGGGAACGTCAATACCCCGCGCAGCGATATCCGTGGCGACAAGGATGCGCACTTTGCCGCTGCGAAAGCCGTCGAGGGCCCGCACCCGCGCGTTCTGGGCCTTGTTGCCGTGGAGCGCGACCGCAGCCAGCCCCGCCTGAACGAGATGGCGGCAAACCCGGTCGGCGCCGCGCTTGGTCCGCGTAAATACGATCGCCTGGCCCATTGTCGGGCCCTTGAGGAGGTCGGTCAGCACGGCCCGCTTGTCTTTCGCGCCCACGAAGTACACGCGCTGCTCGATACGCTCGACGGTCACCTTGACCGGCGCGACGTCGACGCGGATGGGACTGCGTAAGATGTCGTGCGCGAGTTTAGCGATGGACGGTGGCATGGTTGCCGAGAACAGAAGCGTCTGACGCTCCTTGCGGCAGAAACCGACGATCTTCCGCACGTCGTGGATGAAGCCCATGTCGAGCATGCGGTCGGCCTCGTCGAGCACCAGGATCGAGACCTTGTCGAGGCGCACGTGGCGCTGAGCGCAAAGATCGAGCAGGCGCCCCGGCGTCGCAATCAGGACATCGATGCCGGCTCTCAGCGCCTTGACCTGCTGCCCTTGGCTGACGCCGCCGAAAATCACGGCCGTGCGCAAGGCGAGGTGGCGCCCATAGGCGTTGACCCGCTCGCCGATCTGGCCGGCGAGCTCGCGCGTCGGCGCCAAGATGAGCGCTCGTGGCGTGCCGGGCGCCCGCGGCTCGGATTTGTCGAGGAGAAGCCGATGAAGCAGCGGCAGGGCGAAAGCGGCCGTCTTGCCGGTGCCCGTCTCGGCGACGCCGAGCAGGTCCCGGCCTTGGATGAGAGTGGGAATCGCCTGCACCTGAATGGGCGTCGGCGCCAGATAGTTTTCGGCTTTGAGCGCAAGCCGCAGCGGCTCGGCGAGGCCGAGCGAATCGAAAGAAAGTGTCACTTGTTAATGTTCCTTGCGTCTGAGCACGACGCACAGGATGCGCGATCATGAGGACGCTTGCCTCACCCCACGCGCTGTCTGGGGGCAGACGAAAATCGGGAAATTGTCTCGGGATGAGGCGCCGCAAAGTCTGCGGCAGCTACGCGCGATCGCGAGCAATCAGTAAGGCTCACACATGGCAGGGGCACACCGGGATGTCAAGGTCGGTGCCTGTTGGCGGGTGAGACGCCCTGGCCTTGAATGTCTGCTCTGGGTCAAGGCCGACGTTAGCTTCGGAAGCCCGCATGCTATGGCGGACGCGGAATGGACTGACGGCCTGGTCGCGTCACAGTGAAAGAGCTACGACCGATCTCTTGCGCTACTGCATCATGATCAATCCTTGTAATGCTCGCCGATAAGGCCTATATAGGGCCATCGACATTTGGCCGGACTCATGTGGCCGTAGCGCTTCGGGCGCACGTTCAGACCCTCCCAAAAATCGACACATCACGCTGAAGGCGGCGAGCTAATCGCGCGCTCTTGAGCACGACTACACTTGTCAATGAAAGGACGACCCGATGACTACGGGAACTGTGAAATTCTACAACGGACAAAAAGGTTTCGGCTTCATCCAGCCTGACGACGGAGGCAAGGACGTGTTTGTGCATGCCACCGCGCTGGAGCGCGCCGGCATAGGAAACCTCGTCGAAGGTCAGAAGGTGGCCTTTGACACCGAGATGGATAGACGCAGCGGCAAGACCGCTGTTGCGAACATCAAGGCTGCGTAGTTCCTCAAAGGGACAGCGTCATGATGAAATTAGAGCCGTCCCTTCGGGGACGGCTTGTTAGCCTCCGACCGTGTGTTGGCGTTTCGAGGGACAATGAAAATCTGAGCCAGCGACGCCAAATGCTCTGAAGAAGGGGAGGCCCCCAAGATGGCTTTCAACTATAAGGCTCCAGCGGAGCTCTTTCCTTCGAGGCGGCGCAACGGGAGAGGTCCTGACTTTGGCCGCGGCCCAATAAACTACAAGCGATTCGATTCCGCGGCAGAAGCCATCAAGTTCGCGATGGAAGTTCTTCCTTCCGAGTTCCTGCTTGGCACATATCTTGAAGTTGAAGACAAGAGGTTGGACGGGAATGCAATTCGCCAGCTCTATGAGAGCGAAGACTACCCGCTGAAGCGGATTTAGGGGAAACAAGTTCTGTCGCACTCACATGGGATCCCAAAGCAACGCTTCCAGCTCATTCTAATCAAGCCTTCGCATTATGACGATGACGGCTATGTGATACGCTGGTGGCGCGCCATGATCCCCTCCAATTCGCTGGCGGCCATGTATGGCATCGCCGCCGATAGCGCCGAGCGGGAAGTGCTTGGCCCTGACGTTGCCATCGACATCACCGTCCTCGACGAGACTAACGCTCGGATCGACATTGCGGCGCTCCTCGACGGACTGCGCCACCACGGCTATTTTGGACTCGTGGCACTCATAGGCGTGCAGTCAAACCAATATCCCCGCGCGCTCGACATCGCCAGGTCCTTCCGCGCGGCCGGCGTGCAGGTCGTCATTGGCGGCTTCCATATCTCGGGCTGCCTCTCCATGCTCGATGGGCATGCCGGCGATCTCGATGCCTGCCGGGAAATGGGCGTCTCCATGTTCGCTGGCGAAGCCGAGGGCCGGATGGATATGGTACTGCGCGACGCGGCGGCAGGTGCACTCACCCCGCTTTACAATTTCATGAAAGATCTGCCAAGCATCGAAGGCGCGCCAGTACCGTTCCTGGAAAAGCGCCCCGTCGCTCGGACTCTTGGGCTCAGCACGAGCTTCGATGCCGGTCGCGGCTGCCCCTATCAATGTTCGTTTTGTACGATCATCAACGTGCAGGGACGCAAATCGCGCTTCCGTTCCGCTGACGACGTCGAAAAGCTGGTGCGGCTGAACTGGGCGCAAGGCATCCACAAATTCTTCATCACTGATGACAATTTCGCGCGCAATAGAGAGTGGGAGACTATTTTCGACAGGCTGATCGCATTGCGTGAGAAGGACGGCATCCCACTCGGGCTGATGATCCAAGTCGACACGCTCTGCCATCGAATAGAGAACTTCGTTGAGAAGGCGAAGAGGGCGGGTGTAACGCGCGTCTTCATCGGGCTCGAGAACATCAACCCGGACAACCTGACAGGGGCCAAGAAATACCAGAACAAGATCACCGAATACCGCAAGATGCTGCTCGCCTGGAAGGCACAAGGTATCATTACGCTTGCGGGCTATATTCTCGGCTTTCGGGCCGACACGCCGGAGACCATAAGGCGAGATATCGCCATTATCCAGGAGGAGCTGCCGCTCGACATCATCGAGTTCTTCTGCCTGACGCCGCTACCCGGATCCGAGGACCATCAGTTGCTGTGGAAGCGGGGGGTGGCGATGGACTCCGATCTGAACACTTACGATGCGGAGCATGTCTGCACCGCCCATCCCAAAATGAGCAGAGCGGAATGGGAGGGTATTTATCGCGAGGCCTGGGAGCTCTATTACACGCCGAAGCACATGCGGGCGCTATTGCGGCGCGCGGCTGCTACCGGCGTGCCGATCGCCAGCCTGATCAAGGTGCTGGCGACGTTCGCGACGACGGTGCGGCTCGAGAATGTGCATCCGCTGCAGAGCGGTGTGCTCCGCGCCAAGCGCCAGTCCGAACGCAGGCCGGGACTGCCGCGCGAGAACTTCTTCCTTTTCTGGTCGCGCTATGTCGCGGAGACGATCGTTAAACACGCGATCTTCGTCGCCGCGGTCGTGCGTTTGATAGTCATGGCGCTGCTGATCTTGCGCGGCGGCACCCCGCGGACTTACATGGATCAGGCGTTGACCCCAGTCGCCAACGACGGCGACGAAGCTCTCGACCTCTTCACTAAGACGGCCGGCGGCGTCGCCCACGTCGCCCACGTGAAGAGAGTGGCGGCCGCCATAGACCGTGGGCGTCCAGCCGCTTAACGCGATGCGCTGTTGGTCTGGCTGGTCCAGATCACCACCGTAGCGGAATGCCCGGAATGTCCCGCTTTGGGTCAGGAGCAGACAGCGGCGAGCTGCATCGGATGTCCATTATTCTAGCGGTTGCGGAGATTCGCTGAGAGGCGAGGGCGGTCCCTGCTACTCAGAGAGCTTTCCCTGTTCGCATCCGATATTTCCTTGTTCTGCTTCGTAGGGAATTTCACCCGCAATCCCTTGCAGAGGCTGGCGTCCAGCACCCACCAACGGCCCGATTCCGACTAAATTCCCTGTATTTTCCCGGAGATCAGGGAATTTGACGGCAGAGACGCGTTCGCTGCAGCCTCCCAGCACAGCCACGATAACTCATTGATATAGAAGTACTTTTAAGCTCTTAGCAAAAAGCAGACTGCGTGTTGACGAAAAGCACGACTGCTAACGAGCCAATAACATCCTCCTCTCCCACCCTCTGCCTGACGGCTGCGAGCAAGAATAAGGACGGGATGGAGAACTTCTTTCGCTAGTTTCCCTGCCATAGGCTGAGGTTCTCTGCCGGGCGACTTCCTCCTACACCTGATAGTCCGCGTCGGCGTCGCCGCGATCATGGCTGTCGGGGCTGCGTCGTGTTCTTGCCTATCGGTCACATAGCTTGACGCGCATCAACGTTCGAGGAAGCGCCGGGAGCCATTGTCGAGCCCCCAATTAGGGCGGCTCGCGCCCCGAATTTGCACTTCGTGGGGTGGTTTCCAACCAGTGGCTGCATTAGGCTAGTGCGCCCGGTGGCCGCTGAGCTGAGGGAGGGATGATGAGCTACTTCCTCGACCGACTTACATTCTTCAACCGTGTCGTTGATGACTTTTCGGATGGCTATGGCGTCGTCACACGCGAGGACCGGCGCTGGGAAGACGGCTATCGCAAGCGCTGGCAGCACGACAAGATCGTCCGTTCCACCCATGGCGCCAACTGTACGGGCTCCTGCTCTTGGAAGATCTACGTCAAGGGCGGAATTGTCACCTGGGAGACCCAGCAGACCGATTATCCGCGTACACGGCCTGAGCTTCCCAATCACGAGCCGCGCGGTTGCTCGCGGGGGGCCAGCTATTCCTGGTACCTCTATTCCGGCAATCGGGTGAAGTATCCGCTGATCCGCTCTCGCCTGCTTAAGCTGTGGCGCGAGGCTCGTGGGGTCCGCACCCCCGTCGCCGCCTGGGCCTCGATCGTCGAGGACCCCACCAAGCGCGCGGCCTATGTCAAGAAACGCGGCCTTGGCGGCTTCGTGCGCGCGACCTGGGACGAGGTCAACGAAATCATCGGTGCGGCCAACGCTTACACGGTGAAGACCTACGGACCCGATCGTGTGTTCGGCTTCTCCCCGATCCCGGCGATGTCGATGGTGAGTTATGCGGCCGGCTCGCGCTATCTGTCGCTGCTCGGCGGCGTGTGCATGTCGTTCTATGATTGGTATTGCGACCTGCCGCCTGCATCGCCTCAGACCTGGGGCGAGCAGACCGACGTTCCCGAAAGCGCCGACTGGTACAATTCCGGATTTTTGATCCTGTGGGGATCGAATGTCCCCCAGACGCGCACCCCCGACGCCCACTTCTACACCGAGGCCCGCTACCGCGGCGCCAAGAGCGTCGTGATCACGCCAGACTATTCAGAGGCCGCGAAGTTCTCCGACCTTTGGGTTCATCCAAAGCAGGGCACGGATGCCGCGCTTGCCATGGCGCTGGGCCATGTCATTGCCCGCGAGTTCCACGTCGAGCTCCAGGTTCCGTATTTCGTCGACTACGCGCGCAAATACACCGATATGCCGATGCTCGTTCGCCTTGTGGAGAATGACGGCCGGCTGGTGCCGGAGCGGTTCGTGCGCGCCAGCGATCTGGATGGAGCTTTGGGCGAGACGGCCAACCCGGAATGGAAGACGCTCGCTTATGACGAAATCTCGGGTGAGGTTGTGGTGCCGAGCGGCGCCGTCGGGTTCCGCTGGGACGATGCCGGCAGGTGGAATCTCGAGGAGAAAGACGGCAAGGGCCGGGAGACAAAGCTGCAGCTCTCGCTCGCCGGGATACGCGACGAGCTCGCCGACGTCGCTTTCCCCTACTTTGGCAACCGCGAGCATGACCATTTCGCCGGGACCGACCATCCGGACGTTCTGATGCGCAAGGTGCCCGCCAAGCGCTTGCGTCTCAAGGATGGCGAAACGCTGGTGGCCAGCGTCTACGACCTATTCATGGCTAATTACGGCGTCGATCAGGGCTTCGGCGGCGAGCATCTCGCCACCTCTTATGACGACCTGGAACCTTATACGCCCGCCTGGGCGGAGAAGATTACCGGCGTACCGCGTGACCAAATCGTCACCATTGCCCGGGAGTTCGCCCGCAACGCGGAGAAGACGAACGGTCGCTCGATGGTCATCCTTGGCGCTGGTGTGAACCACTGGTACCACATGGATATGACCTACCGCGGCATCATCAACATGCTGGTGATGTGCGGCTGTATCGGTCAGTCGGGTGGTGGATGGTCGCATTATGTCGGCCAGGAGAAGCTGCGTCCGCAGACCGGTTGGCTTCCGCTTGCCTTCGCGTTGGATTGGGGCCGTCCGCCGCGGCAGATGAACTCCACGTCGGCGTTCTACGTCCACACCGATCAGTGGCGCTACGAAACGCTCGACGTGTCGGAGATTCTCTCGCCCACTGCGCCGGCCGGCCCGTGGGACGGCGCGCTGATCGATTATAATGTACGCGCCGAACGCATGGGCTGGCTACCCTCGGCGCCGCAACTCGAGGCGAACCCCCTTTTGATCGCGGCCAAGGCAAAGGCTGCCGGCCAAGAGCCGAAGGATTACGTTGCTGCAGCGCTCAAGTCTGGCGAATTCGCGCTCTCCTGCGAGGATCCGGACAAGCCGGCTAACTGGCCGCGCAATATGTTTGTCTGGCGCTCCAACCTCTTGGGCGCATCGGGAAAGGGCCACGAATATTTCCTGAAGCACCTGCTCGGCGCGTCGAACGGCGTGATGGGCAAGGATCTTGGCACGACTGGAGCACAGAAGCCCCAAGAGGTCGAGTGGCACGACCAGGCGCCGGAGGGAAAGCTCGACCTGCTCGTCACCATCGACTTCCGCATGTCGACCACCTGCATGTACTCCGACATCGTGCTGCCGACGGCGACCTGGTACGAGAAGAACGACCTTAACACCTCCGACATGCATCCCTTCATTCATCCGCTGACGTCGGCGGTGGATCCGGTTTGGGGCGCGCGGAACGACTGGGAAATTTACAAGGGTATCGCCAAGGCTTTCTCCGAGGTTGCCCCGGAGGTGCTTGGAAAAGAGACCGACGTGGTGCTGACGCCAATCCTGCACGACACGCCCGGCGAGATCGCCCAAGCCCTCGATGTCAAGGACTGGAAAAAGGGCGAGATCGACCCGGTTCCCGGCAAGACCATGCCGCAAGTCACAGTGGTGGAGCGCGACTATCCAAATCTATACAAGCGCTTCACCTCGCTCGGGCCGCTTATGAGCAAGCTCGGCAATGGCGGCAAGGGCATCAATTGGAAGACGGAGCAGGAGGTCGAGTTCCTCAAGCGCCTCAACGGAGAGGTCGAGGAAGAGGGTGAGACCAAGGGCCTGGCACGTATTGATAGCGATATCGACGCCGCCGAGGTGATCCTCACCCTCGCGCCGGAGACAAATGGCGAGGTCGCGGTCAAGGCATGGGATTCTTTGTCGAAGACCACCGGCCGTGGACTGGTCCATCTCGCCCTTCACAAAGAGGATGAGAAGATCCGCTTTCGCGATGTGGTTGCCCAGCCACGCAAGATCATCTCGTCGCCAATCTGGTCCGGCTTAGAGTCGGAGAAGGTTTGCTACAACGCCGGCTACACCAATGTGCACGAGCTGATTCCTTGGCGGACGCTCACCGGGCGGCAGCAGCTCTATCAAGATCATTTATGGATGCGCGCCTTCGGTGAGGGCTTGTGCGTCTATCGCCCGCCAATCGACACCAAGACAGTGAAGCCGGTCATCGACCGCAAGCCGAATGGCAACAAGTCGGTTGTTCTGAACTTCATCACCCCCCACCAGAAATGGGGCATCCACTCGACCTATACCGACAATCTCTTGATGCTGACCTTGTCGCGCGGCGGTCCGATCGTGTGGATCAGCGAAGTCGACGCCCAAAAGGCCGGCATCGTCGACAACGACTGGATCGAGGCTTTCAACACCAATGGCGCGCTGGTTGCCCGCGCCGTCGTCTCTCAGCGCGTCAAGGAAGGCATGTGCATGATGTATCATGCGCAGGAGAAGATCGTGAACGTGCCTGGCTCCGAGCAAACTGGCCAGCGCGGCGGCATCCATAACTCAGTGACACGAGCAGTACTCAAGCCGACACACATGATCGGCGGCTATGCCCAGCAGTCCTATGGCTTCAACTACTACGGCACTGTCGGCTCAAATCGAGACGAATTCGTCATCATTCGCAAGATGGCGGAGATTGACTGGCTCGAACAGCCGTCTGCGGACGAGGCCCAAGAAACATCACGACTGGAGGCCGCAGAATGAAAATCCGCGCCCAAGTCGCCATGGTGCTGAATCTCGACAAGTGCATCGGCTGTCATACGTGTTCGGTTACCTGCAAGAACGTGTGGACCAGCCGCGAAGGCATGGAATATGCCTGGTTCAACAACGTCGAGACGAAGCCGGGTATCGGCTATCCCAAGGAGTGGGAGAACCAGGACCGCTGGAACGGTGGCTGGCGCCGCAAGCGGAACGGGAAGATCGAGCCCCGGATCGGCGCCAAATGGCGTGTGCTCGCTAACATTTTCGCCAATCCCGACCTGCCCGAGATCGACGACTACTACGAACCCTTCACCTTCGACTACCAGCACCTGCAAAAGGCGCCGGAACTACAGGCCATGCCAACCGCGCGGCCGCGTTCGCTCGTCAGCGGCGAGCGGATGGAGAAGATCAAATGGGGGCCGAATTGGGAGGAGATCCTTGGCGGCGAGTTCGCCCAACGCTCAGCCGACATGAACTTCGAGGGCGTGCAGAAGGAGATCTACGGGCAGTTTGAGAACACTTTCATGATGTACCTGCCGCGGCTGTGCGAGCACTGTCTCAACCCGGCCTGCGTCGCGGCGTGCCCGTCTGGCGCTATCTACAAGCGGGAGGAAGACGGCATCGTCCTGATCGATCAAGACAAGTGCCGCGGCTGGCGCATGTGCGTTTCTGGCTGCCCGTACAAAAAGATTTATTACAATTGGTCCAGCGGCAAGTCGGAGAAATGCATCTTCTGCTTCCCGCGCATCGAGGCCGGTCAGCCCACGGTTTGCTCGGAAACTTGTGTCGGCCGCATCCGCTATCTCGGCGTGGTGCTCTACGACGCCGACCGTATCGAAGAGACGGCAAGCGTTGCCGACGAACAGGATCTTTACCAGGCGCAACTCTCGATCTTTCTCGATCCCGACGATCCGGAGGTGATCGCACAAGCCCGCGCCGATGGCGTGCCCGATAACTGGCTCGAGGCCGCCGCCCACTCGCCGGTGTGGAAGATGGCGATGGACTGGAAGGTCGCCTTCCCGCTGCACCCTGAATACCGGACTCTGCCGATGGTCTGGTACGTCCCGCCGCTGTCGCCGATCAACTCTGCCGTTGAAGCTGGCAAGATCGGGCACGATGGCGAAATGCCGGATGTCCGCAGCCTCCGCATCCCTCTCAAATATCTCGCGAATCTGCTCACCGCCGGCAAGGAAGAGCCAGTGGCGCAGGCGCTGGAGCGTATGCTCGCCATGCGCGCCTATATGCGCGCCAAGACCGTGGACGGTGTTGTCGACGAGAGCATCCCCAAAAGTGTTGGTCTCGATGCCGAGCAGATGGACCATATGTACGAGGTCATGGCTATTGCCAACTACGAAGACCGTTTCGTCATTCCCACGACGCATCGCGAACTGAGCGAGGATGCCTATGACATCCGCGGCTCTTGCGGCTTCTCTTTCGGGAATGGTTGCTCGGGCGGGACGACGGAGACCAATCTGTTCGGATCTCCGAAGAAGCACAAGACGCCGCTGGAGGTCGCCTGATGACGAAGACCTTTAAAGTCCTCTCTGCGCTGCTCAGCTATCCTGACCAAGCCCTGCAGAAAGCTGCGCCGGAGCTCGTGAACGTCCTCGATGATGAAAAGCTCCTCGCGTCCGGAAGCCGCACTGCCCTCGACGCGCTGATCGAGGAGGTGGCGCAAGCCGACGTCTACGACTTGCAGGAACGTTATGTCGAGCTGTTCGATCGCACGCGGTCCTTGTCCTTGCACCTCTTCGAGCATGTCTATGGCGAGAGCCGCGACCGCGGCCAGGCGATGATCGATCTCAAGAGCCTGTACGAGCAACACGGGCTCAGTTTCAGCACTAGCGAGCTTCCCGACTACTTGCCGGCTTTTCTCGAATTCCTTTCCACGCGTCCTCTCGCGGAAGCGCGCCAGCTGCTCGGTCAGCCCGCGCATATCCTTGCAGCGTTGGCCGAGCGTCTGGAGAAGAGAGACGCGTCCTATGCGGCCGTGTTCCGAGCGCTTGAGGCGCTTGCGGTTCCAGCAGCCGACTCCGAACAGATGGAAGTGGTCCCGGAAGACCAAAACGCCAATCCCAACGATTTCGCTGCGCTCGACGCGCAGTGGGAAGAGGAAGCAGTGACCTTCGGCCCTGCCGCCGCACCGAGCTGCAAGGACCGGCTCGTTGCTCAAATTCGCGCAGGCAGACGCCCGGTCGCTGATGTGCAGACGAAGGGAGAGGCGCCATGAGTGACGCCATCAACCAATTTCTCTTTGGCTGGTATCCTTATCTTTGCATCGCGGTCTTCCTTTTCGGGAGCCTGGTGCGCTTTGACCGCGAGCAATACACGTGGCGATCGGGATCGAGCCAGCTCCTGCGGCGCAAGCAGCTCACGTGGGGCTCCAATCTCTTCCATTTCGGCATTCTCGTCATCTTCATCGGCCATTTCGTCGGCCTGCTGACGCCGATTGCCGTGTTCAACTTCCTCGGCATCTCACACGGCTTCAAGCAGATGATGGCCATTGTCGTCGGTGGTATTGCCGGCATCGCTTGTTTCATTGGGTTGACGTTGCTTGTGCATCGGCGACTCTTCGACGCGCGTATCCGCAACAATTCGTCATTCAGCGACATTGCCGTCCTCTTGCTGCTCTATGTCCAGCTCGCCTTGGGCCTCGCCACTATTCCGATCTCGCTCCAGCATTTGGATGGCAGTGAGATGCTTAAGTTCATGACCTGGGCACAAGGAATCATGACGCTGCAGCCCGGTGTGGCGTCGCTGATCGCTGATGCGAATCCCATCTTCAAGCTGCATCTGTTCCTCGGCATGACGATCTTCCTCGTCTTCCCGTTCACGCGCCTCGTCCACATCTGGAGCGCTCCCGTGTGGTATCTCGGGCGGCGCGGCTACCAGGTGGTCCGTACCCGGCAACAGGTCGGACCCTACGGGGGCATGGGCCCAGCAGAGCTCCCGCCGCGGCAATCCGGCGAGCGTCCTATCCCGGCGGAGTAAACGCTGTGGCTTGCACCGGACAGTCACGCGACGGGCTGCCCGAGCGGGTCCCTGTGAGCGTCAACGGGGTCAACATCCCTCACGACGCCATCGCCCGTGAGACGCAACACCATCCTGCCTCCAAGCCCATTGCCGCTTGGCAAGCAGCAACCCGCGCGCTGGTGGTCTGCGAGCTACTCCTGCAGGAGGCTCGCCGACTCAGCATCACGGCCACTCCACGCAGCGACGCGAGCGGGCGGCGTGAAACGCAAGAGGAGGCGCTCATCCGCGGCTTAATGGAAAAAGAGATCACGACGCCGGAACCCGACGAGGCGGCGTGCCGGCGCTACTATGAGCAGAACCTCGGCCGGTTCCGCTCGGAGCCGATCTACGAGGCGGCACACATTCTATTTCCGGCGCGTAAGGACCGTCACGAAGACTACGCCGAGGCGGAGCACGCCGCGAACGCAGTGCTTTGCGAGGTAAAGCGGCACCCCGAACGGTTCGGCGACCTGGCGCGGGTGCACTCAGCCTGCCCGTCGGCCGCGCAAGGCGGCAATCTCGGCCAGATCACTGTGGGGCAGACGACCTGGGAGTTCGAGCAAGCGCTTGCCATGCTCGCCCCGGGTTCGATCACCCAGTGGCCCGTTGAAACCCGCTATGGTCTTCATATCATTCGCCTCGACCGGAAGGTCGAAGGGCAGCAACTCCCGTTCGAGGCTGTCGCCGCAAGGATCGCGGACTACCTTCGCGAGAGCGTAATGCATCGCGCGGCGGCCCAATACATCGCCCGCCTTGTTTCCAAGGCCGAGATCACCGGCATTGTCCTGGCCGGTGCGGAAGCCCACCAAGTGAGCTGACGATCTGGCCTTTTTCACCTTCGGTCCGTTATCAGACTCTGCCTCTCTTCTTATTGGGGTCCCGGAGGTTTGATCCCATTTTAGCTTGGCCGGTTGAACCATTAGTATGGGTCGCAACCCGTGAGCCATGCCAGGAGAGGGGACCCCAACGGCATGACGAAATTAGACCGCAGCCTGATCCGTACACTGCCGATTTTCTCCGCGATGGGCGAGGCCGAACTCGACGATGTCATCGCCCACGCCAAGGCGGAGCGTATCCCGAAGGGGGCGTCCATCTTCCAGCAGGGAGATCCTGCCAAGTCTTTCTTCGTGCTCTTGCACGGCCGTCTTAAGGTCGTGAAGGTCACGCCTCAAGGGCAACAGGTCCTCATCCGTTTCGTCAATCCTGGCGATATCTATGGGATCGCCAAAGCCCTCCACCGTAAGGACTATCCGGCAACGGCGACAGCGGTCGTCGATAGCGTCACGCTCATTTGGCCGAGTCAAGTTTGGGATGGCATCATGGCAGCCCACCCGTCGCTGGCCACCAATGTCATGCAGGCGATGGGGGATCGGTTGCAAGAGGCGCATGCGAGGGTCAAGGAGCTGTCGACCGAAGAGGTCGAGCATCGAGTTGCGCACACACTGCTTCGGCTGATTGCGCAATCCGGCCGTAAGACCGAAGAGGGCGTTTTGATTGATTTCCCCATAACGCACCAGGACCTCGCCCAAGCCTCTGGAACGACCTTTCATTCAGTCAGCCGAGTCCTAAGTGCTTGGGAAAACGCAGGCCTCGTTACCATCGGGCGCCGCAAGATTATCGTTCGCGACGTGGAAGGTCTGACCGGCGTTGCCGAGCGTCACGAGAGTTTCAGGGAAAACGGACGAACGCGCTCTAACTAAACGCGAGCTTGCGTTGCATCAACATCGAATTCCCGCTTTGGGCCCTAACATGCTGACCATGACGATGCAGCGCAGCTTTCAGGCTGAAACAGGGAGCGATCGCCGACGTGCGGCCGCGAGCGCCGCGGTTCCGCTTTTCAGTTATGGCTTCCGGCCGTTCTTCCTTGGCGCCGCGCTTTGGGCCGTCATCGCCATGGTCCTTTGGATCGGATCGCTCGCAGGATTGTGGCCCCTGGCCGAAGGGTACGGCGCGCTCCCATGGCATGCCCACGAGATGATTTTTGGATATAGCGTTGCTGTCGTAGCCGGGTTTCTCCTGACGGCGGTGCCTAATTGGACCGGCCGTCTGCCGGTCGCCGGCTGGCGGCTCCTTCTTCTGTTTCTTCTCTGGTGCGCGGCGCGCGTTGCGTTTCTTGTCACCGGATGGACTGGGCCCCTCCCGGCTGTAGTGCTCGATAGCCTGTTTCTTCCCTGCCTCTTGCTGCTCGTGGCCCGCGAGGTCATCGTCGGCCGCAATTGGCGCAACCTGAAGCCGCTCGCCCTTGTGGCTGTCCTGGCTGCGGCTGACATTGGTTTCCACGTCGAGGTGCTGAACACGGGAGTCGCAAGTGCGGCAAGCCGCGTCGGCGTGGCGGCGCTGATTGCGCTCATCATGCTGATCGGTGGGCGCATCGTCCCGAGCTTTACCCATACCTGGCTGCTGCGGACGGGGTCGGAGCGACTGCCTATTTCATTCAACCGGTTCGATATTGCGACGCTTATCGTTTCCGGTGTTGCGCTCCTCTTATGGATCTTACGCCCCGGAGCCACGGCGACGGGCATGCTATTCCTGATAGCGGCAATCCTTCAGACATGGCGCCTTTGGCGTTGGGCCGGCCCGTATGCGTGGCGCGAACCTCTCGTTATCGTCCTGCATGTCGGTTATGCCTTTGTCCCACTCGGCTTTCTGCTCGGCGGCATCTCCATCTTCGAGCCGAAACTCCTTGTCGGTACGTCGGCCATGCATGCCTGGACCGTGGGTGCCATCGGCATCATGACGCTTGCGATCATGACGCGGGCTACACGTGGCCACACAGGCCGCGCACTCACAGCATCGAGGCTCACGGTCATCATCTATGCGATGGTCATTGCTGCTTCTGCTTTCCGCATCACAGCCGGAGCTTTCCCGCAGGTCTCTGGCGGCCTACTCGAATTTGCAGGCGTCGCGTGGATCGCGGCCTTCGGCCTGTTTCTTTTCG
>Ga0315537_1002109_pt1 | contig 15327 bp, 20 predicted proteins | sample SalMarSW160270MG_FD_203091 | JGI IMG/M metagenome (GOLD analysis project Ga0315537, IMG submission 203091) | Salt marsh sediment microbial communities from the Plum Island Ecosystem LTER, Massachusetts, United States - Salt Marsh Sediment SW1602-70 ... | reverse complement strand
TTATTCCAGTATTCCATCATTCCATGGAAGTGGCATAAACCAGGAGCTATTAAAAGATCTTTAATTTCAACCAATTGTAGAATTTCCGAGACGTTTAATTATAATTTAAAAAACTTTTTAATCTGTGTTCATCTGTGTCCAAAAAAGGAAATTCCTATATTATTGAATTATATTTTCTTTGAAATCCGCATTTCGCATACCGAAATTCGAAATCGTCAAGGGTCCCAGGTTAAGAAAATTTTCCACAAGCAAAAAGCCATTTTCCGTTAGAAAACTTTCAGGATGGAATTGAACCCCATGAAGTGGAAATTCAGGATGAGACATTCCCATGATGACACCATCCGGGCTGTGAGATGTTATGACAAGTTCGCTCTGACAAAATTCCACCATCAGCGAATGGTAACGGGCAGCCGGAAAAGGCGATGTTATCCCTTGAAAGATGCCATAGTTGTTGTGCTGAATCATACTGGTTTTCCCGTGCATCGGCACCGGAGCCCGGACCGTACGTCCGCCAAAAGCTTCATTCATACATTGCATACCCAGACATACGCCAAAGATAGGGAGTTTATCGAAAAAATTTTTAATTAAATCGATTGAGATCCCGGCATGAGAAGGATCTTTGGGACCGGGGCTGATGAGAACATAGTCAGGTTTGAGCCTCGCAACCTGTTCAATTGTTATCATGTCACTTCTATACACTTTGATTTCAAGATCATAGTGCATAAACATCTGGACGAGGTTGTAAGTAAAAGAGTCGTAATTATCAATGACAAGCAGTTTGGCCATACCCGGATCTCCAAATTAAAAAAGCCACCCCTATGAGTCTGGGTGGCTTTCAGCCTATTACATAACTCAATTAATAAAATTGCTTCGCAATTTGAGACCTTTGAAAAACGCCCTATTTTGCCCAATCCCTGCGTCAGGCTCAAATTTTAATCCTCGAAATACCGTATGTATTCCTGTGGTTAAAATTTTCGCCTTCCTTGGCCTTGAGCAAAATCGAACATCTTTCAAAGGTCTCAATTTTATAACGGTGCTTTGCCGCTATAAAAAAAGAAATCGGCATTTTTTTTCTAATATACAAAACTCTGCTACAAGTCAAGAAGAACACCGGTAACATCTCAATAAATTATGGAGAACTTACGAATATCGTTATTATTTAGTGCTCATCAGTAAATCTATATTGGGCACAAATTCAGTTTCCAATGCAGAAATTAGCAATCTTTCGCAAGGTCAAGGACAATTCTGCAGGATAGCAGAATTGGACGGCTGAATAGCCGCCCATAAGGGCGAGGGGCATGGACGCCCCGAGTCAAATCAAGGAACACCGCGTCCCGCCGCGAGGCGGGAACAAGTCATTCCGCAGATTGACGCAAAGATTGCGGAAAAGGGCAATTTCTGGATGGAAACTATTTAAACAAACGGACCCACGATTGAAAAGTAATTACCTTGTCAGCGCCGTATGGCTCAAAGCGGCATAAGATATCTTCAACAGATTTTTCATTAACAATCAGATTGCCGTTTTTGGAAAAGAACTTGTCAGCAAAACATATGGCCTGTTCCTCTATGGAGACGGGCACCATATCATGCTGGGGAAGCGGGAGGTTATGACGCTTTATTTCTTCGGCAGTTATGCCGACACCCACATGCCGTTCGCACACCAGTGCATGTGCCGGCAGTCCCTTGCTTTCAAGTATTTCCCTTCCAAGATATCCATGACAAACATACGGATATTCTCCCGTACAGCCGAGCTCCGGAGTATGGGTCAGGAAAATACCGATGTCATGCAGCATGGCAGCTTCCCTAATAAAATTAAGATCCGGGTTGAGGTGGGACACATTTTTGGCGGCACTTACGGCCTTATCTGCGACCTGTTTCCCATGTTGTACCAGAATGTTATATGTTCTGGTGCCGGGTGGGTAAAATTCAGCAATAATTTTAAGAGGATTCATTAGGATTTACCTGAAAGCAGTACCCCCTCTATAAAAAGATCCAGTCCTCCATCGAGAACACTGTTTACATTGCCCACTTCAAGGTTTATGCGGTGATCCTTTACCAGTTGATAGGGATGCATGACATAAGACCTGATTTGATTTCCCCATGCAATTTCGTTTTTACTGTCGTGAATTTCCTGTAGTTTTTCATCCTGCTTCTGCTCCTCAAGCTGGTAAAGCCGGGATTTAAGAACCTTCATGGCAAGTTCTTTATTTCTATGCTGAGATTTTTCCTGCTGGCACTGGACAACTATTCCGCTGGGAAGGTGAGTGATGCGAACCGCGCTGCTGGTTTTGTTAACATGCTGACCTCCGGCGCCGCTGGCCCTGAACACATCGACACGCAAATCCTTGTCATCAATCTGGACAACGATTTCGTTTTTGAGTTCCGGATAGACAAATACGGAGGCAAAAGAGGTATGCCGTTTGCCGCTTGCATTAAACGGTGAAATTCTTACCAGGCGATGGACCCCTTTTTCTGCCTTTAGATAGCCATAGGCATAGTCACCGCCGGCAGTGAACGTCACGCTTTTGATTCCGGCTTCATCTCCGGGCTGGAAATCAATGACCTCCAGTGCAAACCCCTTGCGTTCGATCCAGCGGGTATACATCCTGAAGAGCATTTCGGCCCAGTCCTGGGCTTCGGTGCCTCCTGCCCCTGCATTAATGGAAACAATGGCGTTGTTCTGATCATCCGCGCCATCGAGCATAAGATCTATGGAAAGTTTTTTTATTTTTTTGTCAATTGCTTGTATTTGCTGGGAGACTTCTTTTATGGTATCAGCATCTGACTCTTCAATGGCAAGATCGAGCAGGATCTGACTTTCTTCAAGATCGGTGTAAAGTTTATGAATTGATGTCACCTTACCGGAGAGCAATGTTCGTTCTTTTAAAACCAGCTTGGTGTCTTCGGGGTTATCCCAAAAATCTTTTTTGGCAATCAGAGTCTCGATTTCCTCAAGCCTTTTTTCTTTTTCGGCAAGGTCAAAGGCACCCTTTCAATTGTTCTAATTTCAGAAAATGTTCCTTGATGTTTTCTTTGAGTTCTAACGTCATTTTTTACCTCCTGTAATAAAGAATCCAATTGGGATAAATCTCCTAAACTTACTTATTATAATCGCTTTTGTTCTATCTTTCAACTCTTGTTTGCGTTTAATTCGAATATTTCCGAATTAAAAAACAGCTGAAAACGGCAACCAGGGTTATCCCGAGACATGCCATGGCAAACAGATCTCCAAAGCGGGAATAAAGGGTCGTTTCCTCGATCACGGGCACGGATCGAGTTATTGTTGCGTCCTTAAAAAGCGGTGTGGCGGCGATAACCCTGCCGGAAGGATCTATAAACCCGCTGATACCGGTGTTGGCAGAACGTATTATTGACCTTCTGTTTTCAACAGCCCGAAAAACCGTCATGGAAAAATGCTGATTTGGAGCACTGGATCTGCCATACCAGGCATCATTGGTGATATTCACCAGTAATGACGCATGGTTTTTTATCATGGCTCTGGAAAGATGCGGGAAAATTATTTCATAACAGATCTGAACGCCTAACCGGTAGTCCCCCCATTTAATGGTTCGCCCTTCTTTGCCCGGGTTAAAGTCTCCAACGCCCTCTACCATTTTGTCAAGAAACGGCAACCATTTCTTAAACGGAACATATTCTCCAAACGGTACAAGGTGTGCCTTGTCATACCTGCCGTATAGGTTTCCCTCCGGGCCAATGAGGTAAGCGCTGTTATAATATTCAACACGATTTTTCCCGAGATTGAAAGAAGGGCTGCCGATTAGAAAGTCTGTGCCGGTATCGTGAATACCCTTTATAACCATTTCCGACAATTGAGCATTGTGCAAAAAATAGAAAGGCGTCGCTGTCTCCGGCCATACCACAAGATCCGGCTTATGCTTTTTTGCCAATAGAGAAAGATTAATATATTTTTCTGTTGAGGTATGTTGAAACGCAGGGTCCCATTTTTTTGCCTGGTCGATATTTCCCTGAACAATTGCAGCTTTTATGGAAGGGGAATCGGAAATCAGCTTTTGAATGGATTGTATTCGCCATTGTCCGTAAAACCAGACAAAACAGAGAACCAACGCGAAAGTAAATACCGATTTTGCAACATGCCCGGTTTTAACCTCTTTTTTTTGCCAGTCTTTTCCTAAAAGATTAAGATATACTAAGAAAATTGCTCCATTGCTCAAGGCGATACAAAATGATACACCATACACGCCGAAAATGTCTGAAATCTGGATGAGATGGAGCACGTTAAATTGTGTGTATCCGATCAACTCCCATGGGAATCCGGTGAAAAGGAATGAGCGGATATATTCTAATGAAACCCATACCGATGGAATCATAAACACAAGGAATAAGGGCCTCGGGTAAAAGCGGGTTAAAAGCATTGAAAATACCGCAACGTAAAGCGCCAGATAAGCCGATAAAAGCAAAAGAATCGGCACACTTGCATACAAGGGAAGGTGACCGTATGTTGACATGGTATATGCCAGCCAGTATACTAAAGTAAGGTAATGGGCAAACCCGGCACACAGGCCGAGATAAAAACCGTTTTTAGGGGAGAGGTTTCTCAATGCAGCCAGCAAGGGAACAAGGGCAACCCAGGCCAGCCATGAAAGACCGGTATTTGGAAAGGAGAGGGTGAGTAACACTCCGCTTGATACTGCTAAAAAAAATTTCAGCCTGTCGAGTTTATCTCTTTTCAATTTTGATGAACTGGTAAAAAGTTTTTATGAACCACCTTGAGTTCCGTCCATTACCTATCTATGAGACCTTTGAAAAATGTCAATTTTTGTTTAAGTTCAAGAAAAGCGATAATTTTAACCACGGGAATACATTAAGTATTTCGAGGATTAAAATTTGAGCCTGACGCAGAAATTGAGCAAAAAGGGGCATTTTGCAAAGGTCTTTCTATATCAAGGGAGATCTTTATATTACCTTTGTGTTGTCTCTAAGCTGTTATCGGCCTTGGGCTGCGCTTTTAAAGGCTTCGTCCATACGGGCTTCCACATACCGGATTCCCTCTTCGTTGTATTCTTCCAGATCAAAACACAACGCATCCTCACCCAGAAGCCCGTCCGGCACAAAATCCCCGTTTTCATCAGGATCGGTAATCATCTCGTTATAAAAGCATACCGACAGCCACCGGGGGGTGTCTTCAATCACGTCCACCATCACAAACAAAGGTTTATTTTTTTGATTCTCGTGGGCTGCTCGAAGGGAATAGGTAAGCCCTTCGCGGGCTATAAAATCCAGATTCACCCCTGGTTTGGATGCCATATAATCTTTCAGACGCACAAACGTCTTTTTGTTTTGTTCCGGGGTTTCTGTCCAGTTTTCAATAAACGATTCGAGTTGCCGAATGGCTTCGCTCATAAGCTCTCCTTATGGATTTTCTTATTTTTCTTTTTCTATCCGGAAGATGATAAAATTACAAATGCGGAGAGAATATATCAGAAGATTATAAAAAATCAAGCCCCCTATCCCATGATAATTTTTGTAATGAAAAAATAGCAGTTAATGATTGTTGTTTATGGTTAGTTAAAGCTGAAAAATTTTCTAACCTATTCTGATTAAATAATATATTGACAAATAGTTCCTTATATGACTTGACATATATAACACTTCGTAGCAAAACAATTAATCCTTCAAAAGGCATACATCAACCATAAGGTCGCATTTTTGATGGAAATCAGAATAACGAGGGAAATAATAAAATGAGTAAGGAAAAGATACTGCTCAACACACGTGAGGTATCCGAGTTCTTAAATATTAATGAGAAGATGGTTTACACCCTGGTCGCCGATAAAGGGCTGCCTGCCAGCAAGGTAACCGGCAAATGGCTCTTTCCCCGCCATCTTGTTGAACGGTGGCTGGAGAATCAAACCATAAACTATCCCAAACCGGAGAAACCGTTGCCGCCGTATCACGGCCTTCTAATCATCGCCGGGAGCAATGATATCCTTTTGGATAAAATCATTTCCCTTTTTAATACTCTTTATACTGAGCATATGGCCGTTTTCGGCAACGTGGGCAGTATGGGAGGTCTTAAGGCACTGGGTCGAGACGTTTGTCATGTGGCGTGCAGTCACCTTTTGCAGGATGATGAACAGGAGTACAACTTTGAGTATGCACAGGAAGAACTCAAAGGAAAATTTCCAGTACTGGTGAATTTCTGCCGAAGAGAACAGGGATTTCTGGTAGCCAAAGGAAATCCTAAGCAAATTTCCGGCGTTTCCGACCTGGGACAACCGGAAGTCAAAATTGCCAATCGTCCGGTTGGCACAGGCACCCGCCTCCTCCTTGATCGGGAACTCGAGAAGGCCGGCCTCAAAGACACGCAAATCCAAGGGTATGATCAAGAATTCAGAAGCCATCTGGATGTGGCCATGGAGGTGCTTTCGGGCCGGGCCGATATGGCTCCTGCCATCAAACCGGTCGCAAGTCTTTTGGGATTGGACTTTATTCCCCTTCGCTGGGAGCGATTTGATCTTCTTATTTCAAAAGAGCATTTTTTTGAACAGGGAGTTCAACTCTTTCTGAGCCTTCTTCATGAGCGCCAATTCCGTGACCTATCCGTGAAACTGGATGGATACGATTTGAGTTTATGCGGCAAAATGGTTTTTCCAAAAGAATCACAATTTAACGCGGAGGAATAGGTTATGATAAAGTCGGCGAATCTGATGAAATTCACGCAAATCATTTTTGTAGTGCTGATGGTCCTGTTGCCTTTTTCTGTTATCGTCGAACCACAGGGAAAACTCATCATTTTCCATGCCGGTAGTCTCACGGTGCCTTTTGCCAAAATAGAAAAGATGAAATATAATCTTCTTTTGTCTTTACTGAAATGGGTTGAGGTAAGGAGGAATATTTCCATTCAACCGGACAAGCCGTCAATCAGCGCCATTACATTTTGTCCCAGAACATTATGGTTGTAACCACCTTCCAGAATTGCGAAACACCCGCCGCCATTCTGGTCTGCAGCGGATTTAACCCGTTGGCCGATGATTTGGTAGTCTTCGGTAGCAAGCAGGCCGCCCCAATCGTCCTTATGGTTGTCAAATCCGGCGGATATGCCGATCAGATCGGCGTGACAATTTTCCATTTCACTGGTGACCCGGTCGATATAAGCACTTCGATCAAATGAATCAATATTACAAACCGTTACGTAATCCTTACCGCTAAGAATATTGACGTTGCCGTCGCCGTAATGCAAATCAATGTCCAATACATATGCTTCCTGGATTTGCTTGCTTTGTTTTAATGATTCTAGGGCAATAGCCATATTATTGAAATAACAAAAACCCCAGGATGAATCTGCAGAGGCATGATGGCCCGGAGGTCGAATTAATCCAAAACACGGTTCCGTCAGACCCAATGTCGCGGCCTGCACCGCGCCTCCGGCAGCTAATGCCGCCGTGGAATAAGGCCCTATTCGGCGGACATGTTCAATATGGCGTTGGGCATGAACCGCTGAAATTTGGGCTTGGGTTGCCGGAACCGCCGTGACAAATTCTACGTGAGATTGGATGGTTTGAACGATTGCCTCCATACGTCCTTTTTCAGCCGCAGGATCAGAGGTGTAAACCTGATAAAAATCTTCGTGAAAAATTACTTTCATCATAATCTTACCTCAGCTGTTATAAAGGAAAAACCAATGTTTTTGGCATAAGTTTAAGCAGATGACTATTTGGCTTGTAACTTCTTAATAAACGATGTCGCACAGTCCTTCATTTAACTGTGTTTTCCGACATACAATGAGTTTGCTTTTTCCGGTGGGGGAATGGTACAAAGACACGTCTGGAAATATCCGTCGAAACGGGTCCAATCCCCCTTTAACAAATTCCATGGCATCAGCAGATCCCATTGTCATCATCCTGATCTTGAAGAGGATCTTAATAAGGGGGTGATGAGGCACTTCGTGTTCCATGAGCAATACCACCCCGTTGGAGCGTATAACGCGCTTCATTTCCCGCAAGGCAGTCTGGCGGGTCGACCTTTTCAGTTCATACAACGCATGGGAGCAGGTGACGATATCAAAACTCTCATCAGCAAAGGGAAGGGTTGCCGCATCCCCCTCTATCAAGATGATTTTACGCAAAATCTGTTTGTTTCGCGCTTTACGCAGCATGCCCCGGGAAAAGTCGTAGCCAACAGTTACGCCTTCGGGATAGCGATTGGCAAACGCCGCGATAACAGCTCCTGTCCCGCAACAGATATCGAGAATCGCGGGGTTGGATTTCCCCTCCGGGTCGGCCATCTCGACCAGAAAGTTCCGCGTATCTCCGGCATCCCGACGCGCATGCAGGTTCACAAACGCATCATACACATAAGAGAAAACATTATAGTAGATTCGTCTTCCGGTTCTTACGCTTGACATGGTTGCAGAAAAGTTCCCTCCCTCAGGGTGTTCCCTCGCGGCGGGGTCCCGGGTAGCTTGGACAGCTGTGCTGATCCTCGATGTACGGCTTGATGTCCAAAATAGGAGTGCCGTCGATCATATCCAGACCCCGCACCTGAATCCGGTTGCCGTCCTTTGATATGACCTCCAGTACCGAAAGGCCGATAGCGTTGGGTCGCCGGGGTGAGCAAATGCTGAACACGCCCAGATCTCTATCCCGGTGGGGGGGCGTCTGCTTTAGCAATTCGGGTATAAAAGGCGGACTCTTGTGAAAATAAAACAGCACCACGATTCGCTGGCCGGTACTAATGTCCGAAAGACCGGCGGTATACTCGGGCAGAATTTCCAGGGTGCCCTCCACATCAGAAACGCTCCAATGTCGGGGCAAGTTGCGGGCAGCCGTGTGTACCGTTCCAATGGGAGTAAAATTGATAACCATGAACATTCTCCTGAAATACCCTACACATAAAAATCTTGAAGTAGATTTAAATTATAAATAGTTACCGTTCACAGATGTTCCCTAACCCCCTTGAAGCTTCGTCTATGGATGGGGCAGCAGCCGTATTTTCTGATTGCTGCTTTGTGGGCTTTGGTTGGGTATCCTTTGTGTCTGGAAAATCCAAATTGCGGATAATACTGGTGGTACCTTTCCATCAACCGGTCGCGAGTAACCTTGGCAACGATAGATGCAGCGGCAATGGAAATGCTTAACCCGTCACCTTTGGGTATGGGCTCCTGTGGCAGGGCTGACGAAACCGTAAAGATACCGTCGATAAGCAGACAATCCGGTTGAGGGGCAAGATTTTCAGCCGCCATGGCCATAGACATGAGGGATGCTTGAAGAATATTAATGCGATCTATTTCCGGTGGGTCAACGATTCCTATTCCGATGGAAACGGCAAGCTCGTAAATTTTTTCGTAAAAATAATTTCGTTTTTTGGGTGTTAATTTCTTTGAGTCGCATATGCCGGGGACCTGAAAAGAAGAGGGGAGCACAACGGCTGCAGAAACAACCGGTCCGGCCAGCGGTCCCCGACCGGCCTCATCAATGCCTGCAATTTTTAAAAAGCCTTTTTCAATGGCTTTTTTTTCGAACACCCACAGGTCTGGTCCCATGGAATCACATGTTAAAGAGGATGTGAGTCATCCGGCTTCATTACATCTTATCTGTTCAATGCGAAACTGCATTTTACAAAGGACTCGTAGTTAGTGTTCTTCCAGAAATGGTAGATTTTGGTTTTCGGCAAGGCCCGAGCGAGTTTTCAACCGCAGGCATAGCGCGCTATTTCGAGGATTGAAAACGAGCGAGAACGCCGCCGAGGGCCAAAAGATGCCGTTTATGGATGGACACTAGTTTATGCGACGTTCCTTTATCCTTGCCGCCTTACCCCTTAGCTTACGCAGGTAATAGATTTTCGAACGGCGTACCCGTCCGCGAGTAATGACTTCAATTTTGTCGATGGCAGGAGAATGTAGCGGGAATATACGCTCAACCCCTATCCCGTATGAAACCTTCCTGACAGTAAATGTAGCGCCGGTCCCGCCTCCACGTTTGCTGATCACTACCCCCTGAAACGCCTGAATACGCTCTTTTTCACCTTCCGTTATTTTAACATGAACTTTTACGGTATCTCCGGCGGCAAAAGCAGGAATATCCAGCCGCATCATCTCTCTTTCTAACTGTCTTATTATCTCCATAATAATCACCTCTCTTGGACAAGCCAAAAGCACATTAAATTAATCTAACGATTTTAATAGATTCAGATTTAACCTAAAATGGACAAAAAAATTGTCAAAACAGTTTAAAGAAGCGCCTATACAGTATTTTGGCTTGATTGTATAGGAATTTTTCTTTTTTTAAGTGCCGCTTTAAATATAACATTGTATAAAATCTCTTCGCGATTTTATTCGTTTCCCCCAAACAGCCTGTCCAGAATAATGGCGGCGGCAGATCGGACTGAAAGGTGGTTGTAATCTGTATTGCCAATAACCGGATTCAGTAAGTAATCTGCCTCTGCAATAAATTTTTCCGGCAATCCCCAGGCGGTGCCAAATATCAACAGGAAAAGATTGCCATCTTTCAGCATTTTCCGAAACTTCGCAAAGCTTAAGTTGCCTGGGCGGTGTTTGGCGCTGGTAACCACCGTTTTCGGAGAATACCCTCCGTTTTTACGGATATGGTCTTTTACCTCATCCAGGGAATTTTTTATTATGATCAGCTCCAGGGCTTCTCGACGTTTCGGATTATATGTTGATCCTGTTCCTTCTACCCAGTGCCAAACAATTTTTTTAACCAGCGCTTTCTGATCCTCAAGGGGTGTTGTCACATAAAATGACCGTACCCCGTATGTTTTTGAGACCCTTGATATATCGTGCAAATCCAGGTTAGTTACGGCAGATGTTATAATATCACCGTTTTTATTGACCACCGGATAATGAGTCAGGGCCACGTATAGATTGGTCATATATGAGTTTTTCAATATCGCGGCACCACTTTTTGAGAATTTTTATCTCCTCTATGCTCAAGCCTCTGTTTTCAAGTAAATCTCGCTTTTTCAGAAACGTTCGTATCAGCGATGATTCAAGCCTCGATTTTTCAATTTCTTTGTGATTGCCCGATAATAGAACTTCCGGAACATCGACACCTTCAAATCTTCTGGGCCTCGTATATTGTGCATATTTTAGAACACTTCCTGAAAACGAATCTTTTTCCGCAGAGTCCTTGCCGCCGAGCACACCGGGAATCAGTCTGGTTACCGCATCGATAATAACCATGGCTGCCAGTTCACCCCCTGTCAGGACATAATCACCGATGGAAATTTCATCATCGATCAAATTGTGGCAAATACGTTCATCCACCCCCTCATAACGGCCGCAAACAAAAATAATTTCATTTAATGATGCGAGTTCACGGGCCATGCCCTGATCAAAACGCCGTCCCTGAGGTGTCAGCAGAATCCTTTTGGCCAAAGGGGCTTTCTTTGCAGCAGCCCGGATAGCACCGGCCAGCGGTTCAGGCTTCATAATCATTCCACAGCCCCCGCCGTACGGTCTGTCATCGGTAGTACGGTGTTTCCCTTCTGCAAAATCTCTGATATTGATGGCCGATGCCAAAATCTTGTTTCGACCGATCGCCCGTTTAATAATCCCATGTTCCCAAAAAGGATTAAACATTTCCGGGAAAATAGTCAGGACTATGAAATTCATGCGTCTAACCTTTACCTAAATTCTGCAAGCCTCGTAAAAGTTAATGCAGGTTTTAAGTTTCATAATCCTTCCGGTAAATCCACCCGCATTGTTTTAAGCTTAAGGTCGATTCCCAAAATCACCGACTCAATTGCAGGAATCAGTGTTTCATTATCATGAGCTTTATTCGGGTTTCTTACAACAAAGACATCGTTGCTTCCCGTGGGTATTATCGATTCAACGAGGCCGATATACTCATCATCGGCTGTAAAAACTGAAATTCCGATAATATCAACCCAGTAATATGATCCGTCTTCGGGTTCAGGAAGATTGGCCCTTTCAATAAAAAACACGGAACCGATAAGGGTTTCAACCGAATTTCTGTTCTCTACACCTTTCAGTGATAAAAGGGTGAGCTTACCGTGAGGTTTAACCCATTTTATTTTATAGCTTTTTTCAAATCCTTTGGGATTGATTAAAAGGATTAAACTGCCTGGATTGAAAACAGACAAGGATTCAGTATAGGAATAGACCTTAATGTTTCCTTTTACACCATGGGCACCAACGATCTTTCCAACAGGAAGAAACCCATTTTTCTCCACAATACTATTCTAAAATCTCAAGAACCGAGCGCTTTTTTAATTTAGCAGAAGCGGCACTCAATATGGTACGCATAGCCCTCGCCGTCCGGCCCTGCTTTCCGATAACCTTTCCCAGATCCTCTTTAGCCACTTTAAGCTCTAATACCGAAGTCCGGTTACCCTCTACCTCAGAGACCTCAACTTGCTCCGGATTATCAACCAGCGCCTTGGCAATGTAGTCGATCAGCTCTTTCATAGCCCCATCTCCTTTGTTGGCTGTTGAGAAATAAGGTAAAGATACTATATGAAACTCGCAAAAAAACCTTCTTTCTTCAAAAGACTTTTTACCGTGTCTGTAGGGATGGCCCCCTGATCGATCCAGTACTTAATCCGGTCTTGCTTCAGAGACACCTGTGCAGGATCTACCAGCGGATTGTATGTTCCTACGTTTTCAAGGAATTTGCCGTCCCGAGGTGATTCACTATCTGCAATAACAATTCGATAAAAAGGTTTTTTCTTTGCTCCGTGTCTGGCCAATCTGATTTTAACTGACATATTAAATCTCCTTCAAAAGGACAGCATGCCGCGACCTATTCCTCGCATTCCACCCTTGTTGATTTTTTTCATCATTTTCACAACCTGAGTATAATTTTTAAGCAAATTATTTATATCCTGTACACTAGTTCCGCTTCCTTTGGCAATCCTTTTGCGACGACTCCCTTTTATTAAGGCGTGCTGCTGTCGTTCCTGAGGAGTCATGGAATTTATGATTGCTTCTATCTTAATAAATTCATTTTCGTCAACATCGAGATTTTTCAGATGTTTATTTTTGCCCATGCCGGGAATCATATTGATCAGTTCAGACATGGAGCCCATTTTCCTTATCTGAACCATCTGATCACGAAAATCTTCCAAAGTAAATTCGTTTTTTCTTAGCCTTTTTTGGAGTTCAACCGCTTTCTTTTCATCAAAGACTGTCTGTGCCTTTTCGATCATGGTAAGGACATCACCCATTCCGAGTATCCTTGAGGACATTCTGTCAGGATGAAAAGGTTCCAGGTCGCTCAGCTTTTCACCGACGCCAATAAATTTTATGGGTTTATCCGTTACCGATTTTATGGATAACGCTGCTCCGCCCCGGGCATCACCGTCCATTTTTGTGAGAATAACACCGCCAATATTAAGGGCATTATTAAACGATTCGGCGATATTGACAGCGTCCTGGCCTGTCATGGCATCCGCCACAAGGAGAATATCAGACGGCTTTACCGTATCCTTGATACGGCAAAGCTCAGTCATTAACGCTTCGTCTATATGTAACCGTCCCGCGGTGTCTATAAGCAGCGTATCACACAGTTCTTTATGTGCTGCTGTTCTTGCTTCCCGGCAGATCTTAACCGGATCCATTCCCGGGTTGGATGGAAATACCGGAACGGCAAGCTGGTCACCCAGCTTGTTTAGCTGATCAATAGCAGCAGGACGATAAATATCCGCAGGAACAAGGTAAGGCTTCCTTCCCTTTTTTCTCAAATAAAGGGCAAGTTTACCGGCCGTTGTGGTTTTGCCGGATCCCTGCAAACCCACCAGCATTACCGATACCGGAAGAGAACCCGACAGGTTCAAATCCTCGAGACGGCCCCCCATCAGTTCCGTCAATTCTTGATCAACTATTTTTATAACCTGCTGGCCGGGCGTCAGGCTTGCCATAACTTCCTGACCCAGGGCCCGCTTCTTGATATCACCGATAAATTTTTTTGCGACCTTGTAATGGACATCCGCCTCAAGGAGAGCCATCCGGACTTCTTTCAATCCCTCCTCGATGTTTTTTTCCGTTAATTTGCCATGCCCTTTGAGCTTTTTAAATACGGAATTAAGCCTGTCGCTGAGGTTGTCAAACATAAAAACACCCATAAAGTTTTTATTGAAATCTTTAAAAATAATAGTAAAATAATATTATGTCAAGATCAAATAAAACAGACATTAAAGATCTCACAAATGACCAGCTTGTTTTATGGCTCGAAAGCAAGGGGCTTGAGCCTTATCGAGCTGCTCAGATCCTGAAGTGGATCCATCTTCGCCAGACAGACACTTTCGATATCATGACCGATGTGGGCAAAGAAATCCGAAAACTCCTTTCACGCCATTTTTCTATTGCCCGTCTTGAAAAGGCCCGAATCGAGACATCACAAGATGGTTCCAAAAAATATCTTTTTAAACTCAACGACGGAAAACATGTCGAAAGTGTACTGATTCCTGAAAAAGATCATTATACGCTTTGCATATCCACTCAGGTCGGCTGCGCACAGGGGTGCAGATTTTGCCTTACCGCCAGAGGCGGCTTGGTGCGAAATCTTACAAGAGGTGAAATTATCGCCCAGGTGCGAGACGTTTCAAAATGTCTTGACGGTCCAAAGCGTCTTACCAACATTGTGCTCATGGGAATGGGTGAACCGCTGGCAAATTACAGCAACGTGGTCAGCGCCATCAATACCATTACAGACAGCAACTACGGACTTGGATTTTCAAGCCGCAGGCTGACCTTGTCTACAGCGGGTCTGGTTCCCAAGCTTTCTAGCCTGGGACGTGATACATCCGTTAATCTGGCAATATCCTTAAACGCTACGGATAACAAGACCCGTAATATGCTGATGCCGATAAACCGAAAATATCCTTTGGAAAAACTGCTCGATGCATGCGCCGGATATCCCTTATTGCCCCGCCGTAGAATCACTTTCGAATATATTCTTATAAAAGGGATAAACGATTCTATAACAGATGCAAAACGTCTGGTTACGTTGCTGAGACCCATACGTGCAAAAATAAATCTTATCCCCTTTAATGAATATGAAGGGAGCGAGTTTAACCGGCCTGAAGAATCTGCAATTTTTAACTTCAAAGAAATCCTTAATAAAAACGATTACACAGCTATAATTCGTCACAGCAAAGGCCAGGACATTTCCGCAGCCTGCGGTCAGCTCAGAGCAAATTCAATGCCGGGATCTTCGATTTGCAAATGAGCCGCTTGGCCCTAAATTCACCACCAAAATTGTAGAAGTATTATAAACCATAGGTTTATAAAGATTTAGATGTAATACTTGGGTGCAAGCAAAATTGCCATAGAACCTTATTAATAAAGGAATTCGTAAAATTAGG
>Ga0315537_1002108_pt1 | contig 15327 bp, 17 predicted proteins | sample SalMarSW160270MG_FD_203091 | JGI IMG/M metagenome (GOLD analysis project Ga0315537, IMG submission 203091) | Salt marsh sediment microbial communities from the Plum Island Ecosystem LTER, Massachusetts, United States - Salt Marsh Sediment SW1602-70 ... | reverse complement strand
ACACCTGAAAACATGGTCATGCTGTTGAAAACTGCCCATCAAAAAGCCTTTGCGCTTTCGCTGAACGCCGCAATGCCCACAAAAGAGACAATAGCAGACTTGGTCAAGAAGGCACACACAGAAATGCTTAGCCTAAACAACGCAGTAGAAAAAGCAGCACCTAAAAACTAAATCATAATTGCGCTTTAATGCTCTGCGGTGACTATAGCCCCCTCCCTTATATATAGCCACAGCCGCAATCCACTTATTACAATTTTTTTACGGCGTCCACAGTTCTTTTCAGTAAAAGCTGGGCTGCTTCTTGGGAAGGCCAGCTTCCGAGGCCGCAGTCAGGACCCGTAAACGTCATTCGGTCTCCGAATTTCTCTTTAGCTGAAACATAGCGTTTCTTTATTGCTTCTTCGCCTTCGACCAGCTGCTCCGCAGTTGGCTTCGTCACGCCTTTATCATGCAGTTCCGCCATGATCGAGTCTATATCCGTCCTTGAAACGCCGACGCGTACCTGCTTGTCCACGTCTTCCAACATTTTCCGTGAGACACTTTCGATGTTTTTTGGCGATGCGGCATACTCAAAAGACAACACATCAATATTTCCTACTTCCAACAAGTCGGGCAACCTTGACGATGAGTGAAGATGAATCTGCCTTACTGCGCCTTGAAAGTCAAAGGCTTTCTCCAGAACATCGCGTATCAAATTGCTTCCAGCGGCTATGCTTAGAAACCCAAAGCTTGGCTCGTCTATAGACACCACCTTGGTCTCGATGTACTTGGAGTTCAAGATGGAGTTTTTGGCGAAACGCCGTATAGTCTCCGCGAAACTCTCCAGTACATCACTGTACGGCGTTGTTCCTATCTCTTTCAGGTATTGCTCCATAGGACCAAACAGGGACACGCGTAACAGAATTTTCTTTCTAAACTCTTCGCTAAGGTTTTTTGCTTCTTCGCTGATTAACTGCACTTCTGGCAGAACCGCTTGCTTCTCTTCGACTAGGAAAGAGCCTTTCGCCATTGCCGTGTGAATGGCATCGCCGACTTGCTTGATCCCATCATATTGCTGTGGATAGTTAACCACATCCAATCCTGAGATGATTTTTGTCTTAAATGAATCAAGCGTGACTGCACAGAAATTTTTCAGTAGAAAATCGTCTTTCCTAATGTCCCTTCGGTTGACTATGGCTTCTCTTGCAAGCTGATATGCCTTGTTGAATGTCTCTCTGTTAACGCCGAGCGGTAACGGGAAACTCCCTATGTCGTCAACCAACGTATCCATGACGTTATATTGCCTATAGAATTCTTTTAAACCTATAGCTGCACTTTTAACGTCTACACAAAACTAAAAAACCACAGCGTGTTGGGATAATTAAAGCGGGAATCACCATGTCTGAGCCTTGTACATTCTGTAAAATAGTGCGCAAAGAAGCGCCTGCACGCCCAGTCTATGAGGATGACGAAGTAATCGCGTTTCTGAGCATACAGCCCATAAACATTGGTCACACACTCGTCGTGCCAAAGAAACACTACGAGAACATTTATGAGATTCCAGAGGAAGAAGTGGCGCACCTGTACAAAATCGTGAAGAAAGTGGCTTATGCCGTGAAGAACGCAGTATCTGCTGAAGGCATAAGGATTGTGCAGAATAACGGCGAAGCCGCTGGTCAAGTGATATTTCACCTTCACGTCCACGTTATCCCCATGAACAAGCAACATTCATTTCTGCATCATCGCAAAATCCGCGGCGCAAACGCGCTAGAGGATGACGCAAGAAGGATAAGGCAATTTATCTGAACAGCTGGGTTTCAAAAATGGCTCACATCAAAACAATCCTTTCACTCAGCAAGAAGGCGCAAACGTGTTTTTGATGCTGATCTATGGAAGAACCTTATCCGAAATCCATTTGTATAGGAACACCTATAAAAGAGGGAAAACCCACATGCTTCATTGCAAAAAGCGGGAAAAACATGACAGAAGAACCTAACAAGAATGAAACCCCCTTTCCAGAGAAACTGTTGGTTGACGAACCAACAAACTTTCCGTTCCATGCCGCTTACCTTGTTTACTCGGAATTGTTTGACAACGCAACTGACGCTGAAGCTAAGGCAGATTTAAACAGGAACATTGAAGCTCTCAAAGAAAACAGGATAGACTGCGAAACGTTTTACAGGAACATAGCTCATCACCGAAAAATGTCGTCTAATCTATACCATGAAAGGTTTTCCCTGCAAACTCAGAGAAAAAGAGATTGGCGCAAGAAAACCCAACGGCAAGAAAGAATAAAAAGACACAAGAAGTAGCGGTTTAAGGTTCAAAATTTCTTCCTTTAGGGGAAGGCTACCAACATTGCAAGTTTAAAAGTGTTTAAACAAACCTCGCTTTTGTGGAGATGTCTCCCGAAGTCCTTACTATTAATTGGATTTTTTTACTTTTTTAGTTATTATTAAAAAAAACTTATATATTAACTGTGCAGAGAGGGTTAACCACAAAAATATAGGAGAAAGAAAAATGTCTAAAAACAAAACTGCTGTTGCGATTGCTTTGTTTCTGATGTTAACTATTGCTGTTACGCTCATAACTTTGCCAATCGTCAACGCTGCTGAATACTCCTACTATAGCTACGTTTACTGTGCTGCTAACCCTAACGTTATCGGTGTCAATCAACAGGTGTTGCTTGTCATGTGGACTGCAGATTTGCCGCCGGATATCGGTGAAATTGCTGCTGCTGCTGGTGAGAGAGCCGCGTGGTATAATGTAGGATTTTACGTTACAGACCCTGAAGGGACCACCGAAACCATAACGATTGAAAAGACCGATCCAGTGGGCGCTGCCTGGACTCTTTATACGCCTGATCAAATCGGCACATACACTGTCCAAGCTTGGTTCCCTAAAACGGTTAAGGACGATGGAACAAATCAAAGAACTTACTCCGAAGCTGAAAGCTCTGAAGTGACATTTACCGTGCAGGAGGAACAAATACAGCCATGGTCTGAATCGCCTCTTCCAACAGGGACCTGGGAGCGCCCAATAAACACTGCAAGCAGAGACTGGTATGTGCTCGCAGGAAACTGGCTGGGCGGTGATTTTCAACACTACCCGGCAGGCGCTTCGGGCGGAGTAACTGATCGTTTCGTCGGGGGTATAGGGCCGGAAAGCGCTCACATACTGTGGACAAAGCCGTATTACACTGGAGGCCTCATGGACGAAGAGTTTAGTAGCACAGGCTACGAAACGGCGCACTACCAAGGTCTTGGTTTAACAGCGATGATCATCCAAGGCAAAATTTACTACGCCTACCGCGCAGACGCACATTACACAGAGGGCTATATGGTCGTTGATCTGTATACAGGTGAAACGCTAGAATACGTGAATGATACTATGCCGTCAAGAGGTCAGATATACAACTATGAGTCGCCTAACCAGCACGGAGGCTACGCATACATGTGGAAAACGTCCGGCGTCACCCTACCAGAGGGTGATATAACCGTTTCAGGGCGTCAAACCTGGGAGCTGCTTGACGCTTACACAGGAAATTCTATATGTAAAGTAGCTAACGTGTCGTTTGGCATGTCCTTTTTCGGCATGACCTTCGGCGGATTTGGAGTCTACGGCAAAGACGGAAGCTTATGCAACTACGAGCTTAATAATCTTGCACCACGGGGCGCTGAACCCGCCTATTATTTGCAAGTGTGGAACGTGTCTGCAATACCAACAATGCTTGGGGACATAACGGGAACTTCAGCTTGGCAATGGAGACCTTCGGGAGGCGCTTTCGGTACAGGTCGAGCTTTTTCGAAGAATTACGTGCACGACGGGATGAATGCATACTCAATAAACGCGTCAATAGCGACCACGGACGTATATGGTCCACGGAATGAACTTTTAAATGAAACGGGTAGCATCCGTTGCGTGCGTGAGGATGAATACGTAATCATTGGAACTCAAGGACGAAAAGACGAGCGCGGGATTGTTCAGGGTAAAATAGCGTGTTTGAGTCTGGAACCAGGGAAAGTAGGCAATAAGCTGTGGGACAGGACGTTTACGCCGCCATATGCATCGCAATTAGAAAACATTTCAGGAGTAGCCATGTTTTCAGGCGGGTTTAGCATGATAGGTGTGTATCCAGAAGATGGCGTCTTCATCTTTGGATCGGATAAGCAGGTGAAATATTGGGGCTACAGCTTAGACACAGGGGAACAGCTTTGGGAGGGTGAACCCGAAGTACAAATGAACTTCTATGGCACGTCTAAAAACGTCTACGAAGGCCAATTTTTAACTTATGGCTACGGCGGACAAATAAGAAGCTATAACATAACGACAGGAGAAGTCTTGTGGACCTACAACGCTACAACAGTCGGCCAAGAAGTCGGCTACGGCGGCAACTCTCCAATCGGTGTTGCCGTCATCGCTGACGGCAAACTCTACACGGTCTGTGGTGAGCACTCGCCCACTCAGCCATTATGGCGCGGTCCAAACTTACGCTGCATCAACGCAACAACTGGAGAGGAAATATGGAAAATACTATTTTGGGGAGGCGGAATGTCTCCCAACTCGCCAAACACGTACATGGCAGACGGCATTATCGTAGGTCTCAATTTCTTCGACAATGAAATATACGCCTTCGGCAAGGGACCAAGCGCCACCACAGTTTCCGCGCCACAGACTGTTCCAACAGTGGGATCCAGCGTAGTGATTACCGGCACAGTCACTGATCAAACTGAAACTGGCAGACGTAACACCAATGATATTTTCGAATTCAGCCTCAAAGGCACTCCAGCAATATCCGACGAAGACATGAGCGCATGGATGGAATACCTGTTCATGCAACAAGCAAGGCCAGCAGACGCAAAAGGCGTTGAAGTAGTGTTGGAGACTTTGGATCCTAACGGCAACTTCTACGAAATCGGCAACACAACAAGCGACATAACTGGCGCCTACGGCGTAACGTGGGAACCACCAGTTCCAGGCGAATACCAGATCATCGCTACGTTCGCAGGATCCGCAGCCTACGGACCCTCACAAGCAATAACCTACATGAGCGTGGCAGAAGCACCAGACCCTACACCAGCGCCGACACCAACGCCGGCTCCCATGACTGACACGTACGTGATAGGGTTTGGAAGCGCAGCGGTCATCGCGATAGTCATCGGCTTCGCAATCCTAATACTGCTCAGAAAACGGTAAACATCGCAGCAAAAAGCCAAGCAAACTTTCCCCCCATTTTTTCGGGGTCACACATAAAACAGTCATCAAAAAGGAGAAATAACAGGGGCTGAGAAGGCTCTGCTTTAACTTAATGTTACAGCGGCTTGAGAGTTTCAAGCCTTTTCTCCTTTATTTGGGCGCACAGAGCCTCAGCAAACCCTTCCTTTTGGAAATAGTGGCTCCGTGGAAAAATAACCCTGCATTTCTGCACAGTTACCTATAAGCCCAAGTGACGCTAGAACGCCACTTATGAAATGTAACCGATTCAAGTCTAAACGAAACAGAAAAACACTACAAAGTTTAAACGTGGGACATCCACCTATTTTTCTCAATAAGTTTAGAATCAAGAGATTCGATTTCTCCAACTTTCATCAAGACGATGCGATTTCTAATAGTAGCATCTACAACTGACAAAAAGCGTTCTAACTGAAACTTAGACTGCTGGGGCACAAGAGCATTCAGAACACGCCAATCTACATTGACTTGGAAGCCAAACTATTCAAAACCTCAAACGAAAACTTCACTACACAAGTAGCACATGACATGGGCGAAGCATGCAGCCTAATAGAAGCCGGATTCGAATACGTCACAGGAGAATAAGCTGATGGCGGAAAACGAAAGTAGCCAAAATTAGTATGGTTCAGTAAAAAGCATGGAAAGTTTAAACATGTTTAAACAAACCATACGGAAGCCTTATTTTATTCCTTGGATACTATGAACGGCGTGATACAAAAATGCCGATGTTGAAGCCCATAGATGTCACATTGACTGCCATGAACGCAGCATTGTATGCGGCTATTGGTTATTTGGTGTATTTCATATTTCCAGTGGTTGCCCCAACAGTGGGTGGCGTAAGATTCTGGCCTATTGTAATAATTCCAGCAACTTTTGCGCTGCTCTTCGGCGCTACAGTAGGCGGTGTTGGAGCCGCGATAGGCATTTTCATCAGCGACATGCTCATACACGGCGATCCCTTACTTAGCCTAACAGTGGGAGTACCCGCAAATTTTGTCGCCTTCGGGCTCATAGGATATTTATCTCATAAGAAGTTAGATTGGAAGAAGACGTTTCTAAGTCTAGGAATCGGCGTTGCAATACTTGCCACCCTAGCATATCTCGTGATAACCCCTGATACCGTCGTAAATTATTTTGGCGTTACCCTTGAACAAGCATTCTGGAGCATCTCTGTTGTACTTGCTATATTCGTAATCAGCTACATAATAGTAATCGCAGTAGGTTTTGCGCGACCTAAATGGCGAAGCTTCGGTGTTGCCTCTGTTGTAGGCGCCGTTATAGGAAGCGCAATAATAGGCGTAGGCGTGTGGGCATATACACAACTTTTCACTTTGCCAGCAGCGATAGGAGGCGCAGCCAATTTACCGTACTATGCCGGTCTGATACTCTTTGCTTGGACATTTGCAACTGAAATCCCCTTCATGGTTATCTTAGTGCCGCCCATTGCTGAGGCATGCTACATGGCTTTTCCATCGCTTAAGCCCTCTAAAGAAGAGTAGAGTAAATTGAAACGAGCAAAAGCCTTCAGCCCTGCCGGAATTTCAAGTTTTTTTGAAATCTGCGATAAAACAGACGATGGAAAGCCTATCGCGGATTTGGAGCGGGTAGGTTCCAGAGGTGGCGGTTTCGGAATCCAAAAAGGAGTTTTGACGGAAGTTTCTGTTTCGGAGGCAAAAGCAAATCGTATTCGCGTTTTTATCAATGGAAACCTTGCGCCAGAAGCAGAGACCACAAGAACAGTCTCTCAAATGTTACTGAGCAAGAGTGGCAAGTTCTGCGATGTTGTTATCAATCACAAAGTCGATGTTCCTATCGGCGCGGGATTCGGTTCCAGCGCAGCCGGAGCCTTAACCGCGGCCTTAGCGCTGTCAAAGGCTTTAGAGTTGCCGCTTACTTATAATCAGATTGGCAGAATAGCGCATGTTGCTGAGGTGCAATGCAAAACTGGTTTAGGCACCGTCGGTCCACTGATGATTGGCGGGTGCATACTCACGGTTGAGCCAGGCGCGCCAGGCATCGGCGTTATTGACCGCATACCGATACGTGACGATTACGTGGTTGTGGCGGGAGTTTTGGGGTCCACGCCGACAAAGCAGGTGCTGGCGTCGGCGGAAAAGCGACGTGAGGTTAACCGTTGGGGCAGGAAGACGTTGGAGGCGATTTTGGCTGAGCCTTCAGTGGAGAATTTTATGGCGTGCTGCCTAGATTTTGCGGATAAAGCCGGGTTCATGACCCCGCGCGTTAGGCAGTTGGTGAAATTGGCTGAAAAGAGTGGCGCTGTTGGAGCGGCGCAGAACATGGTGGGCGAAGCGGTTCACGCGCTTGCACTTGAGGAAAACGCGGGGAACATAGCAGAAGCTTTTAAGCAGGTTTTACCCAACGAGAAAATCCTTGTGGCTAAGATTGACTTTCAAGGCGCTAGGCTGGTAGGGCATGAAAAAGTTTAGAAAGGTGGCGGTTGGCGGAACCTTCGACGAATTCCACAGAGGACACAAGGTCATACTTATGAAAGCCTTCGAGATCGGCGAACATGTCTTAGTCGGGTTGTGCACTGACGAGTTCGTGGAGAAAATGGGCAAGCCACATGCGACGGCATCTTATGAGGAAAGACTGAAAGAGTTAGTGGCTTTTCTGAAGGAGCAGGGTCTAAGTGATAAGGCGGAGATTGTTCCTCTAAACGATCCTTACGGCGTCACCGTAACCGACAAATGCATAGACGCTTTGGTTGTGAGTGAAGAAACTGAAAAAACCGCCATCAAAATTAACCAGAAACGAAGCGAAGCGCGATTGCCACCGCTCACAATAGTCACAATCAGCATGGTGCCTGCAGAAAACTACAAGCCAATTTCAACCACAAGAATTCGCGAAGGCGAGATAGACCGCGAAGGTCACTTGCTGAAGAGGTCTTAAAATTTTAGAGTCCAAATCCAACTTGCCGTGCCTCTTTGCACCACAGGTCAGATTTGAGTCTTAGCGCACATGTGCGGGCTTGTTCCGTTTACAATAGACCAACGGTAGTCAATAATTTAAAACCGAAATGCTATTCTACTAATAATATCAAAGGAAACATAGAAAGATTTGAGCCGAAAAGAAAACCCCGCTTCCAACGCAGAAGAACTCAGCAAGAAACTCGATCAAATAATCCGTAGACTCGATCTTCTTGAAAAGCTGATTCTCGAGAAACCAGAATATGAAGGGGTGGCTGCAGCGTTGGGACTAACCCGGCTTGGCATAGGAATATATAGTGAACCGTTGAAGATTGCTGCACGTTTGAAGAACGCCGAGAACTACTTGCGCCAAAAGCCAATCGCACAAGATGAAATTTCCCGATGCATCATCCAAGCCTTAGCTGTCAAAGGTGCTCTGAATATTTCAGCAATCACACGGCAGGTAACTGCGATTAGAGGAAAAGCAAGCAGGCGCATCGTGCGCGAAAGAGTGAAAAAACTGCAGGAACAGGGTATCCTACTGAGAAAGGAAGGTAAAGCTCCAACTTATGAGTTAGTTAACAAAGCTGACCAGTAACCTGGTCACTTTTACACAGAACACCTAACTAGAGTGGCCAGTCTATAATGTGTTTGAGGTGAAAAATATGTTACATGACGAAGGAAAATTTGGAAAGATGGAAGCAGAAAACGTTAAAGAGATACTCAGCGTTGTTTCCTCTGAAATTCCAGCGATGATCAAAAGCATTCTGTCCTCGGTGTTCTCTGAAGAGGCTGGCAGGAACATGGGCAAAGCTGCAGCAGCATACTACAAGGAACTAAAAGACGGGGGACTGCCCGAGCAGGTAGCCGTGAAAATGACAGAAGAGTACATGCGAACTTTCACAAGTCTCGGCGACATGCTTAGAAGTGCTGGAAAAGGCGGATGGGGTCATCACGAAGGAGATGAAATAAGCAAAGAAATCCATAAGAGGTTCCACGGCAAGACGGGCAGGCGAATGAGTGAGGAAGAGTAATAACCTCCTCTTTCCCAAAATGGTGGCTGATTATCAATGAGCACAGTTTCAATATTTACCACAGTAATAAAGTCCTTTCCACACTTAGTGCTAATGACCCTTAGCCTGCTCTGGATGTACCTCACTCTAGGCAGAAGAGTACGCAAGACCAGGAAAGCCTTTGAGAAACAGCTCATACAGCAAGGCATGTCCAAGGAAGACGCAAAACGGTTGAGTGTGTGCTTTGAAGACCTTAAGAATAGCTTCACAGGTATGCTTAAGCAGGGAATAATTTTTTGAGTGGCAACTGAATGTCTGGCTTGCACTTCAAGATTATAGCTTTTACCTTCAATTTAGACTCATGAGAAAAGAAGGGCACGCCTCAAAAATAGATTCTCTACGGCGTAAGAGACGCTGGTGTGGCGGGCCCGACGGGAATTGAACCCGCGACCTACGGATTAAGAGTCCGCCGCTCTAGCCTTGCTGAGCTACGGGCCCGCTGTTTTTCCTTAAAGAAGCTATAGGGAGATTTATTTATTCCCATCGGTTTATTCCCATTTACTTGCACTACCTTATGCTTCTCTCACACACCCTCTTGCCGTTAATGAAACCTTTATAATGAAGCAGTCGCTGACTGTTACCTCTAAGAGTTTTAATAGTTCAAAGCTTCTAAACATGAAGATATTTAATAACATCCAAGTCTTGCAGGTACTTCTCATTCCTTTTAACATATTTTCTAATTTTCCACATGGTTCCCAAACTCGAGTCCCATTTGCTACGACCCACCCTTTTAATACAAGGGATTGGGATTTCAATTACTCTCATCTTATTTTTTGCCATCTTGACTTCCATTTCTGTCTCAATCAAAAAGTCATGGGACCTTAAATTCAATTTATTCCATGTCTCTTTTCTCATTAACCTCATGCCGGTTATTGGCTCAGAAGTTTTGAACTTTTTCAAATATTTTTTAAATATAAAGGGGAAAAGATGATAATGAACGAAAGTGTTTATAGAATCATTAACACCCTCTTTTTTTAATAATCTAGAAGCAACAACAACATCACAATTTTTTATTAATTCTAACATTTTGGGTATGAATCTTGGAGGATAGGTTCCATCACCATCCAAGAAACAAATTATGTTTGATTTCGCGTTTTTCACTCCTGCAGCCATTGCTATGCCTTTACCTTTTCTCTTTTCAAAAATAACTCTAGCGCCATACGCCTTAGCATTTCTTACCGTGTTGTCTGTTGACAATCCGTCAACAACCAAAACCTCTTCATCAATGTCCAATTTGTTGATTTGCTTTAAAGTCTCGACGATACCTCTTTCCTCGTTCAACGTCGGAATTATTATACTTACATTAGGCGTCATTTGAAAACAGGCAAGGGTATCAGTGTTTTACATATAAAACATTTTCTTTAAACGCTCGGAAGCGATGGACCGCCTTACTGAATCAGTATGTCTGGTTTGTCGCTGGCTATGCCGTCAACCCCTTTTTTCACGTATTCCCCAACTTCTTCAGAGACATAAAATAAAACCACAACAAAAGTCAGGATGAGCGCCCAGTGCCAGCCTTCTCAGCTGCGTGTTCGCTAAATTCTTTCTCTGAACGTTTGTTCATTCTCAGAATCCTTCAGCACCAATCCAAACAAACTATCCTCAAAAAGAAAGTTCAAGAAAAATAGCCGCAATATTCCCGCACTTGATTCGCACTCTGGTTCAACCTATGTTTCCGTCTTTATATAAGGGGGCTATAGTCTTTTCCGAGCACTAGAGTCCGACACAACCCACCAATCGAAAATGCACGGTGAAAAACGTCATCTGAATTGTCTAATACTTATATAGTTTCACGCCGCACTCAAACGCTGAGTGGATAATGCCATGTCTTCCCAAGCAGAGATTGTTTTGAAACCAATCGGCGTTGTCAGGACAGTAGCTGTCGGCGACGAGGTTAAAGACAAAACCAGAATCTCACAAATTGTCATTCACAGCGAGTTAGCTGAAGCCTTAGAAGGTGTTGATGGCTTCTCGCATTTGATCGTGCTATTTTGGCTGCATAAAATTCTCGATGAACAGCGGAAAACTTTGAAGGTTCACCCACGAGGTAGAAAAGACCTGCCGTTGCTGGGAATATTTGCCACGCGAAGCATGCTTCGTCCAAACCCCGTTGGGTTGACGCTGGTTGAGCTTGTTAAGGTTGAAGGTAACGTTTTGACAGTTCGTGGTCTCGACGCGTTTGATGGGACACCTGTTCTCGACATAAAACCCTTCGACCAGTAGGACACGGCGAAAGACGCTAGGGTGCCCAGATGGTGGACTAAGCTGGAGAACGAAAAGACGCAACCATCTTAGAATGAGTTTTTCGCTCAATGGTGTTAAAAGCCGTATTTTGCTGCTATTGCCTTTAGGATTCCTTGTCTAAGGTCTTCTCCCTTTAGCTTTGAAGCCTTCAGATTAGCGAGTTCATCGGCTAACGCTGCATCTTTGAATGCGGCTTTAATCCAGTTTTCAAAATCTTCTCTGTACAGATGGAACTCCAACGACTCTACGGCGACGCGTTTAACTATTTCGTAGAAGTCTTTGAGGCTTTCTGCTGAGAAGCCGGTGGGCTGCCCAACTGCCGTGTAAAAGTGAAACGCTGCGTCCTTTGGAACTGGCGTAAAGGCTTGGAGAATGGCTTTGCCCTTTTCCGTTATGCCGTATCCGCCGCCCACTTTCCTAATGAGTCCTGCGTTAACGAGTTCTTGCATGCGTTCTATCGTTTGGTGGGGATTTAAGCCGACCAGCCGAGCGAAAGCGTTCATGTCTATGCGGCTGGTAACCTCGCTCATAACCTTCAAAACTTTTAATTGCTCTTCCATCAAGCGACGTTCACCTCAAGCACACCTCTATTATTATCTAGTGGAACCTTAAATGTGTTGATGCTCCCTAAGCTAAACTAGAAAACAACAATGCGCCATTTTCTTTCAGAGCATATGCGCTACTCAGCAAAATTTTTTAGCGAAGAAAACTCTCATTACAGCGTTTTGTGGGTGGTGGGTGAAAGGGGTTGGAGAATGCGTATATTATCGTGATGGTTACAACAGCCAGTAAGCAGGAAGCCGAAAAGATAGCGCAACGCGTCCTCAAGGAAAGACTAATTGCATGCGCCAACATAATTGGCCCAGTTTCCTCGCTTTTTCATTGGTCTGGAAAGATGGAGAAATCTGAGGAATACTTGATTTTCATGAAGTCGCGCAAGGACTTGTTCGGAAAGCTGGCGGAAACCGTGAAGGCTTTGCACAGTTATGAGGTGCCAGAGATCATTGTTCTTCCAATCGTTGAAGGTTCAAAAGCGTATTTGGATTGGCTGGGGAGCTGTTTGACGTAGACTTAGAGAAGTGTAATGTACGTTTTTGTACACAAAAGCCTTAAATAAGACGCTCTAGTAAGTTTCAGAACTTAAGGAGTACTGTAACATGGGGTATCGCGTTTGGCTCCGAACAAACACATGCGCTGCTTGAAGCCCACAAACTAAATTTTAAGAAAATCCCTTTTACAAAATCGCCCCTCGAAATCTTCTCCAAACTCCATAAACATTATGAAACAGCCTACATCCTCGAATCCATAGAAGGTCCAAGAAAGCTGGCACAGTACTCGTTCATAGGCTTCGACCCACGGTTAACCATCAAAATAAAGAATGGAGACGCGGAAATCCGCAATGAGAAAACTGGAGAAGAAGACAGAGAGAAAACCAGTGACCCGCTGGTCATCCTTGAAAAACTCGTTAAAGATAGGGCATTACCCAATAAAGAACTCCGATTTGTTGGAGGCGCCGTCGGCTACATCTCTTACGACACAGTTCGCTATTGGGAAAAACTCCCGCAAAAAGCCAGCGACGACCTGAACTTTCCTGATGCCCAGCTGGGATTTTTCGACGACGGAATCGTGTTTGACCACAGGCAAAGGTGCGCATTCTACTATTATTCAAGCGACAACCGCCTTGCGGAAGTTGAGAGACTTATTAAACAACCCAGCGACGCCGAGGCTTTAGCGTACAATCAGCCGAAAGTGAACGTTACAAAAGGACACTTTGAGAAAGCCGTGGAAAAAGCCAAAGAATACATAGTCTCCGGTGATGTTTTCCAAGTTGTCCTCTCTAAGCGCTACGAGTTTCGTGTTAAAGGCGACTTAATAGCATTTTACCGTTCTCTACGCGAGATAAATCCGTCGCCGTACATGTACTTCCTCAAAGCGGGCGACAGGCAAATTGTTGGGTCCAGCCCGGAAATGCTCGTCAGAGTTGACAACAGAGTGGTTGAAACTTTTCCAATAGCTGGAACAAGACCGTGCGTAGAAAAGCCTAGCGAAAACATGCGATTAGCCAAAGAGTTGCTGGCAGACCCTAAAGAGCGAGCTGAACATGTGATGCTGGTTGATCTGGCTAGAAATGATGTGGGAAAAATCGCCAAGTTTGGAAGCGTACGTGTTCCAGAGTTCATGAAGGTTCACCGATACAGTCATGTGCAACACATCGTCTCTCAAGTTGTAGGCGACCTCAAAGATGACTGCGAATGTTACGACGCTTTGAGAGCGGTTTTTCCAGCAGGCACGGTTTCTGGAGCGCCCAAGGTTAGAGCAATGGAAATCATTGAAGAACTTGAGCCGACTAGAAGAGGGCCTTATGCAGGCGCTGTAGGCTACTTCTCCTATAATGGTAACGCGGATTTCGCCATAACCATCAGAACCCTGTTTGCAGATAAAGACAAAGCGTACATTCAAGTAGGCGCGGGTATAGTGGCTGATTCCGTTCCAGAAAGGGAATGGTTTGAAACCGACCATAAGGCTGAGGCCTTAATGAAGGCGCTTAAGAACTCTGGAGGCGAAACAACGTGAAAGTGTTGGTAATCGACAACTACGATTCTTTCGTCTACAATCTTGTCCAATACATTGGAGAACTCGGAGCAGAGACCAGCGTGTTTAGAAACGACCAGGTAACTTTGAAGCAGATTACGAAGCTTAAACCCGACAGAATAGTGATCTCTCCAGGTCCAGGCACTCCCGAAAACGCGCGGTATTTCGGCGTCTGTACAGCAATTTTGCAGCACTTGAGCTGCGAAATTCCCACTTTGGGAGTGTGCCTCGGTCATCAGGGAATAATCCATGCGTTTGGCGGAAAAATTGTACCTGCAAAAAGGCTGATGCATGGAAAAACCTGCACAATAAAGCATGATGGGAAAGGCGTTTTCAATGGCGTCCACAACCCCCTTACGGCAACGCGTTATCATTCGCTTGCTGGTGACAGGCGGTCTATTCCCGCGTGTCTTGAAATAACCGCGGAGTCGATTGATGACGGAGAAATCATGGGGGTCCGCCACGCTAAATACCCCATTGAAGGCGTGCAGTTTCACCCTGAATCCATACTGTGCGAAGATGGAAAACTAATCATGAAAAACTTTCTGGAGGGCAGATGACCGGAAATGATCAGAGAAGGCATACAAAAACTGATTGAGGAAACGAACCTAACTTTCGGGGAATCACAGGAAATAATGAGAGAAGTAATGTCGGGAAAGGCAACAAATGCGCAAATAGCCGCGTTTTTGACAGCCTTGCGGATGAAGGGAGAGACGGTTGAAGAGCTCATAGCCTTAGCCACAGTTATGAGAGAACGTTGCCGTCGGATTCATCCACGTGTGGAGGACCGGCTCGTCGACACGTGTGGAACAGGTGGCGACAAAATAAAAACCTTCAACATCAGCACAGCTGCGGCTTTTGTGGTCGCTGGCGCTGACGTCGCCATAGCGAAGCATGGAAACCGGTCAGTTACCAGCCAAAGCGGCAGCGCCGATGTGCTGGAGAAACTCGGCCTCAACCTTAACATTGGACCTGAGGCTGTTCAGAAAGCCATCGAGCAGGTTGGAGTGGGCTTCATGTTTGCGCCTGCCTTCCACCCTGCCATGAAGTACGCCGTTGAGCCGAGAAGAGAGATAGGCATCCGCACTGTATTCAACATCCTCGGGCCACTAACTAATCCTGCTTCTGCTAACGCGCAGCTACTCGGCGTTTACGACTCAAAACTAACAACTCCAATAGCTTACGCCTTGAAGAAGCTTGGTTGTGAAGAAGCAATGGTTGTTCACGGCTTGGACGGGTTAGATGAAATATCTACGTTAGGCAGAACAGCCATTGCGTGG
>Ga0315537_1002107_pt1 | contig 15331 bp, 13 predicted proteins | sample SalMarSW160270MG_FD_203091 | JGI IMG/M metagenome (GOLD analysis project Ga0315537, IMG submission 203091) | Salt marsh sediment microbial communities from the Plum Island Ecosystem LTER, Massachusetts, United States - Salt Marsh Sediment SW1602-70 ... | reverse complement strand
GCCGATACCTGGGAGATACCTGAGCTGGGGACAATCATCTTCCACATCCGCGAGGGCGTCAGGTGGCAGAACAAGCCGCCACTTAATGGCCGTCTACTGACACCTGAAGACGTCAAATTTTCCATAGAAAGGGCACTGACCGGCGGGTATTTTGCGTATTTCTATGCCCAACTGTGCCGGACCCTGGAGATAACAGTCGATAGTGATGCGCGGACGGTGACCTGCACCGTTCCCATAGACCAGTGGGTCAACCTGATAACCCTGATACCCGACTACCACTCAATAGTGGCACCCGAGGTGGTTGAGTTATACGGAGGCGAGACAGACTGGCATAACGTCGTCGGCACGGGACCCTTCATACTGACCGATTTTGTCTCCAACAGCCAGTTAACCATGATTAGAAATCCTGACTACTGGGAAACAAATCCCATCGGCCCGGGAGAGGGGGACCAACTGCCTTATGTGTCAACATACAAGCAGTTGGTCATCGTAGACCCCTCCGTTGCAGAAGCAGCCTTTAGAGCCGGGCAGATTGATACGATGCCGGCGAGGAACTATAACGATGCCCAATCCGTGGCAACTGACCCCAGCATGAGTGTAGTGAATCAGAAGATTTACCTACCCGATGGGACTACCTGCATGTTCTTCAGAACCGACATGCCGGAGTCACCCTTCAGCCATAAAGAGGTCAGGCAGGCGATGATGCTGGCCATAGACCAGCCGCTGATAAGAGACCAGTACTGGCAAGGCTCGGGCGAGATAGTGACCTGGCCGCTGACGCCCACCATCGCATACATGGATGCCTATATGCCCCTGGAGGAACTGCCCGAAAATGTCGCAGCACTCTACGGGCATGACGTGGAAGCAGCCCAGGAACTGATGGAGCAGGCCGGTTACGGAGAGGGCTTCGACTGCTCTGTCATCTGCTGGAATACGCCCACGATGATAGACATCCTCTCTATGTATCAGGAGATGCTGGAGGACATAAACATCCACATGGAGCTCGACATTCATGATTATACTGACTACAACAATCGTACCCGCGCCAGGAACCACACCGCCTATGAGATTATGTACGCCACCGACTCGGGCAACGGTACCTACATGAAGATGATAAACTTCAGGGGTCCAGGCTCTTACAACGTCAGCTACATTGATGAAAACTACGATGTACCTGAGATTGAAGATGCCTATGCCGAGATAATACAGTATGCTGGCACCGACGAAGCAGCCATGATGGCAATAAACAAAGCATTGATGCCGTGGCTCCTTGAGCAGGCCTACTGTATCCCCGCGGTGGTTCCGGAATACTACGTGTTCTGGTGGCCGTGGGTAAAGAACTACTATGGTTGCTATGCCGTCGGCTACTACAACTATTATGGTACCGCCAAGTATATCTGGCTTGACCAGGAACTGAAGCACGACATGGGATACTAGACCGGGGAGTAGTTGCTCAACCAGAAATAACGTACCAATATCAACCACGAGCAGGAAAGGGGCCGGAGGTTCGAACCTCTGGCCCCTTTATTTTTACAACCGGCCGCCAGTCTATTGACTAGTGTTGCCGATTGGTTTATACTCACCCAAACTGTACAGGACTGGAGACAGGGTAAAACCAGCTCGTTTAAAACGGCCATCCGTAGCAACGGAGGTGCGAGATGTGAGAATCTCAGAAACAGGAGTAAAGTAGAAATTGCTAACCCAGGTTAAAGGAGGTGAGAGGAAGTGAAGAAAAAATTATTCTGGATATTCCTTAGTTGTATCATGGCCTTGACCCTGGTGGCATGGTCTTGTGGCGGCGGCTCAACTGGCGAGCAGGAAGAAGAAGAGGAGGAGGAAGAAGAGGAAGAAGAAGAGGAGGAGGAAGAAGAGGAAGAAGAGGTGCCGCAGTACGGTGGCACATACACATCCACAGCCTCCGCAGACCCTTCCTATTTTGACGAGGTCGTCGGGGGTAACTACGGAGGCCATGTTTATGTTGGCTCCTCAAAATTTACACATAATGAGCTGTTGCAGGGTGACTGGACAAAAGGACCGGCCGGCACCGGTCAGACCGATTTCGTTAATAGCGGCGATAACCGTATGGACCTGAAGACAGGTTGTCTGGCCGATACCTGGGAGATACCCGAGCTGGGTACAATCATCTTCCACATCCGCGAGGGAGTCCACTGGCAGAACAAGCCGCCGGTAAACGGCCGGCTGCTGACTCCTGAAGACGTTGCATTTACCATTGAGAGAGCCACATCGGCAGGGTATTTTGCGTACTTCTATGCCCAAATGTGCCGTACCCTGGAGGTGACAGTCGATAGTGATGCGCGGACAGTGACCTGCACTGTCCCCATCGACCAGTGGGTAAACCTGGTAACCCTGATACCCGACTACATGTCAATAGTAGCACCCGAGGTGACTGAGCTATACGGGGGCGAGACAGACTGGGAGCACGTAGTCGGCACCGGGCCATTCCTGCTGGCCGACTATGTCGCCAGCAGCCAGATGACCTATGTCAGGAACCCGGACTACTGGGAGACCGACCCCTTCCACCCGGAGAATCAATTACCCTATGTTGACTCATTCAGGTCGCTAATCATAGTAGACCCCTCTGTCAGGGAAGCAGCCTTTCGCGCCGGGCAGATTGATACGATGGTCGGGCTTAACTACAACGATGCCCAGCCCATTGTCACTGACCCAAAGATGAGTGAAGTAGAACGTCAGACTTACCTACCTGACGCTACTAACTGCATGTTCTTCAGGACAGACCTGCCGGAGTCACCCTTCAGTAAAAAAGAGGTCAGACAGGCAATGATGCTGGCCATAGACCAGCCACTGATAAGAGATCAGTACTGGCAGGGCTCGGGTGAGTTATTAACCTGGCCGATAACACCCACCAAGGAGTACCTGGATGCCTATGTGCCCCTGGAGGAGCTACCCGCAAATGTCCAGGCGCTCTATGGACACGACCTGGAAGCAGCCCTGGAGCTTATGGACTTGGCGGGCTATAGCGAGGGTTTTGATTGCGAAGTCATCTGTTACAGCACCCCTGCAATGCTGGACATCCTCGTTTTATACCAGGAGATGCTGACAGACATCAACATCAACATGCAGCTCCATATCTATGATGCTACTGATTACAGCGGTCGGACCCGCGCCAGGAACCATACCGCCTATGAGATTATGTACTGCGCTGACTCGGGTAACGGTACCTACATGAAGATGATTAACTTCAGGGGTCCCGGTTCTTACAACGTCAGCTATATCGATGAACACTACGATGTACCCGAGATTGAAGACGCCTATGCCGAGATAATACAGTACGCCGGTACCAACGAAGCCGAAATGATGAGAATCCACCGCGAGCTGATGCCGTGGCTCCTTGAGCAGGCTTACGTTATTCCCTCGGTCGTCCCAGAATACTATAATATGTGGTGGCCATGGGTAAAGAACTGTTACGGTGCCTTTTCCGTCGGCTACTACAATGTTGGCAGCGCTGTCAAGTACCGCTGGATTGACCAGGACCTGAAGCATGAGATGGGTTACTAGACCACGACAGTCGTTGTTCAACCAGAAGTAGCAATCAACACTAACCGGGAGCAGTAAAGGGGGCCAGAGTCCAAACTTCTGGCCCCTTTACTGTTAAGACCGCCCGCCAGTTTATTGACTGGTGGCACCGCTTGGTTTATACTCACCTCAAACCGCACGAGGTATTGTTCACCTTGGCAGACACGCAGGTGGTCATACTGGCCGGAGGGCTGGCAACAAGATTGGGACACTTGACCAAAGACCTCCCCAAGTCTCTGGTCGAAATACAAGGAAGACCCTTCCTGGAATATCAGCTGGACTTACTGCGCAGGGCAGGTATCAGGAACATAGTCCTGTGTGTCGGGCATCTCGGGAGGCAAATCGAAGGGTACTTTGGAGACGGGCAGAAGCATGGCGTCAGCATTCGTTATAGCTACGAGGACACGCCCCTGGGTACTGCCGGGGCACTCAAGAATGCCGCTTCTTTGCTCAGCGACATCTTCTGCTGCATGTACGGCGACTCTTACCTGTCGGTTGATTTCCCGGCAGTGATGCGCTACTTCGAAGCACAGGATAAGCTTGCCCTGATGACTGTTTTTGAAAACCATGGCCGCTTTGATAAGAGCAACACCGCGGTTGAGGGGAACCTCATCAGTAGATATGACAAACAGGAGAAGACCAGAGAAATGGTCTACATTGATTATGGGGTGAGTGTCTTCAGAAAGCGCGTCCTTGAAATGGTCCCGGCCGGCCGGTTCTATTTGCTTGAAGACCTCTTCTCCCGCCTGATAGCTTCACAAGAGCTCCTCGCCTACGAGGTCACAGAGCGATTCTACGAGATAGGCTCCCCACAGGGATTCACGGAGTTCAACGAATACGTCAAGGGGGTAAGGTGATACTCTCCAGGGCACCCACCAGATTAACCCTTGGTGGAGGCGGAACGGACCTCAAATCTTACTATTCCAAGTACGGGGGATTCCTCATTGCCGCCGGCATTAATAAGTACTGCAACATCCTGGCCAACAAGAGGTTCTATGACAGCATCCGTCTCAGCTATTCGCAGACAGAGATAGTAGACACGGTTGCTGAAATTAAGCACCGTATTTTCCGGGCGGCATTAGATTTGCTTGGAAGCGAGCAAGGGATAGAGCTTCATTCTACCGCCGATGTTCCTGCCGGCTGCGGCCTGGGCACGTCCTCTGCCTTCACCGTAGCCCTCCTTAACGCCCTCCACGCATATAAAAGGGACTTTATCAACCAGAAGCAACTTGCTGAAGAAGCTTGCCATATTGAAATCGACATTCTCGGAGAACCCATCGGCAAGCAGGACCAGTATATGGCTGCCTTCGGTGGCCTCACCTGCCTCACCTTCGACAAAAATGGAGATGTCATGGCAGAACCCCTGAGAGTTTCACGGGAGATAGTAGACCATCTAGAAAGTAATCTTCTCCTCTTCTTCACCGGCAGAGAAAGAGAAGCCTCTGACATTCTGGTGGAACAGGACACGAGGTCAAAACAGGATGACCCGGTCATGCTCAACAACCTCCATCAGATTAAGGAAATAGGGCTGGAGACGAGAAAGTATCTTGAGAAAGGACAACCCGACATGCTTGGTGAGCTCCTGCATGCTCACTGGGAGGTAAAGAGAAAGCGCTCCCAAAATATATCCGACCCTCTCTTTGATGAATGCTATGAGTTAGCCAGAAAGAACGGGGCGTCCGGCGGCAAGCTTATCGGGGCCGGCGGTGGAGGTTTCTTCATGTTCTACTGCGAGAACAGCTACAAGCCAAGGATTATAGAAGCCATGAAAAAGTGCGGCCTCAGATGGGAGCGGTTCCGGTTCGACTTCGACGGTGCCAAAATACTGGTCAACACATAGAGAGTGACATGAAGAATAAGCCATTTATCCAGAATTATCTCGCAGAGACACGCCATATTACCGAGCTCATCTCCGTGTCTGCGGTTGATATGGCCGTAGAACTGCTCTACGATGCCTGGAAAAGTGGAAAACATATCTATACCTGTGGTAACGGTGGCTCCGCATCTACCGCGACCCATTTTGCCTGCGACCTGGTCAAAACCACTGCGGTTGCGGGCAGGCCAGGGCTCAAGGCGGAGTGCCTTAACGACAATATCCCACTGGTGCTGGCCCTTATTAATGATGATGGTTTTGATAATTTATTCAGCGAGCAGCTAAAAACGAAGGCCGAGAAGGGTGACATTCTAATCTGCATAAGCGTCCACGGTGGCACAGGCAAGGATAAGGCCGGATTATGGTCGCAGAACCTTCTCAAGGCGATGAGCTACATTCAGGATATTGGGGGCAAGACCATCAGTATGAGTGGCTTCGACGGCGGGGCCATGAAGGAAATCGCTGATGTCTCCATTGTTGTCCCCATCAACTCCACCCCGCAGGTGGAATCATTCCACCTGGTACTTGAGCACCTCATCTGTAGCTGCCTGAGAGAGAAAATAATGAAAAGCCTTGCGGTCTGACCACTTCACCACCAGATTACTGAGCCCAGGCACAAGGTTACCGATAATCGCGCTTTTCTTCACAAAAGTCGAACTATTTCATTAGCGAAACAAAACGGGACACTGCACCAGGAAAATATCGAGTTGCTACCGATGACAGGAGGGGAGGGCCTTCTCCTACTCTCCCCGGAATAACGGCTCTCGCTTCTCCACGAAGGCTGTGGCCCCTTCCTGGTGGTCCCGTGTCTGGTTGAGTTCCTTCATTTGGGCACTGATATACTTCAAGGTCTCTTCAAGGTCAAACTTCAGACCTTCATAAATGGCCTTCTTCGTCTTCTGAATTGCCAGTGTCGGTCCTTTGGCCAGCTTCTCTGCCAGTTCCATGGTGGCGATTTCGAGTTCGTCATGAGGGACGACCATCGTAACCAGCCCGATACGCTCTGCCTCCTTAGCATCGACCATGTCACCTGTCATAGCCATGAGAAGTGCCTTATCGATACCGACAAGTCTCGGTAGAAAGTAGGTACCGCCGGCGGCTGGCAGCATGCCACGCCTGATAAAAACCTCGGCAAAGCGCGCTTTGTCGGAGGCAATACGGATATCACAGGCACAGGCAAAATCAAGACCACCACCGACGGCTACCCCATTTATGGCCCCGATAATTGGCTTCAGGCATTTTTGCATCAGCAGGTGAAGCGAAATACGCTCCGAACTCCTCGCCATCATGGTATCCTGAGCACCCGGCTGCTTCAGGCGCTCCGCCATCGCCTTGACATCGGCACCTGAGCAAAAGGCCCGGCCGGTCCCCGTAATAACCAGTACCTTTACATCATCGTCATTCATGCTGTCTTCTACCGCCCGGTAAAGGCTGTCTGACATCTCAGGAGTAAAGGCATTCATTTTATCGGGACGGTTCATCTTGATAGTGGCAATGCCATTCTCCTTGGTATATATAATATCAGGATACTCTACTGGTACCTTTGCTTTTTCCGCCATCAGTTATGCACTCCTTTCCAACAGGGGTAACCGCCCTTAACAGGTAAGCTCTTCCGGGAAATAGATTGCTGTCTCGTAGTCCTGAATAGCCTTCCGTAATGCGTTCAGACTTATTGACTCCATCCTAACATACAGCGGCCGTCGGCCAATTTCTTCCAGGTTATGAGCGTCAGAGCCCTGCGTACAGGCGCGTTTTGTAGGGTAGCCACGCATTGCCCCGGCGTTCCACTGAGACTTGTTCTGGGGAATGGTAATCTCGAGGGCACTGAGATACTCGCTGGCATGAATTGCCATTTTGACCTGGCGTGGCTGATTCGTCTCAAGGAAACCACTGGGCCACCGTTCAACATGGGACGCAATCGCCAGTCCACCCCAATCCACTATTTCCCGAAGCACCTCTTCTGTGTCTCCGTCAGTTATATTAATGGCATCCCCCCACTGATGACGGTCAAGCCCGACACGCACGAGGAAATTTCTTAACTCCTCAATCGGCGTATCGAGAGAAAACAGGGCAAGGATATGTCCACCGACCGTAGACAACTCGATGCCAGGAAAGATGCTAAGTCCCTTCTCATAAGCCGCCTGCCGCATGCCCTCGATTGCCTCCACCGAATTATGGTCGGTGATGGCGATTGCATCAAGGCCGGCGGCAAGAGCCGCGTCAGTTATCTGCTCCGGGGTATCGGACATATTATTGTAGCAGACTGATTTTGGGGTATGTATATGGAGGTCTATCTTCCTTAACGCCAGCTCTTTGAGTCTACTCACTGCACTATAAAATAGGTTAGCAAGCTGTAATCACTTTGTCAAAGTCAGCACATCCTGGCCCCGGTTAGCGACAAATTGACAAACCGACCATGAAATACTATTATTCTGAGGAAAACGTGTTACGAAGAGGAGCTTACCAGTACCGTACGAAGTGGTAACGATACTGCTATCATAAGTAAATACATCGTGTAGTGTTATTCCTTACGTAATGCGTGGCTGCTTAAGCACTGAGAACCTTCCGGTGAAAGCTCTGGCCTCCACGGGGAGGCCTAGATTTGAGTTCAACATTTGAAAACAACTGCGGAGGTGGTGGAATGACTGTTTCTCGAAGAATTGTGCTGCATTTCCCCCGCCGACTGGTGGACCGGCCGATTGTCTACCGGTTAATTAAAGACTATGACCTGGAGTTTAACATCCTGAAGGCCTCAGTTACCCCGGAGGAAGAAGGGCTGATGGTACTGGAACTCAAGGGTGAACAGGACGACTATGACCATGGCATCAATTATCTGAGTGAGGCTGGCGTCCAAATCCAATCACTCAGCCAGAATGTAACACGCAACGAGGAACGTTGTACCCACTGTGGCGCCTGTATCACTATCTGCCCCACTATGGCTTTTGAACTAGACAGAAAAAGCCGGATGGTTGCTTTTGATAATGACAAATGTATCGCCTGCGGTCTGTGTATCAAAGCCTGCCCTCCGAGGGCGATGGAGCTGCATTTCTGACCTAATTTTAACCTGGCAATACGGAGAGTCGCAAAAGGAAACAGAGCAATCACACTATGAGTGTCAAGATAAACATTCCCTCGTATTTACAGCCCCACACCGGTGGCTACGAGGTGGTTGAGGTCACCGGCAGCACCATCGCCGAATGTCTCGACCACCTCATCCAAAAGTTCCCTGATATCAGCAAAGCACTTTTTGCCGGAGAGGGGAAATTATTAGATTATGTCAGTGTCTATCTCAACGGTGAGTTCGCTGACGCGGCTGATTTAGCCGTGCCGGTCATTGATGGTGATGAACTCCACATACTGTACCTTCTCGGTGGCGGCTGACAATGGCAGCCAGCACCCGACGGAAATAAATTTGAGATAAAATTGAAAGGAGAAAGAAAACCTTATGCTCAAAACAAGAATTACAGAGCTACTCGGCATAGAGTACCCGATTCTCGCCGGGCCGATGGCCTACATGTCAGGCCCGGAACTTGTTTCGGCGGTCTCTAACGCTGGTGGGCTTGGCATCATGGCTTCCCTGGGCTACCAGACGACAGATGAGCTCCGGGAAGCCATCAAGAAGACCAAGCAGTTGACCGACAAGCCCTTTGCGATCAACGTCACCTTGCTACCTTCGGCCCGACCTATCAAATATGAGGACTACTTCCTTGCCGCTATAGAGGAGGGTGTTAAAATTATCGAGACCTCAGGGCGGAGTCCGGAACCTTACATTAAACTGTGTAAGGACGCCGGAGTAACCGTTCTGCACCGTGCAACCAGGACCAAGGACATTAAAACGGCAGAGCGGGTTGGTGTGGATGCGGTTACCATCCTCGGTATGGAAGCAGCCGGACATCCGGGTCAGGAAGAAGTAGGCTCAATGGTCAGAATCCCGATTGCGGTTGATGCGGTGAAGGTACCCGTTGTTGCCGGGGGAGGCATAGCTGATGCCCGGGGGTTTGTTGCCGCCCTGGCGATGGGAGCCGAGGGTGTGCTCATGGGCACGCGCTTCATGGCAAGTAAGGACTGCATTATCCATAACAATGTGAAAGACTGGCTGCTGACACTTGGTGAAATGGATACCATACTTATCCAAAAGTCGATCAAGAATGCCTCACGTGTTGTCAGGACGGAACACTCGGAAAAGATTCTGGAGATGGAGAATCGCGGTGCCAGCCTAGAAGAGCTCATGCCGATGATTAGCGGGCAGCGCGGGAGAAACGTCTATGCTACTGGTGATATCGGCTCTGGAGCAGCCATATCAGTGGGGCAGGTAATCGGGCTGATACATGACATCCCCACAGTTAAGGAAATCATCGACAATATAATCAGTGAGGCCAGCGTCATCATGCAGCGTCTTCAAAAGATGGGCCTGGCCGACTGAGCCAAGCAGAGAACAGCAGGAGGTGATTAATAGTCGGTTAATGCTGAACTGGTTGGTGGACAGATGGGCGGATGGGTATTGACTCAAGTTCGATACAGAAGGAGATAAGGTGCTATGAAAACAAGAATGACTGAGCTATTCGGAATCAAGTATCCTATCATGCTGGCGGGAATGAACTGGTTGACCACGCCCAAGCTGGTCGCAGCTGTCTCCAACGCTGGCGGCCTCGGTGTCCTTGCCGGAAACCACCAGACCCCCGATGGGCTTAAGGAGGCAATTAAGGAAATCAAGGAACTTACTGATAAACCCTTCGGTGTGAACCTGACCCTGGGAATCGGCTCTGCACAGCGTGTACCGATTGTCATCGAGGAGAAGGTCCCGGTACTGAACTACGCTCTGGGCAGGCCCCCGGAGATTGCCCCTCTCATCGAAGCAGTGCATGGCTATGGTGGTAAGGTAATCGGTACAATCGCCCTGCTCAGACATGCCCTTCGCTCCGAGCAACTCGGTGCTGACGCACTGGTTATTACCGGATACGAAGCCGCCTCCCACTCTGGTAACGTCGGTGCCCTGGTTCTGGTACCAACTATCTCCGAGGCAGTCAAGGCCCCCTGCATCGGAGCCGGCGGCTATGCTGATGGACACAGCCTGGCAGCCGCCCTGGCACTCGGGGCTGAGGGCATATCGATGGGCAGTCGTCTAGCAGCCACCCAGGAAGCCGAAGTTGCTGATGCTGTGAAACAGACCTGGGTCAATGCCAGCGAAGAAGATACAGTTATCGACCCGGCCTTCGACGGTATTAACTGCCGGGTACTGAGAAACAAGGCTGCTGAAGACCTGCTCAAGAAGAAGACCTTCCCGCTTTTCGATGCCATTTCTGCGGGCTTATATATGAAGAAAACACTGAACATGTCTTGGGGAGAGTTGCTCCGTACTGCCAATAATATGCGAAAACAGCCGTCAGGTATCGGAGGTGGTCGGCGCGGCCTGGCTTCATCAATGCGCTTCGCCGTTGGTGGCCGGCTTTTCAGAGTAGCCCTGACAGACCCTGTAAACGGCATTCTCATGATGGGGCAGACTGCCGGCAGGATAAAGGACATCCCCACAGTGGCCGAAATCATCGAACATACCGTCAAGCAAGCCGAAGAAATACTGCAAAATATGAACAAACAGTTTGCCAACTGAGAGGTTGCAAGCTAATATCAAAGCGTGATTCGACGACAGGCGGGTACTACCATCAGGCAATTCCTGATAGTACCCGCTTTCGTTAAAAGGGGGTGAGTACCATTGTTTCGAACCAGAATTACTGAGCTACTGGGTATTGAATACCCTATAATCCAGGGGGCTTTGGGTGGAGGATTATCACGGGCTGAGCTGGTATCGGCGGTCTCCAACGCCGGTGGCCTGGGGATGATAACCTCTCTCAACTACGCAACCGCCGAGGGGCTCCGTGAGGAAATCAAAGAGACCAGGCGTCTTACCGACAAGCCTTTCGCGGTAAACGTTACCCTGCTGCCGACGATGAGGCCGGTAAACTATGAGGAATATATTGCGGCGGCCCTCGACGAGGAGGTACGTATTTTCGAGACTTCGGGGCGTAGTCCGGAACCATACATGAAGATGGTCAAGGATGCCGGCGCTATCATCATGCACAAGGTCGGGGGAGCCAGACATGCCCGGTCGGCTGAGCGGGTGGGGGTGGATGCAGTAAGTGTTGTCAGCTTCGAGGCGGCAGGACACCCCCTGCCGGATGATGTCGCCTCATCGGTGCTTATTCCGGCCTGTGTCGATGCCGTCAAGATACCGGTTATCGCTGCCGGTGGTATCGCCGACGCCCGGGGATTCGTTTCGGCACTGGCTCTCGGAGCAGAGGGAGTCCTGATGGGCACACGCTTTGCTATCAGCAAAGAAAGCTCCCTGCATGACAAAGCCAAAGAGTGGCTGCTCCAGCTCGGCGAAGCCGACACGATGCTCATCCACAAGGCCATCAACAACACAGAAAGGGTGGTCAAAACAGAGTTCGCCCAGAAGATACTTGAAATGGAGGAAAAGGGCACACCCCTGGAAGAGATACTTCCCCTGATAAGCGGTGACAATGTTAGAAATGCTTACAACACAGGAGATATAAGTGATGCCCTGTTCACCGTGGGTCAGGTGGTCGGCCTGGTCCATGACATTCCCAGCGTCAAGGAGATTATCGACGGTATCATCAGTGAGGCCAGTGCCATTGTCCAGCGCCTTCAGGGCGTTACCGGCGTGAAATAGCCTAGTTGCTGGCATTTCGCGACTGGAACCACCTCTGCTTCTGGTCGAGCCGTGTGGCTTCATCGGTAGGTCGGTAGTTTGCCAGAAATTCGTCGCGAAACGAGACGAAGGTGCCGTCGAGGATGGCCTCACGCATCCGGCGCATCAGGTTACTGATGAAGGTCAGGTTGTGAATGGTGGCCAGGCGGTAGGCAAGCAACTCTCTGGCCTTAAAGAGATGATGCAGATAGGCTGCTGAAAAGGTTTGGCAGGTATAGCAGTTACAGGTAGCGTCAACCGGCTGCTGTACCTCACTGAACTGCGCATTGAGGATATTCACCCGCCCCAGAGGCGTGAACAGAGCGCCATTCCGGGCAACACGGGTAGGCAGAGCACTATCGAAGATATCTATGCAGCGGGAGACGCACTCCACGAGGTCCTCCGGTGAGCCGACCCCCATCAGGTAGCGCGGTCTATCTTCGGGCAACAGGGAAGCAGTCTCCGCAGTAATATCCAGGGTTACCTGCTTTGGCTCGCCGACACTCAGGCCACCGATAGCATAACCGGGGAAGTCCAATGAAGTCAGGAACTCGACCGACCGCTTTCGTAGCTCGGGGAAGACCCCGCCCTGGACAATTCCGTAGAGTACCTGGTCACGGCGCTGCTGTGCCTTTAAGCACCTCTCCGCCCAGCGGTGGGTCCGCTGCAGCGCCTTTTCTACCCTGGCATAACTACTATCAGCAGCACTGCATTCATCGAACGCCATGATGATATCGGCCCCAAGTGACTCCTGGTACCGCACTGCCAGCTCAGGGGTAAAGGTGTGCTCGCTACCGTCGATGTGTGACCGGAAGACAACGCCTTCGTCACTCACACGCCGCAGTCCCGCCAGGCTGAAGACCTGATATCCCCCGCTATCAGTAAGAATAGGCCCATCCCACGCCATAAACTTATGTAAACCACCCGCCTTCTCAATCACTGAAATGCCAGGTCGAAGATAAAGGTGATAGGTATTGGCCAGCAACATATTCATGCCGGTATCATGGACTTCTTCCGGCGTCAGCGCCTTCACCGAGCCCTGGCTGCCCACCGGCATGAACACCGGCGTCAGTACGACACCATGGGGTGTAACCAGCTCCCCGGCACGCGCCAGGCCATCAGGAGATTTGGTTACTAAGCGAAACCCAGTTCTACCTGTCATCTTTCTTCTTCGTTTCCTAATCAGGTTGCTTCTGCGTGACTGCCTTGGCGTAGGCTTGCATGATATTACGTCGCCTCAGTACACCCAGCATGTGTTTCGGATTCGCCCTTTCAACAACAGGTATCCGCCCAACCTCTCTGGCACCCAGCTTGACAAACACGTCATGGACGTACTCATCGGGATAGGCTACAACGAGCGACTTCACGGCTATGTCGTCAACAGTCAGGTCGGTGAAATCACCCCGGGACAAAGCGGCTTCAACATCCGAATCAGTAACCATACCGACCAACTCCCCCTCGGCATCAACAACCGGTAAACCGTTGTATTCACTCCGGCGAAGCCTATTTATCAGCTCCTGTACAGTCAGCGTCGGCAGGACCGTGGGGAAGTTCTTCTCCATAACGTCACCAACCCTCACACCTTTCAGAGGACTGCTCAGTTCCAGCTGCCTGATATCGATGCCACGCCTGACCAGTTTGGCGGTGTAGATACTCTCACGGTGGATGCTCCGCGCCACAATGGTACTGATAACCACAGCAATCATCAGCGGCAGAATAATCCGGTAATCAAGAGTCATCTCAAAAAGCATGATTATCGCCGTAATGGGGGCTCGCGCTGCACCGGAGAAGACCGCCGCCATACCTACCAGGACATAGGCTCCCATTGTGGCAGTTTCCCCAGGGAACAGGTTATGGGCCACCGTGCCAATAACCCCACCGAGCATGGCACCGATAAAGAGGGAAGGGGCAAACACTCCCCCGCTACCACCACTACCAAGTGTAAATGAAGTAGCCATTACCTTCAGGACAAGCAGTGCCAGTAAAGACTGAAGCGCAATGCCACCGAGTAAGGCCTGGTCAATACTCATCTGGCTTACCCAAGGCACTTCTCCATAACCCACACCAAAGAGATCATGAGAATAAAGCCCGATAAGGCCAATGACAAGGCCGCCCACGGCTGGCTTAATATACTCCGGGATTTTCCAGGCGTCAAACAGGTCCTCGCACTTGTAGAGCAACCGAATAAAGATAACCGCCACAATACCGGCAGTGATACCGAGAATGGCGTAGGGGATTAATTCCCAGTAGCTTATGAGGCTGTACGGTACAGTGCCAAAGGATGCCTGAGAGCCGAGGAAGGCCCGGCCAATAAAGTCAGCCACCACCGAACTGATAGCGACGAAGCCGAACCTTGGCGTGACGAACCTCCCGAGGATTATCTCCATGCCAAAGAAGACTCCCCCAATAGGGGCATTGAAGGTGGCTGAAATACCACCAGCAGCTCCGCAGGCAACCAGCGTCCTGACCCAGTCCTCCGAAAGATGGAGTACCTGGCCGATTGTCGAACCCAGTGAAGAACCAATCTGCACGATAGGACCTTCACGGCCCACCGAGCCACCGCTCCCGATACAAATAGCCGAAGCAAGTGATTTGACCAGGGCAACACGAGGGCGAATCCGACCTCCCCTGACTGCTACCGCCTCCATTACCTCAGGAACGCCGTGTCCCTTGGCTTCACGGGCACCAAAATAGACAATGAGCCCAACTATCAAGCCGCCAATTACTGGCAAGATAATGATGTAATACCGTCCCATAAAACTGAGAATGTCGCCGCCTCCGCTGAAGAAAGCGGTCTGCAAAGCCCGAAGTAACCATCGGAATAGCACTGCCCCAAAGCCAGCTATAGCCCCCACCACTACCGCCAGCAGGATACCAGATACTATCTCGTTTGAATTGAGCAGGGTTAAAAGTCGGTGGAATATTCCGCTTCCCTTATACGCCTTTTCTTCTTCCATAATACTTCCGCTCAACTAAATTCTGTGCCCCGGCCAATAGCACAGAGATACCGATGGTTGAAACCACCGGTACACACAACAGCTAAGGCCGTCCCGGGCTAATAGCGCTCTTCCAAATAGGCCTGTAAGATAATGGCTGCTGCGGCAGCATCATATCTGATTTTCTTCCGCGATTTTCGGCCACTGCTCTGCATGAGACGTTTCGCAGACACTGTACTGAGGCGTTCGTCCCGGAACTCT
>Ga0315537_1002106_pt1 | contig 15342 bp, 12 predicted proteins | sample SalMarSW160270MG_FD_203091 | JGI IMG/M metagenome (GOLD analysis project Ga0315537, IMG submission 203091) | Salt marsh sediment microbial communities from the Plum Island Ecosystem LTER, Massachusetts, United States - Salt Marsh Sediment SW1602-70 ... | reverse complement strand
TGGGGGCGGTCTTAGATCTGCCGACCGTGACGCTCTTCACCCCTGAGCCGGTCCAGGAAGAGCTCTTGCTCAAGGTTCACACCCCTGCTCACCTGAGCCGGGAGCGGGGTGCCTGGTACTATGAAGGTGCTTTACGAACAGTAGGGGGGTGTGTGGCCGCTGCGGGTGGTATAGCGGAGGGGCGCCTGAACAATGCCCTGGTCTTTTCCGTGGCTGCCGGGCATCATGCCGGTCCTGATTCGGCATGGGGGGGGACCTATCTTTCCTGTATTGGTCCGGCAGTGGTCCATCTGCGCGAGCACTCTGAGTGGCAGCGGTTTGCCATTATTGATACCGACTGCCACCACGGTGACGGGACGCGGGCGGTCTTTGAGGACGATCAGGACGTCCTGCATTGCTGTTTTTGCGACACCGACTGGCAATCCTCAGATGGGACCAAGGTCGATTGCAATGTGGGGTGGCGGACAGATGATCAGACATACCTGCAGCGAGTACAAGAGGAGTTTTGCACCCGGGTAGAACAAATCCGCCCCTCCGTGATCTTCCATAACTTCGGGCATGATACCTGCCAGGGGGATTATGGCGATCGCGGCCTTACCCCTGAATTCTTCCCTGCTTTAGCGAAACTGATAAAGGATGTGGCAGCTCAGACCTGTGACGGGAGATATATCGTGATCACCCATGGGGGGGCGCGCGCCGATGTGGCACAGCTCATCTTCCCCGAGATCGCCCGCATCCTGGCCTCATGAAAAACACTGCCATCATATTGGGAGGGGGTGTTGGAAAACGGTTGCAGGGGGATATTCCCAAACAGTTCCTCCCCTTGGGCACGAGGCCTATGATCGTCCATACGGTGGAGGCCTTTCAGCAATCCCCCTCACTCGACGCCATCGTCGTGGTGATGCCCGAAGGGTGGGAGCAGCGCTGCTCTGATGAGCTGAAGCCTTTTGGCTTTACCAAGGTGAAGGGGATCATCACCGGCGGTGAGACCAGGCAGCTTTCCTGCTGGCAGGCCCTGCAATACCTTGCGGCGGACCCCCCGCATATCTGCGTCATCCATGATGCCGCCCGTCCCCTCTTGACCGTGCGGATGATCGAGCAGGCAGTTCGCGAAGGCGAGCAGGGGATGACCTTTGCCCTCCCCCTTACCGATACCATTGTCGAGAGCCGCGATGGCGAGATCACCACAATCCTTCCCCGAGAGCAGCTGCGTCAGGTCCAGACCCCCCAATCGTTCCCCTTCCAAACGCTCTGGGAGGCCCACCGCACGGCCCTGGAGGAGGGGATCAGAGATGCAAGCGACGACGCCGGCCTTGTGCTGCGGCTGGGGAATCAGGTGCGGGTGATCGAGGGGGACCCACGCAACATAAAGATCACGGGCCCGGCTGATCTGGAGCTGGCCCAGCACCTCCTGCGAGAGGGGTAATTGCCGAGCTGAGTGGTTAGCTCAGCGCCGTCGCCCATCATCTATGGTGTTTTCTCTTTACGATATGCTACGTCGTCCGCGCCTTTCTGTTGTACTAGGCGGCGTGAACTTTACATTAACCCATCGTTTTGTTACATTTTGGAGGCTTGGAGGCCCTTCGAATGCAGAACCAGACCCCCATGATGAGGCAGTATTTACGGATAAAGGGGCAGTATCAAGACTGTATCCTCTTTTACCGGATGGGGGACTTTTACGAGATGTTCTTCGAAGATGCCAAGGTTGCATCCAAGATCTTGGAAATCGCCCTCACCTCCCGGGAACGGGGGGAACGAGAGCGCATCCCCCTCTGCGGAGTCCCCTATCATGCCGCCGCACCCTACATCACCAAGCTGATCGAGAAGGGGTATAAAGTGGCGATCTGCGAGCAGGTGGGGGATGCCAGGGCAACGAAGGGACTGGTGGAGCGGGAGGTCATCCAGGTGATCTCCCCGGGGATGGTGGTGGAGGGAGACCAGCTCCAGGGAAAGGAGAATAATTTCTTGATGGGCCTGTGCAGGGGGGACGGAGGGTATGGTCTCGCCTTCTTGGACCTCTCCACCGGCGAGTTCAAGGGGTGTCTGGTCGATGGAGCGGACCTCCTGGCGAGCGAGGTGGAAAAGAACCGGCCCCGGGAGGCATTGATCCCCGAGAGCTTGAACAAGGATGAGATTCTGGCGGACCTGACGAGGGAATTTCCCACGATGCTGGTAAACACGGTATCTGATTCCTTGTATCACGACGCACACGACGATTTCATGGGGGAACTCATACCCTCCAGTGTGGTTCATGAACCACGTTCTGCTGCCCGTGCCGTGCTGCACTATGTTCATGAAACCCAGAAGACCGATGTCGGACATATCAAACCCCTCTCCCTCTATCTGCTCACGGATTATCTGATCTTGGATGAGACGACGCAGCGCAATCTTGAGCTGTTCTCCTCGGGGGGGGGAAGGGGCAAAAAGGGGACTGTTTTAGCTGTCTTAGACAAGACGATCACCGCCATGGGAGGGAGGAGAATCAGGGAATGGCTTGCCTATCCCCTGATCGATGCGGGGGAGATCGAGCGACGGCTGGAGGCTGTTGCTCAACTCAAGGAGGCCCCCCTGACGCGGGCTGAGCTCAGGGAACGCTTAGAGGAGGTCTATGACCTGGAGCGCCTCAACACCAGGGTGACCATGGGGAGGGCGAACCCCCGGGATTTGGTCGCGTTGAAGACTACGTTGCAGGCGATTCCTCAGGTGCGGGATGAGTTAGCGGACTTGAGCGCCCCCCTGTTGCAAGAGATCAGAGGGGGGTTGGATGATCTGCAAGAGGTGGCCGAGTTAATAGAGGATGCCGTTATCGAGACGCCGCCGATCACCCTCACCGAGGGGGGGATCTTTAAGGATGGATATAATGAAGAGCTCGATGAGCTGAGGGGGATAAGCCGTGACGGCAAGGGGTGGATCGCCCGGATGGAAGGTCAGGAGCGTCAGCGCACCGGCATCTCCTCATTAAAGGTACGGTACAATCAGGTCTTCGGCTACTATATTGAGGTCACCAACCCAAACCTTGATATGGTCCCTGAGGACTATATCCGCAAGCAGACCTTGACCAATGCCGAGCGGTTCATCACGCCGCAGCTCAAGGAGTACGAGAGCAAAGTCTTGGGGGCAGAGGAGCGCATCAAAGCGTTGGAGCATGAATTGTTTCGACGCATCCGGGAGCGGGTGGCAGGGCATAACCGCAGGATCCAGGGGACTGCCTCTGCCGTGGGAGAGCTTGACGCCCTCCTTTCTTTGGCCGAGGTGGCGGATCAGTGTGGATATAACAGGCCGCGGGTCACGGACGGGGATGAGATCGTCATCGTGGAAGGGAGGCATCCGGTCGTCGAGCGCATGGGTCATCTCGAGCCCTTCGTCCCCAACGATGCCCGTCTGGACTGCGAGGAGAACCAGCTGATCATTATCACCGGCCCCAACATGGCGGGTAAATCCACCTATATCCGTCAGGTGGCCCTCATCTGTCTGATGGCCCAGATGGGGGGCTTCGTGCCCGCCAGGGAGGCCACCATCGGCCTGGTGGACAGGATCTTTACCCGGGTGGGGGCCTCGGACAATCTGACCATGGGAGAGAGCACCTTTATGACGGAGATGAGGGAGACGGCTGATATACTCAAGGAGGCTACCCCCCGCAGTCTGGTGATCTTGGACGAGATAGGCAGAGGCACCAGTACCTTTGACGGTCTCAGCATTGCCTGGGCCGTGGCGGAATATCTGCACGATGAAAAAGGCCCGAAGACCCTTTTTGCAACTCACTATCATGAGCTCACCGAGCTGGCCATGACCAAGCCGAGGGTCAAGAACTACAACGTGGCGGTCAGTGAATGGAACGGGGAGATCATCTTTCTGCGCAGGATCGTGGAGGGGGGGACCAATCGAAGCTACGGCATCCAGGTGGCCAGGTTGGCCGGCCTGCCGGATGAGGTGGTGGCTCGGGCTCGGGAGGTCCTGGCGAATCTGGAGAAAGGTGAGTTGGATGAGAAGGGTATGCCGAGGCTCGCCCGCTCCAAAGAAAGAGGGTCAGAGCACGACCGGGATCAGCTGAACCTCTTTGGGGTCAGGGACGGTCAACTCTATCGGGAGCTTTTGAACCTTGATCCCGATCGCTTGACCCCTCGGGAGGCCATCCATCTCCTCTATCAATGGAAAAAGATGATGGAAGAAGGGGATTGAAGAAGCCGGATTTTGCCCTGGCCAGAAGAAAGATGGTAAAAGAGCAGCTTGTGGCCAGGCGGATAAAGGATAAGCGAATCCTGGACGCTATGGGGAAGGTCCCGCGACACCTCTTTGTGGAGGAGGGTCTGTGGCATCAGGCCTATGGCGATTTCCCCCTCCCTATCGGTCAGGGACAGACCATTTCTCAGCCCTACATCGTCGCCCTGATGACCGATGCCTTGCAGCTCAAAGGTGATGCGAAGGTCCTGGAGATCGGAACGGGATCCGGATACCAGGCGGCCATCCTGGCGGAGTTGACCACTCACGTCTTCTCCATCGAACGCATCAGCTCTATGGCATCGAAGGCGAGAAAGATCCTGGATGAGTTGGGTTGTGCCAATGTCCTCATACAGGTATCTGACGGCACGTATGGATGGGTGGATGAAGCCCCCTTCGATGGAATCATGGTGACTGCCGGCGCACCTGAGATCCCTTCAACCCTGGTGGAGCAACTGAAGGTAGGGGGGAGGCTTTTGATACCGGTGGGGGACGAGTACTCCCAGATCCTCCTCAAGGTGGTGAAAAAGGAAAAGGGATACCACGAGGAAGATTTGGGGGGTGTCCGGTTTGTAAAGTTGGTTGGAGATCATGGATGGAAGGCAGAGGGGTGAAGGCGCAGATCGGGGTTATCGGCGGGGGAACGTGTTCCGCCGAGATATATGAGATTGCACAGGAGGTGGGGCGTGAGATCGCCCGGAACGGATGCTCTTTGGTCTGCGGCGGCCTCGGCGGGGTGATGGAGGCGGCCTGCCGCGGGGCTAGGGAGGCAGGGGGGATCACCATTGGAATCCTCCCCACCACTAATAAGGGAGACGCCAACCCGTACTGCGATCTCGTGATACCGACGGGGCTCGGTCACGCCCGCAATGTCCTGGTCGTTCATGCCTCTGATGCCCTCGTCGCCGTGGATGGCGAAACCGGGACCCTCTCGGAGATCGCCATTGCCCTCAAGGTGGGAAAGCCCATCGTGGGGATCAAGACCTGGGAGCTGGAAGGGAGGATCCCCCTAGTCCAGGGAGGGCGTGAGGCCATTGCCATGATCATGGATATGCTGCGGTGAAACGTTCCATTTCTCTCTGCTTGGTTTTCCTCATCATCGCCCGGGTTGGAAAAACGGGAAATGCCACACATTTTGAGATCCGCACGGGGAGCCAGCCTATAAATCCCGTGCCGTTTCTACCCTCGAGAAGGTGATCATGAAGAAAAATAGGGGAATTGCCGCGAGGAGAAATGAACGCGGGGATGTTGGAGACGAGGCACTCGATTCCCTGCGGTTGTACTTCCAGGATATCAGGGGATCGCAACTCCTCACGCCGGAGGAGGAGCAGGAGCTGGCTCGGCGGATTGCGCAGGGGGACGATGCGGCTCGAAAGAGGATGATTGAGTCCAATCTACGGTTGGTGGTCAAGGTGGCCAAACGCTATATGGGACAAGGCCTGCCGCTGCTGGACTTGATCGCAGAGGGGAATATCGGACTCATCAAGGCGGTGGAAAGATTTAAGCCGGAAAAGAATTGTCGTTTTTCTACGTATGCCGTTCTCTGGATCAGGCAGTCTATTGAGCGTGGACTGGTAAGTCAAAGCAGGACCGTACGGCTTCCCGCCCATGTGGTCGGAGATATGAAACGGATGATTCGGGTCATACGCGCTTTAACGCAGCGATTAGGGAGAGAACCCCTCCTTGAAGAGTTAAGCAAGGAAATGGAGGTGGATGCTGACTATGTAAATCGGTTGATGATGGTTGTACGCAAGGCCACTTCCATTGAGGCCCCGTTAGATGCGGATGAACACTATCACTTGTCGGATATTCTCACGGAGAAAGAGCAGCCAGGCCCTTTCTCCATCACAGAACATATTGAGCTCGTCAAGCTGGTCACCTCGTGGTTGGAGCTTCTCTCCCCGACGGAACGAGCAGTGATCAAGCTGCGTTTCGGTCTGCGGGATGGGGAGGCAAAGACCCTGGAGTCCATCGGTGAGATGTTCGGTGTTACGAGGGAGCGTATTCGGCAGATCGAAGTTAAAGCCCTCCAACATCTGCGCAAGGTGATGGAGCAGAAGGATTTGATTTTACTCGAGGATGTAAAAACCTGACAGGTTGCTGAAGAGCGCCGATCTGCCTGCGCTCGCGTGATTATTGAGATGCTCTGGCTTGCGACGTACCTTTTGCAATAACCTGCCTGTACTTGACTCTCGGTTGTGAAGGTGTTAAAAAATCTAATATATATTATCAGCGCCCTCGTAGCTCAGGCGGATAGAGCACAGGATTCCTAATCCTGGTGCCGCAGGTTCGAATCCTGCCGGGGGCGCCAAGACGCTCAGATAGGTTAGCGTGTGTCGCTAGCCTATTTTGTTTTTACCATATTTTGTTGTTCTTTGGAATCTTAGCGGGATATCCCGATGTGCTGATTAGGGTGAACAGCTTCTGGTGAATCTTTCTTTTGGACTCTTGTTTTAATTGCAAACTCTTTTTTCGATACAACAGTCATGACATCAGCATACTCGTTATGTTGATTGATGAAATCCCTGAGCTTGTTCAGTTCGTGTTGAGTAAATTTATCCCTGCACCGTGTCAAGATCCGGTCTACACATGAGCTCCCCAATTGATAGTAGGAGGCTAACGGTGTCTCCCCTTCGGCTGAGACCGCAAGGGCCGCAGGATCTAGTAGCTCGACCTCTGCGCGGACGGCCTGAATAAAGGAGTTTACCTTTCTTTCTGAGATCAATGAATCGCCTTCCGCTTGTAGTTGTTTCTTTATCGCCGAGGTCTGGATACGGAGCGTGCCGTTCGTGAGTTTAATGCTTCCCTCGATGATCTCATAGGCAAAGGGGTCCTCGATCTTGGTGCGCCACCGTTTGATCAAGAATCGCTCGTTGCCATTCGTAGCTTCAAAATAACTTGTCTTGAGGGGTTCATTGTACGGTTTGTCACTTATGGGAGGGGTGAGAGGAGTCAGGTGCTCTGTGTTATGGCCTTTGTGTTTTTCCAGAAATGCCTTTCTGTCGTCCATTTCTATTTTTTTGATTTCTCCACCATTCCATGTATAGTGAGGAGAGAAATCTCCTTCTGTCATATGCATGATTGCATTGCATGTAGTGCAACGGATCAATGTGCCCATCATTTTTTTCTCATCTTTTGAACAAATATTTCAACGAGTTCTTTATCAAATTGAGAATCGGTGTTTCGCTCCAATTCAAGCAGTGCATCGTTTTTGCTCAAGGCAGCCTTATAGGGCCTCCCCACTGTTATGGCATTGAATGCATCTGCAATGGCTATGATACGGGCGAAGAGGGGTATTTGTTTTCCCTTCATACCGTCAGGATAGCCTGTTCCATCCATCCTTTCGTGATGATACTTGATACCCGCTACTACCTCATTGGGTAGCCGCAAGGGGGAGACCATCTGTGTCCCCTTTTCGGGATGATCCTTCATTTCAGCCCACTCATTATCATCCAGCGTGCCATTTTTGACGGTTATTCCAACTTTACCGATATCATGCAGATAGGCACTGACTTGGAGATTATTCTTATCTATTTCGGACAACCTCAGTCCTTCAGCCATCTTAAGGGCGTATTCATTAACCCGTTCCGAGTGGCCTTTTGTATAGTGATCATCGCTTTCCAATGTGGAAGCCAATACCCTGACAAAATCCAGATACCCTTCGCTTTTGGCCGGATCGTAGAACTCATCTAATTTATTAAGGAAATGAGATATATGTTTATACATTTTTATGGGCGATTTACGTTCCTTTTCTACTTCTGTCAAAAAGTCCTTCACCCGCAGGCTCATTTCCCTTCTTTCGAGACATCTTTTGACGGTCGCGAGGATATCCGACACATTAAAGGGCTTGAGGATATAATCGAATACGTTGTATTTTATGGCCTCTACTGCCGATTTTAACGTCCCATAGCCGGTGATGATAACGACCTCGATGGTGGGGTCATATGCCTTTATTCGCTTCAGGACTTCTTCGCCTGACATGACCGGCATCTTGAGGTCCAACGTGACGATGTCAACGTTTGTATTCTTGATAATTTGGAGGGCTTGTTTTCCGTCTTCTGACGAGTAGACATTAAAAGAAGGCTTCAGGATCATCCCCAGGGATTCCCTTGGCCCGAGCTCATCGTCAACAATTAGGATATTTGGTCTCACTTTTTGTTCCTTACAGTATATTCTACAGCAAATTTTATGCCTAAAATTTTACACCGAACAAGCAGCATATTACTTGATGGAGTAAAGCTCCTAAGCATGTATATTACAAGATCTTATAGTCAATTGCAAGAGAAAAATACAAATATACAAAAATAAATTACAGAAATACGCAAAGCAATAGTGACAAAAAATGGCACCTATGTGGACAAAAAAGGTCTATTTTGTGAAAAAGAAGATAACGGATGTTAATAACACGAGGGATTAAGTGAATAAAAGGACTAGTTTTTTTTGTATATGCTGCCGGTATTTTTTCCCTTTCAAATCAGATAGTTAGGCATGTGCAGCAAGCTTGTACCGATGCTATCCTCCATACGAGAGAATAGGTGTGCATAACCTTATGGGTTTGGCTTTCTAGGATTCGCAGGGGATGGTTACAATGAAGGTGGTGCCCTTTTTTGCTATGCTTTCGACCTCTATGATGCCATTGTGCTCTTGCACAATCTGGTGCGAAATGGAGAGTCCCAAGCCACCTCCCTTTTTCTTGGTGGTAAAAAAAGGATCAAAGATATGCTCCAGCATCTGCTCAGGGATACTTTTTCCGTTGTTAGAGATCTCAACCTGGACATAATCCATGCCATTTTTTCTGATATCCCTGCTCTCAACCGATATCCTCCCACGTTTTTTTATGGCATCAAAGGCGTTTAAAAAGATATTGAGAAAGACCTGCTTCATTTGATCCGCGTCGAGCAGTGCCTGACGGATTTTTTGCAAGTTCGTATTAATGGTGATATTCTGTTTCTTCGCCTCCACCGCGACGAGATGAATGACGTCCTCCAAGACCTGATTGATATTCCCCTTCTTAACGTCGGGTTTTGCCGGCCGGGCGAAGCTTAATAGGTCTGTGACCAGTGTAGTGATTCGGTCCAGCTCGGAGGTGGTCAGTTTCAAAAAATCGCCTCGAAACTCCTTGTCTCTATACCGTTGAGGAAACAAATCCAGGAATGTCTTAAGAGTGGCCAGGGGGTTTCTGATCTCGTGGGCCAGGTTTGCAGTCAAAGAACCCAGCGAGGCCAGCCTGTCAGTACGGCGCATGAGCATCTGAGTCTGCTGCATCTCCTGGTAGAGACGGGCGTTCTCCAGGGCAACAGAGGCCTGTGCAGCAAATTGAGCGAGTAGATCCAGGTCTTCATGGGAGTACATGTCGCCGCTTCGCTTGTGGCCGAGATTGAGAATCCCGATTAATTCATCCCTCGTTAGCAAAGGTATACACACCTCTGATTCCATAGAATCCAATCTCTCCACAACCCTTTTGATGTCTGGCTTATCAATTGACCGTTCCAATACCTCCTTTACAATAGGTTGTTTCTTCTCTTGTAACCACTGAAAGAGCGCATCTTTTTGAGGTAATTCTCTGACTTTGAGTTTTTCAAGTTTTTGTGATGCTCGTATGGTATAAGCCATCTTTTCTTTATCCAGCATAAAGAAGGAAACTCCTTCTGCTCCTAAGTCTCTGGTTAAAATATTTCCGGCTTTTTTAAAGAGCTCCTTTTCATCCAAAAAGGAGATTATTATTTCGCTTAATTCCGTTAATGCCTTTTTGTATTCATATTTTCTTTTGAATAATCTCTTCTCTATATATTCTTCGATGTCTGGTTTTACTCTGAGAATAACGAGGCTTACAAGCAAGAGTGTACAAAAAGCCAAGAAAGTGAAAAAAGAGTTTGTATAGCCGAAGAAAAACTTCTGACTTAAAAGAATGATTAATACACACGGGATAAATACAGAAAAAGATAAATAGGCATACACTGCCCCTTTCTTGATTACGATATCGATGTCCATGAGATGATGTTTGACGATAGCGTAAGCTATTATAAAAGGATAGAATGCGATAAGATAATAACCAATCGGATAAATTTTAATGTTGAATATTGGCAAAAAAGTACTTAAGGCCCCTAAGTATCCAATTATTGAAGCAATACATATGTATATGAGCTGATTTTTCTTAAAACCTGAAACGCGCGGAAATGAGTTTATGAGTTGGTAGAAAGCATATATAACAGTAGCCAAGAAAAAAAGGGAAAAAAATGAGAAGAGAATCCCTGGGTCTGTAAAATATTTAAAATCAAGCTTTGGTTTAACGCCCTTTATAAATAGCGAATTAAAATTAGAGATGAAAAAAAACACACTAAATGCATAAGTCAAAATTAAAATAAACCTGTCACGCACATTAAGTTTATTTCCCGATATCATGTAAATAAAATGCAGAAACAGAGAAGGAACAAAAACGGAACCTGTATACATAAAGTGTGCCCAAAATGTCGCGTGAACTTCGTCTGGCGAATTGTGCATTGCAAAAACGCCGATGTTCCAAATCGACACGCTGAGGCTGAAAACAAGCCATATTCTGTTAACAGGAGATTTGGTATCCTTACAAAAGACAAATATTCCTAAGGCAATGCTTGTGATACTTGCTATTAAGCTAGGTATTGAGTAATGAGGCATTATACTTTATTTAGACAGAATTTTTTTCGAGATAATATTTTACGGTTTCTTGTATTCCTTCTTTTATATATACTTTGGGTCTATAATGTAATTGTTCTTTTGCTTTGGTGATATCACATGCCATGTCTAGTACCATATGCCAAGCCGTATAAAGTGGCAATGAATAAAAGCCCATTCTCGATAACAATTTAAATGCCAAACCACTTATGTTGCCTATCCAGCCTGGTAGCTGAGTTTCTTTAAAAACTATTCCCATTTCTTGAGAGACGGTTTTGAATATTTCTTTATAGGTATAGGGTCTTTCATCTGCTAAAAAATATATTTCACCGATCGCATTAGTAAAACGCTCTGCAACCAGCATTCCTTGAATAAGATTATCGATATAACACATACTTCTTAACTTTTCTTTACTGCCCATAATTAAAAAACTACCCTTTTGGACCCTTTGCAATATTTTTTTTATTATCTGAGACCGTCCTAATGGTCCATATACCGTAGGAGGTCGTACTATAACAATAGGAAACTCATGTTTTTTGAAGACGTTCATCAGTAATTTTTCTGCTCCGAGCTTACTTCTGCCATAAGGATCAATAGGACTACATGGGCTTTGTTCATCAAGCAAAATATTGTGTTCCAGATTAGGTCCTGTTGCTGCAATGCTACTAAGGTAAACAAACCTCTCAATCTTTTCTGAAAGTAATACTTCTAGCAGGTTTTGGGTTCCATAGGTATTGATTTTATAATAATCGCTACTTTTTTTGGAATGGACTATGCCAGCCAGATGATATACAATGTTGACGTTTTTGGCTATTTCTTGAAGAGATTCTTTGTAGAGTAGATCGCCGTAAAAAAGTTCTACTCCCAACTCCTGTAAATGATTTGTGTTACTGCTCTTTCTAACTAAACACTTTACATTGCGTCCTTCTGCCAACAGAGCCTTTACCAGATGGGTCCCAATAAAACCTGTTGCACCAGTTACCAGTGTCTTCATTTTAATTTTATAGTTCGTATTTTTTGATTATTAAAGAAGCATTTCTTGAGCCAAAGCCCAAGGAACTCGATAAAACAAAATTCAAATCAGCTTTTCTGCCTTTATTCGGGACATAATTTAAATCGCAGTCAGCATCTGGAGTTTCATAATTAATAGTAGGGTGAATAAATTGGTTTTCTATCATGAGAGCGGTAGCTGCAGCCTCGATAGCCCCTGCTCCTGCTATTGAGTGTCCTGTCATCGATTTAGTGGAGCTAATAGGAATATTGTATGCATGGGAGCCAAAAACTTTTTTGAAAGCGAGTGTTTCTGCCTTGTCATTTAATTGTGTTGATGTGCCGTGAGCGTTGATATAATCGATTACTTCCGGATCGACATTGGCATCTCTTAAAGCTGATCGTATGGCCTCGATCAAGCCCTCTGCATCTTCAAGGGGCTTTGTTATATGATAGGCGTCTGAGCTTGCACCAAAGCCTATGACTTCTGCATAGATATGCGCATTTCTTTTTATTGCATGCTCAAGCTCCTCTAATACAATTATCCCTGAACCCTCGCTCATCACAAAGCCGTCACGGTTTTTATCAAAAGGGCAACATGCCTTTGCAGGGTCGCTGTTTCTGCGCGTTAGAGTACCTAATCTACAAAAAGCACCAAAAGTTAACGGTGATAACGGGGCTTCGGTACCGCCTGTTATGACTGCATCGGCCCTGTCATTCCTGATGAGCGTTAATGCATATCCAATAGCGTCAGTTCCCGCTACGCATCCTGTTGAGAACGAGTAGCATGGCCCCTTGATTCCAAACTCGATAGAAACATATGCGGAAGCCTCTCCACCGAAGAGTCTTGTGGCTAATAAAGGATCTGTCCTGTTTAAACCCTTTTCCATGAAAATGGCATGCTCATACTCCGCATATGGCATACCAGCTAATGTACTTCCTGTTACTATACCGATATTTGTATTATTATTTTTGAGGATATCTAGGTGGGCATCCTCTAGTGCCATCCGAGCTGCCGCCACCGCAAATTGGGCGAATCTGTCCATCCGCCTGGCGCTTTTGGGACTCATATAGTCTGTAGGATCAAAATTATTAACTTCACCAGCAACCATGGAGGAATACGTGGAGGCATCAAACCTGCTGATTTTTACGATACCAGATTGTCCTTGCTTCAGTGCGTTCCAGAAAGCATCCTTGCCAATCCCGTTGCATGCTATGACCCCCAAGCCGGTAATCACTACTCTTCTTTTCTTCAAAACCTACCTCCTCTACAGAGGCCTACACGGACGAATGCTACTATGAGCTTTATTAATGCAACCTTCATCTACAGAATCCTTCTATTTATACTTTTAATTAACCCCTTAAGACCTTGAAGTTAACAGAGTTAAATTATACTAATTTTGTCCCAAATATTAAAATAATTTTAAAAATTTGTCAACTATTTTGATTGTATCAGTTAAAAAAATCTATACAGAAGATATGCTGTCTTTTTAAAGAGTAAAGTTATAGTCTATAAAAATTTTATTTTTTTCTTTTGTTTTCTTCTACCTTTGTCTATATTCTATTTATTCAAGCCATAATTCTGGTTACGTTGTTTTGAATTTAGCCACGGACGCTTTTTATGGGAGTAATGACTGAGACAAAAGACGGTCTTCGATGCCCGCAATGCGGCACGGTGGTCAAGGGATATCGCAATCCCTTCCCCACGGTGGATATCATCATAGAACAGGATGAGGGGATTATCTTGATCCTGCGCCGGAATGAGCCTCGTCAATGGGCCATCCCCGGGGGATTTTGTGACTATGGGGAGAGCCTGGAAGAGGCGGCGGTGCGGGAGGCCCGGGAGGAGACTGGCCTTGAGGTGGAGCTTATAGAGCAGTTCCATACCTATTCTGATCCCCGGCGGGACCCGAGACAGCACAACATCACCACTGTCTATATCGCCCGTGCCATTGGCGGGTCCCTGCGGGCCCAGGATGACGCCCAAGATATTGGGATCTTTTCCGAAGCTGATCTTCCCCCTCAGCTCGCCTTTGACCACGACGAGATTCTCAAAGACTATTTCCTCTGGCCAAAGGGCCACCTCCGGTATAAAAAGAAGGGGCGGGGTAAATCCCTTTAATCCAACCGTGCCAGGGCCTCTTTGATTCTCGCTATCCCTTCCGTGATGACCTCCGGAGCGATGGGATAGGAGAGGCGCAGAAACCCCTCCGCCCCAAACTCGACCCCCGGCACCACCGCCACCCGGGCTTCATCCAGGAGATAGCCGGTGAGCTGGGAGGTGTTTGTGATTCGCTCCCCTTTATACTCCTTGCCGAGATAGGCCCCCACGTTGGGAAAGACGTAGAAGGCCCCCTGGGGTGTGTAGCAGGAGATTCCCGTTATAGCAGTAAGTCCCTCACAGATGAGGTCCCTGCGCCGCTGATACTCCTCCACCATGGCCGAGACCTCTGCTTGACTCCCCTGCAAGGCATCTAAGGCCCCCTTTTGGGCAAAGGAGGTGGGATTGGAGGTGCTCTGACTCTGGATATTGTTCATGGCCGCGATGAGCTCCTTTGGCCCAGCTGTATACCCGATCCTCCACCCGGTCATGGAGTAGGTCTTGGAGACGCCGTTGAGGATGATAGTGAGTTTCTTAACTTCATCGCTCATGGATGCGATACTCACGTGTTCAAAGCCGTCGTAGACTATCTTCTCGTAGATCTCATCGGAGATGATATACATATTATGCTTCAGGGCTACATCGGCCAGTCCCATCAACTCCTCACGGGTATAGGCGCTGCCTGTGGGATTTGAAGGAGAATTGATGACAAGAGCCTTGGTCTTGGGTGTGATGGCCTTCTCCAAGGTCTCAGGGCATAGCTTGAACCCTTCTTCTTCCGAGGTGCTGACGCTGACGGGCTTGCCCCCTGCCAACGCGACCATCGGGGGATAGGATACCCAATAGGGGGCGGGGATGATCACCTCATCCCCTTCGTCTATAAAGGCCTGGGCCATGTTGTAAAAGGAATGTTTCCCCCCGCAGGAGACCAGGATATTCTCCTTTAGATACTGCACGCCGTTTTCCCGTTGGAGCTTTGCGCAGATGGCCTCCTTGAGCTCATCAATCCCCCCCACAGGGGTATATTTGGTAAAACCCTCCTGTAGGGCCGTGATGGCTGCGTCCTTGATGTGCTGGGGGGTGTCGAAGTCCGGCTCGCCGGCCCCAAAGCTGATGACGTCGATCCCTTGGGCGCGCATTGCCTTGGCCTTGGCCGTAATGGCCAGGGTAGGGGAGGGTTTGATCATGTGTGCCCGTTTGGAAAGTTTCATTGATATCGCCTCCTCAGTTCTGCGTTGTACCATACTTCTCCTGTTGGTTCAAGGAGGGAGATCAACCTGAGCGCCCTGAATTCGTTCAGATGCATATGAGACAGAATTAAGGTATAACCGAGGGGTTACAACAGAAAGGAGGGACCTCTCGGATGCAGGTTTTTGGGCTTC
>Ga0315537_1002105_pt1 | contig 15342 bp, 12 predicted proteins | sample SalMarSW160270MG_FD_203091 | JGI IMG/M metagenome (GOLD analysis project Ga0315537, IMG submission 203091) | Salt marsh sediment microbial communities from the Plum Island Ecosystem LTER, Massachusetts, United States - Salt Marsh Sediment SW1602-70 ... | reverse complement strand
AATAGTGAAGATGGAGGATTATCTCATCCTCTTAGTTTAGATCCTTTGAGTAGTCAGATATTCTATTATAGTGCTGATTCTGAAGGGTATGGGTGTGCTTTTGTTGGCTGGTATGTTGAAGGTTATAAAATCAGCATTCAAGGTGGGATGAATGATCAAGGATTGTGTTATGATTTAACAGGAATACCTGATACACCAGTGAATACTCCTCCTAATCCAACCTATACAGTTGCTGGAAGTTGGATTATGAAAGATGTTTTAAGATTAAATGCTAATGTGAGTGAGATAATTGATTTCATTATGAGTTGTGATTGGAGTGGTTATTGGTGGTATCAATGGTTTTTTGCAGATGCTTATGGGGATATGGTAATTATCAGCCCTGGAATTGACGGAGATCTTGTTTTTACACGAAAGATTGCTGGTGAAGATGGATTCCTAACTCAGACAAATTTCAATAGAGCTAACAATAAAAGTGGTGACTATCCTTGTTGGAGATATGATACATCTTATAATCTGTTAAGTGAAATCCAATCAGAGGAAAATCTAACCTCCGAGAAATTTACTGAAGTTTTAGAGGCTGTTCATTTTCCTAAAACAGGAGGTTCTTTTACCCACTATTCAAATACCTTTGATCCTGTAAATCAGATGCTTTATCTAAATTATATGGGACAATTCTATGAAACTGCTACTATCAATATAACTGAAGAGCTAGATTTTTCTGGATCTAAAGCTGTTCCAATGACCGATTATTTTTCAGAAGAAACAGCTAATGCAGGTTTTGAAAGCTTTAGGTCTTGGAGAAGTACAGCTATATTTATCTACAGAGTTTTACCTATTACAGCTATTGTTCTTGTTACTGGTGGGATAGCTACTGGGATCTTTTTCTTGATCAAGAGAATAAAAAAGAAGAAATCTGTAAAAATTAGTTGAACTAGAATTTATTTGTATTCCTAATAGAAAGAACAACTAACCTCCCTAAGGTTGAAAAAAGTAAAGAACTAATTTAGTAGACTCCCATTTGTTGTCCTTGAGAAAGGTTTTTTGAGGTTTATGAATAAACAAAAGGTTCGATGATAGTTAGGAGTTTCTGCATATCTTCTGTAGGATTACCAGTCATTTTTAGTCGCTGATGATTAAGATTGATATCCCTTTATTTTTGAAGCAAACTTGAACAAGGTATTTATATTTCTCATTAAAATTATTACTGATTACTATGATTTGGGTAACAAGAGAGTATGTACATGTAGACAGAGTTGCTTGTCCTTGGCTGATAAGGCGATTTGTGGACAAAAACGCTCAATTTGTTTTTCTTCCAAGAGAGGAAATAGATGAGTTTGTTGAAAAGACAAAAGCAATAGCTTTTGATTATGGAGGTGGAGAATTAGATCACTATGAGAGAGATGGAGTTAAGTATTGCACTTTTGATGCTATTATTGAAAAATACAATTTACAAGAAGACAAAACTCTTGAAAAATTTAGATTGATTGTTAGAGCTGCTGATACTGGAAAAATGGAGTCTAACCTTCTTTCATATGCTTTAGAAGCAATCGCTAGTGGAGCTCCTTTACTTGTTAGTAACGATCATGAAGCACTAGAACTGGAATTTCCGTTCTATGATTCAATTTATGCTTACTTAAAACGAGAGATAATTTTAGAAAAATTCGAAAAAGAGATCAATGAACTCAAAACAAGAGGAGAAAGAAGAGTTTTTATCAAACAAAAGCTAAAAGAAATTTGATTTAAGTGGTCTCTACACCTTTTTTCTGTTCCACTACCTTAGGAGCGTTCTTACCAAAGATAGCAAAGAAAGTTGTACCAATCACACCAAATCCTGCTGCAACAAAGAAATTAACTGCTGGATCAACATTCCACAGAAATGCACTAGTGAAAGCTGCGATAGAGACAATAACATCTCTTATGAGATAATATGTACCAAATGTACTTGCTTTTGCATTTTCTGGAGCAAGATCCATAATCAGAGCTTTCCTTGTTGGCTCTCCGAATTCCTTTAATCCGCGTATAATGAACGCAATTACAAACATCCAGAACGTTTGCGAGAAATACAGTACTACTGGAAACAAAGTGAAAAAACCAAAGGTTATAACCACAAAAGGTTTCTTTTGATATTTATCTGCGAAATAAGCCACAGGAATGTAAATTATCAAAGCTGTAGCCATTTCAATAGCTGTTAAATACCCAAACTGAATAGGGGAAATAAGCGTGTGAGCTACGCCCCATGTAGCTAAATTTACTGAAGAGTAGAAACTGACATTAGCTATACTCAGTTGAGCAAAACTATAAGCAAGATGACCGTCATAATTGATTACCCAGATAGCAAGAAAAGCGTAAGGGATCTGTTCTGCAAACCGAACAAGAATGTCTGAGACTAAGAGTATTTGTAATTCATGTCTGATATTCTTTAGACTATCTCTAAACCTCACTGGTTTTGTAGTTGTTTTAGGAGGTTCTTCAACAAAGAATAATTCCAATAATGTTGCTACTATAGCCAAACCTAGGGCTATTCCAAAAGAGATACGAATACCTGATTTTATCCCATAAATCTGTATAAATGCTCCTCCTACGATTGGTCCTAGAGCCATAGGGATTCTACGTACAAGAGAGTGAAGACTTACCCCCATGGTCCTTCTATCCTTCCCTACTAACTTTGCGACCATACTCATGATAGCAGGTAAAGAGATAGCTGTCCAGGAGATGAAGAAAAATGCTCCTACAAGAACTGCCCACCACTGAGAAATAATGATAACGATTGAATAGCCTATCATCGCTAGAATGTTGAAAACAAAAAGAGCTTTCTTGTAACCTATTTTATCGCTTAGAAATCCTCCAGGGAAAGAATAGAGCGCAGAAAGGAAATTATCCATTCCATTTAGAAAACTAACAGCAAAAGTTGTTCCTCCCAAAGCTATTAAATAAAGAGGGAGAAATCTTTCACCCATTTTCTCTCCCATACCAATTAAAATAACCATTACAAGCATAGTAAGTATGCTAGGATTAAGCAAATGTTTCTCTTTAGATTCTTTCTTGATATTTAACATAATGCTCAGATCTTAGTAATTGCTTTAAACATTCGAATTAATCTTACAAGCTTTCTTTCTTAAAATTTGTGGATTTTATAATTTTCTCACTTACTAACATGAAGAATTGGTGAACTGATTTTATTAATTTAGTCTTGAGAATTCTTCCTTAAGATATATTTGCTTGTTTTTTAATTATTTTTTTAATTCTATCTGCAAATTCAATAATTCCAGGTTTGATCCGCATATAATTATAATTAGGAACAGGTTCTATAGTACCATTCTTCAAAAGATTCTTTACTTTAATTGCACTTTCATTTGAATGATATTTATCAATTCCAGCTGTAAAGATTACAACAAGACAATCAATTTTTTTATAATCTTCAAGAGCACTCCAAAATCTCATCTTGGAACAATACTTCCAACGTTTGACATCTAAAGCTGAGATTCGTTCAGTATAGAGATTCCTCTGATAGCCCTCTTCAAATTTACCTTTCACATAAATAAGTACGATTTTTTTTACTACCTTTTCAAGCAGAAATGTAGAGAGTATAAGTCCTAATTTAGTTTTTATTTTAGGATAAATTGGTTGAACAGATGGGCCAATGAAAAAACAAGCTATAGGATCAATCCATTTTTGAGCAACACAATGAGCTACAAAATAAACACCAAAACTGGAAGCAATAAATGCAGTTTCCTTACTTTCTATTTTCAGATAATGTAGAACTTCAACAATATCTAGAGCTATTCTTGGAACAGTACAAAGCTTGTTTTTTTTAAGATCTATGGTAGGTTTTTCTCGAGTATCAATGACAACGAGGTTGTGGTCAACAAATAATTGATCCCATAACTCAGTCCAGGAGTAAATCTCAGGACCCAAACCTTGAATAAAAATTATTGTAGGATGGTTGGAATTAGAGTGTTTTAAAGAATAGAAAACATGTACTTCTTGATTATCAGACATAAGAATATTTTCACTAGTTGATTTATTGAAAAAGAGAAAATCTTGAGGTAAACCTTCTTTTTTGTTTGAGTTCTTATGGTTTAATTTTGATTGTCGTTTTATCAAATCAAATGACATTTTAGACCTCTATTAACTTATATTTATCTTATTTAAACAATTTCTAGAATTTTTGGTCATTTTCAGTAACTACAAATATTGAAAAAGAATTTTAACACATTAAGATTGATAAAAGAAAAACCAACCTCCCTAGGTTGAAAATGAGAAACAAGAGCAAAATTAGTTAAATTTAATATTCTTTGAAGGTAGTAACCTTTTTTTATAGAAGAAAATGGTATTGTTATCAAAGTTATCTTTTCTTGCTGGAAGCATATCAATGATAATTTTGATAGTATATAGATTAAGAAGAAAAAATATCTAACAATTACTTTTTTCTTTTTTTTCTTAATTAAATTTATATCAAAGATTTCATTAAAAATGGAAGAATTAATTACTATCAAAAGGTATAGGAAGGAGTCTATTTTATGAAAGAAAGCATTTATAGAGTTTAACAATTAATTTCATATCTATAATAGAATAAAAAATTAAAAATACAACCTCCCTAAGGTTGAAATAAATAAAGGATGGTGGAGTTAGTAAACTCCCATCTGTTGACCTTTAGAGAGATCTCTATGCACATTTCGTACTCCATCAGTATAATTGAATTTACCTCTTGGTCTAACCAGAGTCGCTAGGTCGCCATTTTGCACTAAAGCAGGTATAACTGTCTCGGGACTAATTCGTTGAGAAACGACAGTACCCATCTCACCATAATTAACTCTTGAGGAGATGTCGTTTTCGTCAGCTACTACAAACATATTCATTCGTGGGTGACTATAATAATCAAGGTTAAAATCATCATGGTCAGGAGATTCAAAAGCTGTTCCAAACAAGCTTTGGCCATAGAATCCTAAAACAGGAAGTCCCATATCTTCGCGTAGTACCTTCAGGGTTTCATTATTGAGAGGAGTTCCTCCATGAATTATTGCTTTGAGATTCCCTTTATTTCTTAATGCTTGTATCATCTGGAAGGATTTTTCTATTAAGACTCCAGTAGTGAATAAAAGTTCTATAAATGGGAATTCTTGTTTTACTAGCGCTTCTGTTTGTTCCTGGAGATGTTGCATATACATACCCATTATTTTAGGATCAATCATTGCTGCTTTTTTCACCCATCTAGGGTCCATATCGATTGTAAACATGGATTTAGCCAAATCTCGTTCAAATGCTTTCAAAGTAAATTTTCCTATCATATGAGGTCCTGTAGGTATGGTAGCTAACCAGTTGAGATGTAAAGGTATGTTAAAATCTTTGAATTGGTCTAAACAGAGCTTAGTAAAAACATTGAAAGTATCAGTTTCCAAGTCAAAATAGTCCATTTCGTCGAAATCTTGTCGAGTTGTATTCGCGAGAATGATGTTCTTTTTGGGAAGGCCAGTTGTACCGCCAGTTTCAGCCACTTGAAGCTCAACTCCTGGAGTCTTTGCATAATATTCATGTGCCCACCTAGTAGTTGTGAAATTTACAGATTTATCTCTAAAGACATTAGGATCTGTTGGACCAAGATGTTCTGCTAAATCTTGCCAACTTTGTATGTCCCCTTTCCTCACATTTCTCTCTTTTGATAGTTCTATCAAATACGGGGAACCCAATTCTTCACTTATTGCTATATCAACACATTCTATCAGAAAGTCTTTCTGATCTAGTTTGTTGATGATTGTTTTTTGAGCGGATGTAGACGCCATAAGTCTTTTCACCGACTCAATAATAAAACTAATTCATTTATAAAGTCGCAGAATCTATTTAAAGTGAATATCTCTATGCATTACTCTGCTTTTTATAATCAAGCTTATCATATATCAAGTTATTCAATCATTTTTTTCTTAATTATTCAAAGAAAATCTTTTAAGTCATTATGAGAATTTTATATTTGCAATGAAAATGAAAAAACGCTTAATTTTCTCATTTTATTTTGTAATAAATTTAGTTTTTCTATCTTCTACAATTACTGCTGCTAAATCTTCTTCTCCTATTCTCAAATGGATTGCTCCCCTTGGAGATATTAGTGCTAATATTATTGGCTTTGATTCTGAAGGTAATCTACTAGTTTTTCATAATGGTCCAGGTGATATTAGAGAAGTTATGACTAAATTTTCCCCTAACGGAGAGGTTTTACTTAATTCAACTGGAGGTTTTGTTCTTTTAGATACGGATGAATTTGAACTTTGCATTAATGGAAGTGATTGGATATTTGTTGCTGATTTATCCTGTCCAGCAGGTTATTGTCACTTAGACTTATACATCTTTGATAACTTCTTTAACAAAACTATAGATGGCATCCATCTTGATAATCTAGGATATTCTTATGAAGGCTATTTTGACATATATTGTTTATCTAATAAAAATTACTTCTACCATTTTAACTACATAAATGCATACAATGATTCTGTTCATGAAGTTTCATGGACTGGTGAAGCTTATATCCAGAAATATTATTTTGAAGTTATTCTTGAGGATTTTTATGGTTTCACAGATTACGCTCTTTCAGGCAATATGATACTAAACGAAAGTTTTGTTCCTGAAGGAAAGGCTATCCATATGTTCGAGAATAATAATAATCTGGTTATTGTTACGACTTCCGAATTATATATTTTAGATGCTTTCAATGCTGTTGTAAAAAACCACAAATCATTAGATCACGAAGTAGATTGCTGTTCTGCTCTTGACAATGGCGTGCTGATTTCATATTGGGATTCTTCCCCATATAATTCCGACTATATCTTTGAATTTTATGACTACAATTGCAATAGATTGTGGTTAAAAGAGTTCCCTTTACTATATGATGAGCAGAATATTTGGAACATAGAAGCTAATGAAAAGTATTTTTCGTTTCAAAGAAGAGAGAATGATGAAAATCGTGATATTTTTAATTATGGAATTTATGTTTATAATAGTAAAGGTATACTTCAAACAGAACTCTTTCATAATCTAGCAAAATATGACTTTGATACCAAAGGATGGTTTTATTATACTGATGTAATGCTTTCTAAAGAGACACAATTTTACTGTGCAATGAACAATGATTCTGCTGAATCTTTCTCTAGTATATTCGCTTACTCATTTGTTGAAATTTCAAAAACAAATGGATACTCAATATCTTTGATGGGAATTTCTCTTCTGCTACTATATTACATTTATAGGAAAAATAGAAAGAAATATACTAAGCACTAAACAATCTATTTATATTAAATTTTATAAAACACTTGTTGCTTATTAAATAATACATGGATGATAAATATCTTGAACAACTTCCTCTTTCAAAAATTAAGCAACTGGATTATTCTGTTATCTCTTGGTTACAAACTGACTATGTTGAAGTAGAAGCTAGAATTAAGCTTCGAGTATTCAAGATTCCTTCTCAAAAACCTGAGGCAAAAATAAATATAGTTGTAGTCGCTGGATTATGTTCTAATTTTCTTGGTTGGATAGATATCGATTATCAGCTATCAAAGATTGCTAATATTTTCCATATTGAAACTCGTGAGAAAAAATCTGCAATTCATTCTAAAAGAAGAATTAATTACTCTATGGACCAATATGCATTAGATATTAAGTCTGTTATTAAACACTTTAATTTAGATAAGAAAGGATTCTTCCTATTTGGAGATTCTTTTGGTTCAGAAGTTGTCATTAAATATTTAGATAAGAAATTTACTCCTCCAAAGGGCTTGATATTGATTAGCCCAGAACAAAGTTTCTCGTTTTCCTTATGGATGAAAATAATCTTCACAATCTTTCCTTACTGGTTATTTTATCCACTTATACCTTTTTTAAAATTCATTCTTAAATATCTCAGAACTGATATGAAAACTGATCCGGGGACTTATTATATGAATAGTAGAAATATTGTTACTAGTGATCCAAAGAGAATGAAACGAAGTGCTCTTGGATTATTTATCTATAAATCATCAGCTGATTATCAAAAAATCACTTGCCCTACTTTTATCATTGCAGCTTCAACTGATAAGATGCATAGTTATGAAAAAAGTTTGGAAATTGCTGAAAAAATCCCTGATACAATTTTTGAAGATGTGACCAATTATCAAGAGACTCACAACAGGAAAATAGCTAGGAAAATAATGGAATTTATTAAGAAGATAGATAAAGAAGGATAAAATAGCTAATTGGAAGTTGACTCACTCTATAAACCGAACCTTATTCCTTCATCATCAGTTTCGATTTCATGATCCAGTGTTTTACACTTCTCACGAATGAAGCAATTGTCAATACTATAGATAATGCAAGAGAACTTAAGCAGATTTCTAATTTTTCATTATGCTACGAAGATTCCTCATAAGTTTCTTCCTGCTTATTTTTCTTGAAAGTTGATATTAACTGCATTACGAATGTTCCTACTATTAAACAGATTATCACTATTTCCAACCAGAATTCAACGATAATAATATAGGTTCCAATTATTGTTATCCATTCTACAGAAATGCGGATTAAAAAAAAGATAAACGATTCAGCTCCTAAAGCATAGAAGCTATAAGCCATGTATCCTTTCGTTTCATGTCTATATGTTATTCCTGTAAATACAAGTGCTAGAAGGAAGGAAATTTCTATTACTATCAGATTACTTAGTATATTTGAGGTATCTGTATTATTTCTAAAATAGAACATGAACAAAGACTCTTTGTTTAGAATTGAGAAAACTAGATTTACAATCCCAGAATATTAGAGCTAGAATTCTGTCAAGTTGTAGATAGTATTTACTTGTTTTTGCGATAGCTAATGAAATTGCGATCAAGCTGAAGGCTATAATGTAAGGAGTGAAGAGAAATGGTTGATAGTAATTTAAAACCTCAAAATCTAAAGACTTGTAATATATCGCAAAGAACACTATTCTTACTATAAAATACCAAGTTAAAAAGAATCCAGCTAATCCTAAGAGTATCCATTTTTCTTTGTTAATTTCTTCCCAAATCGATTTATTACTCAATCTAACACAATATCCAAGCATAGAATAGCAATTCTTGATATTTTTATGTGTTTCTAGTATCGAAAAATTTTGGTAATTATCACTAAAGATTTAACCCTACCAGTTGAAAAAGATTTATATCATCTGTTTTAACAATATTTTTGGTTTATAATATGAAAAATTCTAAAAATCTGACTAAAATTTTCATTTTCATTTTATTATTACAAACGTTTACATTCATTTCAAGTACAAATTCTAGGGCACTAATTATTGATCCTAAATTAATAGATGATTCATTGTTTGGCAAAAAAACTCTTCAAATTTCTGATCTTGATTGGAAATTTGGTAAATTCGTCAGAAATTGGACTGATCCTTTCATTCCTTTAACCGGTGGGGGATATGAATATGAAGTTAATGAAACTTCTGTCCATATTAAGGAAACTGGACCTGGGAGCTATATGAGTCAACTTACTTGCTATACTACTGTTGATGTTCTTGATGAGAAATTTGCTTTAACTTTTGAGTATAAAGTCAAATCTATTACAGCTGGTGAAAGTGATTTTATCTTCTATCTTGTCGACCCTCAAACTAACATAAGTCTCAAATATCCAAAGATAGAGATACCAAGATTAAATCCGGAATTAGAATCTGATTTTCATAAAGCATCTATTCAAACTGTTCTGGAAGGTTATCAACAAGTTATCTTAGTCTTCATCTGCAGAGATGAGTCACCTTTGAATGATGAACAAGAGTTCTGGATTCAAAAACTCAAGTACTATGTTAATGGAGATTTACCAGATATTTTTCCTAACTCTTATTCAAGTTTTAGTGGTTTGAACTGGGAAGTAGGTTCATTTGGTTGGTATCCTTATTTCTTCCCTGAAGAAGCTCAACCTCTGGTAGATTATGACTATGTAATCAATGATACTCTTATGTATTTTGAAGAAACAGGTGCTGGAACATACAAACAATGGGTAGGCGCAGCTACTACTGTGAACTCACGGGGTAGATATTTCTCGATTTCCTTTGATGCAAAAATGGAACGTGATTTAGGATATAATGGTAACTTCTGGCTTTTCTTTTATGATGCTTCAACAAGAGAGAGAATTTATACAGCAATAGCAGGAATGAATTTAGGTGACTATAATTCGATTAAAGACACTGGCTGGGTTCACTTCGAGCTCAAATTAGATTTCCCAGAATATGAGAATATTATACTCTTATTTTCTCATATAGATGATTATAATGCAAATATTCATTCTAAGTTCTGGATTTCTAATCTGAAAATAAAACCTTTACAAAGGCTTCATTCTCATGAACCTATTAGAAATGAAGAATTGCTTACAACTTATGTTCTGACCTCTGATAGAGAACCGAATTTCTGAGCTTGATGTTGAATAACCTCTCTTTCTATTTTTTATTTCATCGTTAGACTTTCTGCTAAGTGTAGATAAATCGAAAATTGGTATAGATTTTTTCTAAAAATTGATATTTATATCTGTAAGACTTCTGTTATTTCAACTAATATTCGTAGGAATATGTTTTTAAGATAAAAGATAGAAATACTTTTTTGAATTCGAGGAATTCTTATGAAACGGCGAAATTTACTTACATTTACAGTGTTTTTGTTTTTAATTTTTATCAGTACAAATATCAGAGAAAATTCTGTTCTTTCAGATACTTCAGGAACTTATGTTGAAGATTTTACTACGACAACTAAACTAGATACTTCCAATACTGATGCTATCGGTTGGGGTACTGGCTCTTTACAACTTCCCGTAGAAGATCCAGCTTATGCTGATCTTATCAAAGTCAGCACTACCTGCAATAATGTCCTTATAGATGGGAACTATGCTTATCTTACATGTGGAAGTAGTGGTTTATTCATCTTTGATATCTCCAATCCTACTAATTTGAATCTGGTGGGCTATTACAATGATTCTGTTGAGGTTAATACATTCTATGCAGTTGTTGTTGAAGATGATATCGCTTACCTTGCAAATGGTGGAGACGGGTTATTCATACTTAATGTAACAGATAAAGCTAATCCCACAAAGCTTGGTGAGATTGATCTTTACCATGGTTTAGATGTGAAAGTGCAAGGAAATTATGCTTATATGGCTTGCTATTCTGGAGGTATCAGAATTATTGACGTATCCAATCTTGCTATTCCAGTTGACGTTACAAATGGTACAGGTAGTTATTTTGGTGCTTCTGCAGATGCTGAAGGTATAACTGTCTCTGGTAACCGTCTTTATGTCACAGTGAATTATGCAGGTTTAGATGTTTATGATATCACCACTCCTTATCTTCCAATTTTACTCGACAACATTGATCTTAATGGATATGCTGAGAAAGTGAAGATTAGAGACAATAGAGCTTACGTTGTTTGTGATTTAGGGGGATTGCAAATAGTTGATATTTCTGATCCGTACAATCTTACTAGAACAGATTGGTTAGATGACAATACCAGGTTCTATGGTGTAGATTTGCAAGATGACTATGTTATAGTGACTGGCAGAGAAGGATCGAGTGATTATCTGCTGAAAATCTATGATATAAGTGATCTTGACAATCCCAAAGAAGCTGGTTTTTATAGCTTGGATAGCACAGGATTTGCTGTCGCAGCTTCTGGATATTATCTTTATGTTGCAGCAGGTTCAGCTGGATTGTATTCTTTACAGATAGCAAATAGTGGAGGATATTTCGCTGAAAATTATAAAACCTCAGCTACAGCCCAATCATCCTACATTTACTTTGCTACAGTTGGAGAACAGCTAGAAAAAGTAACAGTAACAGTTTCTGATACTCTGGATGCTGGTACTTCTATAGATTACTATGTATCCGCAAGTGGAGGAAATTGGGAACCCATCACTCCTGGTGTAGAACATTACTTTACAGCTGTAGGTGCAATTCTTTATTGGAAAGCTGAATTATCTACTAGTGATATTACTACCACTCCAATTCTCAATTCTATCACTCTTGATTACTACGCTGTTGATGTAGGTATAGAATTACTCTCACCTGCTAATGGTGTATATATCCAAGATACAACACCTTCTTTTGACTGGTCAGATGTATCAGGAGCTTATGGATATTTAATACAAATATCAACTTCTGCAACTTTTCGTGGAGTAGAAATAAACGAGAGTCTCTTTATGTCTCCGTCTGAATATACAGTTACAACACCTCTTACATATGGGCAATACTACTATTGGCGTATTGCTTATTATATCGACTATTCCAGTTATAGTGCCTTTAGTAGTGCTTTCTATTTCATCTTAGATGATGAACCTATAGTCAATGAGTTTGGAGTTATTGCATCCATATTTGGATTGATCTTTATTGTCGGGATTTCTAGCACTTTAATTTATATTAAAAGAAGAAAGAGATAATTCTTTCTTTCACATTATTTTTTCTAAAATTTTTTTCTTAACTTGATTCTTATAGTAGCCCATAGTAAAGGTATCGCAAGTTTTGGTTTGAAGAAGCTGAGTTTATCTTGTGAACCAGTCATAATTTTTGCCCATGTAATAAGGTATTCTACTCCCTTCTTGTTACAAAGATAAGCAAAAGCATCTAGAAAGATAGGCATCTTTCCCAAAACCTTAACCATTCTATTCGACCATTTGAAATCCTTCCCAAAAGATTTCATCCATTTGTTCTGATAATTTTTCAGCATTTTTGCGCTGAGATCTTGTTTTTCGAATCCTTCAGCAATAGTTTCAGCTGCTAGTTCTCCTGCATCCATTGCATATTGTAACCCTTCACCTGTTAAAGGATCTATATGTCCAGCTGCATCTCCTACCACCAGAAAATGGTCATCATAACTTTTCTTGACTCCTCCTAATCTAAGTGGGGCTGCATTGATTGGTTCTATTTTTGCTTTAGGTCCTAGTACTTCAACTAGATAAGGTTCTTGAGTAAGAAATTCGTTATGAACTTTTTCCAATTCACTTGTTTGATATTTTCCTCCTGGGATAATATAACAACAAAAAACTAAGTCATCATTTGCTTCTTTGAATAGAGCAACATAACCTGGATGAATATCTCTTGTATATAGACATATTCCGTCGTCTTTGTAATTATGGGTACCAGCTTTCACATAAACACTTGTACAAACAGCTCCAGGAGGATCTTTGACCACTCCAAGTGTTCGAGCTATTTTCGAAACAGCTCCATCTGCAGCTATCAAGACTCTAGCTCTGATTCGAGGTAAGTTTTTATCGAAAGCTCGAATGGTCCAAATTTCTTTCTTTTCTGAAAACTTCACTTCTTTGACATTGTATTCATCTGCAAAAGTTGCTCCTTCTCTAACAGCTGCTTGAATCATTTTATAATCTGCAATTTCTCGTTTTATAGCTATAATCAAATTCTTTCCAATAGCGACAGCAGAATTATCAATGTATTGGATACCTCGAGGACTAATCAAGCCACCTACCGCAGCCCAATTGCCTTCCTTATTATCTAGAATATCTTGAAAAATATCCATTTTCTTCATATGAGTTTGGGCTCGAACAGGATAAGCTTCTCCACAATATTTTCTCCTAGGGAATTTTTCTTTATCAAGAACAATCACTTTCAAACCTTTTTTAGCAAGGTAAAAACTTGAAGAAGAACCTCCAGGACCAGCTCCTATAACACATACATCAAAAATAGATTTTGAAACAGATTCAATGGATGACATTGGATGTTTTCTTCAATAGCTTAAATTTAAAATTTTTCACAAAGATAAACTAGACTTAGTCCAACTTTTGACCGCAGTTGTCACAATATTGTTTTTCTTTGAAATTTTGAGCTCCACAACGTGTACAGTATCTTAACACTTCTTTTTCTTCTTCTTGAGATTCATCTAAAATTGTAGGTCTTTTCATCCCCTTTCTTTTATACTGTCCCATACCAAGTTCTACAGCTGTAGTTATTGCAGGAGCAAATCTAGGAGCGATTTTACTTTCTACATTTGGATTGTTAAATGAATCTAAAAGAAACTTAAGTCCAGTGATACCAAAGAATAATGCATCGATGAAAAATTGAGAAACCATTATCCAATTTCCTGCTTTTGAAGAGCCTGTTATCAAATTACTATTATCTGTTGTTTTTAAAATAATAGCTATAATAAAAATACTAATTCTTGTCAAAAGATAGGACCACGCGTAGACATTAAATAACTTATTTCCATATCCTTTTCTTGGTACATTTAGTTGTTTATTTATTCCATTAAAGGTTATTCCTCTGAATATTGCATAGATAAAAATTACTACTAATCCTCCCCATCCGTAATACCATAACATTAGATTTTGGTATCCCCAAGTGATGAAATAAGGATAGAAATCTGTAAAAGCTTTAAATGCAATGAAGATAGCTAAAAGAACAATTGTAGTTGTCGTTTTTTTCCTCTCATTATCAAAAACTCTGCCTATTAGAAATAGTATAGAAATTAAAGCTACTAGACCAACATATAGAAACACTATGCCTATAATATGCTCTGTGTTGGAATAGGATTGGAAAATATTTATCAAAATATCTGGAGTTTCTACTGGATTAGAGAGATAATTCTGTATAAGTAAATTAGCTACTCCAACAATTGCATAATGAAACTGAATTCCTCCTGTTACTGCTAGAAAGATTCCTGTTAAGAATAGGTAGGATCGTAAATTCTGTCTTTTATAGTAAGAATCCTGCAATATGAATCACTGAAGTATTTAAGCAAGATAATTAGGTAAAATTGTGTTTAAAAAGTTAGCTAAATAAAGTGAGATACTGTAATCACATCTGTTTTTTCTTCTTGGTAGCATCTATCCTACGGAAATTATCGTTTATTATGTCTATGAATAGCTTTTCATCAGCTTCTTTTAGCACTAAAGCAGTTTCCAGATATGCTAAATCTGTTCTATTACATAATTCTTTAAACGATTTGAAAATTGCTGCTCTAGAATTACGATCTATTTTGGAACCTATAGAAATGATGTAGAATTTAGATAATTTCAGGTATCTTATCTCCTTATCCTTAAGCTGCAAATCTTTAGGAGTTTCATGAGAATTTAGACTTTCAGAAATAATATTCTTACCAGTTATTAACATTCTTATCTCATCAAGATTTTTTACTGCTTGTTTCTCTCTAATATTATACCTGAATATCGGATAATCACTATTTGAAACTAGAATTATTTCTTCTGGAAGTTTATTTGAAGCTAGCATATTTAATGGATCTAGAAAAACAGCTATTCCCCAACAGAGAATAGCTACTGGAAAAAGAAAATGTCTAATTAATTTTAGACTTTGAAAGAAAGGAGTAACCATCCAAGTGGCAAGGAAAATAAATCCTA
>Ga0315537_1002103_pt1 | contig 15358 bp, 16 predicted proteins | sample SalMarSW160270MG_FD_203091 | JGI IMG/M metagenome (GOLD analysis project Ga0315537, IMG submission 203091) | Salt marsh sediment microbial communities from the Plum Island Ecosystem LTER, Massachusetts, United States - Salt Marsh Sediment SW1602-70 ... | reverse complement strand
GCGAATACAGATGCCTTGAACAGCAGGAATATGCAGACCTTGTCTGTGATTTTCTGGAACATATTCCGAAAAATATAGTTATTCAACGACTCACCGGGGATCCACACCCTGAAGAACTTGTCGCACCCCTGTGGGCCCTTAAAAAAACAGAGAACATGGCCTTGATAAAAAAAACTCTGGAAAAAAGGGATACCTGGCAGGGGAAGTTAGCAACCGTAACATCTCCATAAATTATGGATTCGGGTCAATATGATTATTTTATACAACAGAATTCATTGAGAGGTTCCTTACAACCAACTGAACCGACTGTAATCATACGGATAGTTTTGTATATCCTTGTGCAAGCGGATAATTTCTGCCATAACCGAATGCCTTTGACGTCACTTTAAGACCGGGAGCCGCCTGATAACGCTTGTATTCGTTTCTGTCGACCTTGAAGATAATCTCCTCTACAATATCTTTATCAAACCCCATTTGAACCAGCTCATCGGCCCCTTTGAAATTTTCAATATATCCTTTTAAAATAGAATCAAGGATTTCATAAGGCGGCAGGTCGTCCTGATCGGCTTGATCAGGTTTGAGTTCAGCGGAAGGTGCTTTGGTGATGATCCGTGGCGGGATATATTCTTTTTCTCGATTTATAAAGCGAGCCAGATCATAAACGGTCGTTTTTGGCACATCTGAAATTACTGCCAGTCCCCCTGTCATATCACCATAAAGCGTACAGTAGCCCACGGCCAGTTCGGACTTATTACCCGTAGAAAGTACAAGGGAGCCATGTTTGTTGGACAGGCCCATAAGAATTGTACCCCTGATTCTGGCCTGGATATTCTGTTCCGTGATGCCAGGTTCGTTCTTTTTGAAAGACGGTGAGAGAAACCTTAAAAATTCTTTAAAGATACCGTCTATGGGGACCCGGATCAGCACGATGCCGAGGTTTTCGGCAAGTTCCTCAGTATCTTCGAAATTTTCTTTTGAGGTATACTGAGACGGCATAAATACAACCGAAACATTTTCCCGCCCCAAGGCTTTAACCGCAATACATGCGGTCAGCGCTGAATCTATTCCTCCGCTTAACCCCACGACAACCTTTGAAAAACCACACTTTGTAACATAGTCACGGGTTCCCAAGACAAGGGCTTTCAAGATAGATTCTGTATCCGAATTTGAAATCACATGGAGCTCGCCTTTGGATTGCCCAGATGCTTCTGAATCAAAAACCATAAGATCTTCATCAAAATCACATGCTCTGGCCACAAGATTTCCGTTTTTGTCAAAAACAGTGCTTATTCCATCGAAAATAACACTGTCATTTCCACCGACCTGGTTGGCAAATATTAAAGGAACGCCATATTTTCGGGCCATGGAACCAAACATCTTCCATCTGAATTCTCGGGTTCCCACATAAAAAGGAGATGCAGATATGTTAATAATCAAATCAGCGCCGGCTTTTACAACCAGGGCCACAGGATCTGTGGAATATAGTCTTCTTTTGAAAATATCCTCGTCGTTCCAGGCATCTTCACAAACGGTAAGCCCTATCCTGTGGCCTTTGTAAGGGTATGACAAACTTTCCCGGCCGGGTTCAAAATACCGGCTCTCATCGAATATGTCGTATGTGGGCAGGAGCCTTTTATGAACTTTGTGCAATATTTGGCCGTTTTCAAAATGAATAGCCGAATTGAAAAGCGGTTTTCCTTTATCGGCAGAATTTTTATCCACAAATCCGCATATCACACCGATACCTCGTATTGACGACAGGAGTCTGTTTAAACAGGCAAGATTCGCATCGATAAAATCGTTCTTTTCAAGAAGGTCGCGTGGAGGATATCCTGAAATGACGAGTTCTGAAAAAACAACCATATCACATTTAAGTCCGATGGCCTTATCAGCAAAATATTTAATTTTGCCAAAATTATAGTTAAAGTCACCGATAACCGGATTAATTTGTGCAATCGCTATTTTCATGGCAAAAGTCTCGACATCTCGAAATTCTATACATGGTTTTAATCGGTTATATTTTTAGCAAGATGCTCTCTCTGACCATATGGAATGATGGAATGTTGGAATAATGGAATAATGGGGGAAAAAAGCGAATAACCTTAATTTTTAATTGACAGAATTCATTTAAACCCATCATTCCACAATTCCAGTATTCCAATTGTGACCTGCCCCCTCGTGCCGTGCAATGGCAGGCGGGGCAAAGCGAACTAATTTAATTATTGTTATATCTTTACTCGGCTTGCAAGAATTTTTTTATAAGCCTTTGAATTTCTCTTAGCTGTCCGGGTTCTCTCCATATAATCTCCGGGTCTGCCTTGAACCAGGTCAACTGACGTTTTGCATATCTTCTTGTATCCCGTTTCAATGTCCGCATGGTCTTATCCCATGAACATCGTCCTTTAATAAAATCGATCAGGTGACGATAACCGATTGACTGCATCGATTTCAGGTCGTCCGAGTACCCCATGTCCAGAAGTCCTTTAACCTCGTCAAGAAACCCCGAGTCGATCATTGCATCTACCCTGTGGTTAATACGATCATAAAGCACCTCCCGGTTTATGTGCAGGCCTATCTTTAACACTCTGAACCGATTATCTTTAAACCCGTGTTGCCGTTGAAATGCAGTAATGGTCTTCCCTGTCAACGCATATACTTCAAGGGCCCTTATAATCCTGTAAGAATCATTGGGATGTATTCTCTCTGCCGTATCAGGATCATGCCGGCGTAACCTTTGGTGAAGAAAATCGGAGCCGTAAATCCGGGCTTGTTCTTGCAAACGCTTACGCACACGGATATCTGCCCGACCGGCCTTAAACAATCCGTTCACAAGTGCTTTTATGTAAAGTCCTGTACCGCCGACGACAAAAGGAGTAACGCCGCCGGCATATAGTTTCATGATTTTTTCATAGGCCATTTCCGCGAACTGTCTGGCATCGAAATGCTCGTCCGGGTCAATTAAATCGATCATATGATGAGCAACGCGCGACTGCTCATCCGTCGTCGGCTTGGCGGTGCCGATATCCATATATCTGTAAATTTGCATTGAATCGGCACCAATAATCTCACCATTAAAAGTTCTGGAAAGATTAATTGCCATAGAGGTTTTGCCCAAAGCCGTAGGTCCGCAGATAATGATAATTTTCGGCTTCACAAGGTCAGCACACATGATTCAACTTACCATTTGCTTCCGGGTTTTTACTTCCGTCCGACGACGATCTAAAAACCTTTGCCGCATTACAAATTTTATATCAATAGAATTCAGGATACATTAGAGGTTATTTAGGATCAAATTATTTTCAAAAAATATTTATATTTTTCATATTGACATTAATAAATTAATCATATAGAAATTTTCAAATTATAAATAAAAGAAGGCGGTAAGGTAATAAAAATAATTAAAATATAAAGGAGGTTTGTTAAATGGCAACAGTTGAGTTTATGGGAAAGAATTTTACCGTAGATGAAGACGGCTTTATCGATGACTATAATAATTTTTGTCCAGAGTGGGTGCAATGGGTAAAAAGTCAAGAAGGAATCGAAGAATTGACTGAAGAACACGAAAGAGTCGTCCAAGTGCTTCAGGAATACTATGAGAAAAACGGAATTGCCCCCATGGTCCGTATCCTTTCAAAAGTTACCGGTTTCAAACTGAAACATATTTATGAGCTGTTTCCGTCAGGACCCGGTAAGGGAGCCTGTAAGATGGCTGGTCTTCCGAAACCGACCGGATGTGTCTAATCAAAAACACTGTAATTAATTTTATCGGTTTTTAACAAAAAAGTCCTGCAGTTAACGCAGGACTTTTTTGTTTTGTGGAGGGGATGTATGATCTGTACAGTTAAATCCAGAACCCGAACAGAATTGATAGATATTACTTCAAAGATTCAGGATATGGTCATGTCCTCAGGTATCGGCCAGGGATTTTGCATGCTTTATGTGCCGCACACAACCGCAGCCATCACCATTAATGAAAGTGCCGATCCGAGCGTTAAAGATGATATTCTGATGATCATAAACAAGATAATACCCTGGGAATCCGGATATCGCCATCTTGAAGGAAATTCACCGGCCCATATAAAATCGACAATTGTCGGAGCTTCAGAGCTTATTGCCATCGATAATAATCGACTGGTGCTCGGCACGTGGCAGGGAATATTTTTCTGTGAATTTGACGGTCCTCGAACCAGAAAGGTACAGGTTCGTATTATTAAAGAAAAGTTTCAGGAGTAACCCATGCCGCCGATAAATGATATGGACAGGGCAATCCTTAACCTGATACAATCCGATTTTCCCATAACCCCCCGCCCTTATCTTGCAATTGCCAAACGTCTCGGTTTTTCAGAAAATGATGTTATAAAACGACTGGACCGGTTAAAAAAAAAGGGCATCATACGCCGAATAGGCGGAAATTTTGTTCCTGAAAAGCTGGGATTTGTCAGTACGTTATGTGCGGCAAGGGTTCCGGGAAACAAAATTCAAAGCTTTGCCGTGGCGGTAAACCGCTATCCGGGAGTCACTCATAATTATCAGCGGGATAATAAATATAACGTCTGGTTTACCTTTATTGCGCCCTCCATGAAGGAAATAGAGGAAAACCTTAAGAATATCTCCCAACAGACAGGAATTAAGGAAATTATCAACCTGCCGGCCACAAAGGTATTTAAGATAAAGGCGCATTTCGACCTTTAGATTTTCAGAATAATAACTTTAAAGACAAAAGAACAACACACCCATCTAAAAAGGGCAATGAACATATTAACACAAACTTAATATGAAAATCTAAAGATATGAAAGATGTTCGCATTGCACTCGTTGTCTCTAATTCACCGGTAAACAAAATCAGTTACAATCTCGAGGGCATGGTCAAGTGGATCAAGTCGTCGAAAAATCAAGGCGCCGCTATCGTTTGTTTCCCTGAGATGAATATCTCGGGGTATAGTAATCATCAGGATATTAATTTGGCTGCAGAACCGATTCCCGGACCGGTAAGTCGGTATCTTTTAAATTTGGCTCAATGTGAAAAGATGGTCATCCTGGCAGGCATGGTTGAAAGGGATGAAAAGGACCGGTTATTTGCGAGTCATCTGGTAATAAAACCTGACGGGTTTGTCGGCGTCTACCGAAAGCTGCACATCTCTCCGCCGGAACGTACCGTTTTAACCCCCGGGAACAAAATCCCTCTGTTCCATGCAGAGGGGGTGAATTTTGGCATCCAGCTTTGTTACGATGCCCACTTCCCCGAGCTTTCCACCCGGATGGCCCTAAAAGGGGCTGATCTTATCTTCATCCCTCATGCATCTCCGAGAGGAACTCCTGAAGAAAAATACCGATCATGGATGCGTCATTTGCCAGCAAGGGCATTTGATAACAGCCTGTTTATTGTCGCATGCAATCAGACAGGTGAAAATGAAAAAGGGCTCAGATTTCCAGGTATCGCCGTGATCATCGGGCCATCCGGCGAAGTTATTCAAAAGGATTTAAGCGGAAAGGAAGGGTTGTTATTAGCAAACCTGAAGGCCGAAGACCTGAACCGGGTTCGAAGGCACAGAATGAGATACTTTATCCCGAACAGAAGACCCGATCTTTATTGCACTCAAAAGAGTTCGGAGCAAAGCCTACAGTAATGACCTTATCATGCTCGGAAGCGGGACGCCGGGGCAAGGTTCAAACATCATGATTATCCCCCAGCGTCCCCTACCGCTATCCGCACAGGCGTAGTTCACGGCCGGTAAGCGCCAACGTGCCGTTGGGTGTAAACTCTGCGATCATACAGGTAATTTGTTTCATACCCCTGATCATTAAGGAACACCAGGCATCGATCACGTCAAAATGACCGGTTTGAGTTGTAATTATCTCGACAAGATCCGCCTGAATTTTTTGTTTTATTGTTTTTCCCCCGGAATCCGCATCCCAATTCGGCGGTTCTTTGCCCACAACATAAATAATTAGTCCTGATTTCATATTTTCACCTCCTTTCATAACATTTTAAGCCCCGCCCAGGATGCGAGACCTTTACAAAACGCCCCCTTTTGCCCAATCCCGGCGTCAGGCTCAAATTTTAATCCTCAAAATACGCCATGTATTCCTGCGGTTAAAATTTTCGCTTTCCTTGGTCTTGAACAAAATTGAACGTTTTTCAAAGATCTCGATGCGTAAGCACGCCCAAATAAAAAAAGCCCTTCAATCCTTATAAAGATTGAAGGGCTGTACCCAGCTTACTTGACCCCTTTTTTATGTAACCATAACGCTCTGTAACACCGCAGAGACACAGTTATTCCTAAGGCAGGTCTTCTGACTCCCGGTTCATCCTAATCTCTGCGCCTTCCCATACGGTTAAAACCAGACAGTGGCATATTGCAGATTTCGTTGCCGGTCACAGCGGCGGGACCGCTCCCGATTTTCACGGAATTCCCTATTAAGCCGTAAAGGCACCTTTACGGCTTTTCTAAAAAATTTCAAAAGGCCTGTCAAGAAAAATAATACAGAAAAAAACTTTTATGAAAAGATTCGGAACTTATAGTTCTTATATCAATCGGGTTTAAATCTAATCATCGTTTGATTTCAGACAGATATATAGTTGGCATAACGATTGCGTAACAGATGGTAGTTTGTAATTTTTTCTTTAAAAAAGAGGGGGGATTTCCCCCTTCTTTTTTTGATAGTTACTCCTATAATCAAACTTAGGGGCTTCGCCCCAATTGGAATGATGGGGTTGAAATTGTACTATGAAGAAACTCGTTTTAAGAAATTCCAAACATGGAAAAGGGGTTTTTACAACACAAGCCATAAACGCCGGTAATGAGGTGCTGCAGTTCGGGGGGCCCATTGTTGGCTCCGACGAATTACCTAAGCCGTATTCGGCAGAAAATGATTACTACCTTCAAATAGGAAAAGGGATATTCCTTGGGCCCTCGGGCGGCATAGATGACTATGTTAATCACTCTTGTTGTCCAAATACCGGTGTGTTATTCTATTCAGGGATTATTAAACTCGTTGCCGTTGTTTCGATACCGGCAGGAAGTGAAATCACATTTGACTATTCCACCACCATGGACAATTTTAGATGGAAAATGGACTGTACCTGTTCATCAATAAATTGTAGACATAAAATAAAAAATTTTGTAGAGTTAACACCCATAATTCAAGGTCAGTATATCCAATTGGGAGTTGTTCCGGATTACATTCTCCAAAAGTATTTTGGGAGAAATTCTGTAATACCGAGGCACACTTAAAAACGGAGGCGGCGCAATTTTACAGATCATCGGTAAAACGGCGCAGACAACATAGATTTTTTCATAAAGGGTTCTCAAGTTGAATAAATTAATTCCAAAGCGTATGTTTTTTACCAAAGGTGTGGGCTATCATCGCAATAAGCTGCAAAGTTTTGAATTGGCGTTAAGGAACGCCGGCATCGAAAAGTGCAACCTTGTCTATGTTTCCAGCATCTTTCCGCCGGATTGCAAAATCATTACAAGAGAAGACGGGATTAAGGAATTGCAGGCCGGGCAGATTACATTTGTCGTACTTGCCAGGGAAAGTACCAATGAGCCCAATCGATTGGTTTCCGCGGCCATTGGATTGGCCCAACCCAAGGATAACAAACAATATGGGTACATCAGCGAGCACCACGCCTTTGGGCAAACCATGAAAAAATCAGCCGATTTTGCTGAAGACCTCGCCGCAACCATGCTTGCCTCAACTTTGGGTATTGAACTGGATCCGGATGTGGCATGGGATGAACGCAAACAGGTTTACAAAATTGGCAAGAGGCGGTTTGTTTCTCGTAGCATTGCTCAATCGGCGAGAGGGCACAAATCCGGCCTTTGGACAACAGTGCTCTCCTGTGTCGTCATGTTGTTGGACTGATCCGCTTTCAAGATACCGTTTACCCTAATCCCGGAATAAAAACTTATTCAACCCATTGAGAGGGGAAATCTATGCCACGTTCACATTCCATGTTTAAAGACTCGCCGGATATTATTCCACCGTCTCTTTCCAAAGGGATGACGATTACCGACATTGTCAATAGTCTTGGGCGGACATGCTTTGAAGCCAGAAACGTTTACCGGGGTGCCAGGCTCTTTAAAAAAATGATCGATCACGGCGATGTAATCTGGCTCGGTATCGCCGGAGCAGGTATCGCCGGTGGTATGGGGGGCATGGTGGTCTCCCTGCTGGAAGCCGGATTTATCGACGTAATTTGCTCAACCGGAGCGCAGGTGTATCATGATTTGCATTTTGCCTTCGATCTACCCGTCAAAGCGATTTCTCCCAACTATGATGATAATGTGCTCAGAAGCTGCGGCGACACCCGAATTTATGATATCGGTATTCGCGATAAAGAAACCCTTGACGCGCAGGATGAGATCATTCGTGCGTTTGTCAAGGACTGTTATAAAAAACATCTTTCAGGAAGAGGCCTTTCGAGTTGGGAATTTAATTTTGCTTTAGGAAACTGGGTTCTGGAAAACAGTACATACCCCCAGCGAAGTTTTGTGGTCAAGGCAGCCGAGATGGGAGTCCCGATTTTCTGGGATTCATTGGCCAATCATTCCATTGCGATGAATTTAGTCCTAACGGATAGGAAAGGATTGCCTGTGAATTTGTCTGCGCAAAAAGACATATTTGATTCAGCCGCCATTGCTTTTTCATCCGGACAAACCGGCTTTATCGAACTTGGCGGTGGTGGACCTAAGAATTTTATTCAGCAAACCGGACCCACCATCGGTCAAATCTTAAAAATTAAATTTGAAGGGGCAGGTCGGGGACTTCAAATTGGCACCGCGATTGAAAAAGAAGGAAGCTTGTCCGGATGCACGTTCAGCGAATCTGTAACGTGGGGCAAATACCGCGAAGCAAATGATGAAAAATTGGTACAGATTTGGGGTGAATACAGTGTAATTTTCCCGCTTCTGGCAGTTTACGCTCTGGATAACTGTACAACGCGACTACCCAAAAATATGATATCCCAAATGCCGGCATTCATAAAAAAATTGGAAAAATCCCAATGAAATTGAACTCTAAACAATTTCTCGATCTGGACGCCGAGTTTGCTGAGTTTAAAACTGCGGCAGTGGCGATCCTGCCGGTTCCTTACGAAGGAGGTATAACCTATGGCGCCGGCACATCCCAGGGGCCGGATGCCGTAATTAACGCTTCACAACATTTAGAGCTTTATGATGAGATGTTGAAAGCCGAGCCCTTCCGAATGGGCATCGCAACCTTGATGCCGCTGAAATTTCCTTCGGATCCCCAAGGCTTGCATAAAGCCATATACCGGTGTTCAAAAGCGGTGATTAAGGAAGATAAATTCGTGGTGTTGCTGGGGGGAGATCATTCCATCAGCATCGGTTATTTTCAGGCCTTACAGGAGAAACACCCCCTGCTTTCCGTTATTCAACTCGACGCCCATGCAGATTTGAGAGATAGATATAGAGGCAACCCATTCAGCCATGCATGTGTAATGTCTCGAATACGGGAAGTTACACCCCATACGTTGCAAATCGGCATCCGGAGCATGTCTTTGGATGAAGCTCGACGAATCGAACGAGAAGATCTTGCAGTATGTACCATGGCCGATTATCGCAGGGGCAATTTTGATATCGACGCCGCAATTGCCCGCCTGCCGGACCCGGTATACGTAACTATGGATGTGGATGTTTTCGACTGGAGCGTCATCCGAAGTACCGGAACCCCTGAACCGGGCGGTTTTTTGTGGGATGAAGCGTTACACTTATTGCAAAGAATCTTCATGCAAAAAAATGTTGCAGGCTTCGACGTTGTGGAACTCTCCGGCGACTCAAACGATCGAAATTCAGCTTTTGCCGTTGCCAAACTTATTTATAAGATGCTGGGCTTTAAGCTTGACGCCGCTGTACAACAAAAAACGCTGGAATGGCCGGAAAGACCTCGGGGAAGCCTGTTTTAGTTTACCCGTGCGGCCGGATTGCATCATATTTTGTATATAAAGGATGCTTATAAAGGCGTTATAAACAAATTTCTGCTTCGGGGTTTTGAGGTACAAACTGGTCGTAGGCGATCTGCAGGTATCTTTGAATCGTTATCATTTTCTGATCGTTATCTAATTTCGTAATCGAACCGGCAATTCTCACTTTTTTTTGAAGTAACTCAAGGAGCTCTCTTGCCTTAGCGCTCTTCATATTAATCAGAAGTTCCTCTTCCCGTGAGGTTGCCAAGGCAACGGCAACAGGATTACCATCTTCATCCCATCTAACAGGAACAATTATGCCCTCTATATCACTGATGGATTTTTTTGATATGCTAAGCTTCTTTTTTGACATAAATGTGGCTCGCTTTGAACGTTCATTCTATCATTCAATGCCTTATCATTGAGCAAAGAACGTGCCAAAATTATAACAGAATGAATTAATTTATTATTTTCTACCGAAAAATATTAATTAGGAACTGAATGTTCCGAGATTAGAAAATGGATAGTATGTCAATTCGGATTTTAAAATGCGAATCTTTTGAATTTTAATTTGAAGATAAAAAAAAAGAACTTTATGTATGGAAAATGTTAACGGCGGGGATTGAAAGAACGCAACAAAAACCGCCTAAACCTTGTACTCTTCTTTTCGGATGCCATACTTTGACATCAGTTTGTGGAGTTGTCTGGTGGTGATGCCGGCGTCCTCGGCGGATTTCTTGATTTTACCCTTGTTCCGGGTAATCAAGTCCTTTAAATACTGCCTTTCAAAATCCTCGACAGCCTTCTGCCTTGCTTTTGTCAACGGCAGGTGGAAATCCCTGGAAAAAACTGCCCCCTGGATTTCATCTCCAAACAGTTCACCCGGGAAACTCTCCGGGGTTAGTTCTGAAGAGCTTTCAAGGATATAAGCTCGTTCGATAAGATTTTCCAGCTCTCTGATATTGCCGGGCCAGGAATATGCTTTTAATGCTTCAAATACCGAAGGATGAACTTTATGGATGTTTTTTTGGTGGGACCGGTTCAGCTTTTTTAAAATCACGTCGATAAACAGAATAAGATCTTCAATTCTTTGTCTCAACGGAGGAATTTCGATGGGGAACACGTTCAAGCGATAATAGAGGTCTCTTCTGAACAGGCCCTCATCGCTCATTTTCATAAGATCCGAGTTGGTTGCCGTTATAATTCTCGCATCGGTTAATAGGGCTTCATCGCCGCCTACGCGGTTGAATGTTCCATCCTGGAGAACCTGCAACAGCTTAATCTGAGCCAAAGGGGTGATCGTACCGACTTCGTCCAAAAAAATAGTGCCTCCTTTGGCAATTTCAAACTTACCCAGTTTTCGCCGAATTGCGCCGGTGAAAGCACCTTTCTCATGGCCGAACAATTCGCTCTCCAGAAGCGTGTCCGGAATGGCTCCGCAGTGAACACTAATAAACTGGGCAGCTGCCCTACTGCTGTGCTGATGAATGAGATTGGCTAAAATGCCCTTGCCTGTTCCGGTTTCGCCAATCAGCATTACCGTTGACTTGGTTGGTGCAACGGAACGAATCTTATTGAAAACCAGTTGCATATCAACATTTTTCGTTTTCACCACAGTTAAAGAATCCGCCCGCCGGAACCGATCGCGAAAATAATCAATTTCCGATCGATGGAGAATGGTCTGATTGATCGATTCGGTTACAAGCCGCACCTCATCGGAAACTATGGGATAGGTAAGATAATCACTGGCCCCGGCTTTTACTAATGTCACCACCTGACGGATCATGTCCTGTGATGCCATGATAACAATTTCAATGGTTGGATACTGTTCTTTAAATGGCACCAAGGCCTCAGTGTAGTCTTGCGTCTGCATAAATTCTAAAAGAACATGAAGATCAATAAAGATAAGATCATATCGTTCTCGACGTAACGCCTCGAACGCCTTGTCTTTGTTGGAAACCTTCCCAAAGCGATGTTCTTTTGTAAATGCCGACTGAATCGGTTCAACCACATCATGTTTATCTGAAATAATCAGTATCGATCGCATGGACTCACCTTCAGCTGAATCGCTTTTGTCACGCACGATATAACCGTAAAGTTCGCCTCCATGTATAGAAAAATAATAAAAATGGCAATTCATTTATCGCATAGATTAAAATAAAAACTAAAGAATACTTGATGATAAAACGAGATGAAATAAAGTCTTTGATATTATGAAAGAAAAAAGAAGGTAGAATAATGATGGCCCGGCCCAAAGAGCTATGGCATTAAGTTAACCGGCACTTTATTTATAATTCCTCAAGTGTTCCTACCTTGTGGTGGCATGACGGGCAAAAAAAATAGTTTGGATAGGGGTCTTTCCCACAGATTCGGCATGTTCTTCCTGATTTTTTTTTATTCTTTCGCAGGTTTTTAAAGCTTTTGTACTGATCTTTACACCTTTTCGGTTTTCTCTTCTTATTGATGTTTAACTCCATGGTGGATGCCACTTTCTGTGCTTAAGCAAAAAGATGCAGTTAAAGTTTTTTTTCATTTTTACAGATTAGTACCCGGAAGCCTTTTCCCTTTCTTCCATTTTGATTTTGCATGTGATGCAATGCAGCGTCACCGGTCGAGCTTTAAGGCGTTCAATACTAATTTCTTTACCGCAAAGCTCACAGATTCCAAACGTACCGTCTTCCAAACGGTCTAACGCCCTCTTAATTTTTCGGATCAGATAACTTTCCCGATCCCTTATCCGCAGCAGGGTACTTCGATCCGATTCAAAAGATGCACGGTCTAATAGATCCGGCATATTATCGGTTACATCCAGCAGACCCTGAACCGTATGATCCGCATAATCGAGCAATGCCGCCAAACGGTCATTCAGCAGCATCTTAAAATAATCCAAGTCTTGCTTTTTCATCTGCTGTTCTCTGATACCTATTACATTAAAAAGGAGTTAAGTCGGATATCCTAAACACCGTTTGAATAGACTGCAAAATACTTGCCATTTCATCACACTATGTTTTTATAAAAATTGACTCGCGGGTAACGAAGAAGATTAAGTATTTCCGGTTAAGAGTTGAAAGTCTTAATTGCTTGATAATATCCTAAATACAGTTAACCACCTTTAAATATAATCGATTTTTTATTCGGAATAGGCAGTTCCTAAATTTACGTGAAATCGGAATTTGGAGTTCCTGTTTTGGATGACAGCATCATATGGAGACGGTATAATTTATTAAGTTAACATCATATGTCAAGCTCCCCGCACAATTAGGAAGTTCTCCCTCAACAGTTTTTTAACAAATTAAAATGGTGTTTTTCTCTTTTCACTTGAATTAACACTTTCCTTTATTTTCTTTGTGTAAATAAACAGCTAACAACAATTCAATAGATTATATAATTGGCACGCCAGTTGCAGGCAATTTACGGATGGACACGAACTCGCTTTGGCCCACCCGAGTCGCTTACCATAGCTCCTTTGATGTATTAAAGGGCGGGTCAGGGCAAAATCGTTAAATCCGACGCAAAAACGACAGTTAAAATATTCGTAATTAATTCAGAAAGATATTATTTCTTGGGTTTTAAGGATGTTCAAGGGTGAAAACAATAATGAGATGACAATGGAAAATAAAACAATTATCTGCATTCAATGTGAAACGGAGTTTGAGTTTACAATCCATGATCAATTACGTTACGAGAAAATGAACTTTGACGAACCTAGGCGATGTCCGAATTGCAGAAAAAACAAGTCAAAAACAACAGATTCTCAAAATATAAAACGTAACCGGAAAAGAAAACTTTATCAGCCCAAGTTTGAAGATTAAGGAGGAGCAACAATGCGGAATTCAGACAGAATTTATCTTTCTAAATTGGCCTTGGATTCTGATTCAGAGTTTTTTGACTTTGAAAATGAAACCGACTCCGATTTTGTTTGTGGCAATGAAATCGATCAATTTATGGATGAAGATATAAATGATCTTGAAGATCTGTTTTGGAAAAAGTAGACGATAAAGGGAGGTTACGTTGCACTGAAAATCAGAACCAGGGCCGAGAAATATCTCCTGAGATAGATAAATACCCTTACCCCATGCCGTGGAAGTGACTTTAGGTCCCGGAGAAATGAATATTCTTTTGGAAAAATCCTGGACAATTTGAAAATTACAATAATGAATCCAGAGGTTCATATTCCAGGCCAAAAGCTTCCGCCACACCTTTATGCGTCACTTTTCCTCTTATAATATTAATGCCTTTCGCTATGTCCTGATTTTCCCTTGCCGCTTTTTCATACCCTTTGTCGGCAAGTTCCAGTGCATAGGGTAGTGTTACATTGGTAAGTGCTTTTGTAGATGTATATGAAACAGCTCCCGGCATATTTGCTACGCAATAATGTATAATGCCGTCGACCTCAAATATGGGTTGGTCATGGGTTGTGGGTTTTGCCGTCTCCACACACCCCCCCTGATCAATCGCTACATCTACAATCACCGAACCTTTTTTCATTAACGTTAACATGCCGCGCGTAACCAATTTGGGTGCCACTGCACCGGGTATAAGAACCGCACCCACAACAAGATCGGCCTCTTTCAACAGTCTTCGTATGATCGCCGGACTCGACATGAGCGGAAAGCAGTTTTTGGGCATTACATCGCTAAGATAACGAAGACGTTCAAGATTATTATCGAGCAAATAGACCTTTGCGCCAAGACCACACGCTATTTTGGCAGCATTGGTTCCAACGATACCACCGCCGATAATCAAGACGGTTCCGGAATCTACCCCCGTTACACCACCGAGAAGAATTCCTTTACCGCCAAAAGTCTTTTCAAGGTATTTGGCCCCCTCCTGAATAGCCATTTTGCCCGCCACTTCACTCATGGGCGTAAGAAGCGGTAAAGAACCGTTCTCCCGCTCCACTGTTTCGTAAGCCACAGCTATAGATCCCGAATCCATAATCGCCCGGGTAAGTTCCAGGGATGCCGCAAAATGAAAAAATGTAAACAGAATCTGTTCATTTCGGATCATGGGATATTCAACAGAAAGCGGCTCTTTTACCTTGATTATCATTTGGCATTTCTGGTAAATTTCTTTCGGAGTGTTGCAAATTACCGCACCGGCCTTTATATATTCTCCATTGGAACAGGCTGAACCATCACCCGCATGGGTTTCAACCAGCACTTCGTGCCCATGTAACCGCATTTGTTCAACCCCTGATGGCGTCATGGCAACCCGGTTTTCTTTGGTTTTTATTTCTTTTAAAACGCCGACTCGCATCTTAGCCTCCTTATAACTTTTTTATTTATCCTTGATTTAGGTACAAGTTAGTTCGCTTCGCTCACAATTGGAATGATGGAACAATGGAATACTGGCCCCGGTGAAATAGAAAAAAGTTTCACTGGGTAAAAATATTGGGTCTTTTTTGCATCGCATTGAAAAAAATTA
>Ga0315537_1002102_pt1 | contig 15360 bp, 18 predicted proteins | sample SalMarSW160270MG_FD_203091 | JGI IMG/M metagenome (GOLD analysis project Ga0315537, IMG submission 203091) | Salt marsh sediment microbial communities from the Plum Island Ecosystem LTER, Massachusetts, United States - Salt Marsh Sediment SW1602-70 ... | reverse complement strand
ATTCCAAGAAAGTTGAAAAGACCATTTCCAGCAGGTGCATTTTTTCCAATAATCATAACTGCATTCTCTTTCGGATATTTGACATGGATGGCTTCTCTGGTTTTTGATGTAAAAGCAAAAGTTTACAGAGCAGCGAGGAGATACGGGTTATACAAATTCTCAGAAATGACTGAATACCACCTTGCACTAATAGCAGCAGCAGGAATAATTGCTAATTTAAGTTTCGCAATAATCGGATATCTTCTTGGGTTTAATGATTTTGCAAAGCTCAATATTTATTATGCATCTTTCAACATGCTCCCTATTTCGAGCTTGGATGGAAATAAAATATTTTTTGGAAGTTTAGTGCTGTGGAGTTTCTTAGCATCAATAATTTTAATAGGATTGCTTTTCGCTCTTTTAGCAATATAAAAATTTAAATAAAATAAAAAGAAATAATGGGAAAAGGAACAAAAAAGAAAAAAGAAAGTTTGTTGAAAACAAAACCAGCAACAGCAACTTTTGCATTGATTGCTTTAGCAGGAGGATTTTTATTCCTTAACAAAGGAATTACAGGAAATGTTATTTTAAGTGACAAATCTTCTTTTAATATAGTTTCATTAATCGGCTTAATATTGATTGTATGTGCAGTTGTTCTTGGGATTTATTCTGTTAAGAAGAAGTGAATTTTATTAAATCCCTCTCGCCAAAAAACTCCACCAAGGTTTTTCTATAGAAACAACAAAGCCCTCTTCAACATTAATGCTTTGTTTTACTTTTGCTGTTATTGGTATAATAAAAAACAATCTTGCTCCCTTAGTTCCTGAAACCACATAAACTGCAGAATCTCCTTCCTGATTAATTGTAATACTTGTAACATCTTCAATCTTATCTGCATTGGCAATTGCATCTTCAGGCAAAATTTTAATTTCTTTATCTCCTTGTGAAGTCCGAGCATAAACAGAAGAGTTTTCTTTAACAATTTCTAAAGAAGAATCAAAAGATTTTCCTTCTATTTCAATAGCAAACTCTTCTATTTCAACTTCTTTATTAGAAATGTAAGATTTAACACTAACAATACAAGCACCGTCAGAACAGCAATGGGGACAATCATATGTATGATGGTACATGAACCATTCACTTATATTGTTTTCGATTCCAGATGGACAATACCCCTCAAGCAAAATATTGTTTTTGTCTAGTTGACTAGAATCAAGAACCTCTTTATCAAGCAGAACATTTAGCATATTCTGATAAAACTCATATTCATTTGCAAGAGTGATTAAATCAGATAAACAATAATCTTCAACAGTGAGTGAACCAGCACCTTCTTTAATAATAACTTGTCCTTTAGTAAAATAATCGTCGGTATCTCCATCTGAATCTGTGCAAGTTATCTTTTCTTCTTCCACGCAAGTCCCATCTTCGCAGCCGCATGGACATTTATATGACTGTGCAACGAAATATGTTTTTATTCCTTCTAATGTTGAACTTGCACAAGTTGTTTCCATAAGGTATTCTCCACTTGATTTTTCTTCAATAGTAACCCCCTCATTAATCGCCATTTTAAAAAGTCCAAGATTAGTAGTCCCATCAGGGACATCAAATGATGCATCAAAGCAGTAATCAGTTCCTGTTATTGTTCCTGTTCCGCCCCCTTCTAAACTCTGAATAATTTCTATAGTTCCTTTTGTATAAAGAGAAAAGCCATGGTCTGTTTCAATACAAGAATCTTCACTTATACAAGCACCCTCTTCACATCCGTTTGGGCAACTATACGTATGATGATACATAAACCACTCACTTATATTATTTTCAATGCCTGTTGGACAATAAGCTTCAATCAAAATATTTTCATCATTTAATTGTCCTGGACCAAAAACTCCCTCAAGAATCATGGCATCAACCATATTCTGATAAAACTCATACTCATTAGCCAAAACGAGTAAATCAGATAAACAATAATCTTCAACAGTGAGTGAACCAATACCTTCTTCCTCAACAACAACACTTCCTTTAGTCAAATAATCATCAACTTTCCCGTCAGAATCTGTGCAGGAAGTATCTGCATAAACAAAGATGCTTAATCCTACTAACAAAAATAGAAATCCGATTAACACCAGCCCATGTTTCATAGCCATATACAGAAAAGAGCATATAAAAACTTTTCTAATAAAATCTTCCTTTAACAAGGGATTTTGCTCTTTTCCAATATAACCATCCACCCAAAAGAGCCACCAAACCCAAAGCAGGTAAAATCAAAGCACTCCAAGATTTGAAAAACACTGCCAAAACAATTCCTGCTAGGATTAAAAGAATACCCATAATCAAACTTCCTATTGCCTTGAATCTTAAATGCCATCCTCCAACCTTATATGCTGTAGATAATACTTTATTTTCAGTGCCTTCTTGTAAGTTCTGGGAAGTTGTTTCGTCCATATTATTTTATTGGGTTTTTATTTTTAAATCCTTGGTCCCTTCTTTTTTGATGATTATATAACCAATAACCAAAAATGAAAACTAAAAAAATAACAAGAGTAAAAGAAAGTTTGCCCAAAAATGTTCTTTCAATAGAATTGCCCTGATTATCAGTAAAATTTCCATAACCCAACCATATAGCAGTTATTATCAAAACCGCGAAGATTCCGCCTATAATCATTGACCATTTAACAAATCTCTTTTGATTCCCTACAGCCATTATCAAAACAGGGATTTCTAATTTATAAATTTATCAAAACCTATTTATAGTTAAGCAATTTTCCTAACTTATGCCAGAAAAATTTCTGAAAGAGATTTCTCCGAGGGAATATCAGAAAAAAATTTTTGAAACCTGCACGAGAAAGAACTGCCTCGTTGTGCTTCCAACAGGCTTAGGAAAAACCCTTATCGCTCTGATGCTGGCTATAAAAAGAATGGAAGAATTTCCCGGAGAAAAAGTTGTTTTTCTCGCACCAACTAAACCCCTGGCAGAACAGCACATGGTTTTTTTTAAAAAACACCTTCCGGAATTATTTGGGGATATGCAGTTATTTACCGGTATGGTAAATGCAAAGAAAAGAGAAATTATATGGAAAACAGGTGACATAATTTTTTCAACGCCCCAGTGTGTTGCAAATGATTTGAGAAACAGCCTCTATGATTTGCGGGAAGTCTGCCTTCTTGTTGAAGACGAAGCCCACAGATGCATAAAAAGTTACGATTACCATTATGTTGCACAGCAATACAAAAAGCAATCCCCGCATCCGAGAATCCTTGGCTTAACAGCATCTCCTGGAAGCGAGACCTTACAGATAAAAGAAATTTGTAAAAATCTTTCCATAGAAGAAGTTGAATTAAGAACGAGGGACAGCGAGGACGTAAAAGAATATCTCCAAAAATTGGATTTTGAAAAAATAATGATAACCCTCCCAGCAGAATTTGAAGAAATGAGATATATCTTAAAAAAAATATTTGACAAGTATGTTGAAGAATTAAAATCACGGAGAGTTTTTTTTAGTTTTCCTTCAAAAACAGAACTTCTCAAACTTCAGAAAAGAATCATGGGAAATTTAGCAAGCGGGAACAGAAATTTTAATTATATGCTCGGAGCAAGCGCATGTGCACAGGCAATAAAAACCCAGCATGCATTAGAACTTCTGGAAACCCAGACATTATCCGGATTTAATAAATATCTTAAAAATTTAATCAAACAGGCGGAACAAAAAAAAAGCAAAGGAGTAATGAAACTCGTTGCCGGACGGGAATTTAATTTTGTTCATGAGAAATCAAATGAACTTCTTGCAAAAAATATCGAGCATCCAAAAATTAAAGAACTCATAGAAATTGTAAAAAAAGAAAAATCCAAAAATGGGAAAATTAAAATAATTGTATTTACACAATTCAGAGAGACTGCTACAACAATTTCAAAAAAACTCAATGAAATTGAAAGAATAAAAGCCAAGGTTTTTGTCGGGCAGGCAAAAAAAGAAGAGGGGGGGTTAAGCCAGAAAGAACAAAAACAAATAATTGAAGAGTTTTCATCAGGAGACATAAATGTTTTATGTGCAACCTGCATTGCTGAAGAAGGGCTTGACATTCCTGAAGTGAATATTGTTATTTTCTACGAGCCCATTCCTTCTGCAATAAGAGCAATCCAGAGGACAGGAAGAACAGCGAGATTAATGAAAGGAAAATTAATAATCCTCATAACAAAAAATACCAGAGACGAAATATTTTACTATGTCTCAAGAAGCAAGGAGAAAAAAATGAAAACCGCCATAAACTCTATTAAAGAAGAATTAAAAAAGAGAAACAATTTGGATTTTCAGAAGAAATTAAAATGAAAACAATTTATAATATTTTTACTGAAAAAATTTCTAAAATAAAAGAAACCCCAAAACCCAAAATAACAATAGATTACAGGGAAAAAAATTCCCTCGTGGCATCAGAACTTGTTGGCTTGGGTTTTGAAATTGAATTTAAAGAATTAAAAGTTGCTGATTACATTGTAAAAGATGTTGCGATTGAAAGAAAAACAGTTTCTGATTTCCTTTCCTCAATGCTCAACAAAAGACTCCTTAATCAGATTGAAGAACTTCAGCAGTATAAAAATAAACTTTTAATTATAGAGGGAATAGAGGAGCAGGAAATTTATAATGAAAAGAATACAAGCGGGATTCACGCAAACGCAGTTCGCGGATTTCTTCTTTCAATACTCCTTAAACATAATATTCCAATGCTCTTCACAAAAAATTACAAGGACACTGCACAATTTATCAACAGGATTGCGAGAAAAAAAGAACAGGAAATTCCAATAAGAGCAATCAAAAAATCATTAAATAAAAAAGAACAATTACAGTTTATAATAGAAGGCCTCCCTGGAATCGGTCCGAAAACAGCGAAAAAACTTTTGCAAAACTTCAAAACCATTAAAGGGATAATTAATGCTCCGAGAGAAATTTTAGAAAAAACTATTGGAAAAAAAGCAGAAATTTTTAAAATTCTCGAAGAGAATTATTGAGTTATAAAAAAGAACTAAGATTTATGTTATATCCCTCATCACAAGGACCTATTTTTATTTGAATATCTTTCCCTTTCCTTTTAAAATATGCTCCCATTTCCTCTTGAAATTGAATTAAAGTTTTCTCATCTACGCCATGCAAACAAATAATTCCTCTTAAAGGGTCTCCTCCTTTTGTTTTTATTCCTAAAAAAGTATCACAATAACTAACAGCTAATTCCTCTAATCTGCGTTTTTCCATTAAAATAAATTCAGCAAAAATTCATTTTTAAAAAAATCCATAATTCAAAATATATTTTATAATGCAAAAATTATATAAAACCCAAGATTCTTTTTAATTTATATTTTTCAATTTAAAGTACACTCTTCAAGTGTTTCATAAACAGGTCCATGTTTTTCCAAAGTTGACTTTTTCAGTTTAAATTTATCAGCAACAAAATTTATTTTTGGGATTTTAATTTTTTTCAATTTTTCTAAAAACTCTTGTTTATCCTTAATGCCTTTTACTCTTGCAATAGTAAGATGGCCCATAAATCTATTTTCCTTACGAAACAAATCTTTTAATTTCTCGTCTATCTCTTTTTGGAGTTCTTCACAATTGCTAATATGCAGCCAGATTATTCTGATAAAACCCTCACTAAAAACTCCAAGGCTATCAATTCTTGTTTTAAATTTATTTAGTTTAATTTCTCTTAATTTATTTTTAATCTTTTCAATTTTTTCTTCATCAGCCTCTCCTAAAAATTTTAAAGTTAAATGAAGATTTTCTGATTCTGTAATCTTTCCTATAAACTCTGGAAGATTCTGCTGAATTCCCTTAATTTCAATTTTAATTTCTTTTGGTATGTCAATGGAGATGAATGTGCGAGTCATAATTAATAGAAAAATAAAAGGTATTTATTTTTTTCCAGTGCTTCGTAATCTTATTAATTTATTACAAAATATCGCTTCTAATCTTGGACCAAATTGGCTGGAATCAGACTCACAATAAATATCATCAAAATTTCGCGCAAAGGACACTTCCCTCGGTTTAATCGTGGAATCAATACTAAAAATCGTCTGGGCAAGGTCTGCATAAACTTTTTTAAGATAACTAAAAAGAGTATTTTCAAGAGGAACTGTTAGAAAGCATTTATCATCAACAGCAATGCTTATATCAGAAAATTCATATACTCCTGTTCCTATTTCATTCCAAAGATTATAGTAGATAGTTGCTCGTTTTTCATTACTCATAATTTAACATTAATAAATTATTTATAAAGACTGTTGTGTTTTATTATAATAATTATAAAAAATTAAATCAACTCACTCAAAATCTTTGCGCCTAATTTAACTGTAAGATTATTTCTGTCCTTATCTGGATTAATCTCAACAATATCAACAGCTCTTAAATTTTTAATCTTATTTATTCTCTGGATTAAGTAAAGAAAATCTCTTGAAGACAAGCCCCCTGGTTCTAAGTATCCTGTAGCAGGAGCAAAAACAGGGTCAACAACATCAATATCAATTGAAACATAAAGTTCCTTGCCATTAGAGAACTCCATTATAGTATCACAAGTATCTTGTATATCTTCTACAAATTGATTCATGCTTATTATACGTATTCCTTTTTCTTTTAAAAAAATCATTTCATCTTTCCAAAAATTTCTAACACCAACTAAGAGAATATTCTCTGCTGGAAAATTTTCCTCAATTAATGCTCTTAACCATTCTTCGTGTGTTGGTTCTTCCATTGGAGGCATGCAATCTGCATGCGCATCAAAAATAATCAAACAAGGTTCTTTATTATTTTGTTTGCAGTAATCCAAAAAAGCCCTTCCAATAGAATAACTTATAGAATGGTCTCCTCCAAGAAAAATACTTTTTGATTTCTCTTCAAAAATTTCAAGAGAATTTTTATAAATAAGTTCATTACTTTTTTCAATATTGTCGTTGTCTAAATGAATTTCCTCTAAATCTAAAAGCCTAACATCAATTGGCTTGCCCTGCTCATTTGAATAAATCTCATTAAGAGCTTTAAGAATTTCATTAGGAGCTTGCTCACAACCCTTGGTTTTTCCTAATCCATTAATTCCTGGAACTTTTACTATCATGAAAACAAACAAGAACAAGTATTTATAAGATTAATCTTTAAATAATTATTTAGTCAATCTCTTATAAAACATTAAAATACTATCATGAAGTTCTTTATTTTTTTCAGAGCTTTTCAAAGAATCATGCAACTTACGAAGTTTTCTATAAGTATCCCTTGCTCCTGATTTATTTCCATAAGCTACTTGCTCCCTGCCAACAGACAATAATTCTCTAATTTCATGATGGATTTTATCTTTTGCTGCTTTTTCCTCTTTTTTCAACTCAATCTTTTGGCTTTCTAAAGAACTCTCTTTTGCTTCAAATTCTTTTCTCAGCTCTTTTTTGACTTCCGTTTTTTTCTCAGTTAATAATTTTTTATCTTTTTCTAATTTTTTTCCCAAAACCTCTTTTTCTTTTCCATGAACTTTTTTCTTTCTAAATAATAACCTGTCCAGGAACTTTTCCTTTTTCATGAGGCTTTTTTCCTTTTCTTTTAATTTTTTTTGAAAATCCTTTTTTAATTCTGTTTTTTTCAAACCAATTCCTTTTTCCTTTTTTTCTAATTCCTTTACATTTCTTCTAGATCTTTTTCTTTTAATAATCTTAAAGATTTTAACAGAAATAATTGATATTAAAAAAACAAGAAATAAAACAAGAAAAGCTAATGAAGCTATTGCTAAATAACCTCTTTTTTTAAAAGATTTCTCAGCAATCTCCTTAATTCGACTTTCCATTGATTGAATTTGCTTTCTTATATTTTCTTGTTCAAAACTATCTGTTACATTTGCAGATATTTGATTTAAAGTATCTATCTGCTTTTGGTATTCTTGATTAAGATATTGAATCTCACTAGCTGTGTAAACTATTCCCTGGCAATCCAATTCTCTCTCCCCACAATCTGGGTCACAAATACCATCTTCAACAAAATCGCAAATACCATCTTCGATACCTGAAGAACAGTCTGCGGGGCAATTTTCATAATTTTCCCTTGGTATTTCACAATTAAAATCTTCATTACAAAGAGCATACTCTGATATATCAATAGTTAATAAAAGCACCTCTTCAAATGAATAAACTTCTATTTGTTTTGCATTTGGAAAATAAGGAAGCACAAGGAAAGAAACTTTGGTAGATCCTATAGCAGAAAAACTAAATAAAAATTTAAGAGTGTATAATTTATTCCCTGAAAATGAAATAAAATTAGCAGTGTAGCCTGAAACGGGTTCAAATATAGTTGGTAATTGCCCTTTCATTAATATTAAATCTTCTAAATTTACTTTGTTATCTTTATAAGAAAGGGTTAAATAAAAAACCATATTTTGTGTTAATATTTCATTATCAGGAATCTTTTCAATAAATTCAGGACAGTCAGAGTCTCCTCCACGAACACAATCAGGATCGCATCTACCATCATCCACTTTATCACAATAACCATCTCCGTATCCTGATGGGCAATCTTCAGGACATCCATAATAAGTTTCTAACATACAAATACCATCTCCACATAAACTTTCGTCAAAGCTTAAATTCATTAATGTTGTGACTTCTATTTCCTCGCCATCTTTAACACAAACAGCACAATCATAAGAAAATATAGAAGAACATTTTTCACTATCTTCAATTGTTTTTAAAATATAACCTTCTTTTTCACAATAACTATATTCTTTGCCAATTTTTCCTTTCAAGAAATCCCAAGAATTAACTTCTGTACCATCAGAAAGAACACAAGCACTTATAACTCCAGATTCTGTCTCTTTAATAGTAAACTCATAACCCATTGCATCACAATAAACTGCAGAAGGATCCAAAATAGCATACACTCTTACGACTAAGAGAATCATCATCAAAATTAATATAATTTTCTTTTTCATTTTAATTTATTCCTACAGGCAAATAAACAGTACCATGAGATTCATGCGGAAGGGCATCTATTCCGCATTCTCCGTAGGCTATTTTTCCATAACCTTTATCTCCAAAATAAGACCCCCAACTGTTTTTGAATATCCAATAACCTTCGTCATCGTTATATCCTACTAAAACTATTGCATGATAAGAAGTTGGCTTCCTATCCCCACATCTACCAATGCCAGATTCATCAAATTGGATAGCACCCCCCCAAGCCAAATCAGTTGACAGAGGACCTTCTTCCAAAGCCTTCTTTATAAGGTCACGATAAGAAGGGATCATTTTAACATCCTCCATAAAGTATCTGTTGGAACACTGTGGTGAACAAGAAGAATCTTGGGCTGTATAAGGATAACATTCCTCAGTCAGGATACCTTTTGGTTTAATGTAATAATATAGAGCGTTACACTCATGCCCCCCCTCACAATCCCCAGCAGTACTGCAAGATACCAGTTCTTGTTCAGATAAATCTATATCCAAATCAGGTTGATTGTTTTCAATTTTATATACTGCTTCTACTGCACCTATAGCTGAAAATGCCCAACAACTTCCACAACCCCTATATCTCCCAGTGAGGGTATCATAACCTTGGTTTTTGACAGAAGTCATCCAGTTTTTACCCTCTTTGTTACGCCAATCAATCTCGCTTATTGGTGCTTTTATTTCAATAAAACCGCAAGAGGGATAGTAAATTTCTATACCAAAATTAGTGTTGTACTCCTTATTCAATTTTTCAACTTCTTCATGACCAAAGCAAGGAGTACCAACAACCTGGCACCCCTGATCATAGGTATCCACACACACTATAAAGAATTGATTTACGAGCAGAAGAATTGGTTGAATTATTATATTAACTGCTACAGTTAAAATTTCTTTTGGATCTTCTAACACTTTCACAATACCTGCGACAACTATTTCAACTGTTTTTTTGGCGACATTGACCACATTTTTAACAACATTTGTCACAGATTTAAAAGCTTTTTTTATACTAAACATCCCAGTTATTGGGGCTCTCCCTCTTTCAATGGAAAGTTCTTCTGAAAATCTAGAACCATCTTCTGTAAGAGGAGCAGTAGCAAAAGCCCCAGTTATAGGAGATGATTCCAATCCCCCACCAGGATATTTTTCTAAAATATCTTTATAATCTTTTAGCAGACTCAAAATTGAAGTATCCACTTTAAGCCCTTTAGTAACTTCTTCTGCTACATAAGTTGGACCAAATTTCCTAACACATACCTCATTTGCATTATCAAATATATAAATTCCTTTTGCGGTAGCAAAATTAGGTATTTTGCATTTTAACCCAACTGCTTGAAAAATTTTTGTGCATTCTCCATTTGCCTTACAGGTATACCCCTCAGGACAACCACATGCAGAGCATTTGCTAATTAGAGTTTTAGTTGCCCCATCACAATATTTTGGCTTTGAATTTTCATCACACTGATTATAAGAAGTTCCATCATCACATTTACATCCTTCATCAATCTCTCCATCACAATCATTATCAATGCCATCGCATTTTTCTCTTGTCTTCGGATGAATAGAAACATCATTATCATTGCAATCCCCTTCACAACTTGTATATCCATCATGATCCTTATCAAAATCCTCATCAACCCTTCCATCACAATCATTATCAATGCCATCGCAGGTTTCGTTTGCCCCCGGATAAATAAAAGCATCACTATCATTACAATCTATTTCTGTGCCACATCCATCTCGAACATAATATCCATCTCCATCCTGATCAGTACAAACAACTTCAAATTCATAACTAATCCAATCATGGTCATCACAAGAATAAACAACAATTTCATAGAATCCTGCATCAAAAATACTAGAATTAATCAAATAATCAAATGTCTTCTTTCCGTTACAAAATCCTTTTCCACAACCCAAATCAATTGAATGAAGGTATGCCTTAGAGCCAGATTCATAAAAATATAAATAATGGGTATAATACTCAAAATTAAGAGTAATTGTAATAGGGTTATCAATTGGAACCTCAGAAGGAGTTATTTTAATATCTGCAGAAACATAACTTATTAGAAAAATTAGAACAACTAAAATCAGGATATTCTTCTTTAACATGGCTCCACGTCCCCCCAACCAACAATTATTTCTTTTTTTTCACAAATAAAAATCTTATTATTTTCTTTAATTTTTGGAACCAGCCTAATTTGTTTTATTTCTGAAATATCTTCAATGAAATCAGTAGTAATTCTTTTTGAACCAAAACCTTCAATTTCACTATGCACCAAACTTGAAATAGAGAGTGCTCTTCCATCATAATCTAAAAATACCATAAAACCTTCTAATTCAGGTTCAGAAGCTTCATTTCTTCCATTGAATTCCATGCGCACTTTATTTTCAAATTCTCCGGTTTCTAGATTTTCCACATTTATATTTTCATAACAAAAATCTCCAATAACAAAATTACTGCTATCACACAACTTTTTTTCTAATGTGAGATCTTCACTTTTCTCAAGAGTGTGGCTCATCCAAAGAAACACCAAACCCCCAACTAGAATAACCAGTGCAATTAGAAGGATAGAACTAACCACTGGGCTAATCCCTTTTTTCATACTCTCTTAAAAGAAAAGCATATTTAAAAATCTTCTTAATCTTCTGGCACAAGCGCAAAAAAACTATATTTTTCTTTTGCTTTTTTTGCCAAGTCCCTAACATCTTCTAATTTAACTTCAGAAATATTTTTTTCATATTCATAAAATTCTTTTGCATCTCCGCAGATTTCTGAAGCAAGAAGCCCAATCATCTGGTTTTGCGAATCTTCCATGGAAATTTTATATTGCCCAATCAACTGCTCTTTGACAGAATTTAATTCTTTCTCATCCAGACTTTCTGAAACTTTCTTAAATTCCCCTAAAATTAATTCCTTCACTTCTTCTACATTTTCTTTCATCGTTCCTGCATAAATAAAGTTATATGAAAAATTTTTGTTTATGCTTGAATCTCCTTTAATCGCATAAGCCAGATTTCTTTTTTCCCTGATTTCACTAAATAATCTTGAAGACGATCCTTCTGCCATTAAAGCGCTTAAAACCCCTGCCGCATAATTCTTTTTATCATTTGCTAATGGAACATGATAAGCAAAAACCAAACTCGCCTGGTCCAATCCTGAACGCTTCTCTGTTTTTGTTTCATTTTTCAAATTAAACTTTTGCATAGGAACCTCTCCTTTTTTGTCTCCAAAATTCTTTTCAGCAAAATCAATTATTTTTTCAAATTCAGCGTCACCAACAACGCATAAAATCAAATTATTCGGCTGATAAACCTGCTTAAACTTTTCAACTATCTTTTTCCTGTCAATAGAGTTCACAGTTTCATAAGTTCCAATATTATCTACATTTAATGTCCCATCATAAAGGGCTTTTTGAGTCTCGCCAAGAGCATAATGAAAAGGCCTATCATGAATCATTTTTATTTCTTCAAAAATAACTTTTCTCTCTTTTTCTAATTCTTTCTCATCAAACAAAGGATTTTTAATTATATCACTGAGAACATCCAATGCAATATCCAAATGCTTGCTCGGCATTTTACAAAAATAAGCTGTAATTTCTTCAGAAGTAAAACCATTTAACACTCCCCCATTTCTTTCAATCTCTTCTGCAATTTGTTTCCAATCCCTCGTCGGAGTCCCTTTGTAAAGCATATGCTCAATAAAATGAGAAATTCCTTTTTCATAAAGCTCCTCGTTAATTCCCCCGTTTCTAACAGCAAATGCAACACTCACAATAGGGAGATCTCTTTTTTCAAAAAGAATAGTCATACCGTTTTTCAAAACTTTTCGTTTAAAATTAAATTTCATATTAAGAAATAAAAATTTGCATATATAAATATAATGGTGAATTATGCTGCTCTAAAAAACAAAAAATAAACTCCTACCCCAATAACTATTAAAGCAACTAAAGCAATTATCAACCAAAGCCACCATTTTGATTTTTTTTCTGAAACTGGCTGTGCTTGTTCTGCAACAGGCTGGGTTTTTTGAATTGCTGGTTGACTTGGCACATTTAAAGGAGGCTTCTTTGCTGACTGCTCTTGAGAAGAAGATTGTGCTGTTTGTGCAACGGGCTGCTGAGAAATCCCTGTAGCAGGTGTTTTTTGTAAAGGAGTTGGTTGTACCATAATCTCTTTTGTGAATTTAAATTATTTAAAAATAAAGAAAATCATTTTTATAAATGTTTAGTTTTTACTAAAAATAATATATCTCTCACCTTTAATTTCAAAATCATCTAAAAGATTAAAATTATCCTTAATGAAATTAATAATCCAGTTTCTTCTGACTCTAAATTTTCTTCTTTTGAGCATGCTTTCAGTTGCAAAACTCACTACAACTTTCTCCACCAGAGGAGCGAGCGCTAAAATTAACTTTTTAGAATAATCTCTTTCTAACATCTCTAAAGAATCTATTGTTTTAAATAAAAAAATTATTTTCGGTTTTTTCTGTTTTTTTATCAAGGTTTTTACTCTGTCCAAATCAAATAAACTAGAATGATAGGATTTTCCTTTTATTTTTTCTTTTTTAAAATAAGAATTCATCAACTCAACTAACTGCCCCATGCTCTCAACTGCAGTATAATTTACAATATGCCCGGATTTTTTAAAAAAATTATAACTAAAACCATTCACCCCGGACCCCAAATCAATAACACTTAATTTTTTTGGTAAATCTTTCAAAATTCTCCTGTAAATTTTTTCATAGTCGCCAATTCTTTCTCTCGTAGATAAATGCTTTTTTAAAATCCACTCAGAAGATTTATCTTTTAACGACAAAATCTTTTGACTCGCGAAACCGGAAAAAACTTTTCTCAGCAAATCGCGAGTTAATTTAATTTTCTCTTCATCGCAGTAAGTATCTTTGCCGAATTTTTTAAACGCCAGTTCAACATCTTTTTTTGGGAGCTTGGAAAATTCTTTTTTTTCAGTTATTTTTTTTATTAATTCTTTTTTATTCATTTTCTGCTAATAAATTTATTCTCCTTGATATAAAATCTAAACTTTTCAGGCAAGTCTTTTTTAATGCCAATTCTAAAAGAACTATGGATTTCAAATGCATTTTTGTCTGCTTCTTCTAACCAAAAAACACCTGTTTCACAAATATTTTCCTTATGAAAATCTTTTTTTATTTCCATCGCTTTTGTTAATACGCCAGGACCTTTCGTATTTGCTTCAAAATTTAATGGCTCTAAAGCCCTTATTAAAACAGCTTCGTGTCTGCCTTCTTTTCCAGTAACTATATTTAAAAGCCAGCTATTATGAACTCCGTAAACTAAAATCGTTCCTGCTCTCATGGCCATCGTTTCTCTCAAATCCCCCTTTTTAATTGCTCTTGAAGCAGGATCTTCTTCTCCAAAATAAGCTTCTGTTTCAACAATTTTCGCTCTGAAGTTTCTTCCATTAATTTTTCTAATTAAAATTTTTCCAAGCAAATCTTTAGCAACTACATTTGCATTTCTACTAAAAAAGTCTTTTTTTAATTTCATTAATTATTTAAAATATAAAATAGTTTAAAAGGTATATGCAAATTGATTTTTATGAAGAATTCCCAACAAAAGAAAACTTACAAAAATTAAAATTAGTGAAACATAAAATAAGATTATTCGTTGCTACTAAATCTGTCCAAGAATTTAAAAAATTAGAAAAGCAGATTAAGAAAATTAAAAAGAATACAGAAGTAGCCTACTGGCCAATAATTCCTAATTCTTATTGGATTTCCCCTTTTTCAAATACTCAAGATTTACTTGAAAGTTTCTCAGAATTTGAAAGTATTAAAAATCCTCTGTTAATAGATTTAGAATTACCTATTTTAAATAAGAGATTATTATTAAAGAATATTTTAAGTTTCTTTAGAAATAAACAAATAATTAAAAAATTTATGAATAAAAACAAACAAAGAATAGTTACAGCACAATCTCCTTCTTCAAGTTATTATATCTTGATAAAAATGCTTGGATTGGATTATGATATTAAAACAGAAAAAAGTTTAATGTGGTATTCAAGTATGAATTCAAAAATCATGAACCAAAATATAAAAAAGAATTTGATTAAATTAAAAAATAAGCAAAATTATTCTATTAGTTTAGGAACAATCGCCACAGGGATTTTAGGAAATGAACCAATTCTTACCACAGAAAACTTAGAAAAAGATTTAGAGTTTGTAAAAAAAACAAATTTCAAAAAAGCAATTATCTTTAGACTTGGAGGATTAAATAAAAATTATATAAAAATAATAAAGAAATTTCAAAAATAAATTATGCCAATCAACGCATCCCCACATTTTGAAAAAGCTCAAGCAGAGTATGAACAAGCTCAAACAACAGAACAAAAAATTAGATACCTAAAAAAAATGATTACCCTCGCTCCAAAACATAAGGGCGCTG
>Ga0315537_1002098_pt1 | contig 15386 bp, 13 predicted proteins | sample SalMarSW160270MG_FD_203091 | JGI IMG/M metagenome (GOLD analysis project Ga0315537, IMG submission 203091) | Salt marsh sediment microbial communities from the Plum Island Ecosystem LTER, Massachusetts, United States - Salt Marsh Sediment SW1602-70 ... | reverse complement strand
CCCGTTAGAAATAATACATCCCGAAAATGGGGAATTTCTAACGGGGCAAATGCAGTAGTAGCACAATCGGGCGGGCCGACCGCCGTGATAAATGCGTCGTTGGTGGGTGTCATCGAAGAGGCACACAAACATCCGCAAATCCAGAACCTTTATGGTTCGCTTCACGCCGTGGTCGGTATGGCAAACGACCAGTTCATCGATTTGAAAAAAATATCATCTGATACACTGGAAAAAGTGGCTGCTTCACCGTGTTCGGCGCTGGGTTCCAGCCGGGATAAGCCGGATGAGGAATATTGTGCAAAGATTCTCGATGTTTTCAAAAAGCGTAATATTCGATACTTCTTCTACATAGGCGGCAACGACTCAGCTAATACGGCTCATATTCTCAACAGGATGGCCGATGACATAGACTTTGATATTCGGGCGTTTCATATTCCCAAGACTGTGGATAACGATTTGCTGGTTACAGACCATTGTCCGGGCTTTGGGACGGCTGCGAAATTCGAGGCCTGTGCTTTGATGGGTGACGATTTGGATAACCGGACACTGCCGGGTGTAAAAATTGATGTGATTATGGGCAGGCATGCAGGTTTTATGACGGCGGCTACTGTGTTAGGTAAGCAAAGAGATGATGACGGGCCGCATCTGGTATATGTTCCCGAAAGGCCGGTTTCAATGGATAAATTCCTTGGCAATGTAGATAGCGTCTTGAAAAAGCTGGGCCGCTGTGTTGTTACGGCCAGTGAGGGTATCTGTGACTCCGATGGCATAACCTGGGCCAAGAAACTGGCTGAAAAGGCTGAAACCGATGCGCACGGCAATATACAACTTTCCGGCACGGGTGCTCTGGCGGACTTTCTGGCCGGCCAGGTAAAGAGCAAGCTCGGCGCAAAGCGGGTGAGGGCCGACACGTTTGGGTATCTGCAGAGGAGCTTTGCGGGTTTGCAATCAGAGGTCGATGTTCGTGAAGCGCGATGGTGCGGTCGTCTCGCGGTTCAGTTTGCTATGGAAGAGGACAACGGTTCAGTCGCGATTAAACGCCTTGGTAACGGGTCCGATTATAAGGTTGAGATGTTTCGCACCGAGCTTAAGAACGTGGCCGAGAAGACAAAATCGATGCCGGATGAGTTTATTAACGCCCAGGGCAACGGCATAACCGAAGCCTTTATCGAGTACGCAATGCCGCTGACGGGCGGACTGCCGAAAACAGAATTTCTTGGAAACCGTCCAAGAATATGATAACTTTACTTGATCTGAAAAACAGGACGTTTCTTTGCCGAATTCTGAAGGGGGTAGTGCAGATAGTGGCCTTACGAGATTAAATGGCGATTAATTAATGAAGAAAAAAAAGAAGACAAAAAAAGTGATATCGCGTGAACTGGGTTTAGAGGTGGGTTCTATCTGCGGCAGGTATTTCCTTAAACTGAAGCATCTTCATTACGGGTATTGGACGGATGGCATTGAAGTGGATATTGCAAATTTACATTTGGCACAGGATGAATATGTCAAATTTGTCATCTCGCATATTCCTGATGCTGTGAAAACCATCCTGGATGTGGGTTGCGGCACAGGTGAAATAGCCGAGACGTTACTGAATATGGGATACGAGGTGGATTGTGTTTCTCCCTGTCCTTTTCTAAAGAAGCAAGCCGGCCAACTTCTGGGAGACAGGACCCGTATCTTCGAGTGTTTTTATGAAGAAATGCAAACGGGCAAACGATATGATATGGTCATGTTCTGTGAAAGCTTCCAGTATATTGATGTTGAACAAGCCCTGTCAAAAACTAATGAGTTCTTAAAAGACGGTGGTTTTCTGTTTATAAGTGACGTTTTCAGAAAAGACATCAAAGCCAAGGGTGTGATGGGCGGCGGGCACAAGCTAAGTAAGTTTTATGACCTTGTTGAGAAATTTCCTTTTAGACTTATTGAGAACGTGGATATTACTGAAGAAACCGCACCCAATATGGATTTATTGGGCGATGCGCTGGAGAATGTCATCCAGCCTGTTGTGGATGTCGGCGCCCGCTTTTTTGAGAGCAGATACCCAATCGCTACAAAATTCCTAAAATGGAAATACAGGAAAAAAATAGAGAAGGCCCACAAGAAGTATTTAGAGGGAGGCAGAACCGGCGAAGACTTCAAGAAATACAAGTCTTATCAACTTTTTGTTTATCAAAAAGAAGGTAAGCAATAAATTGATCTGCACAGCGATGCTAATCCCAGTCGATGTTTTATTTGTTCTTTGATGTATTTTCCAACTTTGCCGGCTCAATCTTTGCGAATTGCTTCCATATTCAGACCTTTACTTATCAATCTTCGGGGCTGAAAACCGCGATTTCAGCTAAGCCGATGTTTTGTGTTTCCGACTTGACGGCGGTGATTACAAACTTGAGCCAGGAAACTTTTTTGGGTGGGAAGGTGATTTCTTTGGCAGCAGAAGCGTCATCGGGCAGCTCACCAAAATTTATCGAGTTGCCATCGCTGAAGATGAGCTTACCGGCGGTAACCTGGTCGGCGTGTGTGTTAGGCCTGTCAAAAAGCCAGATGCGATTAATAATTTGTGGTTTATCCCAATTCAATCGCAGCGTTGCCGATGTCTTTTCGCCGTCAGCAGCCCATTCGGCTGATATGTCTTCAGGGTAGCCGCCAACTATGCCATCAATGGCTGCCTCAGCGGTGTAGCCTTTGTAGGTTGATGAGGCAGTTACCGTAGCTTTTCGAGCGATGTTGCTATTGCTCTTAAGCGGGTCTTTCTGCTGCTTTTGGTTCTGCTTTTTTTCGTACTGTCGGTACACCGTTGGATTCAGCAGTTTGACCTGTTGCAGGACCAGGCCGTAGCGACTGCCCGGTGGTTTGGCCTTGAATCGGATGTTATTCCAGCCCTGACTGAAGTTGCCTGAATAGCACAGCCAAAGCGTATACCCGTCTTTGCTGATGAATTTTGAGGGGAAATTGAGGAAATAACCCTGTTCGCCGAACTCTTTCATATATGTTACGAGCTTCCATGGGCCTGTAATCCTATCGGATTCAAGGATATAAGAATTCATCTTTGCGACCGTCGGCCAACCATCCGTTACGCACATCAAGTATTTCTTGAGAGGTGCGTTATAGGTAATTGTGACGCAGCCCATATTATTGTTCCATTCCAGCAGTGGCTTTATATCTTCAAAATCATACGACCAGGCGGGATTGCCCATATTATCGTATCCGGCTAAGTATTCATATTTGGATTCGTCGTTGATGTTTTGAATGCTTGGTTTGACTCGCGTAAGGTAAATCTGGTCTCCGGATATCCAACTCAAGTTGGCATATCGAGGCTTTGGGTCGTTTTCTTCAGCTCCATAACCGACCAGGTAAGCTTTACCATCTGGTGAATGCTCCATATTTTTTCCGAAGTCGACGAATTTTGGTGAGCCGATTTTTAGCGGACCCATAAATTTTGCGGGTTCAGGAAAGAGGGGCTTGGTTGGTGTGTGTGGGGAGTCTGTCCAGGTCTTGCCATAGTCGGTTGAGATTCGGAATCCCGGAATGGGGCCTAATACCGGCCAATTCCATCTCATTCCATCGTGCATGACGCTTCCAGCAGGGCCTAAACAATAAGTGCCGTAGTACCAAACGCCATTGTGAACGAGACTTCCGCACGGATAGCGTCCCTGGTAGGGATGCGGGTCGCCTTTAGTCGTGCCGAGGGCCTTGATTTTGAGATTGAGCGGGTCGTTGCCAATCATTACGGCCTGGCCGGTGGTTGCGTTACGGCCACCGGAGCTGGATCCCATTCCATCGGTTTGTCCGTCGGTCCATGGGGAATACAGATTGTCGTCTGTGGCCCAGGAAGGATACCACGTGTCCGCTGCTCGATAGTCGCTATGAACGCCCGTAAATAATATACCGACGAGTTCTTTGGATTGCTCGAAGGGAATGTCATCGGGAGGCTCTGAGGGCCAAAGCGATGGTCCGGACTTTGGCGTATACTTGACGATTCTCTCATTTGCAAAGATAGTGCTTGATAAAACAACTATCAGTAAGCCGGTAAGCAGCAATGTGCCGGCTTTTGCTGCTGTGGTAATTGCTGTTTTCATATTTTCTCTCCTCCGAAATGGTCGTTAAGTAAACAATGCTTCCACGAATGTCTCCGGATTGAACTCTGCGATATCTTCCGGTTTTTCGCCGAGGCCGACGAATTTTACCGGTATGTCGAGCTGGTCTTTAATAGCGATGACTATTCCACCTCGTGCGGTGCCGTCCAGTTTTGCCAGGAATATTCCTGTTACGTTAATTGCTTCTGTAAACATCTGTGCCTGGATGATGGCATTCTGGCCTGTAGTGGCATCGAGGACCAGCAAGACTTCATTCGGGGTGCCGGGGATTTTTCGGGCCACTACGTCGCGAATCTTGGTCAACTGCTGCATCAGGTATTTTTTTGTATGCAATCGGCCGGCTGTGTCAATAATCAGGATATCTGTGTTTCTTGCGACAGCGGCTTCACAGGCATCGAAAGCAACTGCAGCCGGGTCGCTGCCGGTTTTGTGTTTTACGATTTGGACGCCGATGCGCTCGGCCCAGATGCTTAACTGTTCTACGGCGGCGGCACGGAACGTGTCGCAGGCAGCGAGAAGAACCGTTTTGTTATTCTGAGTTAAAATATAGGCAAGCTTGGCGATACTTGTGGTTTTACCGGTTCCGTTGACACCGGCGACCAGGATGACGGTAGGGGGAGTTTGAGCGAGAAGTAATTGTCTGTCGCGGTCCGGCCAATAGCTTTTGATATGCTCCTTGAGAAACGGCAGTATTTCGTCTGTCGTTGCGATTTGCCTGCTGCGGTATGCTTCACGCAGACCGGATATGAGCTTGTCTGTCGTTTCTACGCCGATATCGTCGCTTATCAGCGTTTCTTCCAGCTCATCGAGCAGGGCTTCATCGATATTTCTGCCCAGAGTTAGTACTGACGAAAGCGAAGAGGTAATTTTATCGCGTGTTTTGCCAAGACGGTCTTTGAAATATCCTGCTGTCTTAGTGAATATTCCCATAACTGTTTCCTTAAAACAGCGTATAGCGTATATAAAATAGTGATGGGCGTAAAGCGAAAACCGTTGAAACTAAAATTACCCAGTTTTACTTTTGTCGCTATCGGTCTTTAACTTCTTATGGTGACAATCTGTTTGTCTATATGTTGAAATTTGCATTTTTTTGATTTTTTCTTCAAGTTTGTTTTGACAAACCGGAAGAAACACGTAATATTTTATATGTATGTAGAGCATGGGCAGAGGGGTTGATTTGTTTTTGCCCTCGTAAAAGTTTCTAACAAGGATGTTTCTGATGGTCAGTTGTTGTTTGCATAGAGTTCGGATTAGTTAGGTCTTTCACAAAGGAGGGTGGTCTTGGCAGCCCGGGAAGTTGAAGACATTTTCGCTGATATTCTTGACCGTGCAAAAGCTCTTGACCCAGCCAGTGTGCGGAGGTGGTTTGAGAAGTTAACAGTTATTCAGCTTAGCGGAGGTTCGCTCGAGATTGGTTGTCCTGATGAGGCAACTGCTCAATTCTTATGCGACAACTGCAAAGACAACTTTACCCGAGCCGCACAGCAAATAACCGGCCGTCTTGTTACAGTGGAATTCAACGTTGTTCCCCCTGGCGATACCGGCCGTGGCTCTAAGCGAAGCGTTCTCGGTCCTAAACTTCATCCTGATTATACATTTGATGATTTTGTAGTTGGGCCGAGTAACCGGCTTGGGCACGCAAGCTGTGTTGCGGTGAGTCATTCGTTGGGTAATACTTACAATCCGCTTTTTCTCTACGGCAGTTCCGGCCTGGGAAAGACTCACCTTTTGCACGCCGTCTGCCATGAAGTGAAACAGAAACTTGATAATGTGGTCATTCAGTTTTTGAGCTGTGAAGATTTTGTCAACAGATTCATAAGAGCGATAGAGACGGGGAATTTGGCAGGCTTTCAAAGCCAGTTTCGTACTGTCGATGCACTGGTTATCGACGATGTTCAGTTTCTGCGAGAGCGAGAGCAGAGCCAGGAAGAGTTCTTCCACAACTTTAATGCCCTTTACAACAATGGTAAGCAAATCATCCTTAGTGCCGACAGCCCACCCGGCAAGATTCCTTCACTTGAAGAACGTCTTATCAGCCGATTTAACTGGGGCCTGGTCGCCAGAATCGACCCTCCGAGCTACGAGACCAGGGTTGCTATAGTGCAAAAGAAGGCCCACGTTCGTGCTATAAGTATATCCGATGAAATAGCTGAATATATTGCCCATAAAGTACAGGCAAATATCAGGGAGCTGGAAGGCGCATTGACAACTCTCTATGCCGTGGCAACTACTACGGGCAAGCTGATTACACTTGAGCTGGCTCAGATAGCTCTGGAAGGTCAAATTGAGTCAGCGGCCAGGCATATCAGTATTACTGATATTATCGATGTGGTCACCAGGTATTTCGACGTTCGTCTTGCGGATTTGCAGAGCAAGAGACGCAGTCAAAGCATCACTATGCCCCGCCAGATTTGCATGTATTTGGCGAGAAATCTAACTAAACACAGCCTCGAAGAAATAGGTGGACATTTGGGCGGCCGAGACCATACGACCGTTATGCACGCGTGCAGTAAGATTAGCGAGGCTGAGCGCAGCGACAAACAAATGAATGTATTACTGGCTGAACTAACCAAACAAATTACGAAAGTCCCAACGACACAAATTCCTCAGCATTAACGAATTAATCCACGTGATTGGCGGTTATTGGATACGGGCTTGTATCAGGTACTATATGAGGCAAAAAAGAATTGTGTGAGCAAAAAAGTTGTTTGGACTAACCGAGTGATGGCAAATAAAAAAGGCTGTGATAAAGCTCACAGCCTTTGAATTTCATAATCTATGATACCAATCTATTGTCTGCGTTTTCTTAACAAAGCCAATGAACCTAAACCGAGCAGGAGTATCGTAGCCGGCTCTGGAATCTGGCCATAGAATTGGAACGTTTCAGACAGATATCCTGTGCCGTTGGTACCGCCAGTTACTGAAAAAGACTTACGAACATATATCATGTTTAATGGGTCGAATTCAGTGTAAGCACTGATAAAGGCATCGCCGTCACCTTCCTGCTTGGAGGTGCTTAATGATGAACCCAGTAGGCTTCCACCTGGGAACTGACCATCCCAGACAGTTTCGCCGCCATTGACAACACCAGTACCCGTGGTAAATGCTCCAAGAAGATACAACGAGACATCCTCTATTGAAAAGGCATCGGGCACAACAGATACAGTGAAATTAAGACTTGGAACGGTTATTATCTGGTCGGAGCCAGCCTGCCAAGAGAGCAGGAAACGTAAACCGTAATCGCCGCTTACGTCGTCTCGGCCGCCCTGTATAAAAACCGTATCAGCGCTCGGATCGATCGCACCTCCGCTTCCAAAACCGAACACCTCAAAGTCAGCAATTATTAAGTCCCCGAACGCCAATCCGCCAGCTGGCAGAGAACTGATCGGGACCGGGTTACCAGTTATAGGAACCCAAACTGCTTGCGCGGAACTTGCAAGTAGAATGCTAATTGAAAGACTAAGGAAAAATAACGTTGACTTCTTTGTGCTCCTCCGGTTGCTTTTCATAATTTCACCCAATTCCTTTTCCTCAAAACAATACGTCACTGTTTTCCAAAGGGATTGATAGGCGTATATACACCTTCGCACCCTCTCTAATAAACTATATTGTACAGTGGGGACAGCAGCAGAGTCAACAAAAAAATCAAAATTTTTTTAAAATTTTGTGTTTTTTTCAGCTAAAGAAGGTGATTTTCCTAAAAACGCGTTTTTGGGGCAAAAACGCAACATCGATTTTGCTAACTCGCGAGATTCGGTATTAAAGCTGGTTTCTGGCGCTAAAGGCGAACTTATCTCCTTTATTTTGGAATTGCAAGGCCGTGAAAAATTCATATATCTGAAAACAAGCCAATTAAGTTGCCGAATTGGCAGTTAAATTAGATTTTATGCTCTGTAGGTGCGGTGAGGACAAAAAGAATGGTGCGAATAAATAGCTTTTAGAACTTTCGCTCAGTAGCGGCAAATAAAAAAGGCTGTGATAAAGCTCACAGCCTTTGAATTTTATAAATTACTCTACTCAATGACAAAACTATCGTTTTCGTATTCTTAACAAAGCTAATGAGCCTAAACCAAGCAAAAGTATTGTAGCAGGCTCGGGAATCTGGGTGTACATTTGGAATACCTCATTGAGTTTTGCAGTACCGCTGAGGCCGCCAGTGACGGTGATACCATTGTTTAACCATATTTGCTTGATCTGGGCAAAGTTAGCGAAGGCTCTTATGTCGTCGTTGGTGCTGCCTACCTGCCAGGCAGTGCTCAGATTAGCAAGTAAACCGCCAAAAGGCAATGGCGCGTCATATAATACTTCACTAACGTTTACTAATCCTGTGCCTGTAGCACCAGGAAGGGTAATGATATTCCAGGCGCCATCAATATACATTGATTTGTAAGTGGGGAGTACGGAAACCTTGTAGTCTATATTCGCACTAATGGATTGGCCTGAACCGACATCCCAGGCAAGTAGAAATTTTAATCCGATGTAACCCGTATAATCGTCCATTCCACCCTGTACAAACAATGTATCTGCGGTTGGTGCAATCACGCCACCAGTGGTTATAACTTGATCCAATTGGAAATCAGAAAATAGTTTGTCTTTTACCACTAATCCGCCTGCTGGAATGGAGCTTAGTGGTATAGGATCACCGGTCAACTCCAACCATGTTGCTTGCACAGAGCTTAAAAGAAAAATGCTGATTAAAAGACTGATGGAAAATAACGCTGACTTCTTCATACTCCTCCGGTTGCTTTTCATAATTTCACCCAATTCCTTTTCCTCAAAACAATATGTCATTGTTTCTAAAAGGGCTTGATAGGTGTATATACACCTTCGCACCCTCTCCAATATCCATTATTGTACAAGGTGTATAGCATAGAAGTCAACAAAAAAACAAAAATACTTTCAATTTTTTTGCTGGAAAAGGTAAATTTTCCCCGAAACACATTATTTGGAGAAATATGGATTATTGAGTCGATATTTGGGTTTTTTCGATGTATCAGGAGCTGGAATCGACCTTGAAGTCGCTTTTTGGGATTAAAACGCGGTCATTTCTTGTCCCGTTCAGGGATTGGAAGCCCTAATTCAGTCAGTACTTTTTTCATGTCCTCCCAAACCCTCTGGCGGTTTTCCGTTGAGTAATTTCTGAGTAGGTAGGCGGTATGGTAGGTCGGCATAAGTTTTATAGGTGCTCTGCCCAGGCCGGGATAGTATTCGTGGAATTGCCCTCGCAATTGTCCAATCGATTTGTTGGTGTTTAACAAAGTCTTGGCTGCAGGAGCACCGAGAGCTACAATAATCTCTGGATTAATAATCTCAATCTGTTTTTGGAGGTATGGGAAGCAGTTTACTATCTCCTCTGCACGGGGGTCGCGATTCTCCGGCGGGCGGCATTTTAAGATATTGCCGATAAAGACGTCGCTGCGTTTCAGTCCACAGGCTGTGATTATCTTATCCAGCAGTTTCCCGGCCCTTCCGATAAAAGGTCGGCCTTGTGCATCTTCATCGGCCCCGGGCGCTTCTCCAACAAACATTATACGGGCATTCGGGTGGCCCTCGCCCGGCACTGCATTCGTTCGCAACGAACCCAGGTCACATTCTCGGCATAGGCGGACTTCATCGGCGACTTTTTCGAGTTCGGCAGCCGAGTTGATAGTTGATTCTTTCTGTTCCGCTTGGTCACTCATACTCTTCCGCCCCTTTATTGTAAATCCACCCGTAAAAAACTCATCCATCTGAAGGTGCTGGCGAATCACTTTGTTTATGTCAACATTTTTCTGCATTTCGCGAAATTGTAGTAGTATTTTTAGCGTTACGCAATAAAAAAAGGCGCGTACTAAGATAAGCGCCCTTTAGTGTCTATAGTGGAATTATTTTATACGAGCCCCTGGTCGAGCATGGCGTCGGCTACTTTAACAAAGCTGGCGATGTTTGCACCCATTACAAGGTTGTCCGGCTGGCCGTATTCTTCTGCGGCCTCAAAGCATTGCTTGTGGATCGCAATCATAATGTTGTGCAGCCGTTCATCGACTTCTTCATGCGTCCAGGAAAGACGCATGGAGTTTTGTGACATCTCCAGGCCGGAGGTAGCAACACCGCCGGCATTAGCGGCCTTGGCTGGACCGTAGAGTATCTTATTGGCTATATAATGTTCAATTGCCTCCGGTGTGCTCGGCATGTTGGCACCTTCAGCAACGAGAGTGCAGCCGTTTTTGAGTAATGTTTTTGCATCGTTCACATCAATTTCGTTCTGGGTCGCGCTCGGCAAGGCACAGTCACATTTAATGCCCCAGGGTCGTTTGCCTTCGATATATTCGGCGCCGAATTTCTCGGCATATTCCTTGATGCGTCCGCGTCGTACGTTTTTGAGTTCCAGCACAAAGGCCAGCTTTTCATCGTTAATCCCGTCAGGGTCATAGATTGTACCGTTTGAGTCGGAAAGGCTGACGACCTTTGCACCAAGCTGATTAAGTTTTTCTACGGTGTACTGCGATACGTTTCCGGAACCAGAGATAGTACAGACTTTACCATCGAAGCTGTCACCGCGTGTCTTGAGCATTTCTTCGGCGAAGTACACGCAGCCATAGCCGGTGGCTTCCGGCCGAATTAATGAGCCACCCCAGTTCAACGCTTTACCGGTGAGAACCCCTGTGAACTCATTGCGAAGGCGTTTGTACTGGCCGAACAGAAAGCCGATTTCTCGTCCGCCGACACCGATATCACCAGCAGGCACATCCGTGTCAGGGCCGATATGACGGCACAACTCGGTCATAAAGCTCTGGCAGAAACGCATTACTTCATTGTCACTTTTGCCCTTTGGGTCAAAGTCTGAGCCGCCTTTGCCTCCACCCATAGCTAAAGTTGTCAGAGCATTCTTAAAGATCTGCTCAAAACCGAGGAATTTGAGGATACTGGCATTGACGGTAGGATGAAATCTCAAGCCGCCCTTGTATGGACCGAGGGCACTGTTGAACTCAAACCGGAATCCGCGGTTGATATGAACATTGCCCTTATCGTCCTGCCATGGCACCCGGAAAATAATCTGCCTTTCCGGCTCGACAATCCTGTCGAGAATCGCTGCCTCGACGTATTCCGGATGCTTATCGAGTACCGGCCCCAGGCAATCTAATACTTCTTTTACTGCCTGATGGAATTCTACTTCTCCAGCGTTACGTGCCAGAACTTGCTCGTAAACGGCTTGAATAACAGCATTTGCGTCCACTTGAGCGACCTCCTTTAAGAATTTTTAATTTCTGTTTTTAGAAACTGTTATCGTTAGTTATACTAATAATAATATGATATTATAAGTTGATAAGGCCAAGAAACCGTTTAATATACTTTTTTGATAGCGTTATACAAAGGATTAATTAGTAATACAACCCATAAGGACGGCTTATAATGCATATAGAAACACTAAAGGTTTTTTGTGATTTGGTGGAGTTGCAAAGTTTCTTGAAGGCCGCTGAAAAACATCTTCTAAGTCAATCAGCGGTCTCCCAGCAGCTTGCACAACTGGAGCTTAGACACAAGTGCCAGCTTGTCAACAGGAAGAAAAGACCTATTGAGCCGACAAAAGAAGGCCATTTGTTTTACAAGGCAGCCAAAGATGTCTTAGAAAGATATGCACAATTAAGTAGTGAGCTCAATGCCCTGAAGTCGGACGGAGCCAGTAGAATAAATATAGCTGCGATATACAGTATCGGCATGCATAGTCTGCCGGACTATGTTAAGAAGTTTATGGTCACCTATTCGGATGTTAACGTACATATTGAATACTTCAGCGACCCCAGAATCTACGAGTTGGTATTATCTGGTGAAATTGATATTGGGCTTGTGGCGGTTCCGAAAAAAGATAAAAGACTCGATGTATATGAATTTGAGGATGAGCCGTTGCTTCTGGCCTTCAGCCCAAAACATCCCTTATCGCGCGAATCGGAGATTGATATCCACAAGGTGCAATTTGAGCGATTCATCGGCTTTGAGAAAGACACCCCTACGCGGATATGGATAGACAATATTTTCCAGCGTTATAATATTATTGTACGCCCTGTGATGGAATTCGATAATGTTGAAACCATCAAACGAGCGGTGGAGATAAACTCAGGGATAAGCATATTACCTGAGACAGCCATACTTCAAGAGGTCCAAAGCGGTACAATCAAAGCAATTGGTTTTTCGAATGAATCTTTTGTCAGGCCGACAGGCATAATCGTTCGTAGAGATAAGATATTAAGCCAGGCCGGACGATACTGTATCAAACTGCTCTGCAAAAAAGTGTGAAGCTCGCGGCGAAATACCAGATGCGATTCACAATATATGAGAAATGCCGATTAAAGCTGTGATATTTGACCTGGATGGGACAATAACCCAACCCTACTTTGACTTTGACGTTATTCGTGAAGAAATGGGATTGGATAGGAATTCCGGCCCAGTGCTTGAATCAATGCAGAATATGACATCGCAAGAGCGTCGGCGAGCTGAAGAAATACTGCATTATCACGAGAGCCGGGCAGTGGCAGAGTCCACACTTAACGATGGAGCTAAAGAGACACTTGCGATTCTTCATAAAGCCGGTATTCATATCGGAATTTTAACACGTAATAAGCGAAGTAACGCAAAGGCCATTGCCCGAAAGCACGGCTTGCAGTTTGATGCTATTGTTGACAGAGAAGACGGTCCGGCCAAGCCGGATGCTTTCGGCGTATTGCACCTTTGTCGGCATTTTGAGGTAAAGCCCCGGGAGACTATGCTTGTAGGCGATTATCTTTTTGACTTACTGTGCGCAAAGGCGGCAGGTGCCTTCTCAGTACTTCTGGCCAATCACGATAGAGCCGGCGAGTTTGCTGAGCATGCAGATTTTACTATTGAAAACATCCGCCAAATACTTCAAATTATCGAGGAAAAGAACAATCCGATATAAGAAATGAAAGTGGAATAATGGATAGGAAAATAATAGCAAAAAGTCTGTTTATATTGCTTATTGTAGTGTCTGCCTGTTGGGCTGGATGCTCCGCAAAGACAACATCTGTTGAACCTAAAGAAAAACAAGCTAATCCTGTTGATGTGGTCCTGAACCAACTGAGCCGGAGGACTAAACAGCTTAAATTTTATGAAGCCAGGGTGGAATATAAAGTTATCCAGCCGGTCTTCGAATCGACAACGCTGAGAAAAGGTGCTTTGTATTATGCGAAGTCAGGAAGGAAATCGAAACTTCGGGCGGATTTTAAGACTCTGAAACAAGATGACGAAAAAGAACAAAAATATCGCGAGGAATTTATCTTTGACGGTGTCTGGTTGACCCGCATTAACTATCAAATCAAACAGGTGAGTATGCATCAATTGGCTGAGCCGAATAAGCCGGTGGATGCATTTGAGCTGGCCGGCAGGAATCTGCCGATAGTCGGCTTCGCCAAAATAGAAGATTTGAAGAAACAGTTTGACATAAAACTGGTCCAGCAGGATGGGGAGCAGGCGGAAGATATCCATTTGAATTTGAAAGTAAAATCAGATTCGATATATAAAGATGACTATGTTTCTATCGATTTCTGGATTGATAAGAAATTGGGCCTGCCGGCCAGGATAAATGCTGTTTCCACGGAACAGGACATTTATCAGATAAAACTGCTAAAGCCAAAGGTCAATAAACAAATGGAGCAGAGTATTTTTGATTTTAATGTTCCCAAAGGATTCGGCAAAGAAATAATACCGTTGAAGAAAAACAAGAATTAACCTTAGATTGAACAGATTGTTCGGATTAAAAAGTATTATCTATAGGGAACATGGAGGAACAAATAGGAAAATTGAAACGAAAAGCAGGATCTGATATTGAAAAATCAAAAGGGAAATAGAAAGGGTTAAAGATGGCGAAGGGGATAGTTATATATTATTCGAGGAGTGGGAATACGAAGGAAATGGCGGAGGTTATAGCGGAGTCGATGAATGAGGCGGGCCTCCAGACGGATTGCAAATCGGTCGACAAGGTAAAGGCCAAAAAATTGCTTGATTATGATGCGATAGTCATCGGTTCGCCGACTTATTACGGCCAGATGGCCGGGCCTGTTAAAGAGCTGATTGATGAGACAGTAGCATTTCATGGCGGCCTCGATGGAAAAGTGGGGGCGGCATTTTCCAGTGCGGGAAATATCGGCGGTGGAAACGAAACGACCATTATGGGCATAATTGAGGCAATGCTGATAGCCGGCATGGTCATTCACGGTGACCCAAAGGGCGACCACTATGGGCCTGTTTCCATCGGCAAGCCGGACGAAAGAGTCAAGGAGCAATGCCAGCGTAGAGGCCGAAGAATCGCAGAATTAACCAAAAAAATGTTGGCTTAAAGGCAAAAAAACGTCATAAGGCTGAACCACAAAGCCGCAGTGGAAAGAGCAGCCGTTAAAAGTGCGTAAGTCCATAATTCACAAGGGAATAAGACAGTATTGTGTTTGTCATCTTTTAGATGTTTATCTTGAAGGTACAACAAAAAACAGCGTTTTTTTTGCAAAAAATGCTATTTTCTTTGACAAAACAGTTGCAGGCCGTTAAGTTTTGTGAAATTTTAAGACATTATTAGCAATTTAAACGCGCAAAGTGGAGGTTAACTTTGATGCAAGAGTATGAAGATTTGAAAGTGTTGGTTGCTGAAATTGAGTCTGACATTAGCAAGGCCGAAGGTGGGAATAAGGCAGCAGGGACGCGGGTTCGCAAGCAGATGCAGAAGGTAAAGCAGTCTGCTCAGGTTGTTCGAAGCCGTATTCTCGAAATCAGATCAACCGAATAAATTATCACAGGTGTTAACAAACGCTGTTTTTCCTGTTTAATCTGCGTAATACATAACGTGCGCAGGGTAAACTTTGCCACTGCTTTGTAAGTGGCAATTATGCTATTGCGCAGAATTTTTCTATTCTGAGGCAGTTTAATGCCGCCGCCATTATTGTTTGATTTATCTCAAATAGACCTTACGAAGGAACCTGTCTTTGACAAAGAAGCTATTTATAAGGTTAATCCCCAGCGATTTGAGATGCAGCAGCTTGACGGCATCCTCTGGTATGATAGGAAAAAACTCCTGATTTTGGGTTATAAGGATGTAACAGAGGAGGAATTCTGGGTACGTGGCCACATTCCCGACCGGCCTTTGATGCCTGGTGTAATAATGGTGGAGGCGGCAGCTCAACTTTCAAGTTTTTTCGTAAAAGAGGTCTATGGAATGGAAGGCTTTATCGGTTTTGCCGGCATAGATGAGGCGAAGTTCCGCTCTATAATCGAGCCGGGAAAACGATTATACCTGCTTGCTCACCT
>Ga0315537_1002097_pt1 | contig 15391 bp, 8 predicted proteins | sample SalMarSW160270MG_FD_203091 | JGI IMG/M metagenome (GOLD analysis project Ga0315537, IMG submission 203091) | Salt marsh sediment microbial communities from the Plum Island Ecosystem LTER, Massachusetts, United States - Salt Marsh Sediment SW1602-70 ... | reverse complement strand
GATTTCCTTCACCCTTTTTTCATATTCATCACCCCGTTTGCCCATAAGAGCAAATGCAGCTTCTTTACCTAATTCTACTGCAGGTTGGTCGTATGGATTGATATTAAACAAAGCACCGGCGAAAGAAGTCGTTACTTCAAATAAATAAATAAACTGGCCGACTGTATAGGCGTTCACTCTATCGAACAGGACCGTCAGACAGGGACGTTCGCTCTCTAAAAGGGCGTACTCGGTGGCCCTCTTCTCATTGTTAAGCAACTCGCTCAAATCCTTGCCGGCAAGGAATCCGAGTTCCTGCGCATATTCGGGAGCCGGGCCTATTTTGATGTCTTTATCGAAATTACGGACCTGAAGGAAAGTAAACAATTTATCGTTCGGCCCTTCGCGATATAGCTGCACCTGGCTGTGCTGGTCGGTGGTACCGAGGGCCTTGACTGGTGTGGGACCAATATGAACATCGTTCCCGGTTAAATCTTCTTTTTTGCCGAGGCTTTCCGCCCAGAGCTGCCTGTACCAATCGGCTAAGTCTTTGAGGTGGTAACTATATGGCATCATTACTGATATTTTTTTGTTGTTATTGTAGAAGTGGTAGTTTATTGCGGCATTGATTGCAGCAGGATTTTTTTTGAAATCTTCGCACTTGACTCTGGTATCCATATCGCGGGCACCTTCCAGAAGCGAGTCGATGTCGATTCCACACATAGCGGCACTGAAGAGGCCGACCGCACTTAAAACACTAAATCGGCCGCCAATACCCTCCGGTATTATAAGGCTTTTAATACCCGCATTTTTAGCGATACTACGAAGAATGCCCTTATTCGCATCTGTAGTCGTGATTATTTGTTTTTTACAATCGTCGGGTCCGAGTTTATCCAGGAGCAATTGACGAACAATCATAAATTGAGCTGCGGTTTCTGCAGTCCAGCCGGACTTACTGATTACATTAAAAATCGTCTTATCGAGCTTATCACCGAGCCAGTCCAGAAAAGACGACAGTTGCTCAGGGTCAATGTTGTCAAAGACGAACAGGCGCGGGCCGGCCCTTTGATTCTCATCAATATTGTGCATATAGGGATTCAGGGCCGTTTGCAAAGCAATATTGCCAAGGGCAGAGCCGCCAATACCGAAGACAACGAGATTTTCACATCGACCTTTTAATTCCTCAACCAGCTCCTTGACCAGTTGAGCGATTTCCGAGTTATACGGGAGATCCCTGTATGGAGTCTCACCAGCCTCTCTTTCCTTATTCAACTGTTTAATTAAGGGCGAGGTTTTTTCAGCGAGGTCTTTTAGCTGCTCAGGCGAGATGCCGTGCTCGCCACCTATAACATCTGCCATAACATTTTTATAGTGGATTTTAATTTCCTGTTTCGGCACTAATCTATTCCTTTCAAAATCGTTCTAAAAGTTTCTGCTTCGCTAATATTTCATCTGTGTATCCATCATTTGAACTGGTGACCTTTGAAAGCCTTTTCTTTATCGACCCAGCCGCCCGGAACGTTCTCTGTGTGAGCTTTCTGTGCATAAGCCTTCATCTTTGCCAGGATGTCTGGGTACTTATCTGCTATATTGTTCTGTTCGCCAATGTCCTTACTGAGGTCGTACAATTCGAATGCTTTGTTCTTGCCCGGCTGAACGGCCTTCCAGTCACCCATTCGCACAGCCGTCTGTCCTCTGAACTCCCAGTAGAGGTATTTGTGTTTTTTCTGCTTGCGGCCTGCGCTACGCTCGCCAAACAGTGTCGGAATGATTGATATTCCATCAATATTATCCGGGGGCTCGACCCCGGCAAGTTCCGCCAAGGTCGGTAAACAATCCGCGAAATACCACAAATGGTCATTGACAACCCCGGCTTTAATCCTGCCGGGCCAACGCACAATCATCGGGATTCGCAAGCCGCCCTCATATAAATTTCCTTTTTGTCCTCGAAAATGCCCGTTGGAATCGAAGAAGTGGTTGAAATAGCGCGCTCCGCCATTATCGCCACAGACGAATACAATCGTGTTATCGTCAATTTTGAGCTCTTTGAGCAAAGCGAAAATCTGTCCGATTTGGCGGTCGCACATATTTACCATAGCTGCGTAAACTTTCGCATCGTTTGGCATTCTGGATTCGGCCGTCCAGGGTTTATCTTTGAATAACTGCCAGGAAGGTTCATCCTCAGGAATCCCCCATCGGCCGTGCGGCGGGGTCCAGGCACAATAGCAGAAAAACGGCCTGTCTTTATTATCACGAATGAACTTTATGGATTCGTCAAATATCAGGTATTGTGAGAATTGTTTTCCCTGGTAGAAATCACCGGTGTTGCCCTCAAGAGGCACTTTCTCGCCGCTTCGAATAAGGTAGTTGGGGAAATACGAGTGGGCGTGGACCTGATGATAGTAACCGAAGAAGATATCGAAGCCGTGCATCTCAGGAACGCCCGTTGTTCCGCGGTCGCCGCAGCCCCATTTGCCGAATCCGCCGGTGGCATAGCCGGCTTTTTTCAGCACCTCGGCAACGGTAACGTCTTCGGCCCGCAGCGGCACGCCGCCGGGATTGGTCCGTACGGTTGTGTGTCCCGTGTGCTGTCCGGTCATCAATACACTGCGGGTCGGCGCACAGACCGGAGCCCCCGCCAGCGCTTGAGTGAAGCGCATGCCTTCCGCTGCCATCCGGTCGATGTTCGGGGTCTTGAGATATTTGTTGCCCATACAGGACAGCTCAAAGTAGGCAAGCTCATCTAACATTATATAAACGATATTCGGTTTTTTACCTTTCGAGAGGCCCTGTTGCGTTTGAGCACACGCCGGCAAAACTAATGCCGCTGCACCACAGCCTGCCACTTTCAAAAAATCGCGACGTTTCATAAAATTTCCCTTACAAAAAATAGCAGCCGGAAGTTCGCATTCCTGATTGCCGATTAGTCTTCACTCTTTTCTATTGCTGCCGGTGCTCCGAAAAACTTCTTTAGACGTTCTGCGTCGAACTTAAGCTCCCGCTCGTATGTGTAAACACCGTTTACTTCCTGCTCGATGTCGGTAAGCTGCGTGTAGCAATAGCCAGCAATATTGGGATGGCCGGTAAGAATAAGAGTCAGCTTGCCAATCAGCTCTTCAACCTCCTCAGCACTTTTGCCGTATCCCCACTGGTTCCTGTTGTTGCCGGCTGGTTCCCTGGTGGCGTGCTCTTTGGTCCAGAAGGTCCCGCCGTATTCATCCACCGAGTATGGCTGTCCCTCATAAGGGGCGGATATCTCGGGGAAGCGAATAGAGACGTCCTGCCCATCGGGTGCGACCGAAGCATAACGCTGGCGGAACGTCTCAGGGTTCTGGTCGTAGTCGTGCACGGTGAAGATGTCTGTCTCAACGTGGACATATCCACTGGCATCGTTGATTGGGCGTGTCGGGTCCAGTGCACGGGTCAGGTCCACCGTTTCTTTCACTGCACGGCGATGAATCTCAAAACGAGACCTGGCGGCACCTGCTGTTTCATTGAAAGGTGTCCACGCTACAATTGAAGGATGGTTCAGGTCACGCATAACCACCTCCCGCCATTCGCGCTGATGGTTGTGAACCCCCTGTGGATTGGCGAAGGAATGGGAGCCTCCCCAGTCACAGAACTCACCCCAGGTCAAATATCCAAGACGGTCGGCCCAATAATGGAATCGCTCCTCGAAGACCTTTTGATGAAGGCGTGCGCCATTAAAGCCAACAGCGAGCGAACGCTCAATGTCAGCCTTGAGCTCCTTGTCACTTGGTGCTGTCCAGATGCCATCCGGATAAAATCCCTGGTCGAGAACATGCCGCAAAAAGATGGACTTGTTATTGAGATAAAATTTGTTTCCTTCTATGTGAAATTTGCGAAGCCCGGCGTAGCTGTTCACTGAGTCTATTACACGATCGCTTTGTAGAAGCTCGAATCGGAGTTTATAAAGATATGGGTCGTCAGGGCCCCACGGCCGGGGCTTTTTTACATCCAGTACCTGAGCAATGCCGCCGGCTGACTGTGAGCGAACCGAGGTGAGCTTTTTGCCTGCAGTGGAAAGGAGAATAGCTCGAAACTCCATGCCGCGGCGGTAGTTATTAATAACGGTTGTCAAAACAAAGCGGCTGTTGTCGAGGTCGGGCACAATGCGAACAGATTCGATGAAACTTTTCGGCCGGGCCTCTAACCAGACAGTCTGCCAGATGCCTGTAGTCCGCGTATAGACAACTCCGTGTGATTCAAGCCTCCTGCTTTGTTTGCCTGCCGGCTGGACGTCGGAGCGCACATCATCGAGAGCGCAGACGAAAAGATCGTTCTTGCCCTTGCGGAGCGCATTAGTAATCTCAAAGCAAAATGACGAGCTGCCCCCGTAGTGACGACCAACGCCGGTTCCATTGACCCAGGCCCGGCAGTCATAATCGACCGCGCCAAAGTGTAAAAAGACCCGTTTGCCGGCCCATTGTTTCGGAACGGTAAATTTCCTGTGGTAACAAACCTCGTTCATAAAGTTTGTATATTCGATGCCGGATAGTTTGCTCTCCGGGCAAAAAGGAACGATAATTTTTTTATCCAATCGTGTGCCGTCCTTCGGCCAGTCCTTCTCTGTGCCGGAGAAGCCGAGGTCGAAACCAAAGTTCCATTCGCCGTTCAGGTTCAGCCAAGTATCCCTGTAAAATTGGGGCTTGGGATGTTCCGGGCGGGGAATCTGCTTCTGCGTTTTTCCTGCGCTATTCGCCGCAGTAGCTGTAAGTAACACTAACAGCAACAACACAAAGCGGGATTTTTCGACCCAATTCATAAACAAACCAGTACCTTTCATAATGTCTCCTTTCATCAGCCATTCACAAATCTTATCTGGAATAAAGCAACTTTGGTGAGATTATAACGTGCTGGAATTGATATGCAATTGCTTTTCAATGCCCATCTTCACTTTGCATCGAAGTAGTCGGTAAGTGCGTACACCTCATTGTTAAGTTCATCCATATCCTCAAGCAGTGTAACATACGGCTTATACTGATAATCAATTATTCCTTTATTCGAATCGCGGTTAGATGGGTCGGTACTTAAATCTTCCGGATTGTTGTCTCTGAATTTAAACCAGTGCCAGCCGACGCAGCATTTGGATTCGAGCAATCCCATTGTGAAATGCTGATAAAACCTACCCCTGTCCTTCTGCGTCGGGACCAGCCATCCTGCACCGGAAACGTTCGGAAGGCCAGAATCATGTCCTTTTGCGTAGAACTCCGTAATCATAAACGGTTTGCCCGCTTCCCGGCTCCACATCGCCATCCTCTCCGGGTCCGGCTCCCACGCACCATAATAGTTTACCGCCACCACATCCAGATACCTTCCGGCTGCCCTGAATATATGCGGCAGACTAAGTGCCCTTCCGTGGAACCTCGAACCGAGACATAAATGGTTCGAATCATACTTGCGAATCGCATTCGTGGTTATCCGGTAGTACTCCTCGAACGCATACACAATAAAAGCCTGCCTGTCTGCATCAGTTATGTCTTTTGGCGACGCTTCTTTTCCTTTTCTTTTATTGAGCCATTTTTTGGCTGCCTCGCAGCCATATCGAAGGTCCGGGTTGTTCATATCAAGCTGCAGGGACCTTTCTAACATATCAGAGACAACAGGCATCTCATTATCCGAAAAATGTCCTATCAGCCATGGGTCGTCTTTGGTTGCTGAAAGCTGCTTAGCGTATTCATCGCAAAACTTTTCAAAATCCGGATGAAATACCGGAATACATCTGTTAGGGTATCCGAGATGTCCCGGCTCCTGCCAGACAAGCTTCTTAGACCTGCCGAACGACCCCATGAAATTCCACGAAAGTGTGTATACCGGAGGCTGCGACGCTGTCCGCAGGAGCTCTGCATCCGACCATCCGCCGATTCCGTTAAAGCCATGTTCTGCAAGAAGCGCGGTAGTAAATTCCGCCCACTTTTCCCACGTGCCGAATTTTTCTTTAGCCGGTTTCCAGCTTATCTCGGATCTTCCCCTGCGTACAGAACATACGCCGATATGAACGAACAGGTTACCCTCAGGGTCAACGAGCCACCATCTGCCTGCCACCTTCTTTGGATAAAAATAACCTTTTGCCTCGGCCTTGCTGTCAACTCTTCCGCCATATTTGCTGCATGGGATTTTCTTTGAGCCGGGTTGGAAATCGTCCAGCAGCTCTATGGTGCGGGTATCACGCAGCTTCCAGTCTTTGTCTGCGGGTTTCCTCTTGACCGGCACTTTGATATACTTTTGCTCGGAAGCTCCCCTGCCCATACTTTCGGCCTGAGCGGAATTGCACAAATCGCGCGTTACGATAAAAAACAATGCAATAAGAATAAAAACACGAAATACTTTACGCATCGCAAACCTCTTTAGAAATCGGCTCAAAACGCAAAATGTCATTCTGAGCGCAAAGAGCCTTTAGCCCTGAGCGCAGCCGAAGGGGAAGAATGTTCTATTGTAAGTAAACCAGACCCTTCGCTTCGCTCAGGGTGACAGTTTAGAAATAATTCATTAGTCAATAAGACACTCGGACTTTTGCAAAATACACGACGATTTATGACCTGACATTTTTCAATCGGACGTCTATCGTTTGCTTTTTGGTTTTATCGAACTGGAAGTTTCCGGTTAGTTTTCGGCCGTCAATGCGTACGGCAGCTTCGTATTGTCCTAAAAATCCGCGGAAGCGGGCTTGGCCTCCTGCCTCGACGGTTGTTTTGGTTTGCGTCCACCATTTACCTTTTATGAGCCGTTCTAATTCGTTGTAAGCAGGCTTAGGTGTCATATCATCTCGCACAAGTCCGGCCGGTGCCCGCTGCCACGCGTTCTGGTCGGTGAAGTCCCACCAGGTAATGGCCTCGACGGCAGGATGAGAAAAAAGAACGCGATAAAACTCAGCCACCTGCTCGGCCTGCCGTTTTTCTCCTTCGGATGTGCTCAACCAGCGAAAATTGGGGTCTTTGCGTTTTTGTCGGAGCTCCCAGCCCTGCTCGCCCGAAACAACTGTAGTCTCGGTGAAATGCAGCGGTTTTCCAAATTTTGCAAATCGTTCGCAGACTTCCCATGCCTTCTGTGCGCCCCAAGAGCCGCCGTGCATGTGTGATTGTATGCCGATGACATCGTAAAGAGATTGTCCGCTGTCATCGACCAATTCTGTAATCACCTTTTCGACATAAGATGGGTCGGTTCGATAGTCGTTGATCAGCAGTGTGGCTTTGGGGTTGGCCTTGCGCGCACTCTTGAACGACTCGCGGACGTATGCCCCGACACCCATTTTGCCGATGGCCTCGGTCAATATTGGCGCACGCTCCTTGCACCCTGGGCGGTCGTAATGTGTTGCCTCGTTGACTACATCCCAGATGTCGATTTTGTTTTTGAAGCGTTGGGCGCAGCGCCCAATCCTGTCCAACTGTAATCGCATCGCTGAGTCAGGGTCCTTGGGCAACCAGGGCGGCTGGGCGTAATTCCAGGCCAGCGGGTGTCCCTTGGTCGTTATGTTGTGGGCCTTGCACCAGCGGACAATCTCCTCGGTGCGGGCGTCGTCCGGTTTGCCGCGTTGTCGCTCGTAATTCCACCAGTAGAAAGGCAGCGTAGCGAAATTCAGCAGCGCAGCAAAACGCTCCGCATAGGCAGCGTTATCATCCGCTGTCCTGCACCTGTTCAGCTTGAAGATATTGCAGCCGAAAAGAAACTTGTGCCTCTTTTGTTCTATACTCACAATTGAACCGTTTTTAAGCGATTTCCCATCCGGCCCAAGAAGTCTCAAAGCTGCACTACCCATACGATATTTCTCAATGCGGGTATCGACCTCGTCCAAAATCCGATCTTTTTGTTCCTGAGCGGTGAGCAAAGGCATTGGCAACGCTAACGAAGCCGCACCCAATCCCGTAACTTTAAGAAAAGTTCTCCGATTCATAAGATTTCCCTTTCGTACGAGTTTTAGAAGAAAACCCTGCCTAAAAGGCGGGGCTAAGAGCCTATCCGAATCACTATTCGCTCTCGCCTGTCATTCCTTCGCTTCGCTCGAGGACAGGCTCCGCGTAGCGAAGTGAAGAATCTCCTCTTCGTTGGCCAGATTCTTCGGCTTCGCCTCAGAATGACAAAGGATGAATGGTTATTCGGATAGGGGCTAAATATAAGATTGTGTTTGTTTATACAGCCTCATCGACCATTTTAATTTCTTTGAATCTGCAGAAATATCCGAGCTCTTCGGTGATATCTCCGTAGCATGTTACACGGTGTAATCCGCTTGACCAGTTTTTCCATAGTTTCTCTATATCGCCGTCCACTTTGACTGTAATCTTGGTACGGCAGCCTCTGTCAACATCGGGGGCATCGATGACTTCTCCAGTGAAGTATGGCAAAAAATCGGTACCAACCAATTTTGCCTGAGTAACTTTTTGGCCGATTCGCATAAACACCTGCGGGGTTACTCCTTCTCTTCGTTCCATAACCGTTCGTAACTTGTAAGGAGCAGCCGAGCCGCCGGGACCATCCATTTTTGTTGTTCCAAGACAGTGAGCTAAAATGATGCTGTTGTTAGATTCATCTACCGTAGGGTCACTGATAAAGCCGGGCTTTCCCACTAGTCCTTGGAATATTATGTGGGTCATAGCGGACTGTAAATCCGATTCGCAGATACCGCCTAAGCCCATGTTATTGAGCCTCGTAAAGCCAACACACGGATAAGCAGGCAGTTTGATGGTCTTGTCCCACATTGTGCCGTAACAATCGACAGTCATCAGGGTCGCGTCTTCCTGGTCAAGCATATCTTCAAAAGCCAATGCAAGCTTACAGGATTTGAAAATGTCCGACCTGGAAGGCTCTACAACTTCGGAGGCCCCTTTTATCCATTGCTCGGTTTCGGCCTTTGCTTTGTTGTCATTCACGGCGTTATAGGCATCGACTACCTGTTCCAGTCCGATTCGTTTCATCTCTGTGCCGAATTTATCTTTCATAGCATCGGCATATCCGGAAAACGAGCGGGTTGTGACGTTCAGAATCCTGGCCTCTCTGAGATGATGAATTGCACGGAAGGGTCTTACAGCAACCGCCAATTGCTTGTAATCACTGGTGAGCATACATTCCATCTTAGCTCCCAGCGGTTGTTTTTGCAGGCCGCCGAAGCCTGTCCAGCCGTGACCGGAATATGGAACGGCGAAAACCACTGTGGGCTTACCTACGCTGAGAATTTCATTTAGAATCGACCTTATTCCCATACTGAGGTGAATCACCAGGATACCGTCCACTTCTTTCAATTTGCTTTTGAAGGGACCAACCTGATCGGCAGAAGTAAACAATCTATCAACAACAAACTCTACATCAGATAACTCGTCTTTTAGTTTTGCGAACTCGGATTCATAGAATTGGATTTCCTTCCTGAAGTCCAGTTTTGGCTTGGGCCAGAGGCCGTGCGAAGTCCCCATATAAATCCTGGCAACTTTGACTTTTGTTCCCCTGCAGCCCGGGCTTATAAGCCCTGAAGCATTCCGATTCGCACCGAATGCCAGAATCCCCGACCCACCGAGGCACAGAGCGTTTCCGGCCGCTGTCAATTGTATAAATTCTCTTCGATTTATTTTGTTTCTCATTGTTACCTCCTTTTCATAGTTTTGTTGAGCCTTTTGTCTGAAAAGACTTTTATTTCAGTTCGGATAAATGCACTCCGGCCCAGAGATGATTTATATTTAACTTAAGTGCTTCCTCGAACTCCGCCTTGGCCTTCGCCTGATTACCTTTCCCCAAGTGTCCCAAACCCAGCGTGTAGTGAGTATTTGCCGTTCTAATATTATGTGCCTGTTTTTCTCCAAACTTCGTAAAGAATGTCACGTCAGGTTCCGGATTTGCAGAGCCTATCAGCTCATCGAATATCCTCTCGGCTTCATCTTCCTGTCCGAGTTTCTTCAAAGCCAGGCCCTTATAGTAGCTGTACTCTGAGCGGCGAACCTCTATAGATGCCGATTTTTCAAAATACTCTTTAGCTTTTTGAGTATCGCCTAAAGCTTCATAGGCGGTCCCAATAAAAAAGTAGGTTTGGCAGGTCCTTCTGTCGCGTCCTGGTCTTCCTACTTCCAAATTTTCGGGGTATTCGAGAGCCGCTTCAAAATCTTTAAGCGCTTCCTGATACCTTTTATCTTTCAACTTCTTTTGGCCTCTTAGCAGATGGGCATCGACATATACGTTATGAATCTGCCCCCCGCCTTCCCAGGTATGGAAGTGACGGCCGGCAAGTAATTCGATCGCCCGGTCATATTGCTGCAATAGCACACAGAGAACTATTTCTCGTGAAAGGGCATCATCACGTTTGATTATCGTTCTATGGTTATCTTCCAAAAGTTTGAGTCTTTTCTGAGGTAACACCCCCCCTGCCTCATAAAGGAGGTCCAATTCATAATAGACCCTTGGGTCCTTTTTATCACAGGCTACTGCTTTTTCCAAACCGGCAATGGCTTTGGGAACATTATTCTCTGTCCTGGCATAGACTAACCCAAGATTCCGATGCACGGTTGCAAAGCTATCATCCATATCTTTTGATTTTTCCCATTCTTTTATTGCCCTTTCCGGCTGATTATCATAAAGAAGATTTCCGAGATAATAAGGAGCGAGCGCATCCGATGGATTGTTGTTCATAGCACTATTGAGCACATCTATTGTCTCTAAGCGAAATGGAAAGCAATAATCCGGGGGCATCTCGCTTGCCATGTGGTAGTACTTGGAAGCCTTGTTAGTATTTCCCTTTTTCTGACAAAAATAACCGAGATAATAATATACCATCGCGTGCGTGCATTGCTCTTTTCCTTTGGAATCCACCAATAAGTGCAGGCACTGGATTGCTTCATCCCATAAACCACAATTGCCGTAGTCAACGGCCATTTCCAGACAGGACTGCACCTCACCTCTGCTCTTTACCTTTAAGGTGTTCATCGCTTCTGCAGCTTCTTTCTTCAAACCCGCTGCTTTTTTTGCCAGGTAAAGCTCATGTCCAGCCCAAAAGTCAAGTGTATCAAAGGTCAAAGTGTTTGAGGCTACTTGGGCCGCGTCTTTAAATCTCCCCAATCGCCTGAGCACCGCGGATTTTAGGTTCAATGCCTTTGTATTCCAGGCGTTTGCAGCGATTGAGCGGTTGATATGTTTCAAAGCAGTCTCAAAGTCTCCTCTAATGCAGTCGATTTCAGCCAGATTATAATAGCCTGCTGTATGAAGGCCGTAACTCCATGTCGCCTTATATAAGGCGTCATACGCGGCATCGTATTTGCCCTGAAACTTCAAAGCCAATCCCAGATAGTAGTGGGCTTGACCGTTTTTCGGGCTGGTATAATTTTTCGTAACACGTTTGATGGCTTGATTGAGTTTCTCTTCCGCCTCCTTGAACATTCCCCGCTTGCAGTTGACGATACCAAGCTCCGTGTTGACCCGAAAGTCCCCCGGGTCTCTTCTTAATGCTTCCTCATAATAGTGATAAGGCTCAAGAGCTGCATTGTGAAATTGAGCCAGACGTTGGCCTGTGAGATAGAGCTCTTCAATTGTTTTGATATCTTCGGGGGCCGGCGGACGTTCCACCGGCTTGGGCATCGGGGCCCCTTCCTTCTCAACGGGCTTGTATGCAATGAGCTCCTCGTTAGTAGAGGACAGAAGCGAAACCCGCAAATCTTTCTCTCTAACACCGGCGGCAAGAGTAACCTCTCTATAGAATGGTTTATTCGGCCCTATATCAATTATCTGCCTGAAAATAACCTGATTATCATTAGTTAGTATCACCTTGGCATTTTTATAGGCTGATGTTGTGTTAAATCCTATTTTAGCGGTATTTTTCTCTGTCACTTCCAGATTAACAGCGGCCTTGAGATTGGCGTTCTTGACGCTTTCTATTTTTCGAAGAGGATACCAGTACTGCTTAATAATTTTGACTTCATAAGGCTGTATCCAGCTATAATCGGGTTGATTATCCGAGTACGCCCCGGCCATAATTTCTATATAAGGGCCGTCGGTTTCGGTCAGAATTTTATCCCACATTTGTCCGCGAGGGCCCGGACCCCATTGCCATAATTTTTTGCCGGGAGCAATGTGATGATTGGCCACGTAAACAGTACCTGCTTCTTTCCCATGGTCATAGCCTGCAAAAAAGTCGTCTTTATAGTTCCAGGCAAAGAAAGAAATTGGCGATGGATGATTCTTCCACCAGCTTAGGTCCACCCCCCTTGTGTAATCCACCCCTGAGTAAAATTCGTTTGAAATCGGCCAACGAGCAAACTGGTTCTTCCCGTGGTAAGTGGCATACTCCGTGCTCGGAGGAAAGAACACCTGGTACTCTGGGTTTGCGTGGACCGCAACATTTGCCCAGCACAGAATAGAATTGACGAACGGTGTCCGGTTAATAATCTTAACGGTCGCTTCCATATAGGATTTTTCAGGATAGAGAGTTATACCCACCAGCCATCTCATTCGATGCCGCAGCTCTGTCTCACCTACCCACACAGTCTTGCTGCCGTCAGCGTTCTCCTCCAGCGTGTAGTCAACAGGCATAAAAGTTGTTGCTCTATGGTGGTGAGGGATGCACCATTCTATACCGCCGGATATCCATGCGCCAAGCATCCCGATAAGGGCCGGCTTGATTACGTGCTGGCGATAAAGAAAATCATAGTTGTTGGTTTTGTCCAACGCGGCAAAAACGCGACCGCCGATTTCCGGAAGGATACAAATCTTCACATACTCATTTTCAAGGTAAGCTGCCTTGTAAGCCTTGTCCTTCCGGCTGTCGGTCAGCACGTCCAGCATGGGATAAGGATATACCCGCCCTTGTGCTCCTTGATAAGTCCTGCCGGTATAGAACCTCGGGTTTGGGTCTGCTTTACCCACCTCGTAAGTAGGAATCACCAGCGGCTCTTCCCATATCTTCACCGTTGAATTTGCCAGAGTCGGGGTGATTAAAAAGAAAGTTAATGAGGTCACTAATAAAATCGACTTGGTAAAACGTTTTTTGCCTGCCATTTTGATTCTCCTCAGGGTTTCAAATCTTTAAAAGGTCGGCATATTTTACCATTAACGATTTTGTCTGTCCCGTATTAAATTTGACTATTACGACGCTGTTTTCGCCTATATCAATAAACTCTTTGACCCTGCCAAGGCCGAAAGATTTGTGCCGTATCAGCTGGCCTGGGTCAAAATGAGGTATAGCCTGGCTGATTTGGTGATTATCATCGTAACATTCGTCTTCTTCAGCTTGTTCAGTGATCTCCCGGCCGAGTTCAAAAAGAAACTGCGAGGGTATTGTTCGCAGCATCTGGCCCCGCACGGTTCGGTATCGGGCGTAACTAATATTCAAGCCGGTTTTGGCACGGGTTATACCGACAAAAAATAGTCTGCGTTCCTCTTCCAGCTCATCTTGGTCTTCGGCAGCGTTGCTCCGTTCGTGTGGTAGTATGCCGTCTTCGACGCCGACGATGAAGACATTTTCAAATTCGAGTCCCTTTGCGGCGTGCAGGGTCATCAGCGCAACGCGATCGGTGGAGGTGTCGTATGCATCGGTGTCGCTGAAGAGAGATATTTGCTGAAGATAATCGACCAACGAAGGCTCCTCTGTCGCCTGGTCATATTGCCCAACGGCGTTTATCAGCTCGTTGATGTTTTCCAGTGCGTTTTCGCCCTCGTGGCCGGCTGCTCGGAGAGATTCCTCTAAACCCGATTCGGCAAAGACACGTTCGGCAAGCGGTGCGACCCGGCCGGAGATGTCTTTTTTGAACTGTTCGAGCATATTGGCAAAGACAGCGAGCTTTGCCTTTGCGGCCTTGGAAAGAGATTCGATATGCTCTGTCTTCTTCAGGGCTTTAAAAAGATTGATTCCATTGTGGGCGGCGTAGGCACGAACTTTATCCGTTGTTACCTTTCCGATACCGCGGGCGGGTGTGTTTATGATACGCAATAGCGCGATTTCATCATCAGGGTTAACAAGGACTTTCAAATAAGCAAGCAGGTCACGGATTTCTTTTCTCCTGTAGAATTCCACACCCCGAACAACCTGGTATGGTATCTTGTTCCAGACAAACGACTCTTCGAGCACACGGCTCATAGCGTTAACACGATAGAACACGGCCATATCTTTGAGACAAACGCCTTTTTCAGTCAGCTCTTTTACCTGTCGGGCAACGGCCTGCGCCTCTTCGTCCTCATCCTCGAAGACACATACGGCAACGTCCCCGGCAGGCGGCTTTGTGGGGATAAGCTTTTTTTCTTTGCGATTTCGGTTAAATGCAATCAAATTGTCGGCCAAAGCGAGGATGTTTGCGGTACTGCGAAAATTCTCTTCGAGTTTGACAATTGTGGCGTTGGGCCAATCTTTTTCAAAGGCCAATATGTTGCGGATGTCAGCCCCCCGCCAGCGGTAGATGGACTGGTCCGGGTCGCCGGTTGCGCAAATATTGTTGTGCTGTGAAACGAGGGCTTTAGCGATTTTATACTGGGCGTGATTCGTGTCCTGGTATTCGTCGATTAACAGAAATTTGAAACGTTCGCCAAGCTCGCGGCAAACATCAGGACAGTCCCCCAGTAAAAAAGCTGTCTTCATCAGTAAATCGTCAAAATCCAGGCCGTTTCGTTCGCTCAGGATACGCTGATAGCCCTGATATATTCCAGCTAATGTCCTGGAGAAGAAATCATCGGCGTTGTTATTAAAAGATTCGGCATCTATTAGCTTGTTTTTCAGGGTGGAAATAGCATCGAGCATTCGGGCGGGGGAAAAGTTCGTCGTATCAAGCTCACAACCTTTGATGGCCAGTTTTATACATCTGGTTTGGTCGGCAGCGTCATAGACACTAAAGTTGGAGTTTAAAGCGGCTTTGTCCGCGTATCGGCGAAGAATTCTGACACATAACGAGTGATAGGTGCTGATATGCGCACCGGCACTGGCACCAAGGGCAAATGCCCTTTGCCGCATCTCCTCGGCGGCCTTGTTCGTGAAGGTTATTGCGCAAATATTGTATGGCCGGATGCCTGAGTCTATAAGCGCTGCGATGCGATGTGTGATTACGCGGGTTTTGCCGCTGCCGGGGCCGGCAAGAACAAGCAAGGGCCCTTCAACGTGAAGTACAGCTTTTCTTTGTGAAGGGGTTAATTGTTGCAAAAGTGTATCATCCATAAGTCAACTACTACCGCTTGAAAGCGGTAGCTTGTAAGGCGAACTGTAAGCCCGCTAAAGCCAAGAAAATCCTAAGCACGAAATCTGAAATTCGAAACAATATCAAATGTTCAAAATACAAATTCCCAAAACAAAATCACCTCAGCGAACGAGACGCTGTTTTTTGAATTTCCGTAATTCGGATTTTGAATCCTTCGACTCTGCTCAGGACAGGTTTGTTTCGGATTTCGAGTTTATAATACTGGAGTATTAGCCTAAAGGCGAGGGATTTTCTCCCGTTCCCCG
>Ga0315537_1002095_pt1 | contig 15424 bp, 11 predicted proteins | sample SalMarSW160270MG_FD_203091 | JGI IMG/M metagenome (GOLD analysis project Ga0315537, IMG submission 203091) | Salt marsh sediment microbial communities from the Plum Island Ecosystem LTER, Massachusetts, United States - Salt Marsh Sediment SW1602-70 ... | reverse complement strand
CGGGTCATGGATATCCTCTGCGGCAACACGCCCTAAAATACGTTCTTCGAGACGCTGAATCACTTCTCCGCCTTCCATCAAAGATTCAACCTCAACACCAAGTATGGTTCCGCAATCTTCTTCCGTAACAATACAATCCTGGGCAACATCGGCAAGCCGTCGGGTAAGATACCCCGAATTGGCGGTCTTTAAGGCCGTATCCGCAAGGCCTTTCCTGGCGCCGTGAGTGGAAATGAAATATTGAAGCACGGAAAGGCCTTCCCTGAAATTGGCACTGATGGGCGTTTCAATGATTTCACCCGATGGTTTCGCCATCAGTCCTCGCATCCCTGCAAGCTGACGCATCTGATCTTTGCTTCCCCTGGCCCCGGAATCTGCCATCATGAAAATTGGGTTAAAACTTTCTTCAATAACAGGCTTTCCGTTTTCATCCAGAACAGCATTTCCATCAAGGTCCGTTGCAGGGGCCATTCGCATTGATTTCATCATCTCATCAGCCACATCGTCAGTTGCTTTTGCCCATATATCGACAACTTTGTTATATTTTTCACCCCGTGTGATAAGACCCTCGATGTATTGAAGGCCGATTTTTTCAACCTGCTTCTCGGCATTTTCCAAAATATCCCATTTGGCAGACGGTATGATCATGGCGTCAATGGAAATGGAAAGCCCGCCCCGGGTTGAATATTCGTAACCGATATCTTTCAATCTGTCGGAAAGAATAACCGTAGCCTTTGGTCCCAGATTCCGGTATGCATAATTCACCAGTTCGCTCAGTGTCCTTTTGTCCCTGACATTGTTTACCATAGAAAAAGGTATCTCGGGTCGTTTTTTAATCACCTGAAAAATATGATACGCCCGGTCTGCAAAGATAACACGGCTGATTTCCTTTTCTTCCAGGGCAAAGGCTTTTTCAGCGTCTTCATCTGAAACGCTGAACATCCGCTTAAATTCGTCTTTTCTGAATAGGCCGACAATCCCTTGATTATCCCTTTCAGGGCCTTTTGAATATTGGGCCACCATCTCAGAAAAATCCGCGCCGGCCTTCAGTTTTCCTAAAACGGTCTCGGACTCTTCTTTATCAAACACCTTGATATGACGTATCATCATGATATTGTCTTTGGGAATAATCTCCCACAACAGGATACGCCCCACGGTCGTATTATACCTTTTTCCTTCCATGCGAACGATAATTCTGGCATGAAGATCAACGGCATTGGCATCGTATGCGCATCGAACTTCTTCAGGATTTGCAAATATTTTACCTTGGCCTTTGGACCCGGAAACCCCTCTTGTCATGTAATAGATACCCAGGACAATATCCTGACTCGGTACAATTATAGGACTCCCATTGGCAGGAGAAAGAATATTGTTACTGGACAGCATCAATACCCTGGCCTCCACGGATAGGGGGATATGAACAGCCATCTGATCGCCGTCAAAGTCAGCATTAAATGCCGTACAGACCAGCGGATGAAGCTGCAGGGCCTTTCCTTCAATGAGAATCGGCTCAAATGCCTGAATCCCCAGCCGATGAAGCGTGGGGGCTCGGTTTAATAAAACCGGGTACTCCTTTACCACCTCATCTAAGGTGTCCCAGACCTCCGGGACTTCTCTTTCCACCATTTTCTTGGCACTCTTTACTGTGGACACGAGTCCTTTTTGTTCAAGACGATAATATATGAACGGCTTGAACATCTCCAGAGCCATCTGTTTGGGCAGACCGCACTGATGCAGCCTGAGATCCGGTCCTATGGTAATAACGGTACGGCCGGAATAATCGACCCTTTTGCCCAGAAGATTCTGCCGGAAACGCCCCTGTTTGCCTTTCAATGTATCACTAAGGGACTTTAACGGTCGTTTATTCGTTCCCATAATCGCTCTGCCGTGCCGGCCGTTGTCGAAAAGAACATCCACTGACTCCTGGAGCATCCTTTTTTCATTCCGCACAATAATGTCAGGGGCCTTTAATTCGATAAGTCGTTTTAACCGATTATTGCGGTTAATAACCCTTCGATAGAGGTCATTCAAATCAGACGTTGCAAATCTTCCACCTTCAAGAGGGACAAGGGGACGCAAATCCGGGGGCAAAACCGGAATAACATCCATTATCATCCAGGTCGGATCTATTCCCGACTGCCTGAATGCTTCGACAATCTTGAGCCGTTTGGACAGTTTTTGTCGCTTTGTCATAGAGCGAGTGGAACTGATATCAACCCTCAGCTCCTTATATACCGAATCGAGATCGATTTTCCCCAAAAGTTTTTTGACCGCCTCGGCCCCTATCCCGGCTTCGAATGTTGTCCCGTAAACCTCACATGCTTCTCGATATTTTTCCTCGGATAGAAGTTGATTTTGGTTAAGGTCCGTATCCTTGGGGTCGATCACGATGTAACTGTCAAAATAAATCACTTTTTCGAGACTTTTCAACGTCAAATCGAGCAAATTGCCGATCTTGCTCGGAAGGCTTCTCAAAAACCATATATGGGAACACGGTGCGGCGAGTTCGATATGCGCCATCCGTTCCCTCCGAACCTTGGACTGAATAACCTCCACACCACATTTTTCACAAATAACCCCCCTGTGTTTCATCCGCTTGTACTTGCCGCAGTTGCATTCGTAATCCTTTGTGGGACCGAATATTTTGGCACAGAAAAGACCGTCGCGTTCGGGTTTAAACGTCCGATAATTGATAGTTTCCGGTTTTTTAATCTCCCCGTGCGACCATTTTAAAATCTGCTCGGGAGATGCCAGGGAAATTTTAACCCCGGAATAAAGTCTTGGATCGGTTGGTTTGGTAAAAAAATCATATATGGTTTCCATTGATTATTTTCCCTCCATAAGGGTTATATCCAAACCCAAACTCTTCAATTCTTTTGTCAGGACCTTGAATGACTCGGGCAAGCCCGGGTCTAATGTGTTCTGACCTTTTACAATCTTTTCATACATACGAGTCCGGCCCGCCATATCATCCGACTTTACGGTTAAAAACTCTTGAAGCGCATTCGCCGCTCCATAAGCCTCCATTGCCCAGACTTCCATTTCACCCAGACGCTGACCCCCGAACTGGGCCTTTCCGCCAAGGGGCTGCTGCGTCACAAGTGAATATGGACCGATAGACCGGGCGTGAATCTTGTCATCAACGAGGTGATGGAGTTTCAACACATACATCGTACCCACGGTAATCTTTTCTTTAAAAGCCTCTCCGGTACGCCCGTCGTACAAGGTGGCCTGAGCAGCTGTGGGAAGCCCGGCCTCGGCGAGAAGAGACTTGATCTCATCCTCTTTAGCACCGTCAAAAACCGGTGTGGCCATGTGAACACCGTCTTTATAATTTTCGGCATATTCGTACAGGTCTTCATCATCAAAACCGTCTATCATCTCCCGGGCCGATGGTTCAGAAAATATTCGTTTTAGTTTCTCTCGAATCAAATCAATTCTTCTTTGTTTCAGAAGACCGTTAAGCTGATCGCCGAGGCCCTTGGCAGCCCAACCCAAATGAATTTCCAGAACCTGCCCCACATTCATCCTGGAAGGAACTCCAAGGGGATTCAGGATCATATCAACCTGGGTTCCGTCTTCAAAATAAGGGAGGTCTTCCTGTGGAAGAATTCTCGACACCACTCCCTTGTTACCATGTCGGCCTGCCATTTTGTCACCCACGGACAGCTTGCGCTTCATCGCTACGTAAACCTTAACCATTTTAATTACGCCGGGAGGAAGATCATCCCCTTTTTCGAACCGGGTAATATTTTTTTCAAAAGACTTTCTGCAAAGTTCGCATTGGTTCTTATATCGCTCAAGAATATCATGGACCTGTTCGGTCAGCTCGGAGCTTTTAAGTTCAATCCCCTCGATCTGCGCCAGGGGGATCTGGGCCAGCATCCCGGCATCTATGGTGCTCCCTTTTGCAATCAGAACCTTCTTGCCTTTTTTCAGTGGGTTAAGACATTCCTGGCCGGCAAGCAATTTCTCAAGCCGTGTATAAACCACGTCCTTGATGACGGCAAGCTTATCATCTCTGTCTCTTTCAAGAACGGCAACCTTTTTTTCTTCGATAAAACGGGAACGTTCGTCTTTCTCGACACCACGCCGAGAAAACACCTTTGCATCGACGATAGTTCCATGGACACCGGGCGGAACCCGCAAAGAACTATCTTTAACATCTCCCGCTTTTTCGCCAAATATGGCCCTTAAAAGCTTTTCTTCAGGGGAGAGCTGTGTTTCACCTTTGGGCGTAATTTTCCCCACCAGAATATCTCCCGGACTGACTTCAGCGCCAAGCCTGATAATACCGCTTTCATCCAGGTCTTTTAAGGCTTCATCACCTACATTTGGAATGTCGCGGGTGATATCTTCTTTGCCCAGTTTGGTATCTCTGGCCACGACTTCAAACTCTTCGATGTGGACAGATGTATACACACCGTCCCGGTGAAGCCTTTCGCCCACCAGAATCGAATCCTCAAAATTATATCCGCCCCAGGGCATGAACGCCACCATTATGTTTTTGCCCAGGGCAAGCTCTCCCTTTTCCGTCGCAGGCCCGTCCGCAATAATCTCCCCGGCCTTGACTTTTTGTCCTTTTCTGACAATCGGGCGTTGATTGAAGCATGTATTCTGATTGCTCCGTATAAATTTTGAAAGCTGGTAAACCGTTACAGGAGTTTCTGAATTTTTATCGTCTTCGGGCTCATGTTTGAGAACAATGCGGGAAGCCTCAACGTCTACCACCGTGCCATCACGCTGGGCAACTACCGTAACGCCTGAATCTTTGGCCACCACACCCTCAACACCTGTCCCCACCAAAGGCGCCCGGTTTATAAGCAAAGGAACCGCCTGGCGTTGCATGTTCGATCCCATCAACGCCCGGTTTGCATCATCATTTTCCAGAAACGGAATCAAGGATGCGGAAACGCTCACCAGCTGGTTGGGAGAAATATCCATCAGCTCGATATCTTCGGACCTGGACATCATGAATTCGCCTTCTACCCGTGAGGTGACCAGCGGCTTGACAAATCTTTTATTTTCATCCACAGGCGCATTGGCCTGGGCAATCGGGTGATCCTTTTCTTCAAAGGCACTGAGAAACTTGACATCCTGCGATACGGTTGCATCTTCTACGATACTGTATGGGGTTTCAATAAATCCATATTCATTAACCCTGGCATAGGTACCCAAAGAAACAATAAGGCCGATGTTAGGCCCTTCCGGTGTCTCTATGGGACAGATCCGTCCGTAATGTGACGGATGTACATCCCTGACCTCAAAGCCGGCTCGTTCACGGGTTAATCCCCCCGGCCCCAAGGCGCTTAAACGCCTCTTATGGGTGGTTTCGGAAAGCGGGTTGGTCTGATCCATGAATTGGCTGAGTTGGCTGGTCCCGAAAAATTCCTTAACAACGGCGGAAACCGGCTTTGAATTTGCGAGGTCGTGCGGCATAAGCGCATCAACTTCCTGGAGACTCATCCGTTCTTTAATGGCGCGTTCCATGCGGACCAGTCCGATACGATACTGGTTTTCCAAAAGTTCACCAACGGCACGCACCCTTCTATTCCCGAGATGATCGATGTCGTCAACAGCTCCCTGTGTATCTTTCAGCTTTACAAGAGTTTTAGCCGTGAGAAGTATATCCTCTTTTCTGAGTGTTCTTAAGTCGATGGAAGAGTTAATGCCCAGTCGAAGGTTAATTTTCATGCGGCCGACACCGGAAAGATCATAATAGGAAGATTTGAAAAACATGTGGTCAATAAATTCCTGGGCCACTTCCAGGGTTGCGGGGTTGCCGGGTCGGAGTCTTCGATATATCTCAATAAGCGCGTCCTCTTTTGTTTCGACCTTATCCAAAATCAGGGTTTTGTGAATGGAGTCACTGCTGGTTACCCCATCGATGAGAAGAAGTTCAAATTCATTTATACCGGCATCAAGCAAGGATTGGAAACTTTCTTGGGTAAAAACTTGGTTGCATGTTACAATTATTTCTTTACTATCAAGATCCACTATTGTTTTTGCGAATACCTTGTTAAAAATATCTTCAACACTTATCGGAATCAATTCCAAGTTAGCAGATTTAAGCTTCTTGATTGAGGCTTTGGTAAACACGCGTCCTTTAAGAACAATAGGCTCGCCCGTTTCAGGATCTGCAATATCACTGCTGGCACGCTGCCTTAGCAAGGAGTCCTCATCAAACTTCTTGAATATCCGTTTACCGCGGACAACAAATTTTTCTGTTTCATAAAAATAAGACAGAATGTCTTCGGAACTATATCCAATCGCTTTATAAAGAATTGTAATAGGGAACTTACGCCGCCTGTCAATTCGAATATGGACAATACCTTTGTGATCTATTTCCATATCGATCCATGATCCGCGTACCGGAATGATCCTGGATGTGTATATCACCTTGCCGCTCGAATGTGTCTTGCCTTTATCATGATTGAAAAACACTCCTGAAGATCTATGGAGCTGGCTTACGACAACACGTTCGGTTCCGTTTATGATAAACGTACCATGGTCGGTCATCAAGGGAATTGCTCCAAAGTAAATCTCCTGCTCTTTGATATCACGAATATTCGTAACTCCTGTCTCCTTATCAATATCATATACCACAAGCCTGACAGTAATTCGAACAGGAATTTCGTAGGTCATTCCCCGGTTTATGCACTCTTTAATGCCGTGCTTAACCTCGGAAAATCTGTAAGATACAAATTCAAGAGAAGCACTTCCGGTAAAATCCTTTATCGGAAATACGGACTTAAATACGGCCTGCAGACCCACGTCTTTACGTTTTTCCGGAGGAATATCCATTTGCAAAAACCGGCCGTATGATTCCCGTTGAACCGCGATAAGATCAGGAATATCAATGATCTTTTTTATCTTGCCGAAATTTTTTCTTTTACGCTTATTTGCCAAAATCCTTTCTGACATGGCATCTCCGATATATTATATTTTGGTTGTGGGTTATAGGATCAAGAGTATTTTGCCCTGTGCCCTATAACCCACTCTACCTATCACCTAATTATATATTATTTTATTTCAACCTGAGCACCGGCATCTTCAAGCTGGCTCTTGATTTTTTCAGCATCTTCTTTGGAAATGCCTTCCTTGACGGGCTTTGGAACTTCATCAACCAGGGTTTTGGCATCCTTTAAACCCAGACCTGTAATCGCCCTAACTTCCTTGATAACCTGGATCTTCTTATCGCCAAACGTCGTGAGAATAACGTCGAATTCGGTCTTTTCTTCCACTTGAGCGCCAGCAGCCTCCCCGGAGACGGCAGCCGCTACAGCGACAGGAGCGGCTGCGGAAACACCGAATTTTTCTTCCATTTCCTTAATGAGTTCAGACAGTTCAAGTACCGTCATATTTGCTATAAATTCGATTACATTCTCTTTGGTAATATCCGCCATTTGATTATTCCTCCATAATAACTTTCAATTAATGTTTTTTTGTTTGTATCGAAGATCAGACCGCCTCTTTCTGTTCCTTAAGGGCCTGCAAAATATTTAAAAGCTGCATGGGTATCGTGTTAAGAACTCGGACAAAACCCGCAGGCACACCATTGATGACGGATAGGAATTGCCCTAAAAGAACCTCACGAGGAGGAAGGGCCGACATCGCCCTGATGGCGTCTAAATCGATAACCTTGCCGTTCATAACGCCGGTCTTAATTTCAAGTTTTTCATTATCTTTAGAAAACTTTATCAAAACTTTTGCGGGAGCAATCGGATCGTCATAGCTTAATGCAACGGCACTCGGACCTTTAAAACAGTCTTTTATTAATTGGACATCCGTCTCTTCAGAAGCTCTGATAAGAAGCGAATTCTTTGCCACCTTAAATTCAACATCAAACTCTCTGAGTCTCTTTCGCAAATCATTCATTGCTGCAACATCGAGTCCTTTACAATCCGTAACGATGACAACTTTGGACGTTGCAAATTTTTCATTCAGACTTTTGACAATCTCTTTCTTTTTTTCCAGCTTCACAACTTACAACACCTCCTTCCTTAATCCGCAAAAACCGGAGGGAACAACTTATCAACATAGAATGTCTCGGTAGGCCGGCAATGCCGATTAAACCCAAAATAAGTGAACCTACGGTCTTTGACAGAAATATTTCAGTTAGTGTCCATCCATAAATGGTCTTTTTGCCCAATCTTAGCGTTATGTTCAAAAAATAATCCTCGGAATATTAAACATATGCCTGTGGTTATTTTTTTCACATGCCTTGATCTTGAACAAAAATCCTCATTTATGGCTGGACACTAGTTTGGAAACAATATTCAAAACAGTCATTCGGGCAATCTTTACCCGAGCAAGGGCCTAAAGTGAACTAAAGCCTGCCCTGTTTCGACTGGACGTACATTTTTACCAAAAATGTGCGGTTTGCTATGCTTGTGATCCTTTGAAACTGCACTAAGAATCCAGGTCTGGCCAGGGTTTGAAATGCCTATATGGAAGTAGACTATTTGATTAAGTCCTTGACACTGGCCGCATCTATCTTGATGCCAGGCCCCATAGTCGTTGAAATGGCGATACCTTTCAGATAAGTTCCCTTACTGGAAGCCGGTTTGAGACGAACGATAGTTTCTAAGAAGGCGGCAGCATTTTCCACAATTTTCTCTACTCCGAAAGAAACTTTGCCCATTGGAACGTGGACAATTCCGGCTTTCTCAACCTTAAAATCAATTTTTCCTGCTTTTAGATCTTGGACCGCTTTCGCTATATCAAAAGTTACCGTTCCGATTTTAGCATTGGGCATGAGCCCTCTGGGACCGAGAAGCTTTCCAATCTTTCCAACAGAACCCATCATGTCGGGAGTAGCAACAGCTTTGTCAAAGCCAAACCACCCGTTTTTAATTCTTTCTATTAATTCGTCATTTCCGGAAAAATCCGCACCGGCGTCCAAGGCCTCTTTTTCCTTTTCCCCTTTAGCAAATACCAGGACTTTTACTTCCTTGCCAAGGCCATTGGGCAAAACCACTGTCCCTCGAACCATTTGATCGGCATGCCTTGGATCTACACCAAGACGGACGGCGACATCAACAGTCTCATCAAATTTAGCATAAGATGAATCTATTGCCAATTTGACAGCATCGCTGATAATATGCTTTGCTCCAGCATCTAGTTTTTTACTTGATTTTAAATATTTTTTACCCCGCTTCGGCATGTTTTTTGTTTACTCCTTGTTTACATATTTAGCATTTAGGATTAAGATTTACTTATAGCCCGTAACATCTTTCTTCAGACAACCTCAATCCCCATACTTCTGGCCGTTCCGGCGATAATATTAGTGGCGGCATTCAGATCATTTGCATTTAAGTCAACCATTTTTTGCTTGGCAATCTCTTCAATCTGCTTTTTAGTGACGCTTCCGACTCTCTCACGTTTTGGATCACCGGCGCCTTTTGCTATTTTAGCCGCTTTTTTCAAAAGCACGGATGCAGGGGGTGTTTTGGTTATAAAAGTAAATGATCTGTCCTGATAAACAGTAATAACTACGGGTATGATCATACCTTCATCATTTGCAGTCCGGACATTAAAAGCCTTGCAAAAGTCCATTATATTGACGCCGTGCTGCCCAAGTGCAGGACCAATCGGGGGAGACGGATTGGCTTGACCGGCGGTTACCTGCAATTTTATCTGAGCCATAATCTTTTTTGCCATTTTTTAATATTACTCCTGTAATTTTGCTGATGAATTCGACTTTTTACGAATTTGTCAAATCTTTGTAACCTGTACGAATTCCAGTTCCACTGGTGTTGAACGGCCAAAGATGCTCACCAGAACCCTTATCTTACCCTTTTCCGGATTGACCTCGTCCACTGTGCCGTTAAAATTTTTAAAAGGCCCGTCTATGACACGGATTTCGTCTCCGATCTCGAAAAAATATTTCGGCTGAGGCTTGAGCTTGCCGGCCTCCATTCGATTCAAGATCCGTTCGGCCTCTTCATCTGAAATGGGTGTGGGCTTTTCCCGACCCCCCAAAAATCCGGTCACCTTGGCTGTGTTATTCACAATATGCCAGGTTTCATCATCAAGTTCCATCCTGACTAATATATATCCCGGATAGAATTTTCGGGATGATGTTTTTCTTTTACCTTTTACAAGCTCCACAATCTCTTCGGTGGGAACCAGTATCTCGCCAAATTTCTCGGTTTGAGAAAAGGATGCCACTCGTTCTTCCAGGGCAGCTTTGACCTTGCTTTCAAACCCCGAATAAACATGGACGATATACCATTTAAGAGCCACTTTTCTCTTCTCCTCAATTTAGTGAAGAACCACACGAATCAGGCTTGACAAACCGATATCGGCCAATCCAAGAAAGCATGATATTATCATCGTTAAGATAAGGACAACAAGGGTAGAACTCAACGTCTGCTTGCGCGTCGGCCAGACAACCTTTTTTAGCTCCACCTTTACTTCTCTCAGAAATTGAATTCCCTTGTTTATATAACTTTTAACCTTCCCAGGCTCGGTATGAGTTCTGGTTAACGCTTTGGTCTGTGATGACGATGGCCTTCTTTTGATCTCCCCGGAAGCACCAGTAAACAGCGTGGTCTTTTTATCGGCGACATCATTTTTTGACCGGGGTAATTCGGCCCCGGCGGCACTTTGTTTTTTCTTTTTCTTGGCGCTTGAAGTTTTTTTCCTTTGTAACCGTGCCATTATGCACCCAAAATCGCAAAATTCAAAGCTGAAAATGTCAGGAAAGTCTCATGGGGTCTCATGTCATTCAAGCTTTGAACTTTTTATTCAGAATGATTTGGCAGGCCAGGAGGGATTCGAACCCCCAACACCCGGATTTGGAGTCCGACGCTCTACCGTTAGAGCTACTGGCCTGCATAATACATTTATAATATTATGTTTATTTGGTCTCTTTATGTAGAGTGTGCGTCCTGCAAAATCGACAATATTTGCTGAATTCCAGCTTGTTTGGTGTTGTCCGTTTATTTTTCGTCGTCGTGTAGTTTCTTCTTTTACATTCACTGCACGCAAGGGTAACAATTATTCTCACCTGAAAACTCCTTCAGCTATTTCTCTAGAATTTCGCTCACAACGCCTGCGCCGACGGTCCGTCCGCCTTCCCTGATGGCAAACCTCAATTCTTTTTCCATGGCTATGGGCGTTATCAGCTCTGCCGTTATTGTTATATTGTCACCCGGCATTACCATCTCCACACCTTCCGGTAATATCAAATTACCGGTAACATCCGTGGTCCTGAAATAAAACTGCGGCCGGTATCCACTAAAAAACGGCGTGTGACGCCCCCCTTCCTCTTTGCTCAAAATGTACACCTCGGCCCTGAACTTCGTATGAGGCTCAATCGAACCGGGTACTGCAACCACCTGACCGCGCTCAACTTCATCACGCTTGGTCCCCCGCATTAATACCCCTATGTTGTCTCCGGCCCGACCCTCATCCAAAAGCTTCCGGAACATCTCTACACCCGTACACACCGTCTTCATGGTCGGACGAATCCCCACAACTTCAATATTATCCCCCACATGAATGACACCTCGCTCAACGCGACCCGTCACAACCGTACCCCGACCCGATATGCTGAAAACATCCTCTATGGGCATCAAAAACGGCTTGTCTATGTCTCGCTTGGGCTCAGGTATAAAACTGTCTACCGCTTCCAGTAACTCAAATATACACTTGGCATCCTCACTGTCAGGATCATCACTCTCTAATGCCTTCAATGCACTCCCGCGGATGATCGGAATGTCGTCACCGGGAAACTCATACTTGTCCAACAATTCCCGAAGCTCCAACTCAACAAGCTCTATAAGCTCATCATCATCCACCATGTCACATTTGTTTAAAAATACCACAATCTGAGGAACCCCTACCTGACGCGCCAGCAATATGTGCTCACGAGTCTGGGGCATGGGACCGTCATCCGCACCCACCACCAAAATGGCCCCGTCCATCTGAGCCGCCCCGGTAATCATGTTCTTGATGTAATCCGCATGACCCGGACAATCCACATGAGCATAATGACGATTCACCGTCTCATACTCAACATGCGCCGTCGCTATGGTGATACCACGCTCTTTCTCCTCCGGGGCTTTGTCTATCTGGTCAAAAGGAACAAACTGAGCCATGCCCTTTAACCCCATGTGCTTGGTTATCGCCGCCGTCAAGGTCGTCTTGCCGTGATCTATATGACCGATCGTACCCACATTTACATGCGGCTTGGTCCTCTCAAATTTTGCCTTCCCCATCTTTTTGTCCTCCCTTTAGAGCGAGTTAACAATAAAGTTTACCAGCGGTAATGCGCAAACGCCTTGTTTGCCTCAGCCATTTTGTGGGTGTCTTCCTTCTTTTTGACGGCAGCCCCTCTCTTATTGGAGGCATCCAAAAGCTCGGCCGCCAGTTTTTCAACCATCCCTTTTTCAGGTCTTTTGCGAGCAAAACTTATAATCCACCGAATTCCCAAAGCCGTTTTCCGGGATGGCCGAATTTCAGTGGGAACCTGATAGGTTGAACCTCCGACACGACGCGACTTGACCTCAATCATCGGCTTTACATTTTCAATTGCCTGTTCAAAAATCTTGATAGGAGGTTCTTTCGTCCTTTTTCCGATGACATCGAAGGCATCATACAGAATCGACTCTGCAGTACTCTTTTTTCCATCTCGCATTATAGACTTAATGAACTTTGAAACCAGCTTATTGTTATACTTAGGATCGGGTATAATTATCCGCTCAGGGACCTCTCTTCTTCTCGGCATATGTTACACCATTTTTACTATTTTTTTATTCATTTTCACGCCACAAGATTCAGGCACGGTGAATCTTACATCATGTTTCTTGTACTATTCTTCTACCTGGGCTTTTTCGAGCCGTATTTTGATCTGCCCTGTTTTCGATCCTCGACGCCAAGTGTATCAAGAGTACCTCTGACAATGTGATACCTTACACCCGGCAGATCCTTAATCCGTCCACCACGAACAAGAACAACCGAATGTTCCTGGAGATTATGCCCGATGCCTGGGATATATGCGGTAACTTCTATCCCGGTGGTCAGCCTGACTCTGGCAACTTTCCGTAAGGCAGAATTGGGCTTTTTGGGTGTTGAAGTATAAACGCGTGTGCAGACTCCTCTTTTCTGGGGAGCACCCTTTAGAGCCGGAGTATTTGTCTTTTTCTTTATTCTCTTCCTTCCCTTTCTTACTAACTGATTAATGGTCGGCATTTTCTCCCTTAAGTCCTTTTATATTCGCGGTTAGGATGTATCGACAAAATGATAATTATTAGACATGTATCATTAGATTGTCAAGTCTTTTATCTAAAAACAATCCATTATTTCCAAACAAATCTTAACCGGCCGTAACCTTAACATCTCGGTATTCATAAAGGCCGGTTCCCGCGGGAATTATTCTTCCCATAATGACGTTCTCTTTAAGCCCCTGAAGATAGTCTATCTTGCCGGCAATACTGGCATTTGTAAGGACCTTGGTCGTCTCCTGGAATGAAGCGGCGGATATAAAGCTTTCCGTGGAAAGCGATGCCTTGGTAATCCCCAATATAAGGTGGTCGGCAATAGCGGGCTTCTTTCCTTTTTCAATGACTGCCTGGTTAACTTCTTCAAATATCTTTCTATCAACCTGATCTTCAATAATAAAATCGGTATCACCGGGATCAAGAACTTTAACGCGCCGCATCATTTGCCGTACGATAACCTCGATATGTTTGTCATTTATCCGGACGCCTTGTAAGCGGTAAACCTCCTGTACTTCGTCAACAAGATAGCGTGCCAATGCAATTTCACCCTTGATATTCAATATATCCTGAGGGATAGCCGAACCGCTGATCAGTGCCTCGCCTGCTCTGATATAATCACCTTCATAAACGTTTATATGTTTGCCCCGTGAAATCAGATATTCTTTTTTTTCACCAACATCTACAGGTGTAATGGTAACTTTTTGTTTGCCTTTTTTGGTGGCCTTGGATAGGGAAACATACCCGTCGATTTCACTCAACAGTGCGGTTTCTTTTGGCTTTCGGACTTCAAAGAGTTCAGCCACCCTGGGAAGACCGCCGGTAATATCCTTGGTCTTGGTTGTTGCTCTGGGGAGCTTTGCGATCACATCGCCCGCCTTAACATCATCTCCTTCTTCAATCAGCAAAATAGCATCTATCGGCAGCAAATATCTCGCCATCCCCAGGTGTCCCGGCAGGCTGACTGTCTTTCCATCCTGGCCTTTGATTGAAATCCTTGGACGTTCCTCTCCGCTTTTGGATTCGATGACGGTACGACTGGATTTGCCGGTAACCGGGTCGACCTTCTCCTGCATGGTCTTGCCGGATATGACATCACCAAATTTAACGGTCCCGTCAACTTCGGAAATTATGGGTGTTGTAAAGGGATCCCAGGTTACCAACAGGTCTCCGACCTTAACTTCTTCACCGTCTTTTACCTTAATGTGGGCGCCATAAATGACAGGAAATTTTTCTCTTTCGCGTCCGGTATCGCTAACAATGGCGATTTCTCCTCCCCGACGGTTCATGACAACAAGCTTATTTCCATCTTTTTCCACAACATTAAGATTTAGAAAATTAATTTTACCTGCGGCCCGGGCTCTGATATCGGCCTGTTCAACCCTGCGCCTGGCCGTTCCTCCAATGTGGAATGTGCGCATGGTCAGCTGGGTTCCGGGCTCACCGATTGACTGAGCCGCAAGGATTCCCACCGCCTGACCGATTTCGACCTTTCCTCCGTGGGAAAGATCCCGTCCATAACATTTTGCACACACACCATAAACGCTCTTGCATGTCAGAACCGACCTTATTTTCGCACTGGTAATTCCTGCATCTTTAATAGCCTTTACAGCATCTTCGTCCAGGTCTTCTCCGGTTCTTATAATCACTTCATCTGTAAACGGGTCATGGATATCCTCTGCGGCAACACGCCCTAAAATACGTTCTTCGAGACGCTGAATCACTTCTCCGCCTTCCATCAAAGATTCAACCTCAACACCCAGTATGGTACCGCAATCTTCTTCCATAACAATACAATCCTGGGCAACATCGGCAAGCCGTCGGGTAAGATACCCCGAGTTAGCGGTCTTTAAAGCCGTATCCGCAAGGCCCTTTCTGGCTCCGTGAGTGGAAATGAAATATTGAAGCACGGAAAGGCCTTCCCTGAAATTGGCACTGATGGGCGTTTCGATGATTTCACCCGATGGTTTTGCCATCAGTCCTCGCATCCCTGCAAGCTGACGCATCTGATCTTTGCTCCCCCTGGCCCCGGAATCTGCCATCATGAAAATTGGGTTAAAACTTTCTTCAATAACAGGCTTTCCGTTTTCATCCAGAACAGCATTTCCATCAGGGTCGGTTGCAGGAGCCATTCGCATGGATTTCATCATCTCATCGGCCACATCGTCAGTTGCTTTTGCCCAAATATCGACGACTTT
>Ga0315537_1002091_pt1 | contig 15433 bp, 19 predicted proteins | sample SalMarSW160270MG_FD_203091 | JGI IMG/M metagenome (GOLD analysis project Ga0315537, IMG submission 203091) | Salt marsh sediment microbial communities from the Plum Island Ecosystem LTER, Massachusetts, United States - Salt Marsh Sediment SW1602-70 ... | reverse complement strand
TCAAAAGCGCTGCTTCTGGCGAGCAATGCCCAGTGCTGATCCACGGAAGAGTCAAAGTCAAAGCAGGCGACGCCATAACCCGAGGCAAAGCGGTTTACGGTGCTGACTCCTCAAAACGAGTACTTGAGTTGACCGATCAAGCTGTAGACGAAAGCGGCTCAGCGTCATACACCGTTTACTACAACCGCAAGCTCGGAACAGCCCTGGAAACTGCAACAGCCGCAGACGATTTGCTGTTCATCCAAGTGTAGAGGGTGATTCAACATGAAACCACGACTTTTTGAATCTTTAATGCAGAAGGACGGCGAGTTCAAAGAACACATAGAAAACCTGAGAAACAAAACTGCTGGGCATCCTTTTCTCAAGCGCTACTGCGAAGTCGGCGTCAGAGAAGGACTATTCAGCGACGCTGTAAGCGCATTAGGACGCTTGCACGACACGCTTGTGCAGGCTGCCTATCCAGAGATGATAGGCAGAGGCGTCATCACGGTGCGGCCTACTACCGAAGCGATGGAAAGGTTCCCGTTGGACGAGAAGGCTGTGGCGTATCGCTATGCGGAAGGCGCGGCAACACGCTTAAGCGGCAAGAAGAATAGCACGGTGGACGTTTACACGAATGTTCTCGCCGAGGCTTCTGAAGAATGGACTCGTGAGTTTTTGGAGGATGCCACATGGAATGTCATGGACAACATGGTGGAAAAAGTCGGCAGAGCCTTAGGCGAAGAAGAGACGAACAGGATAATCGCACTTTACAGTGCCATTGATGACGCAGATTTGGCTGGAGGCGAACCCATAGACCATGATGGAGCCGCCATGAACTGGAACGGGCTGGTCAAACTTCACAACGCGGTTAGAGGAGAAAACTGGAGACCCACAGTCTTAGCTGTCAACGAAGTGCAACTGCATCAATTGCTGACGGATGACAAGTTCATTCATGCACAGTATTTGCCCGCTGGACAAACAGACTTGGAGCAGGGCACCGTCACAAGCGTTTTAGGTATGCGAGTTCAAGCCAGCACGCTGGTGCCTAATGGAACCGCGTATGCTTTGGACACGCGAGTGGCGTCGGTGATGCTCCTGCGAAGAGATGTAACCGTTGAAGACTGGGAAGAGATAAAGAACGGCAAATATGGCGTCCGGGCGACAACCCGCTTCGGCGTGGGTGTTCTTCGTAGCAAAGCTATCGCGAAAATGACCAACATAAGCACGAGTCTTTAGTGATGACCAAAAAGAGGGTAGGGCGGAAAAATGGCACGGTATGAAGGCAAATGTTCTCAGTGCGGAAAAACGCGTTATTCCCAAAGGCAAGGTGACATCGTTGTATGCGACTGCTGGAAATACTGCCCCATGTGCGGGGCTGAAATGACGCCCTACGCGCCTGACCTTACCCTGAACACTTACGGTTTCGACGGCAGAAGAGACCTGGCGGTGCTGATGGTCTGCACTCTTCATTTTCCCATGTTTTTTAGCACAAGAAAACCCGTAGAGGTTGTTTGCACATGAGAAGTCTAACCGAAAGATTACACTTGGCAAAAATAGTGTTAAAAGAGCTGGATAGGCAGCCTCTTTGCCGAACAGAAATTGAAAAAAGAACTGTGAAAAAGGTCGGCACCCACGCCACTTTCGAGGGCATTTTTCGCTACTTGGTTCAGAGTGGTTACGTGCAGAAAAGCGAGCAGAAACACCGCGCTGCTTACGTGATAACGGAAAAAGGCGCTAAATTTCTGGAGGCTCTCTAAATGAGCCGTGTGCTACGCCGATTAGCCGAAGTCTTCTCGCTAAAAACGAAAAGCGGATATGCAGTTCCTCAAAAAGCGCTGGTGTACGAAACGCCGTGTGTTCCTTTGGCTGACGTGATGAAACTTTACGAGAGAGATCCCACGTGTAAGGCAAGCGTTGATTTGCTGGCGGCTTCCGCTGTAGGCGCAGGTTTCTACACGACAGTTGATGAAAACTACGAAAAAGCTGGAGAAGCTAAGCGAATCGTGGATAGGTTCAATGAAGACGTCAACTTGGATGCGCTGCTCTGCGACATGGCGCGAGGGCTAATTGCCTGCGGAAACGACTTCTGGCTTAAATTAACGCCTGAAAACCTAACGGAACTGCATAGGCTGCCTGTGGACGCTGTTGACCGCATCGAACAAAGCTTCATAGGAGAAAAGACGCTGAAAATCCCTTACAAAGTTGAAAGCTACAAGCTACGGCAAGCTTACGGCGGCGAACAGCTCGACGCAGAAGCCTTGATCCATTGGCGGATAAACTGCTTAGACTTTTCAGGCTACGGCACTGGCGTTTTGCAGGTTCTTCTGCACTCTTTGGCTTTTCAGTCAGATAAGCGCCCCGCTTTTGCATGGATGAAAGCGAAAATAGAGCGCATAATGCCGAGAATCTTTGAGAAGTACGCTGGACCAGACGTTTTAGCTCTGCTGGAAAGGGCGGATGAAGGTACCATACAAAAGTTCGAGCAGGCCATCAAGAACCGCAGTGAAGAAGGCGCATGGCTCTTCTACAGCGGAAAAGGTGATATACGACCCGTGACGCTGGACCCGCGAGCACGCTTCGAGTATTACGTTGACCATTTGATTAACCAGTTTTACCTCGGATGCGAGACGCCTCTGCCCAGATTGTTCAGCACGCCTGGTTTTACGGAAGCTTCGGCGAAAGCGGCTTTGGAGTTGCAGAATATGCTCATCAAACCTGTCCAGAGGTACATCAAACGTCAGGTTGAAAGAGAGATTTTCGATGTAGTTCTAGCTCAGGCGGGCTTGGACTCGGCGAAAGCACAGCCCCGTTTGCAATGGGGTTTCCCCAAAACACAGGAAGCCAGCATGGCGGACATGCTTAGGGCCGCGGAGTTGAAGTTCATCAGTCGTGAAGAGTTTCGCAAGAACGCGATTAAGCTTGGCTGGGAATTATGGGAGGAAACACAGCCTGAAAATTCTGTGGAGGCTGATAAAGCTGACTGAGGTGGCATACAACAGGTACGACGAGGCGTACAGGGCTATTCACAGCGCGTTAATGAGCATCACGTGCCCTCCGCCTGGTCGCAGAATCACCAAGCTCGCTTTCACCTGGAACGGTGACGGAACCTTGGCGACTCTAAAGGCGTACGACGGAGCTGATTTGCTGTTCACCCTTGCGTTCACATGGGACATAGGTGGTGTAATGAAAGAGGTGGCTCGAACATAGTCAGCGTTGCCTGGCTGTGCGAGAAACCGCATTTAAAAAAGGAGGAATAGAATGGAAAAAACACTGGACAGGGTGAGTTGGAAAGCAAAATGGCGAATAGATAAGTTCAAAGACCCAACAAATGAGATTGCAAAGGCGTTGCAAACGGGAACGTCCACAGATGAAGCGATAAGTCTCTACAGTAAGGCGTTTATTTGCACTGAAGAATTCGAGGCCAACATTGCGCTAAATGAGGGTTTACAGGAGCTGATTGACATTATCTGTGGGTTGGGTACGCCGACGAAGTGGGACAACAGCAACGCTCGGTTGGGCGTAGGCGACAGTAACACGGCGGAGTCAGCGACGCAGACTGGGCTTCAGGCGGCAACGAATAAAACTTTCAAGGCTATGGACACGGGCTATCCGCAGCGCAGTAATCAGACGGCTGAGTGGCGTGCTACTTTTGGAAGTGCAGATGCCAACTATGCGTGGGAAGAGTACACAGTTGTCAACGCGGCTGATGATACAGGCGATAACTTGAATAGAAAGACAGCGTCGAAAGGCACGAAAAGCTCTGGTGAGACTTGGACGCTTAGTTTGCAGATAACGTTCAGTTAAAAGCTGGTGTTACCACAGTGAGATTACCGTTCTGGCTGTTGCGTCTGCTTCCCATGTGGGAGTATATTTGCCCAAAATGCAGGAAAACAGTAGAGAAAAACAGTCATGAATGCCCTCATTGTGGCGAGCGTTTTCCGCTTGCCCTAAAGGTTCCGCCTTCTTTTCTGAAAAACCCGAAGAAGCTTGAAGAGTACGTTCACAAGCACATTTTTCCAAGAGTCAGCAAAGCGTACAGAGAGTATTTAACGCAGTTTTTCACGGAGATTTTCAGTGACGGTTTTGAGAGCGGCAACTTCAGTGCGTGGGACTATGCAGACGGCAGTGTTGCTGTTGTAGAATCTCCAACGCATCATGGTAGTTATTCCGCTGAAATAACCGTACAGTCTGCTGATCAAGGCGCTCGTTGCAGAAAAGGAATAACTCCCGTGTCAGAACTTTACATGAGAGAATACATAAGATTTGACAGTTTATTTACTAATTCGGGAAATAAAGGAGCAGGATTGCGTTTCGCTACTTCCTCAAACTCATCTATTGCATATACCTTAGTTGACTGCATAAATAATAAGTGGGGCATACGACAATCATCAAACAATTACTTTGAATCTGGCACATCCACAATCAACATCGATACGTGGTACTGCATCGAAATGCACGTTGTTATCAGTAGCACCGTTGGTGTTTTACAATTATGGATTGACGGAGTTTTAAAGGTTGATGAGTCTGGATTAAATACTGGAACTAACCAAATTGCGTCTGTAGCCTGTAATATGTACACTCAGACTACCGAAGATTCGCCACGCATAACTTACCATGACTGTGTTGTTGTTGCTGACGCTTACATCGGACCCGAAGAAGAGGTCACATTAAAGACTGTCACTGACTCATTTTCGCTTTCTGAATCTGTTCTCCGCAACAAGACGTTAATCCTGCCTGATTCTCTCGGACTTGCAGACTCTCTTTATGGCAATAAGGTCCTTTTGCTCGGCGACTCCGCAAGTTTATCAGAACTCGTCACGGTTATAATCGGCGAAGTCATGAAGTACGTAACAGACTCCGTGAATATCGTCGACTTGATCTATGCTCTGAAAATCTTAAAGACGCCAGACTCGTTAACTCTTGTTGATGCTGTATCGACGCCTTCCCGTGTTTTGAAGGCTCTGGAGGCAATAGGCGCAACGGATAATGCTGTCGTCAACAAAGTCTTGCAGATAACCGAGGCTGTCGGTCTCGCTGAAATCGTAGAGGTCGGCGTTGGCGGCGTCAAGAAAACGAGGGTTTCCTAATTCTAGGCGATTTGGCCGTGCAACTCACAGGCAACTAGGCAATTTTTAAATTTAAACCACCCCTATAACATGTTTTGGCGCTGGACCATGCGGAGGAAACAAGCAGCCTGCTTATTCGCAATTGCGCTTTTAAGCACTTGGTTCATGGCAAGCGTCGCAGAGGTTTCAGGCTGGAGCAACGGCGGCTACAGCGCCGACCCAACCAATCCGGATTATGGCACTCATGACTGGATCGCGGAGCACGCGTTGGACTGGCTACCGCTGGAGGAGAAGCAGTTCCTTCTTGACAACAAAGCCAGTTACCTGTACGGCACTGAGCTGCCTGATAACGGTCAAGCACCAGACGGCATAGGCGACGCCACTAAGCACCACGTGTACTATTTCACCGATGGTTCAGTGCAGGATGACGCGGCGGCGGACAGAGCCCAAGAAGAATACGTGAACGCGGTTAACTTTTATAACGCTGGAAACCTTGGCGAAGCAGCCAAGCATTTGGGCATGGTAACGCACTACATCACGGATATGGCTGTTTTCGGGCATGTGATGGGTGCATCTACGGCTTGGGGTGCTGAAGTGCACCACAGCGACTATGAAAATTACGTGCAAACTCGCACAGACAGCTACACTGGTGAATTCGACAGTTTCCTCGTTTTCGACGGGAATTTAGGCACACTCTCGGCTTATGATGCAGCCTTGACGTTGGCTAACGACACCACTTTTGACGCTGATGGGCAATACACGTGTGTTTGGATGGATCAGAACTACAACTGGAACGACGCCGCGTTCAAGAATCGTTGCGGAGAGTCGCTGAACCTTGCGGTAAACTTGGTCGCAGACGTACTGCACACCTTTTACACTGAAGCAGTGATTCCAGAGTTTCCATCAGGGGCCATTCTGCCGTTATTCATGATAGCAACTCTGCTTTTGGGGTCAATTTATAGAATAAAACGCAAACAGTTAAGGAGAAAATGTTTGTTCATTTCCGTTTTCTAGCGATTTGCGAATGTTTCCGAGTGCAACTTGCCGCCTGATGCCCAGTCGGTCTTAGGAACTTCATATATAATAATGGTGATGGCTTCCCGAGGAACCCCAAGCGTCTCTATCACTTTTGTTATTCCTTCAACTAATTTCTTCTTATTCTCTTCACTCATACCCGCCCAAACAGAAACTTGTACAACAGACAATTCGTATACCCCATTCAGAGTTGTTCGCTTCCGCCTATTAACAATTCCCAAGTTCCCACCTAAAACAGAAAAGTTTGAAGAAAAAAGCCTATTCAATAGCAGCTTAACATAACTGTTTTGGTAAAAATACTTTTAAAAAAAGCGTTTTTACCTAAATAGGCTCCATTTTACCTTTATTATTGCGGAAATTGTTTAAATTCGGCTTATTCACCTTTTCTGTGTGTGAGGTTGACGCTTATTGGCAAACGTATCCCTTAGCGATGTGCGCGATACGATTAATGTTAGCGACGCGGATATTCCAGACGCTAAGCTCCAGAAGATGGTCAAACGCGCCGAGGTCTCCTTGGAGTTGGAGCTCGGCAAAGAAATCGACTATGCGGACTGCACCGAGGCGGAGAAAGAGTTCATCACGCTGTTAGCCGCCATCTACGCGATCTGCTATTTAACAGGCGGTTCCGCGGTTGGCTTAAGCTTCAGCGTCGGAGACCAAAACGTTAGCGCCACCGAAAAGGCGCCGCCCCTTAGCGTGCTTCAGCAGGAGCTTGAGCGGATTTTAAGCGGGCTAAAACAGCCTGTCGTCGGGAGCGCATGAGAAGATGGCGGCGGTTCCAGACGCTTACTACGAGTTTATAATGGATTACGCTCCGTACGTTTACGTTGTACCCGAGTCTGGACCAGACCTGACGTGGGGCAAAGCCGCGTTTGCCGCTGCCTTCGCCATAGATTTTCTGTACGAAGCCTACTTCGATGAGGAGTTCGATGATCGAAGCGCCGAGATAGAAAGCAAAATCGTGGAGCTTGCCGATTGGATGCTTACGCAGCAGTGCACGGACAGCGAGAAACAGGCGTACGGCGGATTCAAAAGCGCTGAGACCAGCACATCATTTTACAGCGTGGACGCGTGCCGCACTGTGCCAGCCTTGCTGAAGGCGTACGAGCTTACGAGTAATGTGGCGTACTTGAACGGCGCCAAACTGGCGGGTGCCACTTTCCTTTACAATATGCAGCACAAGCCAAGCCAGCTGGGCATTCACGACCGCTACTACGGCGGCTTCGCAAGAGCCGTAACCCTCGCGGACACGTGGCTTCAGCAGATGGATGTTGAATGCCTCTACGGGCTTATTGCGCTGAAAATGCTGTGTGAATCAGATCCCGCCAACAAAAGCACTTACGAAGCAATGATGGTGGACGCAATAGGCTTTTACCGCCAAGGCTTCGAAGGCTTCTACGTTTATTATGACCCGCCGCCCATTGGCGATGACCGCTGGCACCGCACAGACCCCGCAGAGAGCACCATATTCGATGACCCCCTGGCTTATGCACTATTAGGCCTTTACGATTTTGAAGGCTGGAGTTCCACGGTGCAGAAGGTGTACGCGTTCGTCAACGCTATCGGCGCTTCGCCCACGTATCCCGCGTATAACCCGGCGATCTGCTGGGCAGGCTACATCGACGTTACGGCGAGGACGCCGGCTTGCGACTATTATGATAACGTAACCGCGGGAATCCTAGCCCAAATCCGCCGAGACCGTGACAAATCCGCCTACGAATTCAGCGTAAAAATCATCAGCAAATACCCGAGCGAATTCATGTTTTGGGGCGCCAAACACGCGGATTACAGTTTTGTAGAGAACAAGCAAGCCATGGCCACGGTCTGCTGGCTGGCGCAGCTCCTCTTAAGCTACGAGGCGCCAGTGACGCGGTTCACGCAGATACTGAACAGTAAAGGCGAAAACCTAACGCTTCACCCAGTAACAGAAGCAGGGGAACGCACAGCCTATGGCGCTGGCATAGACGTAAAAGCGATTGTTTTGCCGGCGAAAGCTGAAGAATTACTGTTGGAGTCAGGCTACGTCACAACTGACTACTTGGCGCTTCACGTTTTTGCGCCGGTGCGGCGTCGGGACAAGATTCGCAGAAACGGCGAGGACTACGAAATCCTCAGCGTGCAGGATTTCACCTTCAAAGGCGATACGGCTTTTCGCAAAGCCGCATGCAGGAGGCTCATAAGCCAATGAGCGAGATAGAGGACGCAGCCACAACCGTGGCGAGACTGCTTAAGACGGAAATGCGCGTGGTCAAAGACAACGGCGCCCTTGCCAGCATCAGCGTAACCAGCGAATGGCAAAACACGGACGCCTTCAAGAACTGCGACGGGCAAGTAACCGTTGGTTTGGCTGAAAGCACAGACCAGAAACTCGAGTTAAGCGGCAAAACCCGCAGGCGCCTATCCTTTGTAAGGGTTAACGTTTGGACAACAGACACGCCGGGCGCAAGCGAGAGCAGCAGGGTTATGCGTGGCAAAATCGTTGAGGAAGTCAACCGCGTTGTAAGGCAGAACCGCAGTAAACCGAACGAAACGCTTTACGATTTCTTCAACACCGGTCCAGCCACGCAAGCGCATAAGGCGTATAGCAGCAACAGCGAAGCTTCGCCCGACGCGTCTGGGTGGACTGAGCTGTCAAGTGGGCAGTATCAGCAGTTGTGGTACAGCGATGATGATCGCTGCCAAATAAGCTACGGCGAGAACGGCGAATACGCGGCGGTGCTGTTCGGCTTCAAAGTTGAGAGTAGAGAAAAAGCTGTCAAGAAAATAGTCTTGTCCTTTGAGGGCTACGGGACAGCGCCAAGCGGTGATGGCGTCGCAGTCAAAGTCTGGAACCACGAGGCGAGTGCTTGGCAGAACGCCCAGACAGGCGGCGCTGGCGGAACCGACGAAACCATCACCATAATGTTGGTTTCAGAGCTGCCGAATTACGTTGACGATGAGGGGTATGTTTGGTTCCTTGCCAGAACGTTAAACGCCAGTGACGGCGCGACGCCTGCAACGCTGTATTGTGATTACGCTTGCTGCGCGGTCACGGTTAACGGCGTAAGCTACTGCGACATCGCAGGTTTCCGCAACTTGGACCGTGTAGACGTTAAGCCCTTCATTTTCCGCACGGAATTCACCGTGAAATCATGGTTCTTCGAGAACATAGGAGTGTGAAAAATAAGAAATGCCTGAAACATATAGTGCGCATGAAAGCCGAGTTTACTACGTGGACGAAACAGCGTATGGGCAAACGCCCACGAACCCGTCAATGCTAAGCGTCCCAGCTGAAAGCATAGAGCCAGCCGTGAACCCCAGCAACATCAAACTCCGCGGAGTAGGCTCCATCGACCTGCAAGCAATCAAGAAAGGACTACGAGCGCCAAGCCTAAAAATCGCTTATCCGCTGCCAAGCGATGCGCCAATAAACTTTCTTCAGTACGCCAAAACGGAGTTAAATAAGTCCCTGACCGCCCAAGTGCTGTACTACAAAGGCGTTTTCGCTTCTGCCACAGACATAATCTCGCTGCTGTACATGGGCTGCAAATTCCAAAGAGCCACAGTCGAATGCAGCATTGAGGATGTTGTAAAGGCAAGCGTTGAGCTTCTCGCCCAAGACCTTGCAGCGGGAACCGCAAAGCTATCAGGTGCCTCGTACGCTGATTATTCTGGAGCAGTGCCCTTCTACGAAAGCTACATCAAAAAAGACACAGCCACGCTGGAGCGCGTAACCGACTGGAAATTCACCATCGAAAACAACCTTAAACAGGTTCCCGTGATCCGCGCGCCGAACGGAAATATTCTCAAGTACTTGTCGCACAGGCACCGCGACTTAACAGGCGAACTGGTTTTCGAGTTCGAAAGCAAAGAAGAATTCGACGACGTAATCAACGACGCAGAATTCACCTTGGAATTCGGTTTAGGCGGCAGCAACAAGGCTGTCTTCAGCAACTGCAAATGGGAAAACGCAACGGCACCAACACGCGTCGAGGAGCTTGTCAGCTTAAAAGCCGCTTTCGTCGCCAAAGCAGTTGCGATAAGCTGAGCGGGGAGAAGGCAATGGCTGATGTGAAAGTTAAGGTCTTAGAGGATTTCGGCAGAGAAGCAGAACTGCGCAAGAAGTGGGTTCGCATGTGGGAAAAGCTTGGCGAACGCATCTTGAAACTGCCCAAGTGGATGCAGACCATAATCCTTGAAGACGTGAACACCGCGATAACCAACCGAATCGCTACGATGGAGATGATTCAGAATGCGCAGAGAAACCGTTAACCTTGGCGCGGAATACGGCGAGGAATACGCTGGCAAATACGTTTTCCAAGAGCTCACTTGGGCTAAGCGAAGCCGCATAATCCAGAAGCACACGCGCTACCACCCCGTCTCGGGGCAGGTGGTCAGCAGCGACTTCATCGCGATTCAGGCTGAAACCATATGGGTAGCGCTTAAGGAGCAGCCGCCGCACGCGCCAATAACGCTGGAAAAGCTTTTAGGCGAGGAAGATGGCGTCCCCATAGCGCTGGGCGAGTTGTTCTCTAAGATAGTCAACGGCTTGTGCGCTATGACACGGGAAGAAACAACTTTTTTATCCGCGCCATCAGACGCCAACAGCCGCATCCAGCCATCACAGACTTCCGCCTCTGCAAAGAATTCGGGTGGACCCCAACCCAGCTCGCACAGCAACCAGCCAGAACCATCCACCAGTTCACCGTCATCCTCAACGAGGTAGACCGCCAAGCAGAGGAAGAACGAAGAAAAGCTGAGAAAGAGGCAAAAAAGCATGAGCGTTGAAATCAACCTTGACCTCGCGGGTGCCGCGGAGTTCAAACAAGCAATAGCACAGTTTGATGCGGAAATGCAGAAGCAGGTGCACGAGCAGTTGGCGAAGTGGGCGGAAACCGTCAAAACCGAAGCCACACGCCTCGTGCCCGTGCGAACTGGCTATCTGCGGAGCAGCATTTTCGCGCGAATCCAAGAGTGGAACACGGAAGTGGGCGCTGAAGCGGCTTACGCGGCTAACGTCGAATTTGGCACTCGTTATGCAATGGCACAGCCGTTCCTGCAGCCTGCGGTTCAAGCGCATCTGCCCGAGCTTGAGCGCGTGCTGGTTGAAGCCTTGAGTCTAGCTAAGGCGGAGGCGGGATTGTGAGCTTCAGAGAAATAGCTGTCACGATAAGGGCTGTTAACCATGCAAGCGCCGAGTTTAACAGGGTTCAAACGGACGCTGAAGCTCTTGCTGCTCGAGTTAAAAGCTTGGGCGCTGCCATAGCGGGCATAGGTGCCACAGGCACGGCAATCGGCTACATCGCTAACCAGTTTGGTTTGCTGAACGACGCGCAAGCGCGGACTTTCAACTCCGCCATGATGGTGGTTTCGGTTATGGGCATGTTCATGCGGACAAGCGCGGGCGTTGCCGTGGCTCAGAAGGTTTACGCTGCCGCCACTGCCTTTGCCACCATGGTGCAGAACAGTCTAAACATAAGTTTCGCCACGTTTTTGGCTTTGACTGGCGTGGGCATTGCGGTTATTGTTGCGGCTGCTGCTGCCATGTGGAGCTTCGCTAACAGTATGAACTCGGCAACCGCAAGCGTTCAGAGTTTTAACGAGGCAACTTCGGAGATGCCTACGCGCAGTCGTAGCATTCAACGGGCTGGCGAGGACGAATTGTATAGGCGCGGAGTGGAATAGCAGGTGAGCGTGAACGCGCCTGTAGTGGCAATCGTGTTTGGCAGTGTAACTCCACCTCAAGGCGACGTGGTCGAGCTTAAGGTACATTTAGGTTGCACGCGGGAAGTGAGCAGTTTCGAGGCGTTGCTGCAGAACTGGGGCGGCAAATACAGCCAGAACGGCGCGAGTCCGATAAGCGTGGGCTTGGACGGCAGCATAAGCTTGGGTCGAGGCGCCACTTGTCCGCTGTTGATGACGTGCAGGGTGGAAAGCGTCAAGTACGAGTCTACGCCTGTGGAGAGTTACGTACGCGTTTCGGGGCGTTGCTGGGGCGAACGCTTGTTCCGCAGAGTTGTGACGAAGACTTACGAGAACAAGAAAGGCGAAGAAATCGTCAAAGACCTGCTTGATTACTATGTGGGTTTAAGCCACGTTCGCAACAGCACCGAGCTTGTCGAAACTACGGATACCACGTACACGCGGTTGGAGTACGAGAACACGCCCGTAATCGACATCCTGCGTTACATAGCGGAAAGCGCTGATAAGGCAGGCGTAATCGGCTTTGACTTTCGCGTAGCGCCTGACGCCAAGTTCGAGTTCTTTCCACGAAACAGCAAATCCAGCGCTGTTAGCCTAAGCGAGAAAATTGAACAGAGCGAGTACGGCATGGACATCCACCGCGTGCGCAACCGCATAGCTGCTTACGGAGTGGCTGACAAAAGCGTGCCCCTAAACAAGGACGCGTGGACCGAAAGCTTAACGCCAGCAGACGGAGCGTGGACCGCCACTTCTGGAACCGTCAGCTTTGACAGCGCTGTTAAAGTGAAAGGTTCGGGAAGCATCAAAACCTCTGCGCAGAACCTCAACTACGGCGGCTGCTTGTTCACGCTTAACGCGGGCAAGGAGGTAAACGCGGAGCTTTATCCAGTTTTGAACTTGTGGCTTAACAGAGAAAGCAGCTTCAACGGCAACGTAACTTTGACGCTTTTCGACGCGGCAGACCGCGTTGCTGGGCGCGAATTTACAGTTGGCCACGAGAAGTGGTTTCAGACGCAAGTGCGTGTAGGCGCAGCTAACGCTGACTTGTGGCAGGTGGAAAGCGGATTCAACTGGACACAAGTGAAAAAAGTACGCGTGGTGTGCTGGTTTGACAGCGCGGGCACGGGCAGTTTCTGGGTGGACGGCATGTTCTTTGGCGGTCGCCGCTACAACGCGTTGCAGGAAAACGCAGGCAGCCAAAGCAGTTACGGGCTTAGGGAGCTTGTCGAGGTGGATGAGGAACTCTGGAGTGATGACGAGTGCGCGTCGCGAGCCAATGCGTTGCTGGCGAGTTTGAAGGATCCCGCTGAACAGCTTACGCTTAGAAGCACGGTTATTGATTACGGCAACACGCCGCTGCTGCCAGGCGACAAGGTGCATGTTACGCTGCCTAACGAGGGTGCTGACGGAGATTTCCGCATCTTAAGCGCTGAGTACAACGTTGACGCTAAAACACAGGTGCTAGAAACTATGATGGAGCTGGGAAGGGAGAAGCCTTTGCTTGCGGACTACATGTTTAGGCTTAAGAGCAAAACGGACAGCCTCAGCCGATATAAGCTTGCGAGGGTCTAGCCAAGTGGACAAAAACAGAAGATCGGTTATTGAAATTCATGCTGATTTGCATCAACAGATTAGGAAACTGGCTATACTGAATGATTTGAAAATTTATGTGCTTGCAAACGCCATAATTGAAGATGTGTTGAACGACCAAGAAAAAACTGCGGCGTTGATTAAACGGTTAAAACTGTAAGCAAAAATGCCGCTTGATTGGCGTAGTCAAATTTAATCCGCACATAAATTGTTTCTTAAGGTCTTAAACAGAACGGCACTCCCTATTTCAAATATAGACGGCTTACCACTAACATTTAAGTTTGCGGAAATCTAGTATATTCTTGTGGGGCTTGCATGCACTGTAAGTATAAGAAGGCAAGCGTCCTGCTCATTAGCATTTTGTTACTAGTTCTCATCACACCTAACGCTCTTGCGGCCAATTATGACCAAACTTACAGTTTTCAAGTTCAATTTGGACTTCTCAGTCAAAAATTGTATGTTTCTGTGCCGCCTTCACTCTACAATTATTACAGCGCTAAAACCCACAGACTTGCTGACGACAGCGAATACGCCACGCTTGTAACTCCTGATGCGTTCAAACCCATCGCAGAGAGCATCCGCAACCTCACGCGCGACAAACCCCGCAGCGATGAAGAGTTCGCCAATGCCGTGTTAATGCTGGTTCACCAGATTCCATACAATATTAGTGACATCAAGTATCCTGTTGAGACCCTTATAGAAAATTCGGGAAAATGCGATACGTTATCGCTCCTTGCAGCCTCAATCATGAAAGCTGGAGGTTTAGATGTTGTCTTACTTTACTTCAAAGACGTACACCACATCAATGTCGGAGTTCACCTACCTTACGAGCCCCATACAACATGGTGGTGGCTGTCGCCAACCGGTTACGAGTTCGAAGGCAAGAAATACTGGATAGCCGAGTGCACTCCCGCAATGGAATGGAAAGTAGGCGACGTACCACCCCTCCTAGCGGGAGAACAGCCTGAGATTATTTCCCTTGAAAACAGTGAGGCATCGTCACCAGCGCAGGTTTCATCAAAATGGGGTAGTCCCCTGAACTCATCTTCCATATCCATAAATCTATCTTCAGACCCCTCAGACATCATCGGCAATGAGCGGACGCTTACAATTTCGGGTTCGATTTCACCTGCGTATCCAAATGAAACCGTTGCCGTGTACTTTAGCCAAGACGGAATTTCCTACAATGCATGCAGAACAGAAACGGATTATTGGGGGAATTATTCTTTTAGTTGGAATCTTACCTCAACGGGCACGTATTATGTTAGAACAAGCTGGAGCGGCAATGCAGATTGCACTGGCGCAGACAGCGAAATACTCACAGTCTTTCTTGGGTTCCCTGAAACCTTGATTCAGTTTGCGGGGCCCAACTATTACTATATTTACGGTCGCGCATACATTGCCAGACATGAACTTCGTATTAGACAAGGTGTTAAAGATTTTCTTGATGTCCAATTGTCAGGAACAGGAGTCCTGCTTACCGGCGAATTCATTATACTGAGAAGCGGGCAGATAATAACAATACCGAGACCTGGGGAAACAAAAGAGAGCCTGGAAAAAATAGTAATTCCAAAGGGCTTTCAACCGCTAAAGTTACCGGAAGATATTGAGCAGACAACAAACAATCAGTTCGCTTTTATCCTGCAAAATAGTGGCGGAAATAATTACACCTTAAACGTTAAAGGATTGAACAATTATGACATGGCTCAAATAAACCAGCCTGATGAAAACAAGACAGCTTTCATGGACGCATCTGCAAACATAAGAGAAGGCACATGGTACAAGGTTTCAGCAAAGATATCTGAGGGCGAAATAACCGCCGATCTGCATGATGCGAATTGCACTCTTCTAGAAAGTATGACAATCGCACACGACGGGATAGACATTAATGAATTAGTAATACTGATAGCAAATAACACAGACAGAGCCGTAGCTTTCAAAGATTTGAAAGTCGAAACTCTTAATGAAACTAAACCACCCGAGGCACCTGAAGGTGCCGCAGGCGATAAAAAAGCAGCGAATGATAGTGAGTTGTTAGCTCCCTACGTTAACTTGGCAATTCTCTTAGTTGCAACTTT
>Ga0315537_1002086_pt1 | contig 15439 bp, 15 predicted proteins | sample SalMarSW160270MG_FD_203091 | JGI IMG/M metagenome (GOLD analysis project Ga0315537, IMG submission 203091) | Salt marsh sediment microbial communities from the Plum Island Ecosystem LTER, Massachusetts, United States - Salt Marsh Sediment SW1602-70 ... | reverse complement strand
CTGGAACCTGTGTTATAATTTTCTTGTATGTTGGAACAACTAAAGAAAATTGAAAAGCGATACCAGGAGATTGACCGTAAGATGGCGCAGCCTGAGATTGCCACCGACCTGCCCCAGCTGCAGGCTCTGGCCCAGGAAAGAGCCGATATGGAAAATACGGTAAAAACCTATCGTGAATATAAAGAGGTAACTAGGTCAATCGAAGAGACGAAAGCCATGCTGGATGGCGGACTTGAAGATGAAATGGTAGACCTGGCCCAGCAGGAGATAGCATCGCTGGAAAAAAGGCTCAATGAGTTAACCGAACAACTTCGTAAAGCACTGCTGACCAAAGACCCCAACGACGAAAAGGATATCATCATGGAGATAAGGGCAGGGGCGGGGGGTAATGAGGCCGCCCTTTTTGCCGCCGACCTCTTTCGACTGTACAGTCGATACGCCCAGAACCACGGCTGGAAAACCGATATTATCAGTATGAATGAGAGCGGTATCGGCGGTTTTAAGGAGATTATATTCGAGATAAGCGGTAAAGGCGCTTACAGTCGGCTTAAATACGAAAGGGGAGTCCACCGCGTGCAGAGGATACCCGTTACCGAATCCTCCGGTAGAATCCATACCTCCACGGCCACGGTAGCTGTCCTTCCCAAGGCTGAAGAAGTCGATATTGACGTGAATCCCGACGACGTTAAAATAGATGTCTTTCACAGCGGCGGCGCCGGCGGCCAGAATGTTAATAAAGTCGCTACCGCGATACGCATGACCCACCTGCCTACGGGGATGGTCGTCGTCTGCCAGGACGAACGCTCGCAGTTACAGAACAAAATAAAAGCCATGTCGGTGCTCCGCACGCGCCTCCTGGATATGGAGCGGCACAAACAGGACAAGGAAATAACCGATTCACGCCGTTCCCAGGTAGGCACAGGCGACCGCTCGGAAAAAATAAGGACTTACAATTATCCACAGGACCGCATCTCTGACCACCGTATAAATCTCAACCTGCATAATCTATCCAAGTTCATGGAAGGCAAGGAAGCCGAACTTGACGAGCTTATTGACGCCTTAATCTCTGCCGAGCAGACGAAACAGCTTGAGGAACAGGCAGTGTGAACCTCAAGGAAGCTTTACTAAATGCCCGCGATATCCTGGCCCGGAATAACATCGACGATGCCTCTCTGGAAGCCGAAATCCTCTTGCGGCACGTACTGAATATTGCCAGACCGCAGTTATATCAAGGACTGGATGCTGAATTAAGTAAGGCCGACGAGGATTTATATTCTAAGCTTATAACCCGTCGCCAGCAGGGTGAGCCCTCGGCTTATATCACCGGACACCGTGAATTCTACGGACTGGACTTCTATGTCGACCGCAACGTTCTCATCCCACGACCCGAAAGCGAGTTTCTGGTCGAGAAAGTTTTAGAAATAGCAAATAGCCGGGATATCGCCACTATGGTTGATGTCGGCACCGGGTGCGGAGCCATCGCTATCAGCCTGGCCAGGCACCTTGCCGGAATAAAAATATACGCCACGGATATTTCCCTTCTTGCGCTGAAGGTAGCGGCAAATAATTGCCGTCGACATGGCGTAGCCGACCGGGTTGAACTTTTACACGGTAATATGCTGGAGCCTCTTCCCGGTGCCATCGACCTGATAATAGCCAACCTGCCGTATGTGAGAAAATCGGAAATACCGGATAGCGGTCCTTTAAGCTTTGAGCCGGTACTGGCCCTCGACGGCGGTCGTGACGGCACAACGATGATTAACCGTTTATGCCTTCAGTCACTTAGTAAAATATCTCCCGGGGGCTGTATGCTCCTGGAGATAGGAGAAGGACAGGGGGACGCTATCGAATATATCATTCGTGAGGTTTTTTCAACCGCCAGAATTGAAATTACCGGGGATTACGCGGGCATCGAGCGGGTAGTGGGCGTTTATTTGACATAGTCTCGGGCTTGATGCTACATTATTGAGGGAATTTCCCCAAAACTATTAGTCATAAGAAAGAGTGCGTCAATTCAGATGAATATTGTTGTTTGTGTCAAGCAGGTTATCGACCCAGAAGCACCCCCCGCCAGCTTCCAGATTGATTCAGCTACGAATAAAGCTGAAATGAAGGGGGCACCGCCCGTAATCGACCCTTACGGCGAGTACGCGGTGGAGGCAGCCCTGAGAATCAAGGATTCTATCGGCGGGAAAATCACGTCCGTAACGATGGGGATAAAGCTTCTTCGGGAAGTCGTTAAAAAACCGCTTTCTATGGGGGCTGATGAGCTTATCTTACTGGAAGACGAGAGTTATGATGGCGCCGACAGCTATTCGACCGCTTACGCTCTGGCCATGGCGGTCAAGAAAGTGGCTGAATATGACCTGATATTATGCGGCCGGGAAGCCTCGGATACTAATGCCGGGCAGACCGGCTCCGGCATAGCGGAGCTTCTGGGATTACCATGTGTCACTCTGGCGCGTAAAATTGACATAAATAACAGCACCGCCAGAGTAGAGAAGGTATCCGCCGACGGTTATGAAGTTGTCGAGGTAGTGTTACCGGCCGTCATTACAGTGAGTAATGAAATCGGTGAGCCGCGCTATCCCACCATAAAAGGAATCATGGCCGCCAAGAAGGTTGACCCGGTCGTATGGGCCCCGGCAGATATCGGGGTGGAAACAGCACAAGTGGGTAATGCCGGACGGAAAACGGATACTCAGAAACTATTTCAACCCGTTCACGAAGGAAAATGCGAGATGGCGGAAGGCGATTCACCGGAAGAAGCGGCGGCAAACCTTGCCATGAAGATAAGGGAAGCCAAGATATTATAAACAGGAGAAATAAAAATGGCGGATTATAAAGGTATCGCGGTATTTTGTGAGGTTAAAGAGGGAAAGCTGGTCCCGATTTCCACCGAAAGTCTCGGTATCGGAAAGAAACTGGCTGAAGATTCTGGCCAGGAGTTATACGCTATAGTCGTTGGAAGCGGCGTTGCCAATGCAGCCCAAGAGGCTATTGCTTACGGGGCTGATAAAGCCTATGTTGTTGACGATGAAATACTTAAAACTTATCAGACCGATTCCTACGTTACCGTCATGGAGAAGGTTATCAACCAGGTAACGCCCCAGGTCCTTATTCTGGGACAGAACGATATTGGCCGCGACCTGGCGCCGAGTCTTGCCTTTAAGCTGGGTACGACCGCCACCCTGGACTGTGTAGACCTTGCTATCGACCCCGATTCAAAGCGTTTACTGCAGACCAAGCCCGTCTACGGCGGCAACGCCCAAGCGGTGTATACCAGCAATACCGACCCTCAAATTGTCACCATCAGAACAAAAGCCATGACCCCTCTGGCACCGGATACTTCAAGGCAGGGTGAAATCGTTAATATCGATGCCGGGATTGACGAATCGGTGATAAGGACCAAGGTAATCGATACCGTCGTCGAAGATGTTGCCGGTATAAAAATAGAAGACGCGGAAGTAGTGGTGGCGGGGGGAAGGGGGATGGGCAGCGCCGAAGCTTTTGCCCAGCTGGAAGAGCTGGCTAAACTTTTAAAGGGCGCCGTGGGCGCCAGTCGACCTCCCTGCGATAACGGGTGGATTGCGGATACCGTGCAGATAGGACTTACCGGTAAGATAATAGCGCCCGAACTATACATAGCGGTGGCTATCTCCGGCTCCAGTCAGCATCTCAGCGGCTGTTCGGGCTCTAAAAACATCATTGCTATCAACAAAGACCCGGAGGCTAATATCTTCCGTCAGGCGCGCTACGGCGTTGTCGGCGACTGGAAAAAGGTCTTACCGGCTTTTACGGAGAAGCTAAAAGAACTACTGGCTTCGTAAACAATCTGTCGGATTAATCCAGACAGTTTGATTAGTCTTTTGCCGCTTCTTTCTGGGCAACGATTTTCTGTGTTATCTGCGCGGGAACTTCCTCGTAATGGTCGAACTCGATACTGTATATCGCCCTTCCCTGCGTCATCGATTTAAGGTCGATGGCATAACGCTGGATTTCAGCGAGGGGCACCGTTGCCTCGATAACGTTGGTATCGCCCTCAGGATTCATACCGAGTACGCGGGCTCTCTTGGTATTGAGGTCGCCGATGATATCCCCGGTAAGGTCGCTCGGAACGGTAACTTTTAGGTTCATAATCGGTTCGAGTAGTATCGGCTGGCCATCGGCTATTCCCTTTTTAAACGCCTGCGCTCCGGCAATTTTAAAGCATATTTCTGACGAATCCACCGGGTGGAAGCTGCCGTCATATAGCGTTGTCTTTACGCCGACTACCGGGTAACCGGCCAGACCGCCTTCCTGATAGGCTTCGTGGACTCCCTTTTCAACGGCCGGTATGTAGTTTTTAGGCACGGAACCGCCTACTATTCTATCGCCGAACTCATTCTCACCACGCTCCGGTAGAGGCTCCAACTCCAGCAGAACGTGACCGTACTGGCCATGCCCACCCGACTGCTTCCTATGCTTATATTCGGCTTTGGATGACGTGGTGATAGTCTCGCGGTAGGGGACCTTGGGCATGGACATCTCCACGTTTACACCGAACTTACGCTGCATTTTTTCGGCAGCCACCGCCAGATGAGTATCACCCATGCCGGCCATTATCGTTTCGTTGGTACCCATCTCACGATACACCTTTAAAGTCGGGTCTTCTTCTGCCAGACGGGATAAAGCCGTACCCATTTTGTCCACATCCGTCTTTGTTTTGGGATAGACCGCCTCGTTGTACGTGGGTGTTGGAAACGTAACAGGGGTTATCGTAACCGGCTTCTCCTGGGCACAGAGCGTATCGCCCGTACCGGTTACATTCAATTTCGCCACGGCGCCGATATCACCCGCGGATACCTGCTCTATCGGTTCCTGTGTCTTGCCGCGCATCAAATAAAGCTGCCCGATACGCTCGGAGGCTTTCTCGTTAGAGTTCCAGACCTGGGTATTACTCTTTATGGCGCCGTTATAGACACGAAAATAGGTAAGCTTCCCGACATAGGGGTCGGCGGTTGTCTTGAATACCAGCGCGGCTAAAGGCGCTGTATCGCTGGGGTCTACCGGGCCATCGGATAAGGCTACCTGTTGTTCTTTGGGGAGAGGCAGGTAATTACTGATAGCGTCCATCAGTCTGTCGGCGCCGATATTTTGCAGCGCCGAACCCGTCAATATCGGCACGATATTTCCGTTTATTATCGCCTTCCGCAGATTACTGGTGAGTTCTTCAGGGCTTATCTCTTCGCCGCCCAGGTATTTTTCGATAAGGGCATCATCGATTTCGGCGATTGCCTCGATGAGTTTTTCACGGTCGGTATCTATTTGAGCCTGTAGCGAGGACGGCATTTCTCCTTCTTTAGATTCAGAGCCCATGTAGGCTTTCATTAGCAGGAGGTCGGCTATTCCTTCAAAGTTGTCCTGAGCGCCGATAGCCAGTTGCAACGGCAGGCATTTAGCACCCAGTTTAGACCTGATTTCCTCCACGGTCCTGATATAATCGGCGTTTTCGCGGTCCATTTTATTGATAAAGATAAGACGGGGCATCCTGGCTTCTTCACAGTACTTCCACACCTGCTCGGTGCCCACTTCAACGCCCGATGCCGCACAAACAACGATTACCGCGCCTTCGCTGACACGCATGCCCGCTTTCACTTCACCGACAAAATCGGCATACCCCGGGGTATCGATGATGTTTATTTTCTTGTCCTGCCATTCGCAGGGTAGTATGGATAAATTGATACTTATCTTACGTTTTACTTCATCAGGGTCGTAGTCGGAAGTGGAAGACCCGTCGTCAACCTTACCCAGGCGTTTTACCGCCCCCGATTTGAAAAGCATTGCCTCTGACAACGATGTCTTACCGGCACCACCGTGAGATAATAAAACAACATTATGGATAGTATCAAGTCCGTATTTTTGCATCTAAACACCTGCTCTCTAGTTTTTACAGCCTATATTATAACCGCAGACGACCGAACACGGCAAGCAAGCTGGAACCATCATGATGATAGCGATAATGATATACCCGATGTTGTTTTTACCGATTAGCTATCCCATCTGTCACGAGCGGCTATCTCGTCGAGTGATTTACGGGGCGGCGCTTTGCCTTCGCGTGCCGGGACACCCAGCGGTAACAGAATAACCACCCTGTAGCCCTCGGGGATTCCCAGTATTTCCTCGACCATGGGCGCATCGAAAGCACCCATAATCACCGTACCCAGTCCCAGACCGTGTGCCGCCAGCACCATGTTCTGCACCGCCAGGGCGGCATCAAACATAAACCAGTCACCCTTATCAGTGACGAAATCTTTGCTTGTGGCATCGCCGGGCTTGCAGCCCGATTTGTTCATCTCGGCACAGACCACGATTAACACGGGCACGTCGTTAATGGCTTTCGTGCCGGGATTGTCCACCAGTTTATCATCTCTTTTTATCCTCATGAGACTCTGACCAATGCGGGCTTTTATATCGGGGTCGCGTATGACAACGAAGCGCCAGCACTGCGTATTAGCCCAGGACGGCGCCCAGCGTCCCGCCTCCAGGATTTTATTAACTTTATCGTCGTCAACCGGATCGGTAGTGTAGTGGCGGATGCTTCGCCTGTTGTTAATAGCTTCGAATAATTCCATAGCAAGCTCCTTGATGGTTATCTATGATTTGCCGTATTTATCGGTATATATAATATCGGTAAGCTCTTTACGTGGCGGTGCCTGCCCGGTATGGTCCGGATAACCCAGCGGTGTCATCGTAACCACGGAATAACCATCTGGTACGTCAAGTATTGCAGCGGCTTTTTCAGCATCGAATGCCCCCACGATTACCGTTCCCATGCCCAGCGCCCGGGCTGCCAGGGTGAGGTTTTGAATCGATAAAGCGACATCAAACAGCAGCCAGTCGTCCTTATCGGTTACCGGAGTGCCGTCCCGAGTATAACCGGCAACGCCCTTTTGCGCACAGGCAACAATTAGGACCGGCGCCTGTACGATAGCATCGGCAGCGGCATTTTTAAGCCAGTCCTCACCGAACTGGACCTTCATCAGAGTGCCCGCAACCTGCTTTTTAATATCGGGATTGCGTACCACGATAAACCGCCAGCACTGCGTGTTAGCCCATGACGGTGCCCAGTGAGCCGCTTCAAGTACTTTCTGAAGGTCTGCATCACTGACCGGGTCCGGCTTATATTTACGGATACTTCGTCTGGTCTTTATGGCTTCAAATACGTCCATGTCTTTCCACCTTATCCTTTATTTTCCCCAGGCGTCTTTACCGATAAGAGAAACAAACCTGCAGCCACCGAGGTTCTGTACGGTTGTTTTATCTCTGTATTTGGTGATTTTACACAGTTCCTGCATATATCTGGTACCCACCGGTATTATCATACGTCCGCCGTTTGCCAGCTGGGCAACCAGGTCATCCGGTACCCTGGGGGCGCCGGCGGTTACCATGATAGCATCATAAGGAGCGTCCTGCTTTCGTCCCAGGCTTTCCCCGGCAATATGGATATGTATATTCCTGTAACCTAGATTATCGAGGACAGCCCGGGCCGATTCCGCCAGCTCCGGTACCCGCTCGATAGAGATAACTTCTTTAGCCAGTTCGGCGAGTATGGCTGTCTGATAGCCGCTACCGGTCCCCAACTCCAGCACCTTTTCGGTACCCTGAATCTCCAGCGCTTCGGTCATCAGAGCGATAATATAAGGTTGTGAGATTGTCTGCTCATATCCAATCGGCAACGGCTTGTCTTCGTAAGCCTGATGCCGGACTCCCTCGGGGACGAATAATTCGCGGGGTATACGGGACATCGCATCGAGTACGCGTTTATCTCTGATTTCAGAACCGATTTTCTTGATTAACCTGGCTCTTGCCGCATCAAAGTCCATAGCAGCCACCCGTAAAGGACTAGTGGAGAACTACCGCTAAAATAATCAGAATGATAATCACTATTGCTGCTAAAATCCCAATTCTCCGAAGCTCTCTGTATACATAGGGGTGACTCACGGTACGTTGCCTGGAAGGGATTTCCGCGGGCTTGGGTGTTGGTAATGTAACAGTCTCTTTAACCGGAGCAGGTTTTTCAGGCGTTGGTGGTCTTGTCGCCAGAGTTTCCTGCCGCAGGATAGCTTTGCTCTTTTTGCTTTGGTGAGGATGCTTACCTCTGGTACGCCGTGATTTTGATGGCATCCATTACCTCCTCTATTTAGCCCTGGGATGCGATTTATCGTAAGATTTTCGAACCTGTTCGGTGGTCAGATGAGTATAAACCTGTGTCGTTGATATATTAGCATGTCCCAGCAGTTCCTGCACCGACCGTAAATCCGCCCCGCCGTTAAGCATATGAGTGGCAAAGCTATGCCTCAGTGTATGAGGGCTAATTTTTTCATCCAGTCCGGCTGTTTTGGCATATTCCTTGAGCTTCTGCCAGAATCCCTGTCGGGTGAGCCTTTCACCGCGGGCATTTAAGAACAAGGCATTATCTTTTTTACTGCGTAAGAGTTTGGGACGTTCCTCGTCAACATATTCTTTAATGGTTTTAACTACCTGTTCGTAAAGCGGTATGATGCGTTCTTTACGCCCTTTACCAAAGCAGCGTACAAAATAATCACCCTCCATATTCACATCGCCCATATTTAAAGCCACCAGTTCGCTGATTCTCATGCCGCTGGCATACAGCAGTTCCAGTATGGCTCTATCCCTCTTGGCCTCGGAAGTTGATAACTTGGCGGGTTGTTCCAGGAGAAGGCGTACCTGATTAATCGGTATGGGCTTCGGTAATGCCTTGCCCACGCTGGGCGAACTCATATTCTCGGTCGGGTTGGATTTGATAGCCCCCTCCGCTAACAGGAAACTGAAGAAAGACCGGCCCGCCGCCACTTTCCGGGCTATCGTCGTGGGAACATACCCCCTTTCCTTAAGAAAAAGGAGGTAACTCAGCATGTTTTGACGGGTGAAATTTCTCCAGGATGTGCCCGGACCCTGTCCGGACAACTCTTTCTCAGCAAAATCAGCCAAAGCCGTAAGGTCATTCCGATATGCATTGATAGTATTATCGGAATAGCCTTTCTCTACCACCAGATAATTTAAAAAGCTATTAATCAGCTCTCTCATAGTATCTCCTCGTGATTTATTAGTCTGGCAAAATTAGCCGCTTCTTATCCTAAACATATTTTAACATAATATTCAAACATGTCAAAGAGTGTTATTTAATGTCCATTTCCGCGGACTACCTGAATTACCTATTACCAAATAGCTATTGTAAATGGGAAAAAAGGCATATAAGATTATTCCTGTAAATCCTATTTATATCAGTAAATTTGGGACTCTATACATATGACAGAATCCATTGAAGAGGCTCAGAGTAGCCTACGAAAAAATGCACCTGAGCCAGAAGCTCTTCAAATGATCCCCGAAGCTATGGCCCGTAAGCACGTGGCAATCCCCATATCAAAAACTGGCAATATCTTACGTGTGGTCATGGCTAATCCAACGGACATTTTCGCTCTGGAAGCTCTTGCCAGCTGGAGTCAGATGCGCATAGAGCCCGAAGAGGCTGCCGCCGAAGAAGTCCTGGACGCAATCGATTTCAATTACAGAGCCTACGACGAGATACAGCAGAAAATATCGAGTATCTCTTCTGATGAGGGAAGTGACGGAGATGCTGCTGCGAAAGTCCGCCTGGATACTTCTATGGATGCCCCGGTATCCCAGGCATTGACACTGATAGTAGATGAAGCGGTAAAAGCCAGAGCATCCGATATCCACCTCCAGCCCGGTGAAGAAGCCCTCAGAGTCCGTTATAGAATTGACGGAGCGCTGCATGATATGTTTTCTCTCCCCTTAACCACGGCTACCGCATTAATCTCAAGAATCAAGGTCCTGGCTCAAATGAATATAGCTGACCACCATCGACCGCAGGATGGACAGTTCACCGTCAAAGCCAAAGGAAGGGCAATTGACGTTCGTGTCGGCAGTATTGCTACCGTACATGGTGAAATGGCAACATTACGACTTCTCGATAAGTCGAGAGCAACACTGTCTTTAAGTGAGTTGGGGTTTTTGCCTGACACCCTCGTCAAATTTGAAGATATGCTCAAGGTATCCTACGGGATAATACTGGTGAGCGGACCGACAGGTGCCGGTAAAACAACCACGCTTTATGCCGCCGTTAATACACTCGACCGCATTGAAAGAAATATCATCACCGTAGAAGACCCGGTCGAGTATAGATTTGAAAAAATCAACCAGATTCAGGTTAATCCCCGGGCTGGTCTGACTTTTGCCAGCGGCCTCAGGTCTATATTAAGACTTGACCCCGACATAATACTCATCGGTGAGATACGTGATGCTGAAACGGCCAATATCGCCATTCAATCAGCGCTCACCGGACATCTGGTATTATCGTCAATCCATGCCAATGACACCGTTGGTGTAGTCTTGCGTCTCCTGGACCTCGGCGTAGAGCCGTTTCTTGTTTCCTCGGCACTTATAGGTGTAATCGCTCAGCGGATGGTCCGACGTATCTGTCCTAACTGCTCCAGTCCTACGGAAGTCTCCAGCGCTGAATCTATGGCTTATAAACAGGAAATGCAAGAGGAAAAAGATACTTTTATGTACGGAAGCGGATGTAAAAACTGTTCTAACACCGGCTATCGCGGTAGAACGGGTGTATTTGAAATACTCAATAATACCGAAGAAATTAAAACGATGCTTCTAAAAGGTGCTACGGCTGGAGAAATCCGAGAGCGAGCCATAAAAGAAGGCATGATACCTCTGGCTAAAGATGGAATGATTAAGGTTAAAGAAAATATGACCACACCTTCAGAGATAATCCGAAACGCATACACGGGGTAACTGAAAAACTGATAATGACATAAATAGGAGAACAAAATTATTATTTTGTTGGAAAGCTAATGGTATATCAATACATAGCCTGTAGTCCACAGGGAGAAGTCATTAAGGGGAGGTTAAACGCCGCCAACGAAGAAGCCGTCAATGACATGATGAGCTATGCGGGTTATCGTTTAATCAACCTGAAACAATACGTTCCTTTCCTCAGTGTAGAGAGATTAAAACAATCCATGTTCAAGATAAAGCCGATGGAAATCGTACTTTTCTTCCGCCAATTAGCTTTATTATTAGAATCAGGTGTTAATATCGTCACCTCTCTTGAACTCTTGCAAGAACAAATGGCCAATCCCAATATGAAAAAGGCGATGGTCGATATACTCAAAGACCTTAGAAACGGAAATCAACTATCGATAGCGATGGCTAAACATCCGGAAATATTCACTCCTCTGGCCTGCAGGACATTAAGCATCGGTGAGCAAACCGGTGGGCTGGAGACAATGCTGAGACAGGTAGCCGACTACATGGAAAAGGAAATAAACTCCAGAAAAAGCATTAAAAGTGCACTTACCTACCCGGTTATTGCCGCCATTGTCACGGTTATCGTCGTCGGTGTACTGGTTGGATTTGTCTTGCCGGCGTTCAGCGATTTATACGATAGGCTCAACGTGGAACTACCGACTATAACACGATTGATGATGGATTTTTCAGAGGTCGTTAAGGCAAACGCCCTATACATCATTATTGGTATAGTAGTCGCAATCGGGGCTTTCCTGATTTATATCAAAACCCCGGATGGTAGTTATAAGTGGGATAAATTCCTGTTAAAATTACCTCTAATAGGTCGTGTAAAACAACTCAACGAGCTATCCCGCTGTTGTCGGAGTATCTCAATCTTATTCACCGCTGGCTTACCTTTAACGGAAATTATGTCTCTGGTCACCCAGGGTACCAATAGCAAAGTAATGGCACAGGCACTTAATGATGTTCACCAGGATATGCTCAAGGGTGAAGGTTTGGCCGGGCCTATGTCCAAGAATCCCTTCTTCCTACCAATGATAGTACGTATGGTTAAAGTCGGGGAGGAAACCGGCAGCCTTGATACCTCTCTATTAGCCATTGCAGCTAATTACGAAACAGAGGCTGAGGATAAAACAAAGTCACTTATAGGGCTCATACAGCCAGTAATGACTCTGGTAATTGCTGGCGTGGTCGGTCTTATTGCACTTTCGATGGTGTCGGCCATGTATAGCGTTTACGGAACTGCATTCTAGCCTCTGGCAATCGAGGACAATATGAAAAAAATTAAAATTAGTGTAAGTAAAACCAGCTGGATAATTCTCTCGGTAGGTGTTTTCATCGTTATATTGGCAGGACTCGGCGTAACCTATTCTTCACAGTTAAAAGAGAACAGCGAAGCTAATGATGAGTTAGCAGTGGCCGAAGCGAGACTGGGACAATTTAACATCGAAGAATTGCAGCAACAAGAAAACGAACTGATTGCAATACATAACTCCATTTCCTCGCAACACGACAGTGGTAAATTAAAACTTCAACAGCCTGTTGAAAGTATTGATGTCACTGACAAATGTTATTATATCGCTTCTATGAGTAATGTGAAAATATACGATATCGGTACAACTGATATAAAAACACAAGAATTCATTAACCTTCAATGTGAAAAAATAATGGTGTACGTCATGGTACGTGGCGAATTGTCCGATATGGTGAATTTTATAATTAATATGAATGAAGGCTTCAGCACCGGATATATAGAATCGGTCCAGATGGTAATGGATGACTCACCATATACCTCAATCCAAATGGTTGTCTATTCATACAAGGGAGATTAATCATGGCTAAGAAAATAACGTCACTGTATATCAACGATAAAAGTATCCGGTTAATGGTGACCAGTGGCAGGAGAATAAGTAAACTTGCCGAGGTGCCGCTTGATATAGACCTGGAAAATGTTAGCGATGAAGACAAGGAAATGGAGCTGGTTGAAAAGATCAAGCATCTGTTTTCGGCTAATAAAATCAGCCCGAACAGTTTTATCTTTGGTATGAGTGGTCTTCATTCACTATCGCGTCCCGTCGTTCTGCCTTTATTACCCAAAGCCATGCAAGAAGAGGCCATGACACGGGAAGCTAAAAGGCTTTTACCCGTTACCCCGGAGCAGTTACACATCTCCTGGCAAATCGTGTCCAGCGATGAAAGCCGCATGCGGGCCTTTATCGTCGCCTTGCCCCGGCAGACCACCAATAACTTGCTTCACGCCCTTGACCAGGCCGGATTAAGACCATATCTCATGGACATCAAACCCCTGGCTTTAGCCAGACTGATAAAAGAAGAAACGGCCATACTCATCGATGCCCAGGAAACTGAATTTGATATCATTATATTATCAGAGGGTTTTCCCCAACCGATGCGTACTGTATCCTTCCCGCATGACTCATTATCTTATCAAGAAAAACTAGCAATAGTAAAAGATGAATTAAGACGTACCGTACAATTTTATAATTCAAACAATCCGGAGAAAATACTCCCCGAGGAAACAATTGTGTATATTTCCGGTGAAATGGCGGATAATCCTGATTCATTCGAATCGCTTTCCCGGGAGCTGGGATATACGGTAGCCCCGCTAACATCGCCTTTGAAATGCCCCAAACAGCTCGACCCATCGCATTATCTGGTCAATGTAGGGCTTACTCTTAAAGAATTACCCCGAGAGTCCGGCTCACTACTGGCGAATATAAATACATTACCCGGTGATTATTTACCCAAGCCTATGTCACGGGATAGACTACTGGCTATACCCGCTGCCGTTGCCGCTATCGGGGTGGTAGTTGCTTTTATATTCATCATCCAGAATACCGCGGGAAATATCAAAGCTACAAATGAAGAAATCGATGCTAATAATTTTATCATCACTAAAAAGCAAGCGGAAAAACAAAAGATTCTGGAAAATATCGATGTTTTAGAGGAACAGATAGCTGATCTTGAAATAATTAATGATAGTTTCACAATTGCCTACGAAACAATCAGTTTGTCATCTGATGTAGTAAATGATGATATTAATGCCGTCGTGGATAATGTGATAAGCGGAATAGAATTAGGAAGCATAGCTCATGGTGGCAATGCTTTACACATTGTAGGCAGTTCACCAACTGAAAAAGAAATCCTGGAATATGCCCGCAACCTCGATGAAACCAACCGGTTCGACGAGGTAGTTGTTACTGCAATAAAAGAAAATAGTAACTCCGAAGCTCAGGAACAGAAATATAATTTAACCTTAAAACTGAAAGGGACGGATTGATGGACATTGTATCATTATTAAAATTAGGTAAATCGCGTAATGCTTCCGACCTTCATCTGGTCGTTAACCAACCTCCCTTACTGCGTATCGACGGCAGCCTCGGACCGGTTGAAGGGATGCAGCCTCTCAATGATGCTGATATGCAGGAAGCATTCGAGAAGTTTACCTCGGAAAAATCCCGGGAGGAATTCGAACAAAATTGCGAACTCGATTTCGGCGTCGGCATATCCGATGTCGGCAGGGTGCGTTTCAACGTGGCTAAGCAACGTAATACCATCAGCATCGTCGCTCGTTTACTGCCGTCAACAATCCCCTCCCCGGAGGAACTCGGACTTCCGGATATCTGTAAAGAGCTCATTATGCGTCCGCGCGGACTCGTTGTTATCAGCGGTCCTACGGGCAGTGGTAAATCCACTACCCTGGCATCTATGATTGATTACCTCAACCAGCTCGAAAACAAGCGTGTCGTTACCATTGAAGACCCGGTAGAGTATACCTATACCAATCTTCGCTGTACCATTACACAACGTGAGCTGGGCAGTGATACGCTATCATTCGCTGAGGCGCTCCGGCATGTTTTACGTCAGGACCCGGACGTTATACTTGTCGGTGAGATGAGAGACCTGGAGACAGCATCGGCGGCGCTTACCGTAGCCGAAACCGGTCACCTGGTACTGACCACCGGTCATGCCCCCAGCGCCTCTCAAGCCGTAGAAAGGATTATCAATATCTTCCCGCCCCATGAGCGTTACCTGGCTCAGGCGCGTCTGGCGTCATTGCTGCTGGGCATACTCTGTCAGTCGCTAATTCCCAAAGCCAACCAGGAAGGGAGAATAGCGGCGATAGAGATAATGCTGGCCAATTCCGCCGTGAAAAATCTTATCAGGGAAGGCAAGAGCTTCCAGTTGCCCAATACTATTCGCGTCAATACCCATGCCGGCATGCAATTAATGGACCAGGCGCTGGTTAACCTGTACCATGACGGGGCTATTACGCTTGACAGCGTCAACGATTTCTGTAATGACAAGGAAGAGATAGCCAGACTAACCGGTGGCAAGGAAGCCTGGCATCAGGAAGAGCCGACCCCGGTGGCAACTAATTACTATACCCCTGAAGAAGACGAGTATACCACTCCCAGGCAACAGTAAATATTCGGATTCAATTACGGCTTACTACATATTTATATCTAACTTACGAGAACTCTGCCATCTCAATGACACAGCTATCAGATAATATTATCTCACACTTATATTATTGGTAAGAAATATTCTCTCTAAAAAAAGACATAAAAAG
>Ga0315537_1002082_pt1 | contig 15455 bp, 12 predicted proteins | sample SalMarSW160270MG_FD_203091 | JGI IMG/M metagenome (GOLD analysis project Ga0315537, IMG submission 203091) | Salt marsh sediment microbial communities from the Plum Island Ecosystem LTER, Massachusetts, United States - Salt Marsh Sediment SW1602-70 ... | reverse complement strand
GCCCGTATCTAAACGCTAATTTGGGAGCCAGGAAAAAAGAGGCTGGGGTCTGCCCACCGGTGTGATAGTGAAATAGAGAGCTGGATTACTGGAGCCATTGACTAAAAGAATATAGTATGTTGTTCAACTAGGATATCTGCGCTTAAAACTGTTCGAGCTTATAAACTAAAGGCTGCAGATTCGAATCCGGTCGCTGCCAGCTACTATCTACCTACTATATCACACCCCAACCTCCAGTTTTTTGGTTGGTCTTAATATTATAGTCAATATAAGTCCGATAATACCTAAAGCAGCGCAGGTAAGGAAAGCCATCTGATAGCCACCGGTTAAATCAAATATATAGCCCATCAAAAATGGACCAGCAGCAGCTCCAATTGTGAATCCAACGTGAATAACTCCGTAAATTAAACCATGCGAGTTAATCCCGAAAAGCCACGCCGTTAAAGGGGACTCTGATGCACCCATACCTCCAGAAGCGAAGCCTACTATAGCAGTAAGGAGGTAAAGCATCCATTCCTCTTCAGCCAGGGACAATGACAAAAAGGCTGCCGTGACCATAAAAAATCCAATGATGAAAATCTGCCTGTTTCCTATTCTATCAGCAAAGGTACTTAGTATATAATTGCCTAAAATAGACATTGCACCCCTTGTAACTAATAAGTTAGCGGCACTAACGGGTGAGATTTTCAAGTCAATAGCATGCTGAACAATATGTACCGTGATAGAGAAATTGCCGAACCCAAAGCAAAAAAGCATGCCGGCAACTAACCAGAACTGTTTAGTTTTAACTGCCTCTTTAAAGGAAAATGAGTTAGTGACTGGTTTTGATGCCTCACACTTTCCTTCACTTTCACCATTAGGAAGTTGCCTCATTTGAGTCGGGTCACTTCTTAGAAACTGGGTAGCTACAATTACGAGGAATAAAACTACAATGCCCAGTACGATGCATGACATAAACCAACCATAAGTAGCTAGAAGACGACTGATAACTGGCGGTCCAATCAAACTACCTATGCCTAAGCCAGCGATGATAATCCCTGTCATTAGTGTCCGTCTCTTAACGAACCATTTGGCAACAGTTGACAATAGCGGTACCCAAACGCCACTCATGCCAACACCTATTATGACTCCCCAAAACAGGTAAAGCTGCCATACATTGCTAACCTGTGACATAAGCAGATAACCTAGACCTAAAAGAATGCCACATACTGTCAGCAACACCCGAGGTCCGAACCTATCATTAAGTGCCCCAACGGCAATACCCAATACTCCAAATATAAACATGGATAGAGAAAAGGCACCTGAAGTGACAGCTCTATTCCAGCTAAACTCTTCTAACAATGGATTAAATAAGACACCAAAAGAATTGTACGTAGCCCACGAAACTACCATAATGAAAAAGGCGGCTATAACTACTATATAGCCGTAGAAAAAACGTGGCTCATTCTTATTAAACTGGGGTAAGTTATTACTTGTCACTATGGTGCAGTTCCGCAGCAGCTTCTGTCGTCAAAACAACCACATTATAACATGTAGCAAAAATAATTTGCTGGTTAAACCCCCTAACCACCCCCACCGCCAGCCATTATTGTTAGCTTATAATTGCCATCGGTAATACTAATCTCGCATTTAGCATCGGGCTATATCCACGATGCATCTGCCTAACTGATTTCGCATTGACGCGATGATATATCTTGTACGCTCGATTGATATTTGCTATCAGATTTTTACAGCCGTTGCCAAATATAAACGATAAGCCAGAAAGTCATCACCTCTACACATTACATCTAAAAGTGCAATCGTCCGATGTGTCCCAAAGCTTGACCTATGAGCCGGGAAGGAGATACAATTACCCCAGAAAGGAGGCAAGCGGCCTCCGCCTTTTATCTAGGCTACATGGGGTTCAGGTGGTCGTCGGTTCGAATCCGACCACCCCGACCATAGGCACAAAATAAAGAGGCACAGCCTTTTAGCTGTGCCTCTGCTTATATTAATACCCAGCTTTTAAGAAGGGGTTACCGCTTCCTTTTTCATCATCGCCTCGATTTCAGCATAGGGTATCTTAACCTTGGGCAGTATCGGTCTATCGTCAGGCCCCATCTCGATGGCGCCGGTAGGGCAGACGAATGCGCAATCGCCGCAGCCGATGCACTCCTCGGTTAGCTCATAGGCGTAGAAGGGGGCGGCTACCTCCCGGTAGATACCCCGGTTGACCAGGCTTATCGCCGACTTACCCATTATCTCCTGGCAGGCCCTTACACAGAGGCCACAGAGAATACAGTCCTGGTCGCCCAGGACGAACCTCGGCTTATCAACCCCGTATTCCTCGGCCAGCTCCTGTATCTTAGGCACGTCGGGGCACCGGGCCAGCATCAGCTCGATTATCCCCTTACGCAGCTTCTTGATCTTTTCCGTTTGGGTCTTGACTATCAGGCCCTCTTTCACCGGGTAAAGGCAGGCGGCGACGAACTTAAATTTAGAGCCACCGTCCTCGCTTACCTCGACGGTACATATCCGGCAGGCCCCGTAGGGTTTGACCGCAGGGTGATGACAGAGGGCCGGGATATTGCCGATTCCGTTCCTGCGCTGCACCGCCTCCAGAATCGTCTGACCGGGCGAAACAATAATCTCCTTGTCGTCGACGGTAAGATGAACCGCGTTAATACCATCAGCGTCCTGCACCTCTATAGAGGTCTCACCATCAATCCATACCTTTGCCATAACGCACCTCCTTCACTGCCTTATTACGGCATCGAATTTACAAACGTCGTAGCAGGCGCCGCACTTGATACACAGACCCTGGTTCAGGGTGTGGGCTTGGCGTTTCTCGCCAGTGATGGCGCCCGTAGGACAGGCTCTCAAACACCTGAGACAGCCTTCGCACTTCTCAGGGTCAATAGAATACTGTATTAAATCCCGGCAGACACCGGCCGGGCACTTTTTCTGCTCAATATGGGCGGTATACTCATCCCGGAAATATTTAAGAGTGCTCATGACGGGATTGGCCGCCGTCTGACCCAAGGCGCAGAGGGCGCCGGCACTCAAGACTCCGGCCAGGTCCTCCAGCGCTTCCAGGTCTTCCGGCTTACCCTTGCCCTGAGTAATATTGCTTAAAATTTCACTCATCCGGTTTATTCCCTCACGGCAGGGGGTGCACTTGCCGCATGATTCCCCTTTGAGGAACTCGATAAAATACTTGGCGACGTCGACCATGCAGGTGTCCTCGTCCATGACTATCATGCCGCCGGAGCCCATCATCGAGCCGAGCTTGCTCAGCTCGTCAAAGTCCACCGGCGTATCCAGGAACTGTTCGGGAATACACCCGCCGGACGGCCCGCCCGTCTGCACCGCCTTGAATTTTTTGCCGTTGGGAATGCCGCCCCCGATATCGAAAATCATCTCCCTCAGCGTTATTCCCATTGGCACCTCCACCAGGCCGGTGTTGTTGATGTTCCCCACCAGGGAGAATATCATCGTCCCCTTGCTGCCGGCGGTACCGATTTTAGAATACCAGTCCGCCCCCTTGTTGATTATCAGAGGCACGTTAGCCCAGGTCTTGACGTTATTCAGCAGGCTGGGATTATCCCAGAGGCCCTTCTCCGACATGTGGACATATTTGGCCTTCGGTTCGCCTATCTTGCCCTCAAGGGAGGCCATCAGGGCGCTGGACTCACCGCAGACGAAGGCACCGCCGCCCTTGTTTATGGTTACGTTGAAATCAAAACCGGAGCCAAGTATGTTCTCCCCCAGCAGCCCATAATCCATGGCCTGCTCGATAGCTATCCGGGCGTGCCTGACCGCCAGTGGATATTCATTGCGGACGTATATATAGCCCCGGTGGGAGCCGATAGCATAGGCGCCGATAACCATCCCCTCCAGGACACTGTGGGGGTTACCTTCGAGGAGGCTCCTGTCCTGATAGGCGCCGGGGTCACCCTCGTCGGCGTTGCAGATTACATATTTAATATCAGCTTCGGCGTCGCGGCAGGACTGCCACTTCTTCCCCGTGGGAAAGCCGCCGCCGCCCCGCCCCCTTAAGCCAGACTTCTTAACCTCGTCAACAATATTCTCCGGGGACATCTTGAAGAGGGCTTTACTCACGGCGGAATAACCGCCTATGGCGATGTAATCTTCAATATTCATCGGGTTAATCGTGCCGTTAGCGCCGAAAATAGTCCGTGTCTGCCTCTTGTAGAACGGGACATCAGGTTCGCAGGTAATTTTCTCAGCGCTTACCGGGTCTACATAGAGCAAGCGCTCAACAACCCTGCCACCCAGTACGGTTTCGGCGATAATCTCCGGGATATCCTCGGGCTTAACCTGCTGGTAGAAAATTTTCCTAGGTTCAATGACCACCAGGGGGCCTTTTTCGCAGAAGCCGTGGCAGCCGGTCTCTTTCATCTCCACCTGCACCTGGAGCTCCCGCCTCTCGATTTCGTCAAGGAAAGCCTCGACCACCGCCTCGGCTCCGGAGGCGCGGCAGGCGGTGCCGCCGCAGACCGATATGCAGGTCCGGCTGGTGTCTCTTTTACCCAGTATTGACTGCCGCAGACTCTCCAGCTCGGCGGCGCTCCCCACTCTTTTTTCTAACAGCTTGCGTACCTGCTCTACCATCTCATGCCCCCTCGCCGTTTATTTGTAGCCCCTCAAGACGCGGTCGAGCTTATCGGGGTTCATCTTGCTCTCATACTTGCCATCGACAACCACCACCGGGCCGAGAGCACAGCAGCCCAGGCAGTTAACCGCCTCCAGGGTAAATCTCATATCCCCGCTGGTTTCGCCGGGTTTTATCCCGTAATCCCTTTCTATCTTTTCCACCAGCCTCCGGCCTCCCTTGACATGGCAGGCCGTGCCCAGGCAGACGGTTACCAGGTGGCGTCCCCTCGGCTTCAGGGTGAAGGCGCGGAAAAAGGTGACAACGCTGAAAACCTGGCTTAAAGGGATATCCAGCTTCTGGCTGATTTTCACCAGCACGTCCTGGGGCAGGTAGTTAAACTCGGCCTGGATATCCTGAAGCAGCGATATCAGCTGTTCCTTATTGCCGGCGTAGCTATCAATAAGAGAATCAACCTTTTCCGTGTAGCTCTCTACGATAGCCTTTACTTTAGGAAAATCAAGGGTAAGCTCCATCAGCTAACCTCCTTCACCAATCGCTGATTACATCGTAATACTTTAAAAGCCCGTCTCCATCCGTTATCACGCCCGTTTTCACCAGCAGTATTGCCTCTATTCGCCAGGTATTTTCCAGCATCAGTCTCACCGACTAAAAGCGCCGTACTAGGTGATATAACGCTGGTGATTGTACCTAGCAGGCGCCGAAAGGATTGGCAGTTTCCACGCTTGAAGAGATATATCCGGTTTTGATATGATTACATGAGGGGAGATAAACTTATGAGCGGTATTAGTGTGCTTCTGGCCGAGGATCACGTGATAACACGGCAGGGTATCCGCCGCCTGATAGAGGATGAGAAGGGGGTGACCGTTGTCGGCGAGGCCAGCAACGGTGAGGAAGCGGTGGAGATGGCCACCGAGCTGAAACCCGATATCATCATCATGGACATCGCCATGCCCAAGCTCAATGGCATCGAAGCTACCCGGCAAATCAAATTAATCAGTCCCCGTACGGCGGTGCTTATCTTAAGCGCCTACGATGACGACGAGTACGTCTTCGCCCTGCTCAAAGTGGGCGCCGCCGGCTACCTGCTGAAGAATGTCAGCGGCGACGAGCTTACCCGCGCTATCCGGGCGGTGTACCAGGGTGAGCCTGTCCTCGACCCCATAGTTGCCCGCAAGGTCATGAACTACTTCAAACTGCCGGGCAAGGCGCGGGGGCTGGAGAAACCCTCAGAGCACCTCAGCAACCGCGAGACCGACATCCTCAAACTGGCCGCCGGGGGTATGACCAATAAGGACATCGCCGATAAACTTCACCTCAGTAACCGCACCGTAGAGGGGCACCTGAGGACTATCTTCAACAAACTGGGGGTCGGCTCCCGCACCGAGGCCGTGTTGTTTGGCCTGAGAAAAGGCTGGTTTACACTGGAAGAACTGCCTTGACCCTCCTCCTTATTTAAAACATCGGGGTATTATCTATGGCGCAAAGTCTATTAGTTTCAGAAATGCTGGCCAAGATTATTGATGGTTCTCCTATTCCATCGTTTGTAATCAATAAGCAACATAAAGTCACTCACTGGAACACAGCCATTGAAGCTCTTACCGGTATAAAAAGGGGCAAGATAATCGACACCGATGAGCAGTGGCGGGCATTTTACAGCGAAAAGAGGCCGACCATGGCCGATTTGATGGTGGATGGAGCCCAGGAAAACCAAATTGAAACCTATTATCAAGGTAAGTGTAAGAAATCTCAACTGATTGACGGTGCCTATGAAGCCGAAGACTTGTTCCTTGACCTTTCCAGGAATGGGAAGTGGCTCCACTTTACGGCAAGTCCTATAAGAGATAAAAACGGAGAAATAATCGGTACCATCGAGACCCTGGAAGATATCACCGAGCGGAGGCGTGCCGTGGAGAACCTGCGCTACCACCTGCAGCAGATAACCAGGGCTCAGGAAGAGGAGCGGAAACGTATTGCCCGGGAGCTTCACGACGACACGGCTCAGGTGCTGAGCTCTCTTTCGCGTCAACTGGATAACTTCATCAGGAAGAAGCACGGCTTCAGTTCCAATGAGGTATTGTTCCTCAAAGACTTGCAGACCCAGCTCAATCGTGGACTGCAGAGCATGCAGCGCTTCGTTCAGGACCTGCGCCCGTCTCTGCTGGACGATCTGGGCCTAATCCCGGCGGTGAGGTCACTGGTCAAGAGTCTGCAGGAGTCCGACGGCATAGATGCCGAGCTCAAGATAGTCGGCGGAGAAAGACGCTTCCCGCCCGAAGTTGAGCTGCTGCTGTTCCGCATAGTTCAGGAGGCGCTTAACAATATCAGGCGGCACGCCCATGCCTCTGATGCACAGGTGGTCATGGAGTTCGGCGGAGACGAAGTCAGGGTGACCATAACCGACAACGGCCGTGGGTTCAAACTGCCGGTAGGAGTGGACGACCTTCCCCGCAGCGGGAAGCTGGGACTGGCCGGAATGCGGGAGCGGGCGCGGCTGCTGGGCGGTACCTTTGAAGTGAAGTCAACACCGGGTAAGGGGACAATCCTGACAGCAGAGGTGCCCGGCTAAAGCAAAGCCCTCTAATCAATTTTAGGCCAGCTTTCGGCCACCCCGACTTTCTATATTTATTTATGACCGCTACCGCATATGATATAATGGCTGGCAAATAATGATAGTGGTAACCGGTGCCTCCGGACATGCCGGCGCTAATCTGGTACGCGCCCTGCTGGCTCAAGGCCGTCCTATACGCACTCTAGTCCATTTAGACCGCAAATCGGTCGAGGGGCTGGATGTTGAAGTTATCCAGGGCAATATCTGCGACCTTGAGTCCCTGGTAAAAGCCTTCAAGAATGCCGAGGTGGTCTATCACCTGGCGGCTTATATCTCCATCTCGCAGGATGAATGGCCCTTACTTGAGGCGGTCAATATTATCGGTACCCGAAACGTGGTCGAGGCCTGCCTGCGCTGCGGAGTGCGCCGCCTGGTCCACTTCAGTACCATCCACACCATGGCACAGGAGTCTACAGGCATCCCGGTCGGTGAATCAAACTCCCTGGTCGAATCCCGGCGCTACCCGCCCTACGACCGCTCCAAAGCAGCCGCCGAGAGAGAGGTGCGTAAAGGGATAGAAAAGGGACTGGACGCGGTGATTATCAGTCCCACGGGGATGATTGGCCCTTATGACTACCGACCGTCACACTTCGGTGAGGCGCTGCTGAGAATGGCCAACGGCAGGCTGCCGGCCCTGGTTGCCGGCGGGTTTGACTGGGTGGATGCCCGTGATGTTGCCCGGGGGGCAATGCGAGCCGAAGAAATAGCCCCGGCCGGAGCCAAGTACATACTTTCCGGTCACTGGGTATCACTGCGCGAAGTGGCGGCCATGGTGGAGCCGATAACGGGAGTACCGGCCCCAGGCTTTGTCTGCCCCATGTGGATGGCCCGAATCGGCGCCCCGTTCATCACCGCCTTTGACCGCCTGGCCGGGAAGCGGCCGCTCTACACCAGCGTTTCCCTCCAGGCGCTGCGGGATAATCGGGAGATAAGTCACCAGAAAGCGACCGGGGAGCTTGGCTATCATCCCCGTCCGTTCCGGGAAACACTTGTCGATACGCTGCAGTGGTTTGAGGAGAGCGGCCGACTTACCCGCCCCCTGAGACAACCGGCAACGGGGTCATCTTGAGCGAACAGTCCCTTTTTTACTCCCTCATAGCCGGCTGGTTTTCACTGGCGATAGTGGTTTTCCTATCGCTGCTGTTCTTTGCCGCCCCGTACGGCCGCTATTTCCGCCGCGGCTGGGGCCCGGCCGTGAACAACAGGCTTGGCTGGGTGGTCATGGAGGCGGCGGCGCCGCTGGCCTTCGCCGTGTGCTTTGTGCTCGGCAGCAAGACTAATACCGTCACCACGCTGGTTTTTCTGGGATTGTGGGAGGCACATTATATACACCGGGCTTTCATCTATCCCTTTAGTCTGCGTAGCCGGGGAATGCCCGTTACCATTGTCGGCTTCGGACTTCTGTTCAACGCAGTGAACGGCTACCTGAACGGCCGCTATATTTTTAGTTTCTCCGGCGGCTACGGTAACCAGTGGCTAGCCGACCCGCGGTTTATCATCGGGGTGGCCCTTTTTATCACCGGCTTCATCATCAACCGGCAGGCCGACCGGATTCTGCACAGCTTAAGCAAATCGGCTGACTCCGGTTATAAGATTCCCTACGGCGGGCTTTACCGCTGGATATCGTGCCCTAACTACCTTGGCGAGGTCATCATCTGGTCGGGCTGGGCGCTGGCGACCTGGTCACTGCCCGGCCTGGCCTTTGCCGTATGGACGGCGGCCAATCTCGTCCCCCGTGCCCGGTCACACCATGTCTGGTACCGACAACACTTCCCGGACTATCCGCCCCGGCGCCGTGCCCTCCTGCCGGGGATATGGTAACCGGAGTCCTTGACACCCTGCAATACAGGCCTTATATTTAGATAAGGCCACCAGTATAGCCCAACTACCACTTTAATCATATCACCAGCTGACGAACTCAGGTGTGGTTCAATGGTATTAAGCATGTAAGAAAGTCAACTCCAGCCGCAGATTTCAGTTAAACTAACCTTAAAATTAGAATAGACAATTTAATGTTATCATAAAGAATTTAATGGAGGTGATACCTTGGCCGATAAGAGTTACGACGCAATAGTTGTTGGAGGGGGGCACCACGGACTGATAGTAGCCTGTTACCTGCAAAGGGCGGGGATGAAAACGGCCATAGTGGAAAGGCAGGCCAAACTGGGCGGCTCTGTTACCAGCGAAGAGGGGCCCCTGCCCGGGTTCCTCTTAAATGAATGCGCCCACTGGACGCGCTTTTATTCTCATCCCGCCTACAGTGATTTCAATTTAAGGGAAAAGGGGCTTGAGTATGTCTTCCCGGAGCACAGCGAAGCCATGGTCTTTGACAACGACACCTGTCTGATAGGCTATTCAGCTATGAGAGTGGTTGACCCCATCACCGGCCGGGCCGAGTTTTCCGACGAGAATACGCGGAAGACTCTTGAACAGATTGCCCGGTTCTCGCCAAACGATGCTAAAACTGCCGAGGAACTGCTGCGGCGCTACCTGGCCAAGTGGCGAAATGCCTTTGGCAAATACCGTTTCAGCCCGCCTACCCCCTGGGGGCAAAAGAACGAACTGGAGAAACTGTGTGATGACCCCAAGGACGGCATCGACCCGGTATACCATTATATGACCTGCCAGCAGCTTGCCTACGACGTCTTCGAGAGCGAGGAGCTGAGGACGCTTTTCATACGGGGAGCCATGACCTCCACCGGCTGCAGCCCTGACGACGTGCTCGGCCCCTATGTCTTTATCCATACCATCGGCCTGGTCCTCTCCTGGGAGCCGGCTGCCATCGCTGTAGGCGGCAGTCAGAAAATAAGCAATGCCCTGGAACAGGCCTTCACCGAGATGGGCGGGGAATACTTCGTCAACAGCGAGGCAAGCAAGCTAATCATCGAGGGTGATAAGGCCACCGGAGTCAAGCTGAAGGATGGAACCGAGATAAAAGCCAAAGAGCTGGTGGTGAGCGACCTGAGCGCTGAGCAGACCATCTGCCAGCTTATCGGCGAGGACTACGTAAGTCCCAAAATTATGCACCGGGTGAAGAACATCAGGCACGACCGGCATAACGTTATCTGGGCCAACTTTGCCCTGCACGAGCTGCCCAAATACAAGGCCGCCTCTTTTAATCCAGACTGCGGCCTGCAGCCCAGGCTATATATCGGGCCGAGAAATGCCGACTACATGGCCACCCGGTACAATGCCGAAATCCTGACTAGCGGCATAGCCAGCCGGCTATTCCTGTTTACCGGCGCCGACACTATGTGGGATAAGAGCCGTGCTCCGGAGGGCAAGCACCTCATCGGGGTGGAGGAGTTCGCCGCACCGGCCAGATTCTTCTCGCCGAGTGAATGGGAGCATATCAGGAATGAATTCGCCGCCAGGATAGTGGAACAGTGGGGAGAGTATGCCCCCAACATGACCAGAGACAACGTCATCGCCAGCCGCGTCGTCACCCCCTATGATATTCAGTCCCGGCACATAAACATGCCTCAAGGCTCCATTGCCGTCGGCGATATGCTCCTCTCCCAGCAGGACAGGTTCCGGCCTACACCTGAGCTATCTAATTACAGAACCCCGATAAAGAACTTCTACCTGTGCTCGGCGGCAGCCCACTCCGGCGTCGGCACCGGACGGGGAAGCGGCTACTGCTGTTACCAGACTATGGCCGAGGACTTCGGCCTGAAAAAGGCGGGGGAGAGAAAATGAAAAGATTGGAAGAAAAGGTAGCTATAGTAACCGGCGGTGCCAGCGGGCTGGGTAAGACCTTCTGCCTGGCGCTGGCCGAGCACGGGGCCAAGCTGGTGATAGCCGACATCAAGGAAAAAGAAGCACAGCAAACAGCCGGGGAAATCCAGACCAAGGGCGGCAAAGCTATTGTCATTAAGACCGATGTTACCTCGGAGGAGGCTACCCTGGCGATGGCTAAAGAGACAATAAAGCAATTCGGCCGAATAGATATACTGGTTAACAATGCCGCTCTGGTATATGGCATAACCCGGAAACCATTTACCGAAATCCCGCCAGCCGAGTGGGACAAGATGATGGCGGTGAACCTGAAGGGGGTATTCCTGTGCTCCCGGGCGGTATTCCCCCAGATGAAAAAGCAGGGGAAGGGCAAGATTATCAACCTTAGTTCGGAAACAGCCTTCACCGGCTCCAGGCACATGGTCCACTACGTAACCTCTAAAGGCGGTATCATCAGCTTCACTAAATCCCTGGCCGTAGAGGTAGGCCAGTATGGTATACGCGTCAATGCCATCGGCCCAGGATTTACCGATTCTGCAGCAAGCCGCTCTATAATCGATGATATTAGCAAGTATGATATCAGCCTTACCCCGCTGGGGCGTCTGGAAGTGCCGGAAGACCTGGTTGGAGCTCTCATATTCCTGGCCAGTGACGATAGTGATTTCATCACCGGACAAACGCTGGTAGTGGATGGGGGCAGGTATATGCATTAAGGGAACAGGATAGGCGGCTGGAAGAAAAGCTTAGCTTGTTTGAAGCTTAATGTATGGAGAACGCTATGAGCAAGAAATATGTGATAGTTCTGGGAACGCTGGACACCAAAGGGGAAGAAATACAGTTCCTGAAGCAGCAGCTTGATCGGAAACACTGCAGTGCCATTATTATTGATGTAAGCATGGGCGGCCAACCGTTATTTAAGGCCGACGTTGGGCCGGCCGAAATTGCGCGGCTAGGCGGCAAGACCATCGAGGAAATCAGGTTATCCAAAGACAGGGATTTGGTGAATCAGGTTATGGAAAGAGGCGCCATGGAGAAGGTCAAGCAGCTATACTCCGCCGGGGAAGTCGGCGGAATTATGGCCGTAGGCGGCTCCACCATGGCGCTCTTTGGATCTCAGGTGATGAAGCAGCTACCATTCGGCGTACCCAAGATTATCGTTTGTCCCGGAGTGATTCCGGCCCATGTCCGCCAGTTGTGCGCTACTATGGATATGATTTTAATGCAGGGTGTGGTGGATTTTGCCGGGCTCAATGAGCTGGTTAAGAGTATATTGACCCGGGCCGCCGGCGCTATGTGCGGCATGATGAAGGATTCTGTTGAAGTTATCCCCCAGCTACTTGAGAAATCAGTGGCCATAACCCAGCTCGGCTGGTCGGATAACTGCGCCAGGCTGGTTAAGCGGCATCTGGAAGAGAGGGGCTACCGCGTCTATCCCTTTCACGCTCAGGGAGTGGGCGATAGAGCCATGGACGATCTGATAGCCAAAGGCTTTTTTGACGGGGTGATAGATATAGCTTCGGCCGGCGTAATCGAGGAGATTTTCCGCGGTACTCGTGCCGGCGGGCCTAAAAGGCTTGAGGCAGCCGGAGAAAGAGGTTTGCCGCAGGTCATTGCTCCTGGCAGTATAAATATAACCAATGCCGGCCTGACCAGAAGACTATCCGAAAAATACGTCTCCAGAGAGAAAATATTGAAACAGGATGAAGCTCGTGTAGAGACACGATACAATAAGGAAGAATTAATAACCGCCGCCAAGGTGTATGCCGACAAACTCAATAAGGCCAGGGGGCCGGTAAAATTTCTTTTCCCGACCAGGGGTTGGTCTTCGTTAGATAGAGAAGGCTCAGTGTTATATGCTCCTGAGGAAGACAAGGTATTCGTCGAAGAACTGAGAAGAAACCTGAAACCGGAAATCGGAATTGAGGAACTGGACTGCCATCTTGAAGACGCCGAGTTCGCCCTGGCTCTGGTTGAGGCTTTCGTCCGGATGGAGCAGTCCCGGAAGAAGGTCTAGCGCCGACCCGGGATTCCTCAGGATGTGGGGAGAACTTTTAGAACCGAGCGGTTCTTATAAGCCTGCCTGAGCAGGGAAACGAACTTAGTCCCGATTGAGCGGAGAGGATTATCCCTGTGAACGAGAACATCTACCCCTATGCTTATTTCTTCTTTAAAGGGCAGCGCCTTTAGCTTTCCATCACGTAGCTCGTCAATAACATTGTCCTCAAGCAACAGGGCTACACCCTGTCCCATTTTGACCAGACTCTTGGCCGACTCTATGTTATCCACTTCAGCTATAATTACAGGCTCTATCTTATGTTCCTCCAATATGCTTAACAGTAACGCTCGACTGCTAGACTTCTCCGCCGGCAGAATCAGCGGGTGTCCGTTGAGGGCAGTAAGATCCAGTTCATCCTCCAGGGAAAGCGGGTCAGCCGAAGAGGCGACGAACAACATTTTATGCCCCCTGGAGACTTTTATGGCCTCAAGCTCAGGGATTCTGTAATCGATGTCGGCAACAACAGCCAGGTCGTGCAGCAGATTTGAGACCTCCTCGACAACCTGGTAAGTAGGCCCCTCTCTTATTTTGACCTTTATATTGGGGAAAAGCTCCTTAAATATGCCGGCTACTGTAGTAACGCTGGCCGAGAGAGTAAAGGCTACTCCGATGCGAAGCATCTCCTCCCGGAAGTTTTGCAGACACACCTCGGCACGCTGAGTCTGCTGGTAGAGTTCCCTGGCATAGGGGAAAAGCGCCTCGCCGGCTTCGGTCAGGGTAACCCTTTTCTTCTTCACGTGGATAAGTTTGACGCCGAAACCGGATTCCAGGTCCTTTATATGAAGTAATACCGTCGGTTGGCTTAAGTAAAGCAGGTCGGAAGCCAGCTTGAAGCTTTTCCCTTCAGCCACGAAATAGAAAGTGATGAGGTGATCAGGACTTACCTTGGGTGGCTTGGCTTGCGCAAAATGAAACATAGAGTTACTGCCTCAGACCCTCGAATACTGTAAAAATCTAAAGAGGTTATTAAAATGTTTACCCATAAATAGGGTTGACGTAATTATATCCACCCTTATACACTATATACTAGTTCGGCAGTAAACACACGGGTTAGAGAAACGAACTGCTCCTTTGTTTATAACTTATCATAGGACATCTAACAAATCAAGATAACCGAGGAGGGCAACCTTGCAAGATTACGATGGTATTGTTATTGGTGCGGGTCCAAACGGGCTTACTGTCGGTGCTTACCTGGCCAAGGCCGGGCTAAAAATTCTGGTCCTGGAAAAAAGGTTTGAGCTCGGCGGGGGGCTGTCCACAGAGAGGGTCACCATCCCCGGGTTCCTGCATGACGTGCATGCTATCTACCACATGATGGTGGATTATGCCCCACCGCTCAAGGATCTGCGGTTGGAAGAAGACTATGACCTAGGGTGGATCTACCCGGAGTTGCAAGTAGTTATGCCCTTCTCCGACGGGAAACATCTGGCTTTGTACAGCGACCCGGAAAGGTCATACGAGTCTATCAAGCAGTTCTCAGCCAAGGATGCTGAAGCCTTCAGGAATTTCGCCAGGTGGTCGCAGGAGGCAATGGACCTTTTCCTGGCCCCGGCCAGCTACGTAAATCCCGGACCCAGCCTGGACCAATCAGCCAAGCTTGAGGCAAATCCAATCACCAAAAGAGACGACGAGCTAACCGGCTTTACCCCCAAGCAGATAGTCGATGGCTGGTTTGAGAATGAGCGGGTAAGGGCCTTATTCCTCTATCTTGCCTGCATGTGGGGCCTGGACTATGACCTTGAGGGCCTGGGTTACCTGGTGCCACTGATGATGAACCGCGGCTGGCATTTTCGGCTAAGCCAGGGGGGCTCACATCACCTGGCCCACCTGATGAGCAAGTTCATCTACCAGAGCGGGGGCATGGTTTTAACCAATCAACAGGTCAAGCGCCTGGTAATCGAGGAAGGCGAGGCCAAGGGGGTAGAGCTGGAAAATGGGACGGTGATAAAGGCTAATAAATTTGTCTGCAGTTCGCTCAATCCGCACCAGACCTTCATGGAACTGGTGGGTGAAAGGAATCTCGATCCCGAATTAACCAATAGGCTTGCGGAATGGAACTACAGCGACTGGTCTTTCTTCACGGTGCATATGGCCCTGTTTGAAGCACCGCAATTCAAGATAGCCGAAGCGGACCCCAGCCTCAACAACTCGCTTATTTATGTGCTGGGATATGAAAATGAGGAGGAGCTGGTAAATCACTTTGAGGCGATAAAGAGGGGGGAGTTAATCGACGGTGGCTTCAACAGTTGTTTCCCGTCAATCCATGACCCGATACGGGCACCATCAGGAAGACATGTTGGGCTTATCTCTCAGGAAACGCCGTACAATCTCAAGGATGGCGGAGCCCAGGCCTGGTATCAGGTCAGAAAAGAGCACGCCGAACGCTGCAAGGAGGTCTTAAGGAGATACGCACCAAACATGACTGATGAAAATAT
>Ga0315537_1002075_pt1 | contig 15480 bp, 11 predicted proteins | sample SalMarSW160270MG_FD_203091 | JGI IMG/M metagenome (GOLD analysis project Ga0315537, IMG submission 203091) | Salt marsh sediment microbial communities from the Plum Island Ecosystem LTER, Massachusetts, United States - Salt Marsh Sediment SW1602-70 ... | reverse complement strand
ATATTATTTCCACTTCCGGAACACACGCGAAATTGGCAGAGGAAGGTATTGATGCTGTTAAAGTTGAAGATATCGCATCCAGTCCCGAATTGCTTGGAGGCAGGGTTAAAACATTGCAGCCTGAAATTTTCGCTTCTATTCTCGTAAATAGGGATAAAAAGGAAGATCTTGAACAACTACAGGAATTGAACCTTGAACCTATAGACCTTGTTGTGGTTAATCTTTATCCTTTTAAATCCGGACTGAATAAGAATCTTTCCGATGATGAAATGATAGAATTAATCGATATCGGAGGAGCTTCTTTAATACGGGCTGCTGCGAAAAATTATAAGAGTTGTTTGATTTTATCTGAACCTTCTGATTACGAGATTTTTATTGAAAAATTTAAAGAGGGGAATGGTGTTATCTCGCTCGATTACAGAAAAAAACAGGCAGGAAAAGCATTTCGTCAAATTTCTCTTTATAATAAGATGATCGCGGATTATTATATAGATTCACTCGGTGAGGAAAGGGAGAAATTTCCGGATTTACTATCACTCGATTGTAAAAAGATTATGGATCTTAGATATGGTGAAAACCCTCATCAGGAGAGTTCGGTTTACAGATTCATAGATGATAAAACAAGTCTGGTGGACGCGAAACAGCTCTGGGGTAAACCTATGTCTTATAATAACTGGATGGATACCGACGGAGCTATCGGTTCGGTGTCTGAATTTGAGCATACCTGTATTGCTATCATTAAACACGCGGCTCCCTGTGGTATTGGGATTGCGGATAGTCTTTTAGATGCTTTTAAGAAAGCTCAAAGTTGTGATCCCCTTTCCGCTTTTGGAGGAATTGTTTCCTCGAATAGAGAAATAGATATCGATACGGCGAATGAAATTAATAAATCATTTTTTGAAGTAGTGATAGCTCCGGGCTATTCGGAAGAAGCTCTTGCTAAACTTAAGGAGAAAAAGAATATTCGAATTTTACTCGCTGATTCCGCGCTCTTTTCTCCTTTAAATTATAGGAAGTGTTACCCGATAACAGGCGGTGTTTTAATTCAGGAAAGCGATGCCGTCATTGAGCCTTCATCGGCTTGGGAAGTTGTCAGCGAGAGGAAGCCTACCGAAAAAGAATTGAAAGATTTAGATTTTGCCTGGAAGGTGGTTAAATGGGTGAAGTCTAACGGCATTGTTCTTTGTAAAGATCAAAAAACAATAGGAATAGGAACCGGTCAGCCTTCCAGGGTCGATTCTACTGAGATTTCAGTGCTTAAAGCAAAGAAACATGGGCATGAAACAGAAGGATCGGTATTGGCTTCGGATGCTTTTTTCCCGTTCAGGGATTCGATAGATAAAGCAAAAGAGGCGGGAGTTACCGCCGTTGTCGAGCCGGGTGGATCGATTAGAGATAAGGAAGTTATCGACGCGGCGAATGAGCATGGTATTGCGCTTCTATTTACCGGTAAAAGGCACTTTAGACATTAGTTTATGTAAAGAAAGAATTAAGGTTTAAAAACGCGGAAACTCTTTTGTTTGGACTGATAAAGAAAAGGGGAGTAACTTATGAGGATGAAATCTATATTTTTGTTATCGGTTGTTTGTATGTTTACAGTAAATCTTTGCTTTGCCGAGGATGTTGTTTCGGCTAAAGTTACGGAGGATGCTATAAATAAACGTATATCGGAAATCAGGAAGGGTGGGATTATAGTAAAAACAAATCCGGGCGCGGAAGTTAAAGTGGAGCAGGTGAAACATGAATTTCTCTTCGGAACCGCGATTACGGATAATCTCGCGGAGAAATCCGAAAACGCCATGTCGGATAAAGACAGGAAGATGTTTCTTAAAATACTTGAAGAAAATTTTAACTATGCTGTGCATGAAAATGCTTTAAAATGGTATGACACAGAAGTAGAATATAAAAAAGTCGATTATTATTTGGCTGATAGAATATATGAACTATGTAATGAACGTAATATCCCTATGCGGGGTCATTGTGTTTTTTGGGCTAAAGATGAATTTCTTATGCCGTGGTTGAAAGAGCTTGATAACGAAGCGCTTCGTTCTGCAGTAGTTCGCCGGGCGACCGGAGTAGCAAAACATTTTAAAGGTAGAATAGAAGAATTCGACCTGAATAATGAAATGATAAATGGCGATTTTTTCAGACGTCGTCTTGGTTATGGTGTTATCAATGAAATGGCGTGGGCGGTTAAAGCGGCAAATCCGAACGCAAAGTTGTATATGAATGATTATGGAATTCTTGTTGAGGATGGTTTTAATAGAAGCTCTTACCTGATTCAAATCGAGAACTTTCTTGCAAGCGGAGTCCCAATAGATGGAATCGGATGTCAGGCTCATTTCGTCACATCTAATAAGAATAACAGAGGCGCTACAGCCGCTACTACCTCCGAGCATGTACAAAAAACGCTCGATCAATTGTCAAAATTCGGACTTCCTATCAAGATTACCGAATGCCTTGTAACTGCAGATACGGAAGAAGGTAAGGCTGAAGAACTGCGAAGATTTTTCAGGCTTTGTTTCGCGCATCCAAGTGTGGAAGCCATTATTATGTGGGGTTTTTGGGAAGTGGGACACTGGATCCCCGAATCGGCTATGTGGAAAAAAGACTGGACTCCAACTCCGCAGGCTCTGGCGTATCGAGACCTCGTTTTTAACGAGTGGTGGACAAATATTTCCGGTACGGCGGATGGAAAGGGTTTATTCAAAACTCGTGCATTTTATGGAGATTATTTAATTACTTCCGATGGGGAAACGAAAAAAGTAACTCTGAGCAAAAAAGATAAATCAAAAGAGGTTGATTTCAAATAACGAGAATCTTATAGCCGGTTAAGTTGTAGTGAATTAAGATTTGTATACCTGTTAGTGATATATGAAGGAGAGGTTTATGTCTGATAAACGATATTTGGAAATTTTAAAAAGGAAAGAAAACAAAACTTTTAGTTTTGTTCTATTGTTTTCCTTAAAAATTATTTTTTTATTGTTATTACCTGCCTGTCTTTTTGCAGGTTCGGTTTCGGTCATTGTGGTGGGAGATATTATGATGGGGTCAGATTATCCCGACAACAATCTTCCTCCGCATGATGGGAGTAAACTTTTTGCGAACGTTAGTTCCATTTTAAAAGATGCCGATTTAACGTTGGGTAATCTTGAGGGGACATTATTGAAAGGTGGGGTTAGCACAAAGCAGGTTAAAAAAGGGAGCTGTTATGCTTTTAGGACACCTCCCGGGTGGGCAACAAATCTTCGCGATGCTGGTTTTGATTTTTTGAATTTAGCTAATAATCATATGAACGATTTTGGCGCGGGCGGGATAAACGGTACTACAGGAGCGCTTACCGATGTTGGTTTAAAATACGGTGGGGCCTATAAGAAGGTAGGGCAGTTTAATGTTAATGGAATCAAGGTTGCTGTGGTCTCTTTTTCGACCTCACCTAACACGAATTCTGTTTTAGAAATTTCAAAAGCCAAAGAGATAGTCGCGGAACAGGCTAAGCTTAATGATATTGTTATTGTATCATTTCATGCCGGAGCGGAGGGTCTTAAGTTTTTACATACTCATGATACACTTGAATATTTTATGGGGTCGCCCAGAGGTAATATTGTTAAATTTGCCCGGGCGGTTATAGACAGCGGCGCGGATTTTGTCTGGGGTCATGGTCCGCATGTGCCCAGGGCTTTGGAAGTATATCAAGATCGGCTTATTGCCTACAGTCTTGGAAATTTCTGTACCTGGGGATTTAATCTTGTCGATGAACTTGGTTATGCTCCGATGCTCAAGGTAGAAATGGATTCATCCGGTGTTTTTAAAAAAGGTAATATCTTTTCGGCAATACAGAAAACATATAAGCCCTCCGAACCCGATTCTTTAAACCGGGCTGCAAAATTGATAAAAAAACTCTCGAAAGATGATTTTCCGCAATCGGCGCCCATTATTATGGATGACGGAGAATTTTATCCGAGGCAATGATTATAAGCTTATAGAGTTTTAGGTGATTTTTGGATTTTAAGTTGAAGCTTATTTTACTTAAATGGAGGTAAATTGTCCTATTATGGAGGCTAAAGTTAAAAACAGGTTGTTCTTCTCTATTTATTTGTTATTTTTTGTTGGTTTAGCGCTAAAAGCTTTTTATTCTGAAGCTTCACCAGATGTCCGCGTCTGGGAAATGCAGGAAATCGTTCTTAAGGCAGAGAAACATTATGATAACTGTTATAAGGAAGTGGAATGTTGGGTAGACCTCGAAGGTCCTGATTTTTCCAAACGAGTTTATGGTTTCTGGGATGGATATAATGTTTTTATTGTGCGGCTGGTGGCAACAAAACCGGGTAAATGGACATGGAAAAGCGGTTCAAATCAAAAAAGTGATAATGGTCTGAACAATCATACAGGAGAATTTAATGCCGCCTCCTGGAGTGAGGAAGAAAAGAAAAAAAATCCTAATTGTCATGGTTTTATTCGTCCAACATCTAACGGTCACGCATTACAATACGCTGACGGGACCCCCTTCTTTATGATAGGTGATACCTGGCTTGCCGGAGCTACATGGCGACTTCCTTTTAGAGGTACTGCTTCCGCGGAAGATTACATTCCCAGCCCGGGTATAGGTTTTGAAGATGCCGTGGCTTACCGTAAAAAACAGGGGTTTAATTCGGTAAGTATGATTGCCTGTTTTCCGAATTGGGAATCGGATTGTAATCCCAGCACTTACGCTGATAAAAATGGTATTTACCTGCGGAATGCCTGGGAAAAGTTCGATTACTACATTAAAGAAGGGGAACTTACCGCAAAAAATATGAGAGATGAATACGGTAATAAACCTTTTCAAATGTCATCCGAACATGAAGGTGTCGCCGATTTTGACCGCATTAATCCTGAATATTTTAAAAGTCTGGATAAGAAAATGCAGTATTTATCAGACGAGGGTTTTGTGCCTTTATTGGAAACTGTAAGAAGAGACAATTGTCCGGCCTGGAAAGCATATTTTGATTTCAATGAATCATACGCAAGGTATGTTCAATACCTTGTTTCAAGGTATTGTGCTTATAATATAATTTTCAGCGGTATACACCTCGATTGGATTCCAAAAGAGTACAGCCTTACTGCTTTGGAGTTCAACAGAGCATTGGCTTATCATTTTAGAAAATACGGAGCGCTGCCCTTTGGACAGCCTCACACGACTCTAATAAATAATTCCACTTATACTCAGTTTGGTCATGGGGAAGATTGTCCATGGTTAACCATGCATAGTGTTGGTAACAAGCCTCGAGATCATCGAATCTCCGATTCCATCCAGATACTTTTTAATCTTGAACCTCCTTATCCGGCCATTAATTTTGAACCGTATTATACGGGCTGGGACCATGAGATAAATATGCCGGGAGGTGAACGACCGCTGGCTAATTCATCTCGTGACAATTATTTCGCGCGCGCGCAAATGTACGGTTCGGTCCTTTCGGGAGGGCTTTCCGGACATGTTCACGGAACATCCGCTTATGATATTACAACCACGGGAGAGCCAGATGGAATGAGACATCACTTCTGGGATGCGTTGAAGTTCCAGTCGGCTCTTTATATGCAGCATTTAGGAGTTTTTGTTCTATCCGAGGGTGATAAGTATCAGGAATTAGAACCCTGTCCGGGAAACATACACCCGCAAAAAGCTCCGGATAGTCCCGAGGAAGGTCTTGATGGCTGGGCATATATGATGCGTACACCAGAGAAAGATTTTGCCTTGCTTTATTTTGAGAACCGATCGGTTCTTCCTTATTTAAGCGGTTTCATAGAAAATGAATCGTATAAATTTAGGTGGTTTGATCCCCGGAACGGGAAATGGGAAAGTATCGTTGAAATTAAGTCGGATGAGAAGGGGGAATTGGAACTACCAGCTTTTCCCGATGGAAAAGATCCATCGGTAACCGACTGGGCAGGTAAAATCAGGAGATAGATAGTAGCTAAATATTAGTATAATTTATAAGAAGACTATTAAGGAGGTATGTAATTGATATGAATCTGAAACAATTATTAAGTAATAAAAAAGTTTCCTGTCTTTACATTTTGACAATAGTTATTTCTCTGGTGTTTTTTTCGTGTAAAAAACCCGATGAGATTGAAACCGAAATCTTCCGGACGGAAGATAATTCCCCTGAGGTTATAGGAAGAATGGTTATCGATGATTTGTTTTCCAGAAAGGATTTAATGATGTATGTGGCCGATTTTTGGACAGGAGTCCATTATGCTGAAGCCTGCACTGGTTTTGGAGCGGCGCGTTTAGCCGGCCTATTGAATGATTCGGATATTCTTAATAAATTATCAGATCGTTATACGAGGGTAATAGAGGATAGTCTGGTAAAGGGTACCGCGCATGTGGACGCGAATGTCTATGGTATATTGCCGCTTGAGTTGTATATGCGGGGAGGGGAAGAAAAATTTTTGCAGCAGGGTCTTAAATTGGCTAACGAGCAATGGGAGGATACTCTTCCCGATGGCTTGACGCGTCAGGTAAGATATTGGATCGATGATGTATGGATGATTGCCAGTTTACAGGTTCAGGCATACAGAGCCACAGGTAATGAAATATATTTAGAAAGAGCGGCTAAAGTTACTGATTCTTACCTTAATAAATTACAGCAACCAAACGGATTATTTTATCACGGAGAAAATGCTCCCTTTTTCTGGGGAAGAGGGAATGGTTGGGTTGCGGCGGGGTTGGCGGAATTGTTGTCGGAATTACCCGAAAATAATGAATATTATCAGTTGATTTCAGAAGGGTATAGGAAAATGATGAATGCTTTACTCGAATATCAGTCTAAAGATGGTATGTGGAGACAATTGATAGATAACGAGCAGGCTTGGGCAGAGACTTCATCTACGGCAATGTTTGGTTACGCGATAACTGTGGGAGTTAAAAAAGGGCTTTTACCTGAAGATAAATTTACCCCCGCGTATCAAAAAGCATGGAAGGCTTTGGTAGAGTATATCGGGGAAGATGGGAAAATAACGGATGTTTGCGCCGGTACGGGGAAAGGCGATAATATAGATTATTATCTTGATCGTCCAAGGATAACAGGAGATTTACACGGTCAGGCACCTATCTTATGGTTTGCTTATAGCTTGTTGGCAGGATATTGATTTTAGCGAGTAGGTGTTAGAGAGTAGTGAGTAGTAAAAAAGAAAAAAATGTAAAGAGATTTGAAGGTAAAAATACGATGAAAAAATTAATATTGATAGTTATTTTTATTTTTTTCTGCATTTCTTGCGAGAAAATAGGTGATGATCTTAAGAGGTATACTGATTTACTTGTTGAATATTCTGAATATGATTATGAGGAAATAAATGATATTGAATTTACTTACATGGATAGTAGTGATGCAGATCTTCGAACCCTTAGAGAAGAATACAATTTAGATGCAATCGCGGGAGATGGCGATGAATTGTCCAGGATAATGAACTTGATGTTTTGGGTAAACGAAAATTTGGAGCACGATGGAAGTTCTGAGAACCCTTATCCTCCTAATGCGGCTAATATAATAGAAACTTGCATGGATGAAGATAGAGGGGTGAACTGTAGAATGCTGGCTACCGTACTTAATGATTTTTATTTGTCCATGGGATTCAAATCGAGATTTGTTACCTGCGAACCTTATGAATATGACTTTGATGATTGTCATGTAATAAACATTGTGTATTCTACTCAGTTTGACAAGTGGATTATGATAGATCCTTCTTTTGCCGGCTATTTTACGGATGAAAATGATAATTTTCTAGACCTCTTTGAAGTAAGAGAAAAATTAATCAATGATGACATATTGGTTTTTAGCAGTCATTTAAACCATAACGGGGGTAGATACACAGAACAAACATATAGGACATATCTATCGAAAAATCTATTCCGCTTTGCATGTCCGGTTGAAAGTTCTTTTAATTATGAAGCTTTGAATTACAATGATAGAGAGTATATCGAATTAATTCCTTTGAATTATTCTTCACCCGGGCAGAATCGTTTCACATATACAAGAAATCCGGATATTTTTTGGGCAGAACCGTGACGGTTTTTAATTAAATCTTAATAATTGCAAATTCTTCGAATCCAAGTTAAATAGTCAAATAGTTATTTTAGGATTTAGGATTTGGGATATAGGATTTAGTTAAAGAAACAAAAAAAACTCTGTGTTCTCTGTGTGTTTGTGTGAATTATAGTTTCGGGTTTTGAGTTTCTAGTTTCGAGTTATAAAAACAACAAAAAATCCTGTTAATCCTTTTTTTATCTGCGTCCAATTATTGGTGTGGGGTATGGTTCTGTGTTTTCTGTGATTATTTGGTGGCTAACGAATAAAGTAGCGCGGTGCCAAGGGGTAGTGCTTTTTCGTCGATATTGAAATTGGTAGTATGAAGTTTAGAGTAGATACCCTTTTTCTTATTCGCTCCACCCATAAATACAAAAGTACCGGGAACTTCCTGCAGGTAATAAGCGAAATCTTCTCCTCCCATAATCGGACTTTCCATGAATTCCATTTTTTTGAATATGTTTTTTGCGATTTTTATTAGATTTTCTGTTTTTTCAGGGTCGTTTTTCATTATGGGATAGCCTCTCTGGTAGGCAAGTTCATAATCTACGCCTAAGGAAAGGTTAAGTCCTTTTAATATGTTTCCTATCCACTGGGGCGCTTTTTGCCATAATTCTTTTTCTATTGTCCGAACAGTGCCTTCCATTTTAACTTCTTCGGGTATTATGTTGAATGCTGTTCCTCCGTGTATTGTACAGATGGAAATCACAAAAGGTTTTCCGGGGTTTGCCTTCCTGGATACAAGTCCTTGAATTTGATTTATAAATAAAGAAGAAGCGTAAATTGGGTCTATTGCCTTGTGTGGTTCTGCTGCATGTGCGCCTTTGCCTCTTATAGTTATTTCCATTTCATCCGCGGCTGCCAGCATAACTCCGGATTTTAAGGTTAGGGTTCCGACTTCCGATTCCGGTTCGATGTGTATAGCGTAAATTTCCGATATTCCTTTTAAGGCACCCTCTGCAATCATTCCTTTTGCTCCTCCCGGAATTTTTTCTTCGGAGGGTTGAAATATTAATCTTACGGGAGGGGGATTTTTTGTTTCAGATAAAAGTTTTGCCGTTCCAAGGAGCATTGCCATGTGTGTGTCGTGTCCGCAGGCGTGCATATAACCTTGATTTTTCGATTTGTAGGAGAGAGAGTTTTTTTCGGTGATGGGCAGAGCGTCCATATCCGCGCGTAAAGCTATTTGTTTTTTGCCTTTGCCTATATCTGCTATAAGTCCTGTTTTATTTAAGGTTTTATGTTTAAGCCCCAGGGCTTTCAGCTCTTTTTTGATAAAATCATGAGTCCAGTTTTCCTCGAACGCGGGTTCGGGATGTTTGTGGAGTTCATGTCTTGTATTTATTATGTAATCTTTAATTGAATTTGCTTTCTTAAGCGCGTTTTCCATACCGATATTTTATTGAAAAAAAAGATTATAGCAAGGGTATGTAAATTTAAAGATCAAATATAAAAAAGCAAAATGATAAATAAAAATACAAAAAGCAGAGTAACAACGAATCCCGCAAATAACACGAATAAAAACAAAAGTATTCTGTTTTTTAAAGAAAAAATATTGTAAATACATTTGTGCTATTTGTGTAATTTGTTGTTAAGAAAATGGGTGGTTGGGTGAGATAGAAAGAAAGCACGCAGATTTATGGAGGTCCTCAGTATAAGAAGGGGAAGGGGTTTTAAACTGAGTGAAAGGTATAAACCTGCGTGCATAAAATAATATTCTTCTATTCTATGGAGATTTTGACTTTTTCGTGTTCGTTATTTACTTCTACAAGGGTAAAACTTCCCTCGACTTTTTGTATATGTTTAAGAGCCTTTCTTAAAAATAATTTAGCTTTCTTCGCGTCTTCGGCATCTTCTCCGATTTCAGGTATGAAGAAAGGTAAAATTTTGACGACAGTTAAAGGCAGCCTTAGATTTACATTATCTTCTTCATTATCGCTTTGAACGTTTACAATCAGCTTCTTAGGAGTTCCGGCTTTCTTTATTATATCTTTACTGTCTTTTATCCAGAAGCGAACTACTTTATCTCCATCCTCGATTTCTATTATTGGCTCGTCGCTTATCTCGGATTCTTTTAGAATTTTAAGAATGCTGTCACGCGGGATTTTTTCACAATCTTTTTCCCAGGCTTCATCGTAGAATTCCGCGAATTCGAGAGCTTCTTCCACTAAAGCCTTCGGCACATTAATCCTGACAGTTTCTCCGTTATTTTCCGAGACTTCTAAGGTTAGAAACGGTATCGCTAAATTCAATAAAATTAATAAATTCATATTTCCTCCTTTGTATATTGTACTAATATAATAATACAAAATTAAAATTTGTCAACCCCTTTTTTTTGAAAAATTTTTTTAACCACAGAGGACACAGAGAAGCAGGTAGATGGGTATATGAGTAGATGTGTAAATGGGTAACTCATCCACCCATACACTTATCATCTCATTTACTTAAACTTAAGCCACAAAGCCACGAAGTTTTTTCTTTTTATTTTTTCCGCTTAACTACTCAACCGTCTAACTAATTCGAAGAATCTGGGAATTGAAGTTCTTGACATGATGGTTTGATTGTATAAATTATATTTATATATAAATAGTAAACAGAGGAGGAGTATAATGATTAAATGTCCAAAATGTGATAAGCCTCTAAACGGTTTTAAGTTATTGTTTAAGTTGGATTATTCTAAAATTGAGTGTAGCAACTGTGGTAGCAAATGGAATCTGAAGGTAAAAAAGAATAAATCGTTATTATGGGGAGTTTCTGGAGGGGTTTTTGCAGCTGTATCTTATTTGGCGTTACTTTTTTTAGGTTTTTTGTGGGGTTCAATTGCTGCAATAACTCTTTTAGTAATTTATTATTTAGTTATGCACAATTTTGTTGAAAAGTTTATAGAGATTGTGAAATATTAGTCTTAACTTGTATTTTCAACTGTAATGGTGACGGTACTAAACTTTGTGAAAGGTATATTGTTCTTCTTTTATTTAGGGTTGTTGACATAATAGTCTAATTGTTTAAATTGGGTATATAGATAAGAGAAACTAAAAATATAGCAAAGGAGGAGATAAATAAAAAAATTTAAACAAACATTAATTGGTTTTTTTGTTATTCTTGGGATGTTGTTATTCGTTAATAATGATGTGTTTGCTGCCGCGGCGACTGTCGATACCAGCGAAGTGCATCAAACGATGGAGGGGTTTGGAGCATCGGTTGCCTGGGAAGTTTGGCAGCTTTACAATCATTCGGAGAAGAGTGAGGTTTATAATTATATTTTTAAGGAGCTTGGCTTGGATATACTTCGTCTGCGAAATATATATGAGAATGTGGGGGAGGAGTATATTTTTGGTTTATATGGGGAGATTGTGGACAGTTTTTATTCTCTATCGGAGAATGAACCGAAGATAATGATATCTTCCTGGTCGCCGCCTGCGGATTTGAAGAGTAATGATAATCTTGTTGGAGGTACCCTTAAGAGTGAAGGTGGTGAATATTTATATGGCGATTTTGCCCAATACTGGATGGATGCGTTAGATGAGTTTGAAGAGGTTGGTATTGTGCCTGATTATATCAGCATTCAGAATGAACCCGATTGGGGTCAAGATCATGAAACATGCAGATTTGAGCCGACTGAAAACTCTACGTATGCAGGATATGATCAGGCGCTCGATTCGGTGTACAATAGATTGCAGGGAATGGGATCTCCTCCAGAATTTTTAGGCTCCGAAATTTTAGGTATAGGTTATAATAATTTTCAAAACTATGCGAGTCAATTTAATCATGACCATATAGATGGGTACGCTTATCATCTCTATCATGGTGGTGATGGGAACGTTAATCCTGACGCGTTTAATTCCAATTTGACAGCAATAGCGAATAGCTATACAGGTAAGCCTATATTTCAGACGGAATATGATAAAGGCGATTGGTTTAATACAGCCTGGCTTATGCATAATTGCCTGGTTCACGGTAATGTTTCAGGGTATCTTTATTGGGCATTGGTATGGGGTCCGGCGGGCAAACCGCTTGTTACATTAGACGGAAGTTCATATACGATAAATCAGGTCTATTGGGCGTTCAGGCAATATTCTAAAGCTATTCATTACGGCTGGAGGAGGGTGGGCGCAAGTGCTGATGAAGATAGTGTTCGTATATCAGCTTATATCGCTCCCGAAAGTGATGAACTGTCAATTGTAATAATTAATGTAGGTCACAGCGACGAAGACCTGGATTTAGATGTTACGGGTTTTGATATTTCGGGTGCAAACATACTGCGAACATCTGAGGAAGAGAAATGCGACTACATTGGTGATTATAATGGATCCACTATAGATCTTCCGGCAAGATCAATAACTACGATTTCGACCCTTTATATTGAAGATGTATCCGGTATCGAGGAGGAAAATTATGATTCTCCAGCTGTAGTTTCTCTGTCGCAGAATTATCCTAATCCTTTCAGTACATCGACAACCATCGAATACTCGATAGCGGATGCGGGTTTTGTGAAACTTACGATTTACGATGTTTCAGGTCGGGAAATAGGAACTTTGGTCGAAGAAGTTAAGCCGGCAGGGGAATATAGCGTTAATATTGACGCTAAGGATTTATCCCAGGGGGTTTACTTTTACCGATTAGAAACAACTGAAAGTAAAATTCAAAAGAAGATGATTTTACTTAAATGAGTTTAACAGCCTAAAGGAGTTTTTTATGAAGAATAGAGCTATTTTAACTGCGTTGTTTTTTCTTTCAGTAAGTTATCTTTTTGGTCAACTGCGGCCGTTTCCTCAAAATGTAGATTATCCGTACGGTTATAAAACCTCGGTGATTTCCGCGATCGATGTACAGATTCCATACGAAAGATGGAAAAATTTATATCTTAAAAGATGTGATGGTATGTATCGTATTTGTACGGGAGATACTTCTATAACTATTTCGGAAGGGATGGGTTATGGTATGTTGTTAAGTGTCTATTTTGGGGAAAAAGATATTTTCGATGGATTATTGGATTTTTATAAAAGTAAAAGGACGGATAAAGCTCATCAGTTTATGGCCTGGAGAGTTACCTGTGATAGTGTTATAGATTCTGGAAGTGCCACAGACGGTGATTTAGACGTTGCCTTTGCTTTGATTGTAGCATATCATCAGTGGGGGGAAGATTATCTTATCGAAGCAGATAGCATAATATCGATTCTTAAAGAGCATTATTTTGTTAAGTGTGAGGGTGTTTATACGATGAAGCCGGGAGGGCATTGGGGTGGTTGTGATGTAACGGATATATCATATTACTCTCCGGCTTACTTTCGAGTGTTTGCGGAGGAAACCAGAGATGCGTTCTGGGATACTGTGGCAGACGATGCTTATACAATTCTGTATAACGGAGCCGATGAGGCAACCGGATTGGTACCCGATTGGCAATCTTATGACGGTGTTCCCGGGGGAACTTCAGATTCAGATTGGGAATGGATAGATTATTATCGCTATGATGCCTGCAGGGTTCCGTGGAGGATGGCTCTGGATTACATCTGGAATGGAAATCAAGATGCCCGCGATTGGTGTATTGAAATATCAAACTTTGCTGATTCTATCGGAGCAGCCAATATAATTGATGGATATGAGTTGGATGGGAGCCCCCATGAGGATGCAGAGTGGAATAATACTCCTTTTGTGGGTGGATTCGCGGTTGGTGGGATGAGTCACAGTCAGGCTATGGTCGATTCTTTTGCCTCAAGATTATTATATCTTGATGGTACGGGAGAGGACAATCAGTATTTTAACCTTTCGCTTCGGTGTTTGTACGAGCTTGTTTTGACAGGAAATATCTGGAAACCGGGTGCTGTTAACATCGAAGTGAGGTGATTATTACTATAGTTTCTTAAACACTTCAAGTGTTAAATGTTGAGGGAAAAATAAAGAAAAAAAGTGCGGTTACTAAAAATTGGTTTAAGGATTGGTCTAATGAATATGATAATACCCTTGGTAAGGTTAAGAGACATCATAAACTGTTGGATTTAGTCGTCGATTCATCCGGAGTAAAAGACGGGGGCAAGGTTCTCGATATTGGCTGTGGAACCGGACTGCTCTCTCTTAAATTTCTTGAAAAAGCGAATTGTTTAATTTACGGTATAGATAGTTCTCCTCCGATGCTTGAAATTTTTAAAGACAAGATTGCCAAATTGAATTTATCAGAAAAAATTTCTTGTAAACTTGAAGACGCCGAAAATTTTGATTTCAAGAATGAAAATTTCGATATAATCGCATCGACTGTCACCCTTCATCACGTAAAAAATAAACTACCTGTCATAGAAAAGATTTATAAACTCTTAAACCCGGGCGGAAAATTCCTTCTCGGAGATATCGATGTGGAAACTTCCGGAGATCTTGGCGATCCGGAACGTTTATTAAGGATCCTTGATTTTTTGAAAGAAGAATTTGTTCTCGCGTTAAAAGAAGGTGGTGTTAAGGCATTCAGTAGAATGTATGATAACGGCAAAAAACACATATTAAACGATGGAGAGTACTGCATAAGTTTTAAACAATGGAAAGAAATTTGCGAAAAAGCAGGTTTTGAGAAAATTACTATAAATCCTTTGCCGAAATTTGAGTGGTTTAAGGTTTTAATCGCTGTTAAGTAATTGTAAAGGTGGCTTTCGGCTTACAGCTCACGGCTTACGGCAACGAAAAATGAAAACTGTGTGAGATTGGTTGTGAGATGTGGGGTTAGGTGAAGAGAAATCCGAGGAGACTTATTCCAACCAGTAAAAAAATTGTTAGTGTTATACCGAATGCGGGTAATAAAAAGAAAGAAAAAACTAATGCGCCGATGCTCCCTCCGATAAGGTCATAGGCGTAAACTGAAGGAGCCGCACTGTATTCCAGTTTTTTGTTTTTAAAAATTATTCCTGCGTTTGTGTATGTCCATCCGACAACTGTTCCGCATAGAAAACTTATGAGAGGAATCAGAAAGAAAAGCAGGGAAATAGGATTTTCTATCTGTAAAAGCAGGTACTGAATGGATAATAATATTGCAAGTATCAGGAATGGTTTTTTTAACTTTTTTTCTAATTTTAATTTTTCGGAAAAATAAGTTCCTATTCCTACACCGAACATAAATAAACCGGTTATCAGTCCTACAAGGTGGTATACGTTACCGTAAGTTATTTGAAGAGTTAATATGCAAAGATAAGAAACGCCTATGGCGATAGCCCCGATCAGAGATACGCGAAATCCTGTTTGTCTGAATATAATCGGGAGAGGTAGTATTAATAATACCAGGAAAAAGGGGATTTTAAAAATGATTTTTATGAATTTTGCGATTCCGCTGTACTTTTCCAGATAATGCAAAAGGGAAAGCAGAAAGGCTCTGGGTTTTTTATCTGTATTGAATCCTATAAAGTTATCATGTAATTGTCTTTCAAATTTTTCAATT
>Ga0315537_1002072_pt1 | contig 15490 bp, 16 predicted proteins | sample SalMarSW160270MG_FD_203091 | JGI IMG/M metagenome (GOLD analysis project Ga0315537, IMG submission 203091) | Salt marsh sediment microbial communities from the Plum Island Ecosystem LTER, Massachusetts, United States - Salt Marsh Sediment SW1602-70 ... | reverse complement strand
CTATTGCCATCATCGGCGGCTCGCCTGACGCAATCATCGTCCAGCCAAGCGTGACCGGATTTGCTTTGCCTGATTTATCCTTCGTTATTGCGATTACGACCTGTTCGGGGTATTTGGTTTTAATTGCCTGCTCGAACTTGACCTGCTTTTGCATTGTCTTTCTCCGTAAATGGACATATATTACACGCTCTGTGTTACAGGTAAGATTATAATTCAGACATTGGTTGCGACAAGAGGGAAATATGGACACGATAGGATTTATTGGTGCGGGCAATATGGCAGAGGCGTTGATAAAGGGCATTATCAATGCGAAGCTGTATCAACCAAAGGACGTTCTAATAAGCGATATCCGCAAAGAGCGTCTGGATTTGCTCAAAAAAGAATATGGTGTCACGTCGGCCAAAGGAAACGCCGAGCTTGCCGGTGGGGTTGACACACTTGTCCTCAGCGTCAAGCCGCAGAATATGGCCGATGCGCTTGAGAGCGTAAAGGCGGGCGTTGGCAAGGTTGCCCTTGTAATATCCATTGCAGCGGGGGTCAAGGTTGCAAAAATCACTGTCGTTCTTGGTGATATTCCGATAGTTCGCGTAATGCCCAATACGCCGGCACTGATTGGCGAAGGGGCAAGTGCGCTATTTGCCAACGCGAAAGCAAGGCCGATGATGGATAAGGCGATGAAGATATTCTCGGCAGTCGGCAAAACGGTAATCGTTGATAACGAGGACCTGATTGACGCGGTCACGGCGGTCAGCGGCTCAGGCCCGGCGTATTTCTTCGCATTGATGGAGGAAATGATAAAAGCGGCAGGAGATTTAGGGCTGTCTGCTGAAATTGCCAAAATCCTGGTTCTTCAGACCGCCAAAGGCGCTGCGTTATTGGCGGCCGAAAGGGATAAATTCGGCGAAAGCCCTGCTGAGCTTCGCCGCAAGGTTACAAGCCCCGGCGGGACGACGGAGGCGGCACTAAAGGTCTTTGCGGCCCGTGAATTCGGGCAAGTTATTGCTCAGGCCCTTCGAGCTGCCCGCGACAGAAGCAGGGAATTATCCGGTTAGTTTATTCGACCACGATAGCTTCGACTGGGCATTCGTCGGCTGCCTGCTGGACGGCGTCCTCGTGCTCTGCCGGGACTTCTTCGACCTTTACCTGGGCTATGTTGGGGCCCATTTCGAAGACCTCCGGGCAGGTATCGCAGCATAATCCGCAAGCCGTGCATGTATCCTCGATTCGCACTTTAACTATCTCCCTTATCCGGTTTCGGTTATTTAATTTGTATCATTTTATTAGCGTGGAGGCCAAATATGTTCAAGCAAAAATTATGGAAATTATCAGGTTAGTTGTTATACTGCATCATCCGAGCAGTAAGTTGAAATAATAAATCTTTTTACCGGCCGGGTCCCATGCAGACCGAGCCCGCGAATCTGGTCAGGCGGGGAACCGAGCAGCCATAAGCGTGGCGTTGGCCGTGCGTGGCAAACCCGGCCGATCTTTTTATTTATGATTTATTATTTTATATTTTTTATTTTTTACTTTTTCGCGTTTTATGAACCGAGAGGACTTAAAAAAGCGATTAAATGATTTTGCTCATCGTTGCGTAAAGCTGGCTCTGGTCTTGCCAGACACGGCTATTGGTAAGCATATCAGGGGTCAGTTAATAAGATGCTCGACGTCGGCATCTGCCAATTACAGAGCCGCCTGTATTGCGCAGTCCCGGCCAAGTTTTGTCGCAAAGATGAGCATTGTAATCGAAGAATTAGATGAGTCGGCGTATTGGCTGGAGTTTGTTATAGATGAAAAGCTGTTGACTGCTAAGCGTGTTATGCCTCTACTTAGTGAAGCCGATGAATTGACTAAAATATTTGTTTCCGCTCGTAAAACGATTCAGGTAGGCAGGTTGAAAATCATAAATCGTAAATAATAAATCATAAATCAATATGGCATATACCGTATTTGCTCGCAAATATCGTTCGCAGACCTTTGACGACGTTGTCGGTCAGGACCCAATTGCCCAGACGTTGAAAAACGCAATAAAGACCGAAAGAGTCGCCCACGCCTATCTTTTCACCGGGACCCGCGGTGTAGGCAAGACAACTATGGCCAGAATCCTTGCGAAATCGCTGAACTGCCTGTCTGCAAAGCAACCAACAGCCGAACCCTGCTGTAAATGCGACAGTTGCGTTGCAGTAAATCTCGGTGATGATATTGACGTCATAGAAATTGACGGTGCTTCGAATCGCGGGATTGACAATATACGCGAGCTTCGGGACAACGCTGTGTATCGGCCTGCGAGGTCGCGGTTCAAGATTTATATAATTGACGAAGTGCATATGCTTACGACGGAGGCGTTCAACGCGCTGCTGAAGATTCTGGAGGAGCCGCCGAGCCACGTTAAATTCATTTTCGCCACGACCGAGCCGAACAAGGTGCTGCCCACCATTCAATCCCGCTGCCAGAGATTCGATTTCAGGAATATATCCCCCAGCCAAATTGCCGAGCAGCTGAAGTTCATTCTCGACCAGGAAGGCATTAGATACAAAGATGACCTTATTCTGCCCCTTGCGAAGATGGCTAACGGCTCGATGCGGGATGCGTTGAGCTTGCTTGACCGGCTTGTCAGCACGGGCACAGAAACGCTGACCGTGGAATTGCTTGAAGAATACCTCGGCTGCCCCAACAGCGAAAAGGTCTGTGAGCTTGTCTCGGCAATTGGTGACCAGAATGCGGCGGGGACGCTTGCCGCGGCAGGGGAGCTGCTGAACTCGGGACTTAGCGAGGTCCAGATTGCCGATGCTCTTGTCGAGTATATGCGGGACCTGATGGTCGTGAAGACGGCAGGGAGAACAAGCGACCTTCTTATACTCACCGAGCAGCAAAAGAAGCGTGCCGAGCAGTTGGCGGAAAAGTTCGATATAGCCGGATTGGTTTACAGTATAACGGCGCTTGAGAAGCTGCGTTGGTCGTTAAAAAACAGCGATACCGCAAGACCGCTTCTGGAGGCGGCGGTTATTCGACTGGCGATGAGCGAGCATTTTCTCAACATTGACCAGCTGCTTTTACAATCACCCGGCGCTGCCGATAAAAAAAAAGTAACAAGTAGCCCAAATACCGCGAGCAACACACAAAATCAGCGGCGAATGCCCGTAGAATCCACGTTCCATAGTTCGCAGATTCCCGACGTAGAATCGATAAAGAATAACTGGCAGGACATTCTGTCGGTCGTTCGACAACGATTGGGGCCTGGGACAGCGGGATTATTGGCTTGTGCGCAGCCGGTTCAGTTTGAGAACGGAATATTGTCGCTGGAGTTCGGTCCGTCCTCTGCTATTCAAAAAAATATGTGCGAAAGCAACGGCCGAGTTGAGCAGATAGAGTCTGTCCTGCGAGAACATTGGGGGACCGGTTTGAAAGTTGTTTTACAAGTTTCCGAAAGGCAGGCGGAAGCAGGCGACAGGCCGGCACAGGCCAGGACCAGGAGTGAAAGGCAGAATGAAATCCTCAACGACCCCGCCGTCAAAACCGTCCTTATGGGCCTCGACGCCACTATCACAAACATAGAAGACGTCTGATATTAACTGATACTTGTCTGATAATGAATGATATGGCAATGACAAATAGCAACTGTCTGCTTTTGCCGCAAACCCGCATTGCCTCTATCGATGCCCTGCGAGGATTCGATATGTTCTGGATAATCGGCGGAGGCGCTTTCTTTGAAAACCTGACAAAAGTTTTTAAAAATTCCTTCACTGAAACAATCAAGAATCAAATGGAACACGTTTCTTGGGATGGGTTTCATTTCGAAGAACTGATATTTCCTTTGTTTCTCTTTATCGTTGGAGTAGTTTTACCATTTTCAATTTCACGCCGTCGAGAGCAAGGCTTCAGCTCAACGGTGCTTCGTCTGCACATCATAAAACGCACCGCTATCCTGATTCTGCTCGGACTGATATTAAACGGCCTGCTGCAATTTAACCTGGCAGATATGCGATGGCCCGGCGTCCTTCAGCGAATCGGCCTGTGCTATTTCTTCGCCGCGTTCCTTGTTATGCACACCGGCTGGCTCATCCAGTCATTAACGGCGGTGGGGCTTCTCCTCGGATATTGGGCTTTAGTGATGTTTGTTCCTGTCCCCGGCGCAGGGGCGGGCGTATTAACCCCTGAAGGATGCCTGCCCGCATATATCGACCGACTGCTGATTCCGGGCAAATTCTGCTGTTTTACCTACGGCGACAACGAAGGCCTTTTATCCACAATACCCGCTGTTTCCACCGTCCTCATCGGTGCCATCGCGGGACACTGGCTTCGCTCGTCTGCCTCCGGCAACCTTAAAACTTTCGCCATGGCTGTTGCAGGAATCGCTTGCCTGATAGTTGGTTACCTGTGGGGATTATCATTCCCCATCATCAAGGTTATCTGGACAAGTTCGTATGTCCTTTATGCCGCCGGCTGGTCGCTGCTTCTGCTCGCCGCGTTCTATTGGGTAATCGATGTCAGGGGCTGGAAAAAATGGGCATTTTTCTTTGTCGTTATCGGCGCCAATCCCATTGCAATATATTTTCTGCAGGGGATTGTAAATTTCGACGACATCGCCGCTTTTTTCGTCCGGGGATTTGCTCAGCACACGGGGCAGTTCGAATTCCTGATTCTTCCCCTCGCTGCCTTTGCCGCCAAATGGCTCTTTCTCTTATTCCTTTATCGGCACAGGATATTATTTAAGGTATAAACCGAACCACAGCGGCAATAACCGTCTGCTTTTGTCAATTATCATTTATCGATAAAACTCAGTATTTCGACACGTTCACCTGCGGCATTGCGCCCGTGGCCAGGAAGATAATTCGTTCGCAGATGTTGGTGACGCGGTCGGCGATTCGCTCCAGGTTGTGCGTGGCCCAGATAAGGGGCGTTGCCTTCGAAACGAGGCCGGGGTCTTTAATCATACGCATTAAAAGGTCGTTGTAGGCCTCATCATAGAGCTTATCGACCTCGTCATCCTCATTGCAGATGGCGTTGGCGGTTTTGGTGTCTCTGTCAACCAGCGCCTGAATACTTCTTTTGAGCATACTGTTGGCCTTGTCCGCCATTTTGGGCATAAAAATCAACGGCCTGATTAGCGGTTCGTCGCCGAGTATTACCACAATCCTGGCGATTCCCTCGGCGTAATCACCCATTCGTTCCAGCTCGGTAATGATGTTGAGGACAGCTATGATTTCCCGCAAATCAGTGGCGACGGGTTGCTGCAGGGCGATGAGGTTTATGCATTTTTCCTCAATCTGCCATCGTTTTTTGTTGATAAGCAGGTCGTCATCTATGATTTTTTTTGCCTCCTCGACGTTGCGGTCTCCGAGGGCCTTGACTGAGCGGCTGGTCGCGTCAATGACCATTTCGCTCATATCGACGACTTCTTTGTTCATTTCCTTAATGTGTTTTTCAAAACTTTCTCTCATTTGATTGCCTCCGAAAAATCAGCCAAAATGGCCGCTAATATAATTTTCAGTAAGTTTTTCTTTTGGATTGGTAAAAATCTGGTCAGTATCGCCGAATTCGATTAGCTCCCCCAGATAGAGAAAGCCCGTGTAGTCCGACACCCTCGCGGCCTGCTGCATATTGTGAGTTACGATAACCAGGGTGTATTCCTGTCTGAGCACCCGCAGAAGCTCCTCAATTTTCAGCGTTGAGACAGGGTCCAGCGCCGAGCAGGGTTCATCTAACAGGATAATGTCGGGTTTGAGAATCAGCACCCTTGCGATGCACAGCCGCTGCTGCTGCTCCAGTGAAAGTGAGCGGGCGTTCTTTCGCAGCTTGTCTTTCAATTCGTTCCACAAGTTGACGTGTTCGAGGCCGTTTTGGATGGCCTGCATAATGTCGTTCTTGTGTTTGAGCAAACGATGAATTTGCAGCCCGAACCGCAGATTGTTGTATATCGACAGGTCAAAGACGTTGGGACGCTGGAAGACCATTCCGACTTTCCTTCGCAGATATATTAAATCCGTGGCGGGGTCGAGGATGTTTTGGCCTTCTACGAGGATTTTGCCTTCGACCTTTATGTGCTCGACAAGGTCGTTCATTCTGTTGAAGCATCGCAGCAGCGTGGATTTGCCGCAGCCCGACGGGCCTATGATTGCAGTGATATTGCGATGGGGGATAGTGATGTTTACATCCTTAAGGGCCAGGAAGTCCCCGTAGAACAAGTTCAGATTGAACGTCTCTATTTTCGTTTCGAATTCCATATTATCCGAATCTTCCGGTTATGTAGTCGTCGGTGCGTTTATCTTTTGGATTGGTAAAAAGCGTTTCTGTCTCGTCTATTTCGACCAGTTCTCCCATAAGGAAAAATCCGCAGCGTTCGGTGACTCGGGCCGCCTGCTTTGTATTGTTGGTTACGAGTATCTGAGTGTAGTCCTTTTTCAGCTCCCGCATAGTGTCTTCGACTTTCGCCGTGGAGATGGGGTCAAGGCCTGAGCAGGGTTCATCGTAAAGTATCACGTCCGGCCCGACCGCCAGGGTCCTGGCGATGCAGAGCCGCTGCTGCTGGCCGCCGGAAAGACGCGTGGCGGGCGTGTCGAGACGGTCTTTGATTTCGTCCCACAGGTATGCTTTTTTCAGGGCGTTTTCGACAATTTCCCGCACGGTATTTTTTTTCGTGATTCCGTGGACCTTTGGGCCGTATGCGACGTTGTTGAATATGCTGACCGGCAGGACCTGGGGCAGGGCGAAAATGATGCCTATTTTCTTGCGCAGCAAGCTGTCCGGGATTTGTTTGATGTTTCGGTTCTCGAAGAATATATCTCCTGCCTGCGAATAAGATGTGTTGAGATAGTTCAGCCGGTTGAGCGCCCGCAGAAACGTGGTCTTGCCGCTGTTCGCCGGCCCGATTATGCCCAGAATTTCATTTTTGTAAATCTCCAGATTAAGGTCACTCATCGCAGCGGTCGAGCCAAAGCTGCAGTTAAGGTCAACGGTTTTTATGATGGCCTCGGCTACCATTGTTTCTTCTTCCTGTAATGTGCGCGGAGGATGATACTGACTAAGTTCATCAGAAAGACCAGGGCAATGAGAACCAGGCCCGTGGCGAAGCTGAGTTTTGCGGGCATATTCGGAACCTGGGTTGATATGACATACAGATGATACGGCAGGGCCATAACCTGGTCGAAGATGGAGCGGGGCAGACGCGGCAGATAAAACGCCGCCACGGTAAACAAAATTGGCGCTGTCTCGCCCGCGGCCCTGCTCAAGCTAAGGACCGTTCCGGTCAGAATCCCCGGTATTGCATAAGGCAGCACACAATAGCGAACGGTCTGCCATTTGGATGCGCCCAGTGATAAGCTTATTTCCCTGAAGCTGAAGGGCACCGATTCCAGCGCCTCTTTGGCGGCGGTGATAATCACGGGCAAGCTCATAATCGCCAGAGTCAGCGACCCGGCCAATATGGATGTGCCGCATCTCAGAAGCATAACAAACAGCGTAAAGCCGAACAGCCCGTAAACAATCGAAGGAATACCCGAAAGGTTTACGACGGACAGCTTTATCAGGCGTGTAAAAAAGTTATCTTTTGCGTATTCGACAAGGTATATGGCTGAAAGTATCCCGAGGGGCAGCGAACAAAGCATCGTGCCGATTATCAATATGATGGTGCCTATTATCGCCGGAAATATCCCTCCTTCTTTCATTCCGTTTCGCGGCGACTGTGTAAGGAACTCCCACGAAATTGCTCCTGCTCCGTTTTTTACCACGTAGAGAATCGTCAGCATAATCGGGATGACGACAAGGAGCGTTATTAGTCCCAGTACTGCGAAGGCGACTTTTTCACGGATTTTGGCGGCGTTCATCTCCGTGCCCTCCGCAAGCAGATATCGGCAATGAAGTTAATAATGAATGTTATAATAAACAGTATCAGCCCGACGGCAAACAGGGCAAAGTAATGCTCCGAGCCGGAGACGGTCTCGCCCATCTCGCCCGCGATAGTCGCCGTCATCGTTCTCAACGGCTGCAACAGTGATTTCGGTATAACCGGCGAATTTCCCGTTACCATCATCACAACCATTGTCTCGCCGATGACTCTGCCTACGCCTAACATCACAGCCGCGATGATTCCCGATGATGCCGAGGGCAGCACAATCCGCCACAGCGTCTGCCAACGGGTTGCACCCAGGCCGAATGCGGCCTCCTTGAAGGTCTTAGGTACGCCAATCAATGCGTCCTCTGATATGCTGATGACCGTCGGCAGGGCCATGAAAGCGAGTAGTAAGCTGCCCGTCAGGCCGCACATTCCGGTATTAAGATTCAGGGCGTTTCGCAGGAACGGGCCCATCCATACGATGCCGATGAAACCGAGAACAACGCTTGGTATAGCGGCTAAGATTTCAACCAGCGACTTGAGGACGTGTTTGAGATACGCCGGCGCGACCTCGGCAATGAACATCGCCGAACCGACGCCTAAGGGAACGCAAATGACGATTGCGCCGATGGTAACGTAAAGAGATCCGAGAAAAAGCGGAACGACGCCGAATTTAGCGGGCTCCGATATCGGAAGCCAGCTTTTGCCGAACAGAAAATCCCGAAAGTTGTAAATACCGAACAGCGAAAGCGAATCCTTGAGCAGGAAAAGGAATATCGAAACGACAAATATAATTACGACCAGGCCGCTCAGCTTGATGCATGTCTCTATAAAGTATTCGCTAATTCTTTTGTGCAACAGATGTGTCTCCTATGGGAACGAATCCTGTTTCCATAAACTGCTGCTGGCCTTTGGGGCCAAGCGCAAAATCAATAAAAAGTTTCGTTACGCCCTGCGGCTCGCCGTTGGTATAAAAATACAAACCCCGTGAGAGAGGGTATTTCTTGTTTTTAACATTGTCTGTGTTCGGCGGATAGGCGACACCATCTTTTGAGATAAGCAGGGCCTTTGTCCTTTCTGAGACATACCCCATACCCAGATAGCCGATGGCCGCCTCGTTGGCAGCGACCTCTTCGACAATTGCCTGTGAAGAAGATAACAGCAGCGTCTGATTGAAAAACTCCTCGGTGCTTCCCTTTTGGCCTAACTGGACGACCTCTTCCTTGAAATACATATGTGTGCCTGAGCTGACTTCCCTCGACAGCGTCACTATTTCCATGTCTTTGCCGCCGAATTCCTTCCAGTTAGTTGCTTTGCCGGTGTATATTTTGTGCAGGTCTTCGATAGAGAGGCGCTCGATAGGGTTGTTTTCATTGACTATTAACGCGACGCCGTCGTAGGCAACGGTAAATTCTTTGGGGAAAACGTCGTGCTTGTTAGCAATCTCTATTTCTTTTGGCTTCATTTCGCGTGAGGCGGTCGCGACGTCGCAGGTCCCGTTTATCAAAGAGGCGATGCCGACGCCGCTGCCCCCGCCGGTTATAGCGACAAAGACGTGGGGATACTCTTTCATAAATTCTTCGCTGACCATTTGTGCGGCGTTGACAATGGTGTCGGAGCCCTTGACCTGAATGAAGCCGGTCGGTTCATTCGGGTCCACTGACTCGTTGCAGCCGGCGGCTCCAATCGCCAGAATCGTTATTAAAATCAGACGTTCCTTCATTAAGCTGGGATTTTAGCGAGCGGTTTGCTTTTTTGCAAGGTGTTGTGTATCTTTATACCGATGGTGTTGATAAATTAAAGGATATTATGATGGCTGGCTATACAGAGACTGTAAACAAACTTATCGAGGAGCTGGGTAAGCTTCCGGGCATCGGCCCAAAGACCGCCGAACGCCTCGCCTTTCATATTCTCAAATCCAGGCCCGCCGATGCGATGGCCCTTGCACAGGCCATCAGCGACGTTAAAACCAAAGTCAAACAGTGCAAAATCTGCTACAACTTCGCCGAAGCCGATACCTGCCCGATTTGCTCGGATACCCGCCGTGATAAAACTCGGATTTGCGTCGTCGAGCAGCCAAAGGACGTAATCGTCCTCGAAAAAACAGGCCAGTGCAAATGGGTCTATCACGTCCTTGGTGGCCATATCGCTCCCCTCGATGGTATCGAGCCGACGGATTTAACAATTGATAAGCTCGTCGAGCGAGTTAAAGCAGGCGGCATCGAAGAAATTATTATGGCCACTAATCCCAATATGTTAGGCGATGGCACCGTTCTATACATCAGCTCGCTTTTGAAATCCACAGGCGTTAAAATCACCCGTCTTGCCCGTGGCCTCGCCACCGGCTCAACCCTCGAATACGCCAACTCCCGAATGCTCTCCGACGCCATCACCTCCCGACAAATGTTGGAGTAGTAGCACGGCCATCTTGGCCGTGCCACAAATTGTAGGGCGGGACTTGCCCCGCCGATTACCTTTGACAACCAGTGATAGCTGGATTATAGTTTTAGTGCCTTAAAATCACAGGTAGATTGGGTGTTTCAAATGGGAATAAGCGAAGTTGTACAAAACTGTCGAGATGTCCTTCAAAATTACTATGGCCCTCGATTCAACGGTCTTGTTTTATACGGGTCGGTGGCTCGTGAACAGGCCACGATGGTCAGTGATATTGACCTGCTCGTTTTACTGAATAAGCCCTTTGATTATTTCCAGGAGCTTCGTCAAATCATAGACCTGCTCTACCCTGTTCAGCTTGATACCGACCGACTGATTTCAGCCAAGCCCGCTGCTGTCGATGAGTTCGAAAACGGCAGCATTTCACTTTACCGAAATGCCAAGCGAGAGGGGAAATTGCTATGACGCCGGCTTATGAAAAAGAAATATCCGCTAACCTTGAGCGGGCACAGCAGTCCATTCAAGCGGCAAAAGAATTGGCCAATGATGGATTTTATGACTTTTCGGCGTCACGGACCTATTATTCGGCGTTTTATGCTGCAACTGCTGCGCTTCTGGCAGAAGGGCAGGAATTTAGAAAGCACAGCGGCGTCATAGCTTCAGTGCATCAGCGATTAGTCAGGACAGGCAAGCTGGACAAGGAACAGGGTAAGGATTTGAACTGGCTTTTCGAATTACGCAATGTGGGAGATTACGGAGTAGCCCTCCACGTGTCACAACAAGATGCTCAAAGGGCTATCGAGGTCGCAGAGAATTTCCTGCAAGTAATCAAGTCCCTGCTTAAGAAATGATTTGCGACCGACGCCATCACCTCCCGGCAACCGCTGGAGTAATCTTTGACATTACGCGATTTTTACAGTATAGTTTTCGTGGGGCGGGGCAAGCCCCACCGATAACTGATATGGTCCAAAGATTGCCAAAATACTGGATACTCTGCACGGTTCTTATTTTTGCAGTGCTAGTTGTTGGGTGTAAGGAAAAGAAAAAGGCGCATGAAGAAAAGTCTGATTCCCTCAAGTCTTTTCTTTCCAGTTTCCTTGATAATCCAAACCTTCCCAAAGATGACAGAGAGCGCATAAAAACTACCCTTGCGAAATGTGAAAATAAGACTTTGGGATTAGAACCTGTATTGCTTCAGGCATATATAATGAAGCCCACGTGGCTTGAGTCCCCAGATATGCTCTTGACAATAGTGGATCCAAATGAGAATGTAATTGGGGTTGGGATAAGGGAAGAATGCCGTGATTCAAACTGCTGTTGGAAAACCATCGAGGAGAATTATCCAGTATATAGTCACGGTCAGTCCGATCTATTTAACACTGTTGTTATTCCTTTGCATATTAGAACTGACTGTCAGAAAAAGGATGAAAGCGCTTGGATCGAATATGTAAATCTCGATTATTTCAAGTTGTACGAAGATTATCTTGAGCAGCAATTAAAATCAACAGAAATTTCCATGGGAGCTACTGATAAAAGCTTTTGGGAAGAGTCATTGCCGCCAGTATGGGTTTCAAGACCGGAACCAAACAAACTGGATGTTTGGGTTTGGGTCTTTAATAAAGCAGGCAATAAATCTGAGCCCATTAAATTGATTAATCTCGTTGGTCAACAGAATTCAGAACAGCCAAAGGCGAAATACTGAGAAACGAGTAATGAACGGCAAAACCTGCCTCCGGTATTAAAAATCATAAATCAGAAATAGGTTGCTCGCCTTTCGGCCTGTGTTTCCACCTTCGGTGAAGCCACCAGTATTGCGTCGGGTCTTCGCGGACGAAATCCTCTATCGCTTTTGTATATTCGGCTGTTACCCATCGCAGCGGGTCTTTCTTATTGGCCCATTCGTTCGGGAAGATTATTCGCGTTACGCCCATTTCGAAGAAGAAGCGATTGTCGATTCGTCTGCCGTAGCCAATGACAATCGGGATATTGTTCGTGATAGCGAGCAGGCCGATACTCTTATAGGTGCTGGCCTTCCTGCCGAAGAAGTCAACGAAGATTCCTTTTTGTCCTGCGTCCTGGTCGGCTATGAAGCACAATGTCGCGCCCGTGGAGGCAACCTTGTCAAACAGTTCTGCTGCGCCTTTTTTATCGATGATTTTCTGTCCCGCGTGCTGGCGCACGCCGTACAGGTGTTTGCTTATGAAGCGGTTATCAAGCGGCCGGGCGATGCTGTAAACGTTGAAGCCGAAAAGACCCATCATATAGCCGATAATTTCAAAGTTGCCATAGTGGGCGCCGATGAAAATAAGCCCCTTGTTTTCCTTGCTGAGCCATTTGGCACGTTCTGCATTTTTGAAACGGGAGTATTGTCGCCAGTTGTCTTTCCTGACGAGCTTCGGCGTGAAAAGAACGTCCACCGCCAGCATCGCAATACTTTCACAGCTTTTTTGCCCCGTTGTTTCATACCATTTTTCGTCCTTGTCGGGGAAACTTGCCCGCAGGTTGTCTAAAGCGCGTTGTCTGCCGCGATGGTAGTGCCGCCACATCAAACGACCGAGGAAGCGGGCGAATCGGAGATTGGTTTCGACGTCAAAAAGATAAAGGATTGCGACAAGCGTTCGCAGAGCGGCGTAAGCCAGCCAGTCGATAACGATTTTGCGTTTTCTTTTGGGCTTCTTTTTTTTGACGAAGACCGGGCCTGTCATAAAGAATGTTTAGCCCCCGAATTTATTCGGGGATTTTATATAACTTCGAGTCTCCGCAGCGTCGCTCTTGCCCATCGCATACTGCGGATTTGGGCAAACAGCAGCAACAGCACAACCAGCAGCCAATAGCCGGTGAAGCGGAGATAAAAGCCGATATAAGCCGGCACGGTCTTGTTTGCCTGGCAGGCGGTTATCAGCTCGGAAGGCGTGAACATTGCGCCTGCAAATACGGGCGCAAACATCAACTGCCAGGGCATCAGCAATACGATAAACAACAGAGACAGGAAAAACGCCCTTGCGATGTGGTTGATGCCGCCCAGCCGGCCAATCAGGGAGACCTTTAGAGAGAAGAGCATCGTTAGACAATAAAGCACCGCGCTGGGAATTAACACGAAGTTCAGGAAACTCACGATGGCCGTTATATGTTTTTGTCTGGGGTGAAACCATTGCTTGATACCCGCCGGCGACGGCCCTTCGGCTTTATTCGGGGCGGGCTGGTTTGGCTCTGCGATGGTTTGTGGTTGTTCTGATGTGCTGACGGCTGCGTCGACGTTGCTTGCGACCTGTTTGGCGGCTTGTTTGATTGTGTTTATATCTTTAGCGGCCGGCTCATCGGCCGCGACGGCCGTTGTCGACATCTCCGCGGTAACAACCGGCTGTTCGTTTTTGGCCGACTTGAAATTTACTATCCAGAATGAGCCCTGCAAAAGCAGCAGGGCCAGCAGGATTATTATAAACAGGAAGTTCTTCCAGCACCTGATTACGCTGACCGCTTCGAGGCAGTCAGTCGTATCGACCAGATTGCCCGTTCTTGGTTCCTGGTTCATTTTTTCTCTCCCGGATTCAACCTTTTGATTTTCTTCAAATTCGAATTCCATAGCGGTTACCATTATGCCCTCCCGTCTTTGCCGGTTCAAGCGTTTTTTTTGGGAATACGAAGGGAGAATGTGCCACTTATTTTCTGCCTTGTCCCGGCAAAACCAAGCCGGCTGGCTTCGTTAGTTGTGGTATGAATTGCTTTATTCGATGTTAAAGGTGGTTTGTCCTATGAAACCGCCCCAGTCCTCGTAAACTTCAAGCGTATATGTTCCGGCTTGGAACGGGCCTAAATTTGCGTCAACCGGGTAATCGCAAATGCAGAAGCACGGATACTGAGGGAGTTCTTCACGCTCATAAATGGTTATTAAATTGCCGTTGATTTCCATTTCAAGCCAAAGATTGGAAATGGGTGTGCAGCAGTTGGCGACCATCATATCCTCGAAGTGAATATAGTGACCGTTGACTGTGACAGTGAATCGTGTCTGTGTTGTTTGTTCGGCTGGTGCGCTTTGGGATGACAATCCCAAATCACAAGGGGTAATGGAGTAAAAGATTCCCGGTTCGCCCGGGCGTGGTTTGTAGGGCTCATTACCGAAAATCGCGAAATCCTTGAAATCGACATGACTGTTTCGGTCGAGGTCGCCTGGAAGGCAAAAGCCCGTCATAAGCCAGTATGAGGTCAATACTTTAACGTCATCAATGTCTACTTTCCAGTCGTTGGTCAGGTCGGCCAGTGAACGCCACCCTGCTGGCGTTTTACTTGCCTGTGCCGTTCCGCCATAAGCCCCCATATTGATGCGAACATTATTGGTATCGTTGGGCTCATCACCGGTAGAACATCCAGGATTGCCTGCGTCGATGCACGGGCTTGTATTACTATCTTGAACCCAAATTTTGGCATTCGGGTCCCATCTGCCCGCTGCTGACTGCAAATGATAATCTTCATTTAATATGTCAGCAAAAAGAGGAGCCACATCAATATTCCCAGGTCCCCAAACAATGTTCACGTCGCTCGCATATACGATGCCTGGATTAGAATATTCGATTGTAAATATAGTATCAGGCGGAAAACTTTCTCCCGGAGGGAGAGGAAGTTGCCAGACATAGGTATCGTTACCATCTCCTGAGGCTTCATTTCCCTGAACAATACTGTTTTGCATGGTGACGTTTCCACAGGCACAAGATATTCCACCTCCGTTGCTTGCGTAGTTTTCTGTGATTGTACAGTTAATTATTAGGATATCGCCATATTTGGTCAAGGTCGAGGCAGATATACCACCTCCGTCCAATCCGGAATTTTTAGTAACGAGACAATTACTAATTAAACCATTCCCCTCACCACCAACATTGCAAATTATACCTCCATCACTATTATCACTTATAACACAATTGCTTATTTCAATATTATAATCACTACACGATATACCATGATAATCATTCTGCATAATTCGGCAATTGAAAATCTTAAGGTAAGAGCTGTACCAGCTTCCTATGCCCCTTCTTCCGTTGCTTGAAACTTCACAGTTTTTAATTACAGCGGAACAGTTTTCCCACAAAAAGATTCCACATCCAACTATATTTTGACTTATATTACAGTCAGTAACAGTTATAAAGCTGTTTTCCAAAGCACATATGCCAGCACCCTGAATGGCTTCGTTATTTTTTATGATGCAATTTTTAATAGTCGGTCCGGAACTTTTGCAGTAAACAGCACCTCCCAATGTCCATGACCATCCTGTGCACG
>Ga0315537_1002070_pt1 | contig 15494 bp, 10 predicted proteins | sample SalMarSW160270MG_FD_203091 | JGI IMG/M metagenome (GOLD analysis project Ga0315537, IMG submission 203091) | Salt marsh sediment microbial communities from the Plum Island Ecosystem LTER, Massachusetts, United States - Salt Marsh Sediment SW1602-70 ... | reverse complement strand
ACAAGTGCAGCAAGATTACTGCGGACGAAGGCGGCCTGGTAACGGCTAAGATAGACCTCTACAAATGCAAGTTTACGGTGAAGGTAAAGGCCACCGACTTGGATGTTGTCTCAGGTGATGCGAAGTTCGGCTTAAGCTTCGCCGACTCCGGGTTCGACGAGACTGACGAGGTCGACCTGCCATAGACGGATTAACCTGTCATAAGTCGACCAAGCGGTTAGGCCCGTGACTCGCCGATTTGCACGAGATTATATGACCTTAACCTGCCGTGGAGCATTAAATATGGATTTAAGTTGGACGCCAAAACTCCCGATACTATACTATAGATAGAGGAAGTAGATGCCCCAAAATTGATTGTGGCGGCGAAACGGACGCCATAATCGGTCTACCCGTTTGTGTTTATAAGGCGAGTAATACCCTGAGAGCGTTCACCATTGCCTTTTCGAATTGGTCTCGAAAGTCAATTTAATTTTTTAGGGATTACAACAATGAACCACAAGACGAAAGAGATGTTTCTGATTAGATGTTCCGGCGAATCTTTCCGCACACCCTCTTATGAAGCTGCTGTCGAGAAAAGTGAGATTAAGATTATACGCAGGAGGTTGTTTTTAATTTGTCTTGCTTTAGTAGTATTTGGCGCCGCTTCCAGCAGTTATGCTGACGTCATAGGCAACTGGGAAGATAGCAGTGGCGATGGATGGGTTGACTATAGTAACGGAGAATCGATTGCGGATGCCATTAATGCCGACACGTACAGTTTTCTATCCGGCAGCACGGGCGCTACTCTGGGTGACTATTCCCTGAAAGTCACCCCGCCGGCAGCTTGGACGCAATGCCTGCGTATTAGCCTGGAGACCAAAGTGGGGGCGAAAGCCGATTTTCTCGCTCACACTAAATTTAGAATCGACGTTACATATAATAGCGCCGACTGGCCCTCGGATACTAATTACGCTCAGGTGTACGAGTTGAGTATCAATGCCTCAGGTTATGGCTGGAATGATGTGGGTGGCGCAAATGACCCCAATGGCGCGAATGGAGTCGTGTTTACTGACACGCTCAATCCAAGCAATCCGGGACAATTGCCCCTTGTTAATCCCGGCGTCCCCGGCACTACCCTTACGGGAACGTGGACTTGGGACTATTCCGGCATAAAGAGCCAGATTACGGCTACACCATCAAGTGGGTACATTCATTTCGTCTTCGCGCTAAATTCTGATAAGGCCGGGGCTTATTACTTCGACAATGCAAGGTTTGTGATGGTGGAAAATTCGTCGACAGCACAGGACCCGAGTCCGGCCGACGGCGCAAGACACGTCGGTTTAACCCCGACCCTTACCTGGACGGCGGGCACATGGGTGCAGGACGTTAATGGCCACGACGTCTATCTGGGAACTGACTATGATGAAGTGGATGACGCCACTACAGCCACTGCTGGCATCTATCTCGGCAGCACAACCGAGCCAAACTACCAGATTTTGACAGATTTGACGGGTGTTGATTACTACTGGAGAGTCGACGAGGTAAACGACGCTAATGCCGACAGTCCCTGGAAGGGCGACGTGTGGCATTTTACCACAACAAATGCGCCGCCTCCTGTTCCGCCGCCCCAGCTACACGTGGATGGAAATAAAATTAAAGACCCTAACGGAGACGTTGTTGTCCTCAGGGGTGTCTCACTGATTGATTTGGGCGCTACCGAGCAGTGGTACGACGGCGCAACCGAAGCCATTGACCGCGTAACAAACAAGGACGACCCTAACGGAGATTCTCCGGGCTGGTATACAGAAATTATCAGGATTCCGGTTTGCCCCCATAAGTCGCCCCTTTTCACATCAAGTCCTCTTACTTTCAACCCGGATGACGTCAATGACCCGACAAATGAAGTTTTTTATGATCTTCTCAGGGATACTATTGATTATTGCGCCGAGAAGAAAATCTACGCAATCATCGACTGGCATGATATGAACGATACCGATGGAAGAGTTGACGATACGAGCACATTTTGGGAGTTTATAGCGCCGAGATTTGCCGACGATTCACACGTTCTCTTTGAGCTTTTCAATGAGCCGGAAAACCCGGGGGCCACAGAGGCCGAACGCTGGGAAAGCGTAAGAGATGATATGCAGACCTGGGTCGATATTGTGCGAACTTATGCGCCGCATAATCTTATTCTTGTCGGAGCGCCTCACTACGACCAGATTCTTGGCCCGGTGGTCGACAATCCTATTAATGACAGCAACATCGTTTACGTCTCTCATCTCTATCCCATCCACTGGCTTGGAGAACACACTGGCGGCGACAACAGTTACTATTTAAACCATATTACTACCTGTGCCGCCGTATATCCCGTGATTTGCACTGAGTGGGGCTTTTGGGATGCACCCCTTACAGATTCCAATTTCTTCAGGGGAACAATTACCAATTACGGCGACCCGCTGAAGGAATTTCTCGAAGAATATGGAATTGGCAATACCGCCTGGTGTGTTCATAACGGCGCCTGGAAATCCCCAATGTTTGACGGGGATGACTGGACACTTCGCTGCGGAGAAGCCGAAATGGGTTGTTTCACGAAGGATTGGCTTTATGAAAAAAATGGGATGGATACGATAGCCCTGACGGTCACCAAATGCAAGGTCAAGGCCGGTAAAATCCAGGGACAGGACAGCTTTTATATCTTCGGGACGTTCTCCACGGCTCCGGATGATTACGATGATGTGAATCAGGTAACCGTTGATATTACCTCGCTGGCCGATGAAGAGGTCATTTACAGCGAGACAATGGACTTCAATGCATCCACAAACGTTGTGCGAAACACATACAGACATAAGTATAAGATTCCCAGAGGCGAGCCGGGTGCAATAACTTCTTTAAAAATGAGCTTCACCAGGAAAAACATTAAGATAATAGCAAAGAAAATCGACCTGACGGGCCTGGCCGGCTCTCTCCGGCTGGATGTAACCATTGGCAGCTATATATTGTCGGGCGAGGTGGATGAAGATATTGTTAATGGCAGCCGAAAGACCATTCCGACCCGCCTTATGAGGACGTATCAGGACACACTGATAGTCACAAAGGCAAAGGCCAGAAACAGCAGCCGTTCGTTATCCGATTCGCTGTTTGCCAAAGGCGAAATTGCGGTAGAGGACATTAATGACAGCGAGCCGAATCTGGTCGCGGAAGATGTTGTCATTACCTGGAGCGACGCGAACGATGTCAACGTCCAGACCTTCACGATTCCGGCGGGCAGCTTTACGGTCAAGCCGGGCACCTCATATTACAAGTGCAGCAAGATTACTGCGGACGAAGGCGGCCTGGTAACGGCTAAGATAGACCTCTACAAATGCAAGTTTACGGTGAAGGTAAAGGCCACCGACTTGGATGTTGTCTCAGGTGATGCGAAGTTTGGCCTAAGCTTCGCCGACTCCGGGTTCGACGAGACGGATGAGGTTGACTTGTAGTCTTACTCCCGGTTTATTGGGCGTGATATCTTGTATATTCTGCTTCTTCGGGTTTGCCCATTCTCTCAAACATCACAGGAAACGGAACTAAAAGCTTGTATCCCCGGCTACTTCCAGAAGCGCACAAATCGGTGCTGTTGGTTATACTTGTTGACCGATTTTTTTGTCGCGGCTCCCGACGTCCTGCACAGCAGTACCGCCACAACTCCAAGTAAAAGCAGTATGAAAGGCTCGCCAAGAACAGCAACGCGATAATAAATTCCCCGGGCGATTGCGAGAAAATCGATATTGGTGACGTCGTCAATCTGTTGGTATGCGTCCATGCTGGCGGCAACAGGCGTGTCATTAGACTTCAGGGCGAGACTGTGCCGGCCGCCTGCTGCCACGGCTATGAAATTGTTGCCTGAAGGGACATTGCATTGTTTGAAAGCGTCCCATCCCCACGCGGACAGTGTTCCATCGACCTTGAGAGCAACCGTATGAAAGCCGCCGCTGGCGATAACGGCAAAGTCGGCATCCGGCGGGATGTGCTGTGCATATTCGTTTAGGCCGAACACGATTGCGGAGCCGTCCTGTTTGAAGACCCGGCTGCAGTAGCCGCTGGCTTCGACGGCGATCAAACCTTTGCCGGTGGGGACATTGCACTGCCCGTAGGTGTTGTCTCCCCACGCGACTACTGACCCGTCCGACCTAAGGGCAAGACTGTGATATCCTCCCGCTGCCAATGCGATGAAGTTGTTGCCATTAGGGACATCGCACTGCTGATACTTGTTCCATCCCCACGCAACAATGCTGCCGTCGGAGCGTACGGCCAGACTATGATATCCTCCCGCTGCTATTGCGACAAAGTCACTGTCCGGCGGAACGTCACACTGCCCGTAGGTATTGTTGCCCCACGCTCTCAGTGAGCCGTCGGATTTCAGGGCAATACAATGCAGACCGCCTGCAGCAACGGCAACAAAGTCTTTGCCTGATGGTGAGTTGCACTGTCCATATGTATTATCGCCCCAGGCGATGATTGCGGCGGCGAAAGCCGGCTGTGCCAGCGAGTGGGCTGACACAAGCAACACCACCATTAGAACTGCAACGGTCCGATGTTTCATTGCCCACCTCCTCCTCGTATCCCTGTCCATAACACACTGTTGTCATATGCCTGGACAGAAATCACAAGCTCTTTGCCTAACTTGGCGTCCGTTCGGAAGCGGCGAAAGAATTATTATCATTATAACATATACCCCTTACAAATCAAGTGTACACTCTGGATAATGCGAAAAGTATGTTAAAACGCCGTTTCTAAACGAAAAATGGGTTTTTTAGCGTTTTTTGCCGGCGTAAAAGCGCTGGTCAGGGAAGTGTTATTTCGCGCTTTTAGGTGGGCTTCCGTACTGTCATTATCGGTTGCTCTATAGAGCGTCGCAACTTGGCCGCAACAGGAAATAGCCGGTGCTATGCAGAAAATCCGGGCGGTTCTTAAGTTAAAGGGTCTCAGCCATAGTTGCAGGCGAGATTTATTGGCCGGAGGACACTAAGAAGTGATATAATCATTTGTGGCATAGCTGAAATTCTCTGGTTTGCGGGAGAGATTGTCTGTAGTTTGGCGGGAAGCAATATGGCTCAGTGGTACAAAAAAGTATGGGCGATGCCTTTGTGGCGGAAAGTTGTACTGGCTTTTATCATCCTCGCTATGGTATTAGTCGGGGACTTGGTGCTTACTGCGTCTTTTACTCGAATGCAACTGGGGCGGGAAGTCGCAAGGATAAGGGCCGCCGGGCAGCCGTTGACGTTTGCTGAACTTCATCCTCCGCATGCTCAGACCGCTGGACAGCCGGATGCCGCTGCATATTATATCGAAGCCCTCAAGCGAATTCCACCCGGCGAGTTGTCTGACCTGACGAAAGTGAACACTTTCTACCGCCTGAACCTCGTATCGCTTCCGGCAAGCCAGTTTCCAGGCGAGCTGCGAGAAAAGGTTGCTCAGAGCATCACTAACGCCGCGCCTTTACTTGCCGGGTTTGACAAGGGGGCCCAACTTCCATTGTCGGAGTTTGACATAGGAATTATGCAAAGCATACAGGTCTGTAAAAATAGAGTCAACAGTGTTCAGGCGGCAATTTCTCTACTGTCTCTGCGAACGCTCGATTTAATCCGGGCCCAAAACGGCGACGCTGCGGCACAATCCATAGTCAGCACACTCAAACTGATGCGCGTGTTTGACACTTACCCTATACTGTTTGTGCAGTCAAGAAAAGTCGTGCAAATCAGACTCCTCTGCAGCGACATTTGCCTGTTGATTACGCGTTGTCGTCTTTCAGAACATAAGCTTGCCGACCTCCAGTATCTCCTGGAAGAGACATTCCCGCCGGAAAGTTTGGAAACAACGCTTCTGGCGGAAAGGGCATATCAATTGGAGGTTGGACGCAACCTCATTCCCAGGGGCGTGGTTGCACGTTATTTGGCTGCGGACGAGCCCGCATTGCCTGAGCGTCTGGCCCTGCCCCGCTACAGATGGCATCGAATGCGGATGTTCTCCAAGTCTGTCGCGTACCTGCGCAATATCGCACGCCTGATAGCGGCTTCGCAGCGGCCCTGGCCGGAACCACTCGATGAAATAGTAGATATAAATGTGATGCCGTCAAAATCGAAGGGATTAATCTCGGTCGTGGCCCCTCTTACCCGGATTACAGTGGAAACGCTTGCTGCGGTTAGATGTGTTACTACGGCTATCGCGGTAGAACGTTATCGTAATCAGTATGGCAGTGCGCCTGACTCTCTGGAAGCTATTTGCCCCCGCTATATCGAGTCGATTCCATTGGACCCCTATACGGGTGGGCCGTTGCTTTATTCCCGCGATGATGTCTCCTATAAAGTCTACAGCGCAGGGAGCAACCGTGTTGACGATGGCGGTGAGATTGCCCTGAATCCGGACCAGCCGGGAGTTCTCGACATTGGCGTATCCGTGAAACTGGTTGTAGAACGGTAGCTGGTCGGCAAAGTTTATGTGTTTGTGGCGCAATAGCTGTGAGGCGGATTTCCCGGGTATAAAGAACGAGCGTTGGTAGACAGCGGGCGATGGGATTCGAACCCACGACATTCGGCTTGGGAAGCCGACATTCTACCACTGAATTACGCCCGCAAAGGTACTAACTAATCATTATAACCGCTGTTAGTGGTGTTTGACAAGTCGTTACCACAGACCCGGAATTGACAATTTAGCCCTTCTGCTCTAAAATCACTTTTCTATGCTTATGAAGGGGAAATTGTACGGCATTGGATTGCAAGGGATATTGCAATGGCGATAGAAGTCCGATTGCCTAAGTTCGGTGATACGATGGACGAAGGGACTGTCGTTGACTGCAGGGTCAAACCGGGCGACCGGGTCAAAAGGGGGGATATTCTTTTTGATATCGAAACTGACAAGGCGACTATCGAGTTTGAATCGCCGGCCGATGGCTTCGTAAAGCGGATAATCGCCGAGCCAGGACGAAACTTTCGGGTCGGCGCGCCCCTGTTAATCCTGGGTGGAAAAGATGAGCGGATAAGCGACGATTTTGTCCGCGCATTGGGCGATGCCGGCCACGCCCCTGTTGAATCTTCGCAGTCGAAGTCGCAACCTGCCGGCCCGGCTGTAATTACGCCGCCTGAAACACCAAAGCTAACGCAGACTATGCTGGCTGAATTGAAGCTTGGCCGAACACTTCCTGTTACCCGGCTGCAGAAACTTACTGCCCGGAAAATGCTTCGCTCGAAACAGGAAATACCCTGCTTTTATCTAAACGTAAAGGCCGACGTTACCGACCTGGTCGCCTACAGGAACAGGTTAAACCAGACCAGCCCGGTCAAAGTCTCATATAACGACTTCATCATCAAGGCCGTGGCAATGGGCCTCGAAAAATTCCCTATGATGACCGGACAGCTTGAGGCCGACGGTATAAAGTTGGCTCGCTCGATTGGCGTCGGGCTGGCGATTGACGTCCCGGCCGGATTAGTGGCGCCGATAGTTCAAGACCCAGACAAAAAAACCGTTGTTGAGATAGCCCGCTACAGCCGGATACTTGCTGAGAAAGCACGCAATGACCGGCTTGCTCCCGAAGATATCGAAGCCGGCTGCATAACCGTCAGTAACCTTGGCGACTTTGGAATCGACTCATTTATTCCGATAGTTGTCCCCGGCCAGTGCTCGATAATCGGAATAGGAAAAATCAACGATAGCTGTGTGCCGCAGGACGGTAGCATAGCCGTGCGCAAGCTTATGAATATGACGCTTTCAGTCGATCACAAGGTCACAAACGGCGCCTATGCTGCTCAGTTTCTCGATTTTGTCAAAAAGATACTCGAAGAGCCGGCAAGCTTCAGTTAGGACGATTCCGACTGCAAAATATGAGTCAGGCAGGCCGTTTTCCAGCCCTGAAAAAGCACTCGAAACGGGATATCAGCATTGCCAATCCTTATCAACCGACGTTTCCAGAGCGGTCATAATTCTCTCCTGTAGTGTTGTTAGATAGGATTTTTATCGGCTGGTCCCATAAAACAGTAAAGTTTTTTCCCGGCTCTTGCCGAAAAATCCTCTGGGCGATGGATTGTCGATGCTGATAACCGCTATTGAAACCCAGAGGAGTCAGACTGACTTGCCTGAAATAGTATTACTTTGAGGCCTCAGATACCAATGAGAACAGTAGCTATTGTCAACCAGAAGGGTGGTGTCGGAAAGACCACTGTATCAATCAACCTTGCATCTGCGCTGGCCGAGCAGGACCAGAAGACCCTGCTGGTCGATATGGACCCGCAGTCACATTGTGCTGTTGGGCTGGCTGTCCCCGAAGAGCAGATTGAGCAGAGCATTTATGACGTTCTTATAAGTTTTAGCCGGGACGAACCGATGCGACTGGCTGAAATCCTCTGGGAAGTTAGTGAAAACCTCGAACTGGCTCCCGCCAGTCTCGACCTCTCGGCGTTCGAGCAGCAAATGGCCGGCGTTGCGGACCGGGAGATGTGTCTTAAAAAAACGCTCGACACAATCAAGGAACAGTATGACTTTGTAATTGTGGATTGTCCTCCTGCGGTCAGTCTTTTGACGTTCAACTCGCTGCGGGCCGCAACTGACGTCGTCGTGCCTGTGGAAACGGGCTATTTCTCCCTGCACGGGCTTAGCAGGCAGCTCGAGACGCTCGCGGTGCTCTGCCAGCGATGTAATCAGGAAGTCAACGTCAAAGTCCTCGCGAGTATGTATGACATCCGCACCAAAATGGCCCGGGAGATTCTCTCTGAGCTGCGGAGCAACTTCGGCGACAGGATGTTCAAAACGGTCGTCAATTTCAATACCAAGCTCAAGGAGGCCACGTCTTTCGGCCAGCCCATCGCCGAATACGATGCCGCCAGCAAGGGCTACAGCGATTTTCAGGCACTTGCCGGGGAATTCCTGCAGGCCCAGCCCGACCAGCAGCGTCGCCAGATTGTCGAATCGCTCTCGCATAAGCTCGAAGCGATAAGCGCCACGGCCGACCAATTGCTAAAACAGGCAAAGCCGCAGATTAAGGCCATTGAGTCCCCTAAGCCGAGGCAGCCGCAGACACAGCCGGTTGCAGCCAGGGTCCAGGCCCAAGCCGAGCCGTTAAACTTTGCCGCCACTGACGCCAAGCTCAGCGACTACTACGGCGTCAACCAAATCAGCGACTCCGTGGCATTTGTTACATTGTATCCGCGGGCCAAATCGGTGCATATTGCCGGCGACTTCAATGACTGGCAGCCGTCGAAAATGCCTATGTTGAAGGTGGGTGACAGCGGCGTCTGGCAGACCTCGGTCAAGCTGCCGCCCGGCAAATACCGCTATCGTCTCGTCGTTGATGGCCAGTGGCAGCAGGACCCCTATAACGAAATCACAGAGCTGAATCCCTTTGGCGGCTATAATTCGGTAGTCGAGGTGAAATAAAAAACTCCGTCTTTAATTTTATCCTTGACACCGTGGTTCTGTTCTGTTATATAAGCTCACCAAAAGGGGCGGGAATCGAGTAGTTCAGTGATGTTACTTTTTGCGGTGAATTTGTGTCTACTCGATGCCCGGAACGCTCTTTTTTGCCGGTGCTGGTGCTTGCAGTTGCCGGCCTGTTTGCCTGCAGGGCGCACGCTGATATTATAATCTCTCGTAGTTTTGACCGACCCATTCCTTCACCGGGCGAACCTAATGCCCCACTCGGCCAGGGCAAGATGGTTGACGCGTTCATCGACGTCGAGCAGCACGTTTCAATCGTCGATTTGAATATCGCTGTCTCTCTCAATCACAGCAGCTTTCTCGACCTGCAGATTATGATAGAAAGCCCCGAAGGCACCGAAATAATGCTGAATCCTTACGAAAACTATGCATTTATAACACGGGGTCCGGATGGCCGATTCATGCCCGTCGGTGGCTCAAATCGCTTTCTCTTCGACGACGAGGCGCCCCTCGGAATCGAGCAGGCAGTACCACCCTTTGACCAGGCGTTCAGGCCGGCATCTGATTTCAAACTGTCTGTTTTTGACGGTCAGGATGTTTTCGGTCAGTGGCGCCTCCGGATTTACGATGCCTTCATCTCGAACTCGGGTCGGCTCGAAGCTGTCGAGCTAATCATTACAACCCCTGAACCGACTACCGCTGTTTTGTTTTGCTTGGGTGCTTCTCTGGTCTCACTGCTTAAGCCCCGCAGAAGAACCAGCTTAAGCTCATAACCACATGCTCGCCGCGGCCTTGAATTTTTCGCCGTACTTGTTATTCTGCTTCGATGGCATGACTGGACCTATGACCCAAAACATAAGGTGCGCAGACAACTGCAATTAAGAATGAAGCTTAATCCACGTTTTGCCGCTTTTAGGAGTAAATCATCATGCTGAAGACAGTTGGATTGTCGGTTGTAATCGTCTTGGCACTGGTGACGCGGACGACTTTTTGCCTGGCCTCCGAAGAGCCGAATGCCGCCGACCAGGACAAGGCGGTCAGAATGAACAAGCTCCTCGGCAGGGGTGTTAACCTTGGCAACGCACTCGATGGGCCCACGGAAGGCGCTTGGGGGGTGACGTTAAAAGAGGAGTATTTCCAGTTGATAAAGGACGCCGGTTTTAACTCTATCCGGCTGCCGGTCCGCTGGTCGGCCCACGCACTCAAGAAGACCCCTTACACTATAGACCAGAGTTTCTTAAAAAGAGTCGATTGGGCTGTAAATTGCGCCCTCTCACGGGACTTGCCCATAATAGTCAACGTCCACCACTACAATGAGTTGAACGCTGACCCGGCCGGTCACAAACAACGTTTCCTTGCTCTTTGGAAACAACTTGCGGAGCATTATAAGGATTATCCTGACCAACTCCTCTTCGAACCTCTTAATGAACCTCATGGCGAGCTGAATGAACAGCAGTGGAATCAGCTTATAAAGGAGGTTCTGGCTGTCATTCGCGAGTCAAATCCTGATAGAACAGTCATTTTTGGGCCAGCCAACTTAAACGCAATACCACAAATCAAATCCCTCGAGCTGCCTGAGGACGACCGTAATATCATTGTCACCGTCCACCATTATTTCCCAATGGAGTTTACGCATCAGGGTGCCACTTGGATAACCGACGGAGACTCCAAAGCCTGGTTGGGCACAACCTGGACCGGCACCGATGAAGAGAAAAAGGCTATGACCGATATCTTTGATATAGGTGCCTCCTGGGCTAAAGTGCACAACCGCCCGATGAACCTCGGCGAGTTCGGTGCTTACAAAAAGGCCGATATGGACTCACGGGCCAGATGGACAAAGTTTATCGCTGATACCGCAGTTCAGCGAGGGATGAGCTTGCATTACTGGGAATTCTGTGCCCCCGAATTTGGTCTTTATGAACAGCGGGGCAAATTTTTCCACGAGTTTTTGCTTAAGGCCGTTCTCGCTGATAAGTAATTTCGGGAGTCTCAGTCCTGTTTTGGCGGCCGCCGCGATTTGCTATGCGCGAATCATATCGGCGATTTTCATAAGGCGTGAGGTGTTGTCACGTTCGGCTTCGCCTAATTTGTCGAAAATGAATTTTATCGTCTCGTGCAGGTCGGGGATAACGACGTGCTCTAATACGTTGACCCGTCTGCGGGTCAACTGAAGCTCGACCGCCAGTAATCTCGCCTGCTTTTCCTTTTCCGCCAGCTCAATCATACTGTCGAACGCCCGCTCTAAGGCCATCAGTGCCACATCCATCTCGCCAGACGTCGTCGCGTAGCCGTAGCAGATAATTTCGCCCGCCATCTGCTTGGCTAATTCCGGCACCCTCACGTTCATCACGCTGGCTAATTTCACCGCCATTGTGAATTTCTTCGTCGGGACCGCAAGCGCCGCCTTGGTGTGCTCCGGCTCCATCGACGCACGCGCAAGCATAAATCGCCTACAGGTCTCCATCAGTTCCTGCTCGACCTTTTTGCGCAATGGCTGAATCTGGCGTGCGATTTTTATAAGGTGACGTGATATGCCGTCGCGTTTTTCACTGAGCAGCTTGTGCCCTCGCACCGCCAGCGTCACTCGCCGCCGAAGCCGCAATAACTCCATTCGAGTTGCGTTTATATTTTCAAGCATTCTTAATCACCGGTGATACGAGTCGCAGGTCACGTTTTTGCCTTGCGAAACTTCGGCATATACTTTTCGATGAGTTTCACGTCAATACGCTTGAGCTCGACGTTATCGAACATACTCAAAAGCTCCCAGCCCAAATCCAGCGTCTGCTGGACCGTCCGGTTCTCGTAGTAATCCTGCGAAATATATCTCGCGTCGAAGGAATCTGCGAACGTCATATATTTTTTGTCCTCTTCCGACAGCGCCGCCTCGCCCATAATCGTCGCAAGCTCCTGCGCCTCTTTGCCCCTGGCGTATCCCGCATAAAGCTGGTTATACAGGTCCGCGTGGTCCTCGCGCGTCTTGCCTTCGCCGATACCCTTGTCTTTCAGTCGCGACAAGCTCGGCAGCACGTCCACCGGCGGCGCAACTCCCTTGCGATGCAGCGAACGCGAAAGGATAATCTGCCCCTCGGTGATATAGCCCGTCAAATCCGGCACTGGGTGCGTCTTGTCGTCCTCCGGCATCGTCAATACCGGAACCATCGTTATCGACCCCTTCTTGCCTTTTATCCTCCCCGCCCGCTCATACACCGTCGCAAGGTCCGTATACAGATACCCCGGATAACCGCGCCTGCCCGGCACCTCTTTTCTCGCCGCGCTGATTTCCCGCAGCGCCTCGCAGTAGTTGGTCATATCGTTGAGGATAACCAGCACGTGCATATCCAAATCGAACGCCAGATACTCCGCAGCCGTCAGCGCAAATCTCGGCGTGGCGATTCGCTCGATTGCCGGGTCGTTGGCGAGGTTGACAAACATCACCGCCCGCTCGATTGCCCCGGTCCTCTGCAAATCGTCGATAAAAAACTGTGCCGCCTCGAACGTTATCCCCATCGCCGCAAAAACAACCGCGAATTCCTCTTCCTTGCCAAGCACCGCCGCCTGTCGGGCCAACTGCGCGGTCAAATCGTCGTGTGGCAGTCCCGCCCCGGAGAATATCGGCAGCTTCTGTCCACGAACAAGCGGATTAAGCCCGTCGATTGTCGATATTCCCGTCTGGATGAACTCGTTTGGATAGTCTCTGGCCTGTGGATTGATGGGGCTTCCGTTGATATCGAGATTCTTTTCCGGGACTATCGCCGGCCCATCGTCCTTGGGCCTGCCCTGCCCGTCGAAGACCCTGCCGAGCAAATCACGGGATACACCAAGCTGCAGGGGCCTGCCTAAAAACCGAACCGTGCTGTTTTTGACGTCGATGCCGCTTGTCCCCTCGAAAACCTGCACAAGCGCCTTGTCGTTTTCCACCTGAAGAATCTGCCCGTGCCTTATCGAGCCGTCGGCCAGCTCAATATCGACAATGTGCGCATATTTCGCGTCGTCGACCATCTCGACCAACATCAATGGCCCCGCTATGCTTGTAACCGTCTGGTATTCTTTAAGTGAAAGCATCTGTTACTCCTCTTTACTTTCTTGGGCCCCGACCTGTGCCGTCGGCTGCAATTGCTTAATCTGTTGGCTGATTGTCTCGCGGATGGCCTTTATCTTGTCGAGTTCCTTTTCAGGAATATATTTCGCCCTGGCGATTTCCTCTCGCACGGCTACTTTGAAAATCTGCGACGTTTCAACTCCCGCCTCAATCGCCCCCATCGCTTCTTTGTGGAAGTGCATCACTGTCTTAAGCATTTCATATTGCTTCGGCAGCGACGTGTAGGTATCGACCTTGTGGAAGGCGTTTTGGTGCAGGAAGTCTTCGCGGATAGACCGGGCGGTCTCCAGCGCCAGTCTGTCTTTCGGGGACAGCGCCTCCGCCCCGACCAGCCGAACAATTTCCAATAGCTGGGCTTCCTGTTCCAGCAGCGCCATCGCCTTGACCGTCAATGCCACCATCGCCTCACCCTGCTCTTTGTCCTCGAATCCGTCTTTTAGGTACTGCTTATAGAACGAGTAGCTCGTCAGCCAGTCGATGGCCGGGAAGTGCCTCGCGTATGCCAGCCGGCCCTGCAGCGACCAGAACACCTTCACAACGTGCAGCGTCGCCTGCACCACCGAATCCGACAAATCGCCGCCCGGCGGGCTTACCGCGCCGATTATCGCCAGCGCCCCCTCGCGCTCCGGCTTGCCCATACACTCAACCCGCCCGGCCCGCTCATAAAACGATGCTATCCGGGCGCCGAGATACGCAGGGTAACCTTCTTCGGCGGGCATCTCTTCCAGACGCGTCGAAATCTCTCGCATCGCTTCGGCCCATCGGCTCGTCGAATCCGCCATCAATGCAACCGTATATCCCATATCGCGGAAGTATTCCGCTATCGTAATACCTGTATAGACCGACGCCTCTCTCGCCGCCACCGGCATATTCGAGGTGTTGGCAATCAGCACCGAACGCATCATCAACGGCTCGCCGCTTCGCGGGTCTTTAAGGTGCGGAAACTCCGTCAGCACGTCGGTCATCTCGTTACCGCGCTCGCCGCAGCCGATATAGACGACAATCTCCGCGTCAATCCACTTGGCGAGCTGGTGCTGCACGACCGTTTTGCCCGTCCCGAATGGCCCCGGCACGCACGCCGTTCCGCCCCTGGCTATCGGGAAAAACGCATCGATTACGCGCTGCCCCGTCACCTGAATCGTATTCGGTGCCAGACGTTTCTTTATCGACCTTGCGTTACGCACCGGCCATTTCTGCATCAGCTTTATCTCGTGCTTCCGGCCGTCTTCGCCCGCCACTGTCCCGATTGTTTCTTCTACCGTGAAGTCGCCTTCCTTAATATCCTCCAGCTTGCCCTTTGCCCCTCGCGGCATCATTATCTTGTGCTTGACCAGTGTTGTTTCATCGACCTCGCCGATAATATCGCCCGCGCTAACCTGTATCCCTTTCTCGACGGTCGGCTTGAAGCGCCACTTCTTTTCCCTGTTAAGCCCCGGCATCGCCGAGCCGCGACTCATAAACGCGCCTTCCGCCTTTAACAGATCATCGAGCGGCCGCTGAATCCCGTCGTAGATGCTTTGTATCAGGCCAGGCCCAAGCTCAACGCTCAGCGGCGCCTCCGTATCGACCACCGGCCCGCCCGGTCCTATCCCCGTCGTGTCCTCGTAAACCTGTATCGAGGCCCGGTCGCCTTTCAGCTCCACTATCTCGCCGATGAGATTCTGCTCACCCACGCGAACCACGTCATACATCCGCGACCCGGTCATTTCTTCGGCCACCACAACCGGCCCCGCTACTTTCATTATTCTGCCTTTTTTTGCTTCACTCATCGTTTTCCAACCTGAATTTTTTGGCCCTTGCGATAAAAACGAAAACTAAGATTTCTGATTACTCTCTAAGATATTGATGCCCGTCGCCATTTTCAGCACCTTGCCCAAAGCCCTCGTCGCGAACCCTTCCGGCTCGGTCGTAAACGGTACAACGACAACGCAGGGCGTCGGTAAACTCTGCACGCTGGCAAGCGTTTCTTCTGCCGATTTGGCGGCGTTCTCAGCCACCACCACCAGCGTGT
>Ga0315537_1002069_pt1 | contig 15495 bp, 14 predicted proteins | sample SalMarSW160270MG_FD_203091 | JGI IMG/M metagenome (GOLD analysis project Ga0315537, IMG submission 203091) | Salt marsh sediment microbial communities from the Plum Island Ecosystem LTER, Massachusetts, United States - Salt Marsh Sediment SW1602-70 ... | reverse complement strand
AAGGTTTAATTGTAGTGATTATATCGATAATCAAGCGATAATCAAGCATTAATTAGTCACTTAAAGTATTTTATTAACGATGACACATAAGCTTATAAGCTATCTAATGATATAAATCATAAATTATTGAATAGCTCACGCTCGGAGAAGTACCGTAAACTGCCGAATTTCTCGATCTGATAGGAGACCGAATCCGGAACCGATAGATAATCCTGATAATTAACCGAATTAAAAAAATCTCTTTTGGAACTAACCGATACGACCACCCCTTTGTCCAAAACAATAATATCATCAGCCAGATCGAATATTATATTCCCGTAATGAGAGATTATTACAACGCCGACTCCTTCGGATTTCAAGCGGTTGACCGTTTTTTTAAACAGATAAATTCCTTTATGATCAAGGGCGCAGGTCGGCTCATCAAAAAAAATGAATATCGGCTCAAGAGATAGAATGGCTCCAAAAGCGACCCGCCGCTTCTCGCCACCCGATAAAGTAAACGGATTGCGCCGACAATATTTTTCTCTGTCCAGGCCTATCAGGCGATAACAATTATTGACGATTGCTTCGATATTATGTCGCTTCATGTTTTCGGCGCCAAATCTGATTTCTCGATCGACCGTCTCAAGAAAAAACTGCCTCTCCGATTGCTGAAATGCAACCGCCAAATCTCCCGGATTAGATTCAAAACCGCCATAGATGACTTTGCCCTTTCGCGGTTTGAGCAATCCGGCCAAAAGTTGAATCAGCGTTGTTTTGCCGCTTCCGGAACGACCGACCAATCCATATACTTTATCGCTTTTGATTTCCAGACTGACATTGTCAAAAAGATAACGATTTTTGCCATAATCATTATATCCGAATGAGACCGACTGCAATGCAACTGATTTTACAATCTTTATCCGAGGAATATTATTATCATTAGTTTCAATTACGTCCTTGGCGTGCGTCAAAGTGCTCTTTATCCGATACGTAAGCGGTATCTCGATTCCAATCGTCCGGTGAATATCTTTACGGGAAAAGATGGCGTCGGGGGTATCATCGGCGATAATTCGACCATGATCAAAAACCAGCATCCGGTCGTATCCAGCCGCAATATTTGAATACTGCGTGATTCTTATCAACGTCAAATCTTCCTTCTCACTTAAAAGCCTGTTCACGGCATCGTCAAGAAGCCGCTTGCCTGATTCGTCAAGATACGAACCCGGTTCGTCAAGAATAAGTATCTCGGGCTCGGCTACCATGACCGCCGCCAGCGCCAGCCTTTGTTTCTCACCTCCGGATAAATCGGAGTTGAGCCGGTCGCGATATTCCTTGAGATTAAAAAGTTTCAGCGCCTGCTCGACACGGTTCTTCATTTCCGGGTACGGGACATTCATATTCTCCAGCGAAAAGGCTATTTCGCGCTCGACCGTGGTCGAAACCAGTTGATTATCAGGGTTCTGAAAAACCAAACCGACTTTGCGTTTCAATAGAATATTGTCTTCATCATCGGAAGGATCCAACCCACCGATCTCGATTTTTCCGCTCTTAGCTCTAAGAATACCGTTTATCAACAGCGCCAGAGTCGTCTTTCCCGAACCGTTTCCCCCGACAGCAGCGATCCTCTCCCCTTTATTCAGGAATAAATTAACATCTTTCAGCGCTGTCGTGCCGTCGGAATAGGTATATGAGACATTTTCGAATTTTATCATAATAAAAAAACCGCCGACAGTTTAGACAACCGGGCGGTATTTATCAAGCTGTTTATCAATTATTCTTTATAACATATATCCAATTCCCGAGCTGCCTTGACCTCATTCAATCTTCGAACCGGCGTTGTATACGGCGCGTGCCGAATTTTTTCGGCTTCAGCTTCGGAATTTTGAGATATTTCAATAAGTGTCTCCGCGAATTTTTCTAGCGTTGTACGACTTTCAGTCTCGGTCGGCTCGATCATAAAGGCTTCCGGAACAATCAAGGGAAAATAGACGGTCGGCGCATGGAATCCAAAATCGAGCAATCGCTTGGCAATATCCAGCGCCCTGACGCCCTTTTTCTTTTGACGATTACACGATAGTACAAATTCATGCTGGCAAATTGAATCAAACGGCACATCATATTCATGTTTCAATAAGGCCATTAAATAATTGGCATTAATAATCGCATTTTCCGATACCCGCCTTAATCCGTCGGAACCGAGTGTTCTGATATAGGCGTACGCCCGGATATCATTGGCGACATTACCATAAAACGTATGCAACCGCCCGATAGATTTCGGTAAATCGTAGTTTAGAAAGAAATGTCTTTTATTACCGGAATCCTGTGCGACTACCGGCACCGGCAAGTACTGCCCCAGTTCTTTCGTGACCGCCACCGCTCCGGCGCCCGGACCGCCGCCACCGTGCGGTGTCGAAAACGTTTTATGCAGATTAAAATGCAAAATGTCAAAACCGATTTTGCCCGGCTTGACTATCCCCAATTGCGCATTCAGATTGGCTCCATCCATATACAAAAAAGCGCCGGCATCGTGGATTATCCCGGCTATCTTCTCTATGTTCGACTCAAACAGCCCCAGCGTGTTGGGATTGGTCAGCATCAGACCGGCCGTGTCTTCATCGATTACGGCTTTAATCGCGTCGGGGGAGATTATGCCGTTTTCATTCGATTTTACCAGCACCATTTCATAACCGGCCAGACTGACCGAAGCCGGATTCGTCCCGTGCGCCGAGTCGGGAATCAGGATTTTCCTACGTATATCCCTCTTGTCTTTATGATACGCCCTGATTATCAGAAGCCCGGTAAATTCACCCTGAGCGCCGGCCGCAGGCTGCAGAGAAATTTCGTCGAAGCCCGAAATCTCCTTCAAATATTCGCCCAATTCATACATAATTCGCAATGTCCCCTGTGCGGTTTTTTCCGGTGCATAAGGATGCACATTTACAAAGCCAGCCAAACCGGCCGCCTTGTCGTTAAGTTTGGGATTATATTTCATGGTGCAGGAGCCGAGCGGATAAAAGCCCTTGTCGATATGATGATTCTTGACCGACAGGCCGATATAGTGCCGCACGACTTCACCTTCGGTCACCTCCGGAAGAGGCGCGTCATTGCGGCGACGATACTTTTCCGGAATTCGATCCAGAAGCTCCCGCTCGCTGCGCGATGTCTGCGGCAGCGGGCAGCCTACCCGTCCGGGTGAAGATTTCCCATATATCAATAATTCTTTACTCATCGCAAAACAATCGATTATTATTCGCCTTCTTCCTCCGGCGGAGGCGGATTTTTTAGCCTGTCGAGCATTGAGATGGCATGCGAAGTGTCCGGGCTATCTGGAAATTTTTTAAGGAAATCTTCATACAGTCTGATTGCGCTGGCGGTGTCACTACTTTCGCCGCGTTTCCGATAAGCGTAAGCCAGCCATAACATGGCGTCGGCTTCGGTTTCGGATCCTTCGAAAGCTTTCATAACTTTCTTGAATTGGTCAAACGACTTATCAAAATCATCATCACGAAGATATATACTGCCAATCGACAACATGGCGTCGGAAGTCAGAGTATCCTCATATTTCGGATCCGCCTTAACGACTTTATTAAAATAGTCCAGCGCCTCCTTATTCAAACCTCGATCGGAATATTTGTTGGCCAGAATATAATTTACCTCTATCGTTGTATTGGTGTCGGCCCGGCGAAGATAATCGCTTAATGTCTCCCTGTCGTGGAGATAATTATCGACCGTCTCCAGATATTCATCAGGTTCGAGAAAGCCACCGATACGATCGATTTCGGTGCCGTCACTGTTCGTCAAAACAATAGTCGGGTAACCCTGGATTTTATACTTCTGTGCCGTCAGAGTATCGACCTCAGCATTTATCTTGGCAAATACTATCGTCTTTGATAAAGCAATAACGCCTGAATCGACGTAAGTAACCGTATCAAGTGTTTTACACCACTGGCACCAATCAGTGTAGAAATCAATCAGAATCTTCTGACCCTTTTGCTGCGCGGTCGCGAGCGCTGAATCATAATCGGTAACAAATGCAATACCCTGCTGCTCTCCGGCAACGGTCTTACCGGCCTTTTTGCTGCAGCCATTTATCAAAATGACACCAAGTGCAAATATGAATGCCAAAGAAAGCAATTCGACTCTTAATCCTTTCCTCATCATGTTTTCCTTTCCATATAAATAAATCCTTTCTTCGCTATTCTGTCCGCTCCCACTCCTCACCCAGAATCATATCCAAAATATCTTCGGCTTCTTCGCGAAATTGAACCGGGACATGGACCTGGAACTTTCCATATCCTTTGCCCGTAACGGACGGTAGATTTAATCCGACCTGCCCGAAGAATCCCGATTCCGAAAAAATAACCGAGGGAATCCCATAAGATTTCAAGGTCTCCTGAGCATAGTCAGCCGAGGTTTTATCGAAAATCTTCGCAATCATAATCCATTCATGCTCCTCGGGATCGATATCATTATTATCAAAATCATAGCCGCAATTGGGGCAGGTGGTCAAATCACCGGCAAAACTCTCCTTACATTTTGGACAATACGGCATCGGTCGTATACTCTTCCAGGGCCCGACCGAACATTTCAATCTCGGCCTCGGTTCTCTTTTCGGTTATTGCAACCATTAAGGCGTTCTCCATTCCGGGATAATACTTATGCAGACTTATTCCCGGTAGTATCGATTTTTCCTCGATCAACTTGTTTATGATATCTTTAGCCGGAATTGGAGTCCTTATTACAAATTCCTTTACGAAGCTGCCGTTAAAATAAGGATCGAAGCCGGAAACAGTGCCGATCTTTTCGAAAGCGCGATACGCTTTATCCATCGACAACAAAGCAATCTGCTTCAGACCATATTTGCCCATCAGAGACATATAAATCGTTGCCATCGTGGCACACAGCGCCTGATTGGTACAGATATTGGAGGTGGCTTTTTCCCTGCGGATATGTTGCTCGCGCGTTTGCAGCGTCAGAACGAATCCGGGATTACCTGCTTCATCTTCGGTGCGCGCCACCAGCCGGCCCGGAAGTTGCCGAACCAATTCTTTGCGAACCGCAAAAAAACCGAGCAACGGTCCGCCATAATTCAATGGTATCCCCAGTGGTTGTCCCTCACCGACAACAATATCGGCTCCGCATTCTGCCGGTGTTTTTAACAGCGCCGCCGATATGGGATCAATCGTCAGCGCCAGCAAACCGCCGACATTGTGTATCATATCCGCACCGATCTGGACATCTTCAATCAGACCGAAAAAATTCGGTTGGGATAATATCGTACATGCCGTGCTATCATCGACAGCTGCCTGTAAACGATTAAAATCGGTGGTTCCGGCGTCATGCGGGACAATGACTGTTTCCACATTACGGCCTGAAAGGTACGTCTTTATGACTTCCCGATAGAGCGGATTGACTGTTTCGGATATGACTATTTTCGATCGCTTTGTTTTACCAAGCGACAGGGAAGCCGCCTCGGCGGCAGCCGAAGCGCCGTCGTACATCGACGCGTTGGCCGCATCCATCCCGGTCAGCCGGCAGATATGCGATTGGAATTCATAGATAACCTGCAGCGTCCCCTGCGACACTTCCGCCTGATACGGTGTGTAGGCCGTAGCAAACTCCGGCCGACTGATCAAGTTTTCCAACGCTGCGGGAATAAAATGGTCATACACCCCGCCGCCGGCAAAAATGGTCAAATTACATTTATTCTCGCAGGAGATTTTTTTTATTTCCGACAAAAGTGCTATCTCGGAAAGCGGTTCCGGGAGTTCTAATTGTACCTTCAGACGAATATTTTCCGGAACAGGCTGAAGGAGATCGTCAAAACCGGCGACGCCGATTTCCTCGAACATTAATTTTCGATCCTTGTCGGTATTGGGGATATACACCATGATAGTTTTATTCGACCAACGAGCGATAATCTTCCGCCGAGAGAAGCGCCTCGAGTTCGGAGCTGTCATTCATTTCGACTTTAATCATCCAGCCGTCTCCGTACGGGTCGCGATTGACAACCATCGGGTTGTCTTCAAGAATCTCATTTACCTCGATCACCCTTCCGCAAATCGGCGAGAAAAGATCCGAAACCGCCTTAACCGCCTCGATCGTCCCAAAACTCTCCATGGCTTTGACCTCGCTTCCCACGGCCGGGAGTTCGACAAAAACAACGTCGCCCAGTTCTCCCTGAGCGTAATCGGTGATACCGATTGCGGCTTTGTTGCCATCGGCTTTAATCCATTCGTGCTCTTTAGTGTATTTCAGATCAGCTGGAATATTCAAATTCTACCTCCACAGTTATCTTTTTTCATTTGTAATTACTTTTGTCAACGATGACGGTTTTTTGGTAAACTGCCCCATTTTCTGGATAAATCCGGTGTCGAAATTCCCCGCGACAAAATCCGGATGGTTCAGAATTTTCTTATGGACACTGATCGTGGTCGGGACACCTTCGATGATAAAATCTTCGAGAGCATATTTCATTTTTTCGATGGCGTTGCGACGCGTCAACGCCCGAACAATCAACTTGGCAATCATCGAATCATAATACGGCGGAATCACGTATCCGGCATAAGCGGCGGTGTCGACCCGAACACCCCTGCCCCCGGGAATATTTATCGACGTGATCTCGCCCGGGGTCGGCCTAAAATCATTGTCGGGGTCTTCGGCGTTGATACGGCATTCAATCGAATGCCACTTCATAACAACATCTTCCTGCCGGTAGCGCAGTTTTTCGCCCGCCCCGACTCGAATCTGTTCTTTGACCAGATCCACATCGTTTGACTCTTCGGATATCGGATGCTCCACCTGAATCCGGGTATTCATCTCCATAAAATAAAAATTCTGTTCATTATCAACAAGGAACTCCATTGTCCCCGCCCCGAGGTAACCGATTGTCGAAGCCCCCCTCACGGCCGTCCGACCCATCAGAGCCCGTAATTCCGGTGTCACGATCGGCGATGGTGCTTCTTCGATTAATTTTTGATGGCGCCGCTGAATCGAACAATCACGCTCGCCGAAATGCACTATGTCACCGAAAGAATCGCCCATCAGCTGGATTTCCACATGATGCGGATTAAGAATTACCTTTTCAATATACACGTCGGCGTTGCTGAAGGCCGCTTCGGCTTCGGCCCGCGCGGTTTGAAAGCTGACCTCCAATTCCGATTCATCACGACACAACCGCATACCGCGTCCGCCTCCACCGGCGACCGCCTTAATTAAAACCGGGTAGCCGATATCCAGGGCGACAGAGCGCGCCGCCTCGACATTCTCGACGATACCGTCGGAACCGGGAATAATGGGGATCCCGGCATCCCTCATCATTTTTTTAGCCATCCCCTTATCACCCATTTTCCGAATCATATCGGGGCTGGGACCGATAAATGCAATATCACATGATTCGCAGATTTCGGCAAAATCGGCATTTTCGGCCAGAAAGCCGTATCCGGGGTGTATGGCATCGGCATTGGTTACCTCGGCGGCAGCGATTATTCTTTTAGGATCGAGATAACTGGCTGACGCCGGCGGCGGCCCGATACAAACGCTCTGATCGGCAAAACGGACATGAAGTGAATCGCGATCGGCCTCGCTATACACCGCAACCGTTTTTATGCCTAATTCGCGGCAGGCCCTGATGACCCTCAGGGCTATTTCGCCTCGGTTGGCTATTAATATTTTTCTAAACAATTATTTTCCTGCTTTCAAACGCGGGTAATCTCAGAAATTCGTGATATCGCCAGGCTGTTCTTCCTTAATATCTTTCCCTTTACCTTCCCACCTGTCTGAGGCGCCCATAATGCCTCGGACGCGCATATCAAATTCATCCGGATTGGTGCATTGGTTTATCGCTTCCTCGAACGAAATCATACCTGCTTTATACAAGCCCATAATCGATTGGTCGAATGACAGCATGCCATATTGACCGCCATCCTCTATCAGATCAGGTATAGCCGATGTTTTCTCAGGATCAAGTAAATAATCCTTGACCGCTGCGGTTGAGATTAAAATTTCCAAAGCCGGGACACGGCCGGGCATATCGCATCTGGCTAACAACCTCTGGCAGACAACCGCTTTTAATGTCCCCGCCAGAAGAAGCCTTATTTGCTGATGCTGGTGTGGTGGATAAAATGAAATGATTCGCGAGACCGTTTCCACCGTATTAAGCGTGTGCAAAGTCGTCAGGACCAGATGTCCGGTATCAGCGGCGGTCAAAGCGATTGACATTGTGTCAATATCGCGAATCTCACCAATCAAAATAATATCCGGATCCTGCCGCAGGGCATGCCGCAGGGCGGTGGCAAACGATTCCGTATCAGCACCTACCTCACGCTGGGAAACAATGCACTTCTTATCGCGATAAATATATTCAATAGGATCTTCAACCGTTAAAACATTGTCCAAGCGGTTGGAATTCATATACTCGATCATGGAAGCCAAAGTCGTTGATTTTCCTGACCCGGTTGTCCCCGTAATAACTATCAGTCCTCTCTTTTCCAACGATAGTTTTCGTATTGTCTCGGGTAAATTCAGCTCTTCAAAATTGGGAATAACGGTATTCACCGCACGAATCGCTATTCCGGTCGTTCCCCGCTGACGGAAAAGATTTATTCTGAAACGCCCCAGTTTCGCCACTGAAAGAGCCAGATCCATTTCATTCTTTTTCCGAAAGCGTTCCTGCTGTTGTTCATTGAGAATCTGACCGACGATATTATTCAAATCATCAATTGTGAAAGGATCGGCGCTGATTTGCTCGAGCCGTCCGTTGACTCTCAGATGCGGCCGGATACCAACTCGGATATGCAGGTCCGAGGCTTTCCGATTCAACATTTCGACAAGTATCTGCTTTAAATTCATAGGTGCCCCACAAAAGTAAACTATCCGGCGGTGTCGATTAAGAATAACACCTGGCCGAATTCAACCGGCTGGCCATTTTCAACCATAATTTTGGATACGCGTCCGGCAGTCTCGGATTCAATCTCATTCATCAGTTTCATGGCCTCAACTATACACACCACTTGCCCGACTTCTATTTTTTGATTAAGAGAAACGTACGGGGGGGTATCCGGGGCCGGAGCCGTATAAAATGTCCCTACCATCGGAGCTTTAATTTCAATAAGTCCGGCCGTCGGTTCGGGTGGGACTGTCGAAGGCAGCTTCGCCTCTGTTTGCAGCGGTTGAGCAGATGCCAAGGGGATATTCCTGAGAACCGCCGGTTGATCGGAATGGCCGTTGCCTTCCGCCATACGCTTGGTTATCCGGACTTTGCGTCCCCAACTGGTTACTTCCAGTTGATCAATATCGGATTCCTCAACCAGCCGAATTAATTTCCTGATCGTTTTTTCTTTCATAACAAACCTCTTCAGGTTTTGACGACCCGAAAAGATAATATTTTCAAACTATACTTCCAACAATTTTTTTGGCGATGAGTTCATTACCCGACCGCTTTTATTGGTAACCAAAACGTCATCCTCGATCCTTACCCCGCCCCATCCCGGGATATAAATTCCCGGCTCGACTGTTATGACCATGCCGCGCTTGAGGATATCGGCGCTTCTTGTGCCCAGATATGGCCGGCAATGGATGTAAATGCCTATACCATGGCCGGTTCCGTGATTGAAATATCTCTTATATCCTGCTCTATCAATACTATTTCTTGCCGCAGCGTCAACAGCCTTACCGCTTACTCCGGCCTTAACCTTGCGAATAGCAGCCATTTGCGCCCTTAAAACAGCGTTGTAAACCTTTTTCTGCCTTGAAGTTGCTTTACCCACCACAACCGTGCGCGTCATATCCGCCACATAACCTCTATAGCTGGCGCCAAAATCAAATGTCACAAAATTACCTTTGGCGATTTTCTTATTCGAAGCCACTCCGTGCGGAAGCGCCGACCTATAGCCCGACGCGATAATGGTGTCGAAAGCCGGCTTGGGCGAACCGAGCATTTTCATCTGATATTCCAACTCCGCACAGACCTCGTTTTCTCTCAAACCCGGTTTCAAATAGCCCAATATCCGATCAAATGCAGTATCGGTTATATCAATCGCTTTCTGAATAAGTTCCACCTCGATTTTGTCTTTAATTACCGAAAGTGATTCGACCGCTCCCTCCACCGGAATCATTATAACGCCTTCCAGATTCTGCCGAATTATCTGTAATTGCCCGCAGGTCAAATTCTCGGGCTCGTAGCCGTATCTGAGATTCCTGCCGTGAAACTGCGTCAGTGCTTTAAGCTCAATAGCGGGCTGTGTTTTGGTCGGCATTACCCGCGCGCCCTTGACCTCTTTTCGCGCCTGCTCGTGGAATCGGCCGTCGCACAGCAAGTAAGCCGATTTTAATGTCACAATCAACAGGCCGGTATCGCCGCTGAAGCCGCACAGGTATCGAATATTATACGGCCCGACAATATCGACCGCCAGCGGGCCGACAATAAAACCGTCGAGATTTTCCTTTTTCAGGATCGCCTGAAATTTTTTAATTCGCTCTTTATACATCGTTTTCCTTCTTTATCTTTTAATGCCGTCTTTATCTTTTCCAGTTTTTCCAGAATCCGCTGATTCGGTGATTCTGCCGCCAGATGCTGAAATACTTTCAGCGCCAGACGGAGATGCCCTTGCGAAGACAGCAAATCGCCGGCAGTTTCGGTTTTAAATGGTATCTCGCGAAGGTTACCCTCATCAACACTGATATCTTCTCGCCCTTTTTTGATAATCAAGGCCTTTGTTTCTTCGGCTGTCGCTCCTTCGATTGGCGAGATCAGGGCTTTCGAATACAGGTCAATAATCAACACTTTATTATAGTACGAAAAGGCGGTGACTTCATCGCCGGCTCTGAATTTCAAGTCGCCCAAATATTTCAACGCCGCCAAATTATTCGGGTCTTTTTTAAGAATATTGTAAAATTCCTCTTCGGCCGCCTCGTACTGCCCGGAATGAAACAGTGCCCGCGCCAGAATAATATGTCCCGATAAAATCTCCGGATACTCCTTCAGTCGCAGCCGGCACAATTCGACCGCCTTGGAATATTTTTTTTCATTCAGATATTCCATTGCCACCGCCGGCCAGTAACCTTTCGAGGCCAGCTCTGCTGTCAGTTCAACGCTCATAATATATATACATTCGTATCAGGCCATAAGAATACAAGCTTTATATATTTAACGCAAGTAAGATAATTGGAGTCGTAGGGCAAAAACCGAGTCCCGGCGGTTTATCGACAGGACGATGGGGTTCTGCCATTTATTAGATCCGCGGAGTAGTCTACATCTGCTCTTCGATTGATCTGGTAATATGCGACTGAACGTCGCCGGTATGTTTAGTCGATTTGTTTTCTATCAACATTAACCGGGATTCGTCTTGGGAATAGACCCGATGCCTGACACCCTTCTTCACAATATAATATTCGTCCTCTTTCAACTCGAAGCTGTCCACTCCCTCAATCTCCATCACCAACGAGCCTTCGACTACATAAAACATTTCGTCTTCATTGTCATGTGTATGCCAGGGGACATCGTCACCCTTAACTCTGGCTAGCTTTATATAAACACCATCCACCTCCCCGATAATCTTCGGAGAAAAATAGCCGGTGATTTGCTCGAAAAGTTTTGTCAGATTACGTTCGGTGGTATTCATGATATAAAATTTACTACATATTATTGCTTAATGTAGAAATTTCTGTCAACCGGGAAATATTTAATTATGATCTTCCCTCCCTTTTTAAAAAGGCACGTAGCCCATGTATGAGGTTCTGCATTTACAATCGTGTCTTCAGGTGTGGGATATATTGTGGGAGTCGGATATCTTCGAATAAATTCATAAAATGTAAGGCTATATTGTCGACATTTGCCAATGGCTTCGAACGTTCCTTTGCCTTTGTATTCTTCGGTAGCCTCCGGAATGATTTGATATTCTTCTGCGCTCAGGGACCATATTCCCTTATTATAAAATTCTTCTCCATTCCCTAATTTTGTGTAGTGCATATAAGTTGTATCTGGATTCAAATCAATATATTCCACACCGTCACCGAAATTCGCAACATATCTTCCATAGATTTCCGTTTTTTTAATGGGTTCCGGGGGTGGGATATAGAAATTACAACTCAAGTAAGTGATAGAAAACCCAATTAATAATATCAAATAAGTGCTTTTCCTCTCTTCCGATTCTCTACATTGAATTATTCACTTGTTTATTTTGATCGGCATTTCTTATAACCGCCGACAATTTATATCCCTACAGCCAATCAAACCAATCCCAAAACTCGGTTCTGATGGTGCGGAAGAATTTGCGGTAAATAAGCGAGCTTAGTTTGCGCTTACCGCAGTAGATATTGGCGACACCGGTCATACCCGGTTTGAGAATATGTTCCGTATTAGGAATACGACATTCGACCATAAAAACTCTTTTATCCCCCTGCTCGACAATCTTTTTGCCGATACGATATATCGTGCCATAAAATGACATACTCGGATAACTGCGCACCTTGAATTTGACCTTTTGGTCTAATTTAATATCGGCCAGTTCTTTTTCGGACAGCATAATTATCGCCTTCAGCGTATCAAGCTCGGCGATTTCGCAGACCGTCTCCCCGGTATCGACCGAGAGCACGACCCCGTTTATGGTCGATTTTATATCGTACGCATCCTGCTGTTTCTTATGAAATTCGATTTGTCCTTTTAATTTATCGATCTCAGCTTGCTTGGCCCGGATTTCCTCCGGCCGTGCCCCGGCCAGGAGTAAATCCAGATTGCTTCGCGCCGCCTTCACCCGTGAGGCCCAGACGACCGAATCGGTGTACGCATCCTCCCACAATTGTCGGGCGATAACTTTCTTCTCCATCATCTCGTTGGTCCGCTGAAGATTCTGGCTTGCCAAGTCAAGTTTCGCTTCCATCTCGCTGACCTCGTTGCGGGCCGATTCGATTTCTTCCGGGCGCGCCCCTTTCTGCAAAATCGCCAGTTCTTCGGTCGCTTTTTCCAGCGAGGAAGTGTACTCGTCGATAAACTTTTGAGTCTCGGTATTTACCAGTACCGCGATAGTCTGCCCGCGCTTCACATTTTCATCCGGATTTACCAGCGGTACCAGGCTGGTCGTCGAGTAATCTCCGCCCAGAACTGAAATCTCGCGCTGTTTGGCCGCGTTGGGATTGTCGGCGCTGTAATTAATAAGCTGGACGTAACCCATATTGTCGTATTTAAGTAACAATGCGTTGGTTGGATTAAGAATCAGCTCACCTTTGACCCGCAACTCCCAGCCGGTCACAACTGAAATAACGGCCAGAAAGACAACTGCCAGAACCGAGATCGATAATATCCGGCGTCGGACAAAAAAGGCCGCGTTGGCTTTGAAAAATCTTTTTATTCCGCGAGCCGTATCCATAATCAACTTCCTGAACAGAAACAATAGCAGTGCGGCAAAAATTATAAATCCGGTGCCGCCCAGCCGGTCGATTAAATAGTAACCGGCCAGATACAAAAGGTATCCAAGTATTAAGACTATATAAAAAAAGGAAAAAATGCCATAATAAAAATAAATCCGCCGGTCGCGCGGCGTTATACTCTCCCAGTAGGCGGCATCCCTGAAAACAACTTTATCCACCAGCGCCCGCCAGTAATTTTTGGCTTTATCGCGAAGATTCGGGATTTCGAGATAATCTGACAGTAAATAATAGCCATCATATTTTAAAAGCGGATTAAAGTTAAACAGGTTGGATACTCCGGCGAAAAACATGACTGCTACCGCGGTATCGTTTATAAAAATCCCCGGCTCGGTCAGACGCCATACAAACACGGCCAGCGCCCAGATAAAAAACTGAAAAAATCCCCCGGCCAGCGACACCCATAAACGTCTCGATTTTTCCGGAAACAGCCAGGAATCGGAGATATTACAATAAAAAGCAGGCTGCAAATAAATCAGAAGAAAACCGAGTTCGCGGACTTCACCGCCGAAATGACGGCAGGTCAGCCCATGCGCGAACTCATGAAGTACCCCGACGACAAGAATTGTAAAATACAAAATGATTAATCCCCGAAGATTCAAAATACCGATAAAACCTTCGGTCATGGACTTCCCATCATACAAAGTAATCACGAAAGCAAAAAACATCAAAGCCATGGCGATCCAGACAAAAGTCGCCGTGAAGAAAAAGCGGACATGATTAATAATTCGGTTAAACAGCTTTGACGGATTTACCGCTTTGATTTTGATATAAGCCAATTTTCCGAGAAAACTCGGCGGCGCACCCTTAGATGATTCTCGCTGTTTCTTTAATAATTCCTGACGCGTTAAATCATTATCGAGAAAACACAATTCCTGAAGATTGGATAAGAACTGGCTCAGCTCATCTTCACTTAAATCTTCCGCGAATTTTCCCTTGACCAATTCAATGATTTGTCCGGTCGTTTTTTTACCGTCGAGCTTGGAGATAATAAAAAACTCCGCCTCCCCGATTTTGAAATAGGTCGAGGTGATCGGGTCCTTTATAATGTAGTGAACCGAACCATCTTTATTTTTAATTTCCTGAAAAATAAGATCGTTGCGAAATATGGGCGTCTTTTTATCCACTTCAGTCAAATCCCCGTCAGATAACAATATAGTTGCAAAAGATAATAATAGTCAAAAGGAAATCGGCGCTAAATAACGTCTAATATAGCCTGAAACAGGATATTTTATTCCTGAGAATCACTCGCGGGCAAACAGTTTATGATAATGTATTACTTTAGGTAATATTGCTGACAGGATAATTACTAATATATTAGGAAATATTACTAAGTTTCTTTAAATCGCTGTGCCGCCTCTTCGTTCAGAACAATAATGGCCACCCGACGGTTGCGCGGGTCAGCGGGATCCTCGGGAAGTCTCGGCAGTCGGTCAGCGTAACCGCGGACTTCCACGATTTGACTGGGTCGCAGGCCGGACGTCTCCATCAGCTTTCGAGCGCTGTTGGCGCGATCGGCGGATAGCTCCCAGTTAGAATAACCGTCACGTCCGATATATGGCTTACTATCGGTATGACCTTCAACGACTATGAAATTCCGAAGATTGCCCAATTCCGATGAAATCGCCCGGAGCAACAGACTTGTTTTCGGTTTCAGATGAGCGCTGCCCAGATCAAAGAAATTCGAGGATTTGTCATCCGAATCTATCAGCTGAATTCGCAGACCTTCCGGCGTCATTTCGATATCGATAAAATCCATCAAGCTGGTTAATTCGGGCATATTTTCCAAGGACTGGCGTATCCTCTGACCAACATCAAGGAGAGCTTCACGATCTTTCTGAAGAACCGTCGCCGCATCGGCTTTACCGGGGCGAATACTTTTGGACGGCGTTCCGCCACCTTTCAAAGCCCCCTGCCCTTTTCCCTTCATAAAGCCGATCGGGTCCTGAAAATAATTTTGAACAGATTGTTTAACCTCATCGGATTGACCTACAAGCCACATGACAAGAAAAAAGGCCATCATGGCCGTGACAAAATCGGCATAGGCCACCTTCCAGGCTCCGCTGTGTTGGCCGCCGTGCCCTGATTTTT